>SMTZ1_10000637_pt1 | contig 36603 bp, 32 predicted proteins | sample DeeMarSWOR136_30_FD_25667 | JGI IMG/M metagenome (IMG submission 25667)
TATATTCTCTTTATCACAACATGAGTAGATTGGGTTATTAGTTAATCCAAAACCTATATCAATGTTCTGTTGTTGCATAATATCATTAATAACATTAAAATAAATATCAGAAGAATGAATTAAAACTGTCCCTTTCGACTCTTTTCTTCTATCTATCTCCAAATTCATTTCTGAATCAATATCCTGATTAATAAGTTTGATATTTCCGACATTTATTATTTGATAAAAGAAAGAATCAAAGCAATGATTAATTTTTTGAAGCATTCTTTCAAAGATTGAATTTAATGCTACCCCAAAAAAGTATATTCCTAAATGACAAGGAAAAATAAGATGTTGGCATCCTTTAATCGAATGAAACTTATTTACTCTAAGATTAAAATCTAGAAAATTATGTTTAATTCTGGAATATTTAAACATTAGATTATTTTTTTCGATATTATTTAATACTTTTATATTTCATTATTATTAGGTATTTAAATTATTAATAATAATATAAATTTAAATAATTACATTATAGAAATTTCATCACATTATAATGTCGAATAATTCGGGAACTTCAAATGTAAAAATTGTTGATGAACAAAAAGATCAAGAAAATTTGAAAGAAAAAGGACAAAATAAAGAAATTATAGAAAAAGATTTTGTTCCTCATTTTTTACCCACTTATAGAATTAAAACTATGTTATTCCCTGTACCGATAATTATAGCTATTATATTTGCAGGGGTTTTAAGCTATATAACGTATTCTGTTGCAGGCGTTCAGGTAGACGGAGGTTATTTTCCTGAAGGGGAATACGGTGCGATTGGTGGAATTTTGAATGGCTTAATCTTTACCGCAATCGCAGTTGTATCAGCATTCGGGATCATTTTTTTAATAAGAAAGTTAGGTCTTAATATTCTTAAATATATTTTTGGATTAAGTTTCGGCTTTTTAGGCTTCACTATTTCCCTCCTTTTCGGACAAGTTATTAATTTTTTAATTTTTGTTCAATTTCCAGAATCAGCTTCAGTTGTATCTTTATATACCTATATCAATGATATAGTACTGCCAGTCTTTTTAGGAATTCTTACAATCTTTTTAATTTTTAAATATTTTACTTCTAAATCGATAAAAACTAAAAACTTTATTGTCTTATATATAGGTTTGCTGACAAGTGCTGCATTGAGTATTTTGATGCCACTATGGACAACATTAGCTATACTTATAGGTATTTCAATATGGGATATCTTCGCAGTTCTCTCGAAAAAAGGTCCTATTAAAGAAATGATAGACCTCGCCTCTAATAACAGTGAGGAAGATAATTTTACTAAAGAAGAAATAATAAGGAAGGTGGAAAGTGGAGAGGCCATATATGATACATCTAAATTAGAAATTGGAATTGGAGATTTAGTATTTTATAGTATGCTTACATCAAGTGCTCTTATTCAAACCAATAACTTAATTATTATGATTTTAACTTCATTTGCAATAATATTTGGTACCGGTATAACTATTCTGGGATTGAAGCGCAATAAAATACTCCCTGGTCTTCCTATCTCAATATTTCTTGGAATAGGGACTATGATTCTATCGTGGTTAATAATATCAATTCTTTTTATGTAAATTTAAATTTCTTATAATAAGAAATATTTTTTTAATATTTTTCTTAAATTTTAATACTTAATCAGGCTTCAGAAGGAGAACATTAAAATGGTTGGTTTAAAAGATATCAAAACTTTTTCTGTTATTGGTGCAGGTACTATGGGCCATGAAATAGCTCAAGTTGCTTTAATGGCTGGCTTTGAAAGAGTATTTTTAAATGATTTAAATAAAGAAATTCTTAAAAATGCATCTGATAAGATAAAAATCAATCTTGAAAAATTACATCATAAAGGAAAGCTTGAACGAGATTTTACTCCTCAAATTCTAATGAAACGTCTTATACCAGAAATAAATTTATCAAAAGCTATATCAGAAGCAGACTTTATTGTTGAGGCTATACCTGAAGTAATGGAATTAAAACAAAAACTTTTTTCGAAATTAGGAGAATATTCTCCTGTTCATACGATTATAGCAACTAATACTTCCACGATGAGTATAACTAAAATAGCTGAATTTTCCAAAAAGCCTGATAAAGTTATTGGAATGCATTTCTTTACTCCAATTGTAGTTCTTAGGCTAATTGAATTAATAAAAGGAGAAAAAACTTCTCAAAATACGTTTGAATTAGCAGCTAGAGTAGGAATGTCTCTCCCAGCTTTAAAAGGAAAACGTTATATAGCAAAGATCGAAAAAGAAAGTCCTGGTTTTATAGTCAATCGCCTCACAATTGCTAGTAGTCTTTATTTAAATTGGTTATTAGACAAAGCAGTAGATAATGGAATACCAATTGAAAAAGTTGATAATGACTTTATCAATCCTCCAGAATTGGGACCATATGCTAAATGGGATTATCTTGGTCTTGATGTAGTATGTGACTCTATGAATTATTTTGCTAAAAATCTTTCTTCAGAATTTAAACCCGGAAAAACTCTTACAAATTTACTTAAAGAAGGAAATTTAGGAAGAAAAACGGGAAAGGGTTTATATAAGTGGATTTCTGGTAAACCCATACTCAAAACTACTGAAAAAGCGGGATTAGCTAATGTAGAATACTATTTTGCAATCCAGTTAAATGAAGGCTGCAAATTGTTAGATGAGGGCATAGTTTCAGGTTATAAAACAATTGATGACACAATGGTTGCAGGTATGGATATGCCAGGACCTTTTGGAGCAGGTAGAAGGAATTTTAAAAAATGGACAAAATTACTAGAAGAACTTTCTGAAAGAACAAGTTTAACCTACCTAAAACCTTGTGAGCTTATGAAATCAGGAGACTTTCTTAAAATGAGAACCTAACTAGATTTTCTTTGAATATACTAATCAAAATCAGATGACTAAAACATGCGAGATATTAAGGGAATAAAAAATATAGCAGTGATCGGGGGAGGAATAATGGGTCGTGGTATTGCTCAAGTTTTCTTAATGGCTGGATTTCAAAAAGTAGTTATTTATGATATAATAAGTGAAGTTTTAGATGATGCATTAAAAAAAATCAAAATCGGATTAGATAAATCTAAAAAAAAAGGGTTAATCGAAGAAAGGTCTGTCAATAGCTATATGAAAAAATTATTTAAAGAAACCAATTTTTCTCTAGCTATTATTGACGCAGATTTTATAATTGAAGCGGTTACGGAAGATATCAAGATTAAATTAAGCCTTTATGAAATATTAGGAAAATTTGCTCCAAATCACACTATTTTTGCTTCAAATACTTCAACAATCAAGGTAACTGACCTCGCTGAAGTATCAAAAAGAAGGTAACTGACCTCGCTGAAGTATCAAAAAGATCAGAACGAGTTGTTGGTATGCATTTTTTCCTTCCTCCAGTTAGCCAATGTTGTGTAGAAGTCATGAAAACGGAAAAAACGGATGATAGAATTTTTAATCTTGTAATTGAAATAGGAAAAAATTTACCCTGTCTAAATGGAAAGAATAGGTTTGTAGCTCAAATTAACAAAGATAGTCCGGGTTTCATAGCGAATAGATTACTTCTAACTCCTCTTATTTATTTAAATTGGATTGCCGATCAAGCTAAAAAAAAAGAAATTCCATTTGAGCAATTAGATGCGGATGCAGGAAATATTATGCCAATGGGTCCTTTTGAACTTAATGATTATCTGGGATTGGATGTTGCTTATTATTCATTAAAAAATTTTGAAAAATATGTATCACCTGATTTTGCTCCGGGTAAAATTTTATCAGAATTAATCTCTGAAGGAAAGTATGGTAGGAAAACAGGTTGTGGTTTTTACAACTGGAATAAAGACGGAAAACCTCAATTGGATAAATCAAAACGAGCAAATTTTTTGAATCCTGAAATTATTTTGGCTATACAATTAAATGAGGGTTGTAAACTTTTAGAGCAAGGAATCGTTCCGGGGTATAAAGTAATTGAGGATGTGATGATAAAAGGTCCGGGTATCCCAGGACCGTTTAGCGCAGGTAAAAGGAAATATCAGTATTGGTCCAAATTACTTGAAGACTTAGTCAAAGAAACTGGAAAAAACTACTTGCAACCATGCAAATTAATGACATCTGGAAATTTCATCAATATGAGAAAATAGGTATATATTTGATGGGATAATATAATATGCTAAAAAGGTTCTTTAATAATATTTAATTCGATTTATTTAATACCTAATTAAATTTTTGGAAATTTTTTATGAATCGAGATCCAAAAACACTTGATGATCTTTTTGAAAAACTCATTAATGCTATCCCGGAGATAAAAGCAGCTGTTTTAGTTACAACTGAAGGTATGCCAATTGCTTCAGCAATCCCGCGAGAAGTTGACGATGTAAAAGTATCCGCTATAGTATCTGCATTATTATCTATAAGCGAGCAAGTAATTGCGGATATGAAAAAAGGAGATTTTGATCAATTAAATATAAGAGGGTCCTTTGGGTATATATTGATTTTACAAGCTGGTCCAAGAGAAGTATTAATGGTTTCAACAACTAGTGATGTAAGATTGGGATTGCTATTCCTTGAATTAAGACAAACTATAGGAGGAATCTTAATGAATAATCCTAAAGTTGCAAAATCTTTAGATAAAATCATAACATTAATGAAAGAAAAATCTGTAGAAGAATTAACGTTTGAAAGAAAATATCTTTTAGAAATCTTTGAAGATGAAGTTTTGCACATCTCCGATATTGATGGCCTTCCTACTCTAAAACCTTGGTTAGTAATATTTTTAAACAATAATGGGATTTGGACAAATATCCAAGGTGATTCAATAGAATTTATTAAACAAAATTAATTCAAAACCACAAGTCAATTTTAGAGTATCTTTTTAGTTTCGGTGGTTCTTTAATCAAATTATCTTCTAAATCTAAATACCTTAATGTATTTAATTCATTTATAATTCTAGGGATTTTCTTTATTTTATTACTCATTAAATCTAACTTTTTCAAGAATTTTAATTTTTTAATAGAATCAGGAATATTTTTAATATTCTGTTGTCTTAAAATTAATTCTTCAAGGAATTTTAAAGAAAAAATTTGCTCTGGAATTAAATTTATTTTAAAACTATGATATCCGTAGAGATAAATCCCAATAACATTTCCCTCCTTATTAATACGATAATTGCACGCATAAAGTTTATTCAGTTCTTCATTTAAGCCTACTTTGCTTAAACTCTGACCTGTTAAAATTTCTATTAATCCCAATAGTGGAGCATCAGTTAAATTAACTCCCTCATTTATGTACTTATTTGAGAAATTTCTTTTAGAAAGTAAAAATAGAGATTTTGGAATATGGATTAAATTGATGTTATTTGTTAAACTCAACTTCCTAAGAGATTTCAATTTCATCCAATTAATATTAGGTAATATTGAAAATTGATTCCAATCTAAATAGAGATATTTAAGCTTTTGAAGATTTTCAATAGAACGAGGTAATGTGACTAAATTATTATCCCATAAATTTAGATTTATTAATTCCGTTAAGTTCCCTATAGAGAAAGGAATTTTATTGATTTGCAAACCAGCTAAGTCTAGACTTATTATGCGTTCTTTTTTAATTAATGGTTTAAAAAAACCAATTTCAAGATTTTTATCTTTTATATATTCTAAATCCAAAAGAAAAAAAGCTTCCTTATCTATGACCCCATAGTTTTCAGCAAGAAACTCGGATAAAGTTTTCGATAAATTTTGAGAATATTCATTTTCCTCGTTCATTACGTAATCTTTAAGATATTTTAAGACTAAAACAGATCTATCATAATGCATCACCCATTTTATAGTATCAAAACAGATTTTAGGAAATTTAGTTACCAGTAATCGTGCTGCAATACCTCGAATTAAAGAACTTTCGTCTGATACTAGACAACCCTCTAGTATTTCAAAAACCCTCTTGCTTTTATGATCTAATTCTCTAAGAAAATTAATAGATCGAAATCGGGTATTAACATCATCGCTTGATTCGATTAATGAAATTAAAATTTCGATAGCTTCTTTTTTACTAATTTTTTTATTTTTAAAATTAAAAATTAGTTTCTCAATTTTGAAATCATTACTCAAACTAATTCAATCTCAAAAAAGTTTTATTTCTATTTATTGAATTGAAAAAGAAATTTATTCTTATCTACTATAATTATAAACTAAAATAGCTCCTAAAATAAAAATAAATTACTTTTATTGATTTAAGAATTAGAAATAAATAATAAAATTAAGATCTATATCGATTTTTAAAACTACTCTTGTTAATGTTAGAAGGTTTATTAATTGCTAATTAAAAATGTTTTATTATTATGTATAAAGTTTAAAATATAAGCTAACGATCTTTCTACTAATACTTTTTAAAGTATTTTTAAAGAATAATGCTTTACGTAGATGATCCCTTACAAAAGAAATCCGAAGAAAAATTAGAAAAGTTAGTTAAAACAAATTCGGATGTAAATGCCGCAGCCATAATTTCAATAGAAGGATTACCAATAACATCAGTCGTTTCTGAAGAAGTAGAAGAGTATAAAATATCTGCTATGACAGCTACCTTATATACTTTAGCAAAACGGGCTATTAAAGATATGCATTTAGGTAATTTTGATCAATTAACGGTAAAAGGATCAAATGGTTACTTATTAATATCGCAGGGAGGTCCAGATGAAGTGCTATTAGTTTCTACAACGAAGAATGTGAAACTTGGATTAGTTTTATACGATTGTGAAAAAATTTGCGAAGAGATTGGAAATATTAATATCATTTCAGAAAAGATTGTTGCAGATTTTAATTTGATTATGAAAGGAAATAATATTAACGTATTAACATTAAAAAGAACACAACTTTCAAAACTTTTTAGTGCTAAACTATTAAGATATAATTCTAAGCACACTTATGCTTCTTTAAAATCGATTGTTATTTCTCAATTTAAAAAAAAAGGAATTAACGTAGAATATACTGGTGATACTGTAAAATTTATTAAAATTAATACAGAAGAATGAGATTCAAGGATTATAGTTTCTTAATAGATATTTTATATAAAATTTATAAAATTTTTTCATCTTAGTATAATTATTAATTATGAAATTTTTAAATTAATAAGATTGCGTTAAATTAAAGCAAATTTTCAAAATAATAATAATAATAACCTATTCATGATGGTTATAAAATAGTATGACAGTGAAAAATTCTACTCCAAAAACAGGTTTTGAAAAAATTGTAGCATATTTCAATGAAGATCTTGAAATTAATCACCCAATTGCTATAACTGAAATTGTTGAAAAGACAGGATTTTCATGGAGTTTTGTTAAAAAAACCCTAGCAAAAATAAAAGAAGAATATGATGGTTTTCATTTCGAAAAATCTGGAAACACATGGATCTCTTGGAAAGACAGAACTCATATTATTAAAAAATTAGATGACACCTGTTCCCGATTTTTGGATGACAACGAAGAGGAATGCTAATATAGTCAAAATGGTTTCTCTTGAAAGTTAGGGTTCAAATATTTTTTTTCCACAATACTTGCAAAATTCTTGTCCTTCTTCGATTTCTTTGCCACAATTAGAACAGATCGCTAAATTTTTTTTATATTCAAAAATTGCTTGATTTAACTCGTTATATAACTCATTAGCTTTCTTTTTTCCAGTACTAAAGTCATCAGCCATATTGAAAGTAAATAACTTTCCATCATAGCTTTTAATTTCAACAACATGATTCAACCGATATTTTGTTTTGTTAACTGAAAGAATGTCTGTATAGAGAATTTTAATATTCTCGCCCACATTAGATTTTGATATATCTCCTTCTTTTATTCCCCCTTCAAAAAGTAAACTATCAAGAATTAATGTGATGTGCCCATATTTCATATTAGATTTCCATTCATGATCGAGTTTCCCCTCAAGTACGTATCCTTCTGTACTGTAAATTATTGACATATTAAAAATTCCTAAATTCTATAGAGATTTATAAGATATTTTGGATTATTTTAATTTTTTTAAATACAATAAACAAAATATTATTCATTCTATTTAATCTCTTATCATCAGTTTCTCTGATGCTTTAGTCTTTTTCCTGAAAGATAAAAAATACAACAACCAGGACAAATAGACATAAATTTATTTTGTTCTATATAATCTCTAAACCTCTGAAAATTTTCTCCATTCCATATCTCTTTCAGATTATTATTATATAGATTACCCATTACTAAGTCATAAAAAATATGACAAGGTGCAACATCCCCAGAGGCAGTAATATCGGTAGCAACCCAAGGACTTAAACATTTTTGATATAAATCAACCATATTATCCCATTTTGCTTCTAGATAGGCTTTTAAATTTTCTGGTGAAAAAGTTGGGGGTAAAAGAAGATAATTCTTACCTAAATTTTTAAATTTTTGGCAAACTCTAGCAACTTGATGAGAGAGTTCAATTACATCAATCTCATCGAAATTTCTTGGCGATCGGACCAACGTTCTCCAATAATCATCACTTACAATTTCGAATTCAGTTTTTAGAAATTCAGCATAGTTTTTTCCCATCTCTTCAGTTATGAAATTCTGCATTTGAATAGTCACCCAATCTATTATTTCTAAGTTAAATTCTTCTAAAAATAATTTTTCAACAGATTTATAATTATCTTTTGTAACAGTGTATATTATACTAATCATAGGTTTTTTAGCGTTAATTTTCCTTTTTTCATTATATAATTCCCTAATACCAGCAACCGCCTTTTTATAGCTACCTTTACCTCGTTGAATATCGTTTATAAATTGGGGACCATCTAAGGATATTCTAATTGAGTCTACTTTTGTTCTAACTAACATCTCTGCTTGTTGTTTTAATAATGTTCCATTTGTTGGTATATCAACGATAGATCCCGCTTTTTTTATCTCTAAAAGTAGCTCCTCTAAAGAAGGGTATGTTAAAGGTTCACCCCCAAATAGACTGTAAAACGGGTGATATGCTCTTAATTCTGAAATAATTTTTTTTAATAACTCAAAATCCATTATTTTTGGTTCCTTTACTAAATAAGAATTTGAATACAGGCCAGTTTCACCAAAGAAATAACACATTTTGCATCGTAAGTTACAATTTTCAGTTAAATGCAGGGTGATCTCACGAGGTAGAAAATTCTCTTTATTTCTATGCATTTTTTGTACAAATCCCTAATTTCCTCTTTAAAAAAAATGTGAACTCGTTCTTAAATTTTTTTCATGAAAATCTAAGATTTACTTCTACGCAAACTGGTATAATTTATCTAATTTAGCTAGTTTGAAATAGCCCTTTATTTGAAAAATATATCCAATCACTAATGGCACAATAAAAATCGAAAATAAATACAATTTAGAACCTATTCTAAGGTTTTCGCATCCCTTTATTGCCTCAATCCATATAAAATCTGGAAAATTATCTCTGTTTTCATCGAAATAAGCTCTTAAATTCTCCCAAGCTCTCATCATAGAGACAGATCCCCCAAATAGAATTATAATACTAAGTATTGCTACTAATAATATATACCAAGGGTTAAATAGAAGTGGATACATGAGTGCTAGTATAAAGAAACTGATGAATACTGCGAAAGCTAAAAATCCAAAAAACCAGAATGTAAAAGCGGAAATAAATTTTGATCGGAATTCAAATAAGTACTGGTCCTTCAAATTTTCATTTACGTTTTTAATAATTTTTAGGGCTTTTAAAATAAATATTAAAGCTATTATAAAGAGGAAAGGAAATGGTATAACTAAAGCTAACATTAACGCAACGGAATGAATATTTTTACCGAAATCTTGAAAAGCTCTTTTAATATCACTATTAAACATTTCTAGTCTTTAAATTTATTATTATTATTTCAAAAGTTTAACATTTAATTAAATTTATTAAGTTAAAGGAGTCCATTATTTAATGTTCTTTTCTAGTATTAATTATTAAAGTATTTTAAATTTAATATTAAGATCAGGTGCAATATGATTTTTTTAACATATTAGTTAATTTAAATGCACTTAATTTGATTAGACGATGAAAGATTTAACGATTTATCAACTATCTTTTACAGTTTGAAGAGTGTGACTCTTCACACACTTTAAATGTCTTGTTCCATTTTACTAGTCAAATATTAATAATTTAAAAATCGTATTTAAATTAATATAAGTGTTTAAAGCTAATGAAAGTAGAAAAATCTAGTCAAGACCTTGAAAATGAGGTAATATATGCGGGTTTGTGCATACATTGTGGAAGTTGTAATGCATTTTGTCCTCATATGGATTTTAATCAAAAAACTGGAGAAGCTTATGTTGTAGATGAATGTGCTGAAACGGTAGGATTGTGCTATAATGCATGTCCTCGAACTTTCCTCCCTGTTTCCGAAATTGAAGAGAAGATGTTTGGTCAAACTCGTGTTGATTTAGGTGTTGGAGTTTATAAAGACATAATTCAAGTTAAGTCGAAAAATAAGGAGGAAATATTATATAACTTATTGGTTGCGGCATTTGATTCAGGAGTTGTAAAACATTTTGTTTTAAGCGAACCAAAAAGCAAAAAACCTCCGGTAGCATTTCCTGTTGTTGTTGATAATTCCAAAGATGCAAAGAAGTATATTCCAAAAGCTACTATGGATAATGCAGGACCGTTAATTACTGGCATCGGAAAAGCCTATTTAGATAAAAAACGAGATATTGGAATAATTGGTAATCCCTGTCACTTACAAGGTCTTGCAAAGATATTAGTTTCAGATTTTAATACAGGAGCAGAAAGAACGACTTTAAAGATTGCTTATGCTTGTTCTTCGGGAGGTATGACGGGATGTAAATATTGTACTGACTTTTCTGGGGAATTTTCAGACATTTCTTACTCACCGTGGGGTGCTCCAAAAGGTTCAGGAGAAGCTTTTTTAATAATTAGAACTGATATAGGGCAAAAAGTAGTTGATGAAGCAATTAAAAAGAGCCTTATTGAAATTACTAATAAGGAACCTGACCTTAGTGAAATGAAAAAATTTCTTGATAAAAAGCGAAAAAAGAATTTCTTAAACCTTGTAGGCAGAGATTTACTAACAGCAAAATACTTAAAATTAAATATTGATGAATTTAAAGATTTACTTCAATAAGAATCGTATTTGATAAACCTCAAATTCTTTTTTTTATTTTATTTCTTTATTCAAAATAGATACGCTTACAAATTTTTCTTTTTTAATATTGCCTTTGATAAAGTTTCAAAAATAATATGATTATTTAAACCTGATTTACTTGAAGTCTCAAAAAAGTAAGAAATATCATATTCATTCTGGAATTTCGCTGCTTCCTCGGAAGTTACAGTTCTTTTCATATCAGCTAAATCTTCTTTTCCGCCCACAAGAATAAAAACAGGATCTATAGCATTATCCTTTACAATATTATACCATTCTGGTAAATTTTGAAAACTTGTATAACGAGTGATATCATAACATATTATACAACCATGCGCTCCCCGAGAATAATTCGGAAGAAAGAATCTAAATCTCTTTTCTCCTGCAAAGTCCCAAATTTGTAATTTTATTTCTTTATTATCGACGTTAACTCCATAACTCGCTAAATCTGCTCCGATAGTTATTTTTTGAGCAATGAAATGTCCTGTTATCAATCTTTGTATCATTGTACTTTTTCCAACTCCCCCATCACCTACTACTACTACTTTAAATACGAATCTCTGTGTTGGATTGATTTCTGGCGACATCTCTTGTTTTTAAGGTATTATTGTAACTATTAAATATCTTTGAGTTTAATAATTTTTTATTCCATTTTTAGTTCATCATTAAATTTTTTATTCATCCTTTTTAAATTTTCAATTATTAAGGATTGAACATTTTTGGGAAAGGAATTTAGTTTTTTATTTAACTCTCCTATATTGAAATTATTAATATCTCTATAAACCAGTATTAAAAAAATTATTGTTAAGAGGGGAGAGATAATTAAAATTAATAGAAAGAAATAAGGTATTATTATAGGTTCTGAACCTTCAATACCTGTACCTGGTAAATTATATGGGAATCCGGGAATGATATGATAGAGATCTAAGAATATGAAGAATAGTGTAAGAAGATTTAAACATAGAAATACAATTAAATTAATTAATGAAATTAACCGAAACTTTTTAATTTTAAGTAAAGATATAATTATCTCAATTTTTTGGGATAATAGAATATTTTCTTCCTCTGATAATGTTAATGTTATTTTAGAATATTTCCAAAGATCAATCATTATCCAATAAAATCCAAATGTAAAAATAAAGCTGTATAATGCAATAAAATAATTATAATATTGGTCAATTAATTGAGGATGGTATAATGATTCTGCCCCAATCCAAAATATTAAAATCAATTGGATAAGTGCAGAGAAATTTAATCTATTTGCATGTCTTTTTTCTAAACCTAAAGGATTATAAATTATGGGACTATCCTCAAACATGCTTCTCCATTTATTTGTGCTAATAATTCTAAAAAATAATGAAAAGGCAAAGGTTACTATTGGATATAGTAATAAAAGAATGTTGTCCCATGATTGTGAAAAAACAAATAGAAATAAAAGTGTGAAAAGAAAGATATCTCGTAGTAAAACTTCATTTAAAATATCTTTTAAAAGTAAATAATTCTCGTTAGATTTATTTTCACTCATTTTTTTTAATTTAAATTTTCATTAATAATTAAACTTTTATACTCTATGTTAATATAAACTTTAAATCAGACAATGATTAATTACTGCTAAAAGCATTTCTGGTGAAGGTTATTAATTACATTGATTTTTTCCCTTATAAACAATTCAGAGAACAACAAGAAAACATTATTAAACAAATAGAAAAAGCATCAAAAGAAAAAAAAAATACTTTGCTTGTAGCACCAAATGGTAGCGGAAAATCTATTATTGCATTAAGTGCTCTTTTATCTTTAGCCTTTGAAAAAAACTTAAAAATAATTTATATGTGTAGGACTCATTCTCAAAATACGAGAATTATAAAAGAATTGACCAAAATCTCACAATTATTAGAATCTAAAAAATTCACAATGAAAGTGAATGGTCTTTCTATTAGGGGTAGAAATGAAATGTGTTTAAATAAGACATTACTGTCTTTGAAACTCAATCCTAAAGAATCAATGACGGTGTGTAGTGATTTAAGAAAAAATAGAAATTGTATTTATTTCCTTAATTTACTAAAAAAAAAAGATCAATATGAAAATCCAATATTAATTGCACCAGAAATTTTAGATAAGCCAATTGATGCCGAAGAACTATTAGGATTTTGCTCTAAAAAAACATTATGTCCTTACTTCTTAAGTAAGTATCTTCTAAAAAATATGAAAATTATAATATGCAATTATCAATGGATATTCAACCCTTCTATAAGAGAGAGTTTTTTACAATTTGTCGATAAAGAGCTGAATAATTGTATTATCGTTCTTGATGAATGTCATAATATAATTGATATGGCAACTGAAGTTAATTCAGACAGGATCACTCCTTATTCCTTGAGATTATGTCTGAGGGATTTAGAAATGTATAGGTCACCTATTCTTATGCAAAGTTTTATAAAAATCCTTCTAAATCACTTAAATAAGAAAAAAGAAAAGATGATTAATGGTGAAAAAGCTATAAAACCAGATTCTTTCTTGGAACAAGTTTCTTCAAAATTGGGATTTAGTGATTTAGGGCAGTTAAAAAATTTTATTGAAGAAATTCACGAATTTAGTGTCTCAATACATGATGAAAAGATCACAAATGGAGAGATTTCAAGAGATTATGTTGGTTCTTTTGCAGAATTTTGGCTAAAATGGTTAAAAACCTATATGTTAGAAAATTATTTTTTCTCATACAATATAAATGCCTCAAAAGGAAAAAGAAATCTCTCTCTTGAAATTGTGGCGTTAGATCCTAGAGAAATTGTAATACCTATATTAAAAAGTTGTTATACTAGTCTTAGCTTATCCGGAACCGTAAATCCCTATGTGTATAATAATTTAATGGGTTTAAAGGAAAGTGGGAAGAATTATCAAGGCATAATTGCAAAATCACCTTTTAAAAGAGAAAATATTAAAGCTATTATAACTGAAGGAGTTAATACACGGAGAGAAAACCGAAAACCTATTATATATAAAAAGATGGTCTCAAAAATTAATGAAGTACTCTATTGTACTCCTGCTAATGTAGGCATTTTTTGCGCTTCTTATAAAATACTTAAAGCCTTACTTAAATATGATCTTGAAGATGTGGTTAAAGATAATAATAAGAAATTATTTGTTGAGGAAGCAGGATTATCAGCGTCAGAGAATGCCTTTTTAGTCAATGAATTTAAATCTATGTCTACTCTGCCTAATAATGGAGGCGTATTATTAGGGGTATGTGGAGGAAGAAACTCTGAAGGAGAAGATTATCCCGGAAGTCATATGAATTCTGTTATAATAGCTGGTTTTCCTTACCATTTACCAACACCACGAGTTGAAGCAAAAATAAATTATTATAATAAAGTATTTAATAAACAAGGATGGAATTTTGCTTATTTATATCCTGCAGCACAAAGAGCTAATCAAGCTTCAGGACGTCCAATAAGAAAAATTAAAGATAAAGGGTCGTTAATTTTCATGGATTCTCGATTTAAAGAAAAAGCTAAATGGATCACAGAATGGATAAGAAATGAGCTCGAAATTGTTCCAGATAGGGAGGGTGCTTTAATTCAGAATTTATACCCTTTCTGGCATCAATAAAATAATATTGGTTCTGCATCTTAATTTTAAAGAAGTGGTATGAGGTTATCTTTAATAATGTTTTAAACTTAAAATGAGATGAGATTTAAAGTTTATAATACAATTCAACTAGTTTTTCTGAAACAATCTTCCAAGTAAAGTTATCTTTTACTCTTTTATAACAATTTTCTCTTATTTTCAAAAAATAATTAGGATCTATCAAAACACGCGACTTTATAATCTCATCTGGAATTTGATTGATAATTTTTAACGATTCTGTATTAAAAACAGTATGATTCTGAGTATTTTTTACTGCTTTTGAAACCTCTGCTGCTTTCAAAAGTGAAATTAACGCCTTTGCAAACTGAAGAGGATTGTCTTTTTCTATTAGAATTCCAGTGCCAATTTCAGGATATAATCTAACATCAACTATTGTTTCTTGTAAACCTCCTACCTTAGTGGCAATTATTGGAATCTTTGATGCCATAGCTTCTAAAACCATTATACCAAATGGTTCCCATCTTGATAATGCACAATAAATATCCGCAGCAATATGAGCTAAGTAAAAAATATCGGATGCTACTCCAAATATAATACGTATATTTTCGGGGTATTGTTTGACAAATTGTGAATACATTTTTATTTCTATTAAACTATAATCTGTTGGTAGAATTAGAAATAAGAACTTTACATTCGGAACAGCTTTTATAACTTCTGGTAACGCCTCAAATATAGTTTCAAATCCTTTTTGAGGCGATATTCTTCCCGTAGTAAGTATTAAGGGACCAGATTCAAAAAAAGCTTTTATGTTACCATTTTTTATGAAGGGATTCCCATTTGAAATCTCATTTATTATTTCAAGGACTTTTTCAGAATTTATTAAAGGACTTTGACTCAAATGACCAATTTTATATTCTAATAAATATTTTTTCATCTCTGATCTTTTAATATAGCTGCCTTGGGGAATATTTAAAATATTGTACATTTCTACTCCAAGTTTGCTAAAAACCTTATTATACAAATCTTCATAATCCCAATCACATCCATCCCAGATAAAATCTGCTTTAAATTCAATTAAATCTTGGCCGCAATTTGGAATAATATCTGATATTAAATAGGATTGACTTACAGTGGTTACCAAATCACTTACGATTGCACCAATTTTTTCAACAGTTGGAGGTAAGACACTGGATTCTATACTATTGACATTCTTACAGAGTTCAAATATTTCTTTTAAAGATACTTTTTTCGATCCCTCTCTTAGATGTATGCTTATTGGAGTATTATTAATGCCACATGCTTTATAGAAATCCAATTCAAATCTTGGCCAGGTTAATAAATGAATTGTTATTAGTGAAGATACATCTAAATCCATCTTCATAAGTTCTTGTTTCATAGCTATAAAGGGGATAACTACATGGTAATCATGCAAATGTACAATATCTGGTAAATTGTTTTTGAGATTTTCCATTAAAAAGTCAACTAAACAACGAATGCCAAGACTAAACAATAAGATCTTCCCATTAATAGTCTCGGGGTTATATACTGTCTTATCATCAAGAAATTTACTTGTAAAGAAGTTTTCTCCCGAAAGTACAATTATATTAACATTCTCCATTTTAAACTTATAAAATGCAATTCGATAGCTGGTTTCAGATTCACTTATTCCAAATACATTAGGATTTATCTGACCTATAGATGAAAATGGTAATCGTTCCCATTCATATAACGCTTTCAACCTATTAATTTGACCATGAGAAGGTATAAATACGGTTATATCAAATTTATCTTTTAGATGTTTAACTTGATTCGCAGGGACTTCCCCAAGACCCCCAACCTTTGCCACACCAGCATATTCAAAGGTAAAAATCCAAACTTTTTTTCTAATTTCCATTAAAATTACTCTGAACTATTAAGAAATCATTGATGTGTTAAAAAAACTTGATAATATACGAATATGTTATTTGTTTCTCAAAGATTTAAAATATTATTTTTATTAAAATTTATTTAAAATTTGTTCATGTTCAACTCTTTATCAGCAGAATGTTTTTAATAAAAAATCAATTATTTTGGATTATGTTTTAAAATCCTACCATTTAATGCACCAGTATGTTTACCATTAATTAGGGTAATTTGACCATTAATTATTACATAGTCAATACCTTCTGGAGATTCTCGGCCATTTTCTAACGTACCTTTATCTTTAATAACATTTTCATCAAATATAACAATATCGGCTTTATATCCTTCTTTTATTAAACCTCTATCTTCTAATTCTAATATTTTAGCTGGCAATGAGGTCATTTTACGTATCATTTCTTCTAAAGTTACTATTTTTTTTTCTCTTACCCATCGGGCAATTACTCTTGGAAACGCGTTATAAGTACGTGGATGTGTATTTCCATTTATAATTTCAACTGCATCAGAACTTGGACATACATAATCCTGCTTAAAAAGAGGGATCATACTTTTTTCTTCATTTTTTTGTTGAATTCTTATCATTATTCCTCCCTCCTCCTCAAGGAAGTAATCTAATAATGCATCTTCTAACCTTTTATCAGGATATAGTGTAGAGAGAACCTCATATAAAGTTTTACCTTCGAATTGATGATTTTTTAAAGCATAAATTACTATTACACCTTTACTAAGAACTGGTATTATTTTCTTCCTCAATAAAAATCTGGGAATTAATTTCATGTAGAGAGGAGCATCTGACAAAAACATTGAATATAATTTTTCAAATATTTCGCTTTTTATCCTTTTCCTTGTTTTAGGATTGCTTAAATTACTTGTAAAGTCATCATATACCCATGTAGGTAATAAAACAAAGGATAAACTTGTAAATCCATCATCATATACGGTAATATCTGCTGTTATGATTAGACCATCTTTCCGTGCTTCATTAACTAAATTAATAGCTTTGCTAGTTAACTCTTCATACTTATATCTGCTAATTGCACTCCAATGAGAAATGTGAGCTTTAACGTTTGCTTCCTTAGCTATTCTTATCAATTCTTTCATTCCGATATCAACAACCCCTGCACCTTCATTTCTCATGTGAGAATCATAAAATCCACCATACTTACTTATTTCTTTAGAAAGTTCTATAAGTTCTTCCGTAGTTGTTGAGGAACCTGGAGGATATACAAGCCCTGTTGATAACCCAAAAGCTCCAGCTTCCATATTCTCTTTAATTATTTGTCTCATTTGAATCAACTCCCTTTCATTAGCGGGACGTGTTTCAGTGCCTAATATACACCCTCGAATATTACCTTGTGGGATCATGAAAGCTAAATTAATTGAAATACCCTTTCTTTCAATTGTATTGAATAAATCTTGGATATTACCATATAATTCTGGAGATGAACAAAATGCCTTATTTACGAAATCTAAATAATACTTTTTCACTCTTTCATTTGCAGGAGCAACTCCAATTCCACAAACACCTACTAAAAGGGTTGTCATACCTTGCCCTACAAAAGCTTCTGCGTTATTTTGTTCCAGTATGGTCAAATCAGCATGATTATGCATATCAATAAAACCGGGAGAAACTACCTTATTTGATGCATCAATTAATTTTTCACCATTAGGTTCTATATTCGGAGCAATTTTTACAATTTTATCATCATTTATTAATAAATCTGCTCTATAACTCGAAGAACCTGTTCCATCTATTATATTACCATTCTTTATTAAGATTCCCATAAATGTTAAACGCTTATATTCCTTATAATTTTAATTAGGATATTTATATGTAAAATTCATGATATAATTTGAATTATTTTTTTATAATATTTAACGATCAAAATTTTTATTGAAACTAAATTAATATTTTTATAATTCTTGAAAAAATTGATAAAATTATGTGCGATACTTATGTAAGTTTAGCATCAACTACTAAAGATGGGCAAGTTGTTTTTGGAAAAAATAGCGATAGATTAGAATCAGAAGTTCAACTGATTACTTATAATCCTCGAAGATCTTATTCTAAAGGAGAAGAATTAAAATGCACTCATATTTCAATTCCCCAAGCATCACAAACCGCCGCAGTTATATTAAGCCAACCATATTGGATGTTTGGTGCTGAAATAGGGGTCTCAGAATATAGTGTAGCTATAGGAAATGAGGCAGTACAAACTAAAGAACCTTTAAATGAAACAGGACTTCTTGGAATGGATCTTTTAAGATTAGGATTAGAACGTGGAAAAACCGCAAAAGAAGCTTTAAATATTATAATTGATTTATTAGAGAAATACGGACAAGGAGGAGCTCATAATAAAAAAGGATTGAATTATCATAACTCTTATATAATTTGTGATCCAAAAGAAGCCTATGTATTAGAAACCGCTGGAAAGTGGTGGATAGTTGAGATAGTCAAAGATTTTCGCTCTATTTCTAACCGTATATCAATAAGGGGTAAAGGAGATTTAAGACGGGAAGGTATTATTCAGCATGCAGTTGAAGAAGGATATTGTAAGGATGACGATGATTTCGACTTTAAATTAATATTTTCCCCATCTCCCCTACCAGAAATATTTCCTCTTACAGATAGAGATGGTTGTTCCCTTAATCAGTTGGCTTCAAATAGAGGTAAAATAACTCCTGCTTTAATGATGGAATTCTTAAGAGAACATAAGGTTGGTATATGTATGCATCAACGTAATGATCAATCTGTAGGCTCTCAAGTCTCTCACTTAAGGGCAGGTGGGAAAAAATCAATCCACTGGTTTACTGGTAGCACCATTCCTTGTTTAAGTATTTTTAAACCATATGTATTTCCCGTTGAGGGGCAAGAAGTAATGGAATCAAAATCCTTTCCAGAGGTTAATCCTTCATGGTTTTGGTGTAGACATGCTGAGTATATAAAACCTTATAAAAAGAAACCAAAAATCGATAATCCTGAAAGAACTTTATATTATGCTAAATTGAGAGAGATTGAAAGAGATTTAAATACAAAAGTAGAACTAGTAGTACAACAAGAAGATCAACTCTCTGAAGCAGATTTCATAGAAAAAGTCGTTTCAATAAACAAGGATGCTTGGTGTAAATCGGAAGAGCTGATAAAATAATGTGTGATACTTTAGTAGCATTGAAAAGTGCTACTAATGATAATTCTGTTATTTTTGGAAAAAATAGTGACAGGCCTTCTGATGAAGCTCAATTAATTACTTATTCTCCCGCAGCAAAACATTCCAATAAAGATGAAATTAAATGTACTTATATTTCAATTCCTCAAGTTTCTGAAACTTATGCTATACTTTTAAGCCAACCTTGGTGGATGTTTGGTTCAGAAAGTGGTTGTAACCAGCATGGAGTAGTTATAGGAAATGAAGCTGTTTATACTAAAGAACCACTAAGCTCAGTTGGTTTATTAGGTATGGATTTATTAAGATTAGGACTTGAGAGGAGCAAAACTGCAATAGAAGCATTAAAAGTTATAACAAATTTATTAGAGACTTATGGGCAAGGAGGAGGATGTGCATTTAATGATAATAGCTGGCGGTATCATAATTCATATATAATAGCGGATCCTAAAGAAGCTTATGTTTTAGAAACTGCTGATAAATGGTGGATCGTAGAAAAAGTAAGAAGCATTAGATCGATTTCAAATAACATATCAATTAGAGGTAAAGGTGATTTTAGAAGAGAAAAGATAGTAGAACATGCCATCAAAAAAGGCTATTGTAAAGACGATGATGAATTCGATTTTGCTAAAACATTTTCAGACGTCTATATATCTGATAAAACATCTCCTCATTCAAGAGGAGCTATATCAAAAAAGCTCCTAAAAGAAAATGAAGGATCTATAACTCCCAAGTTAATGATGGACTTTCTTAGAGAACATAATGCTGGTTTATGTATGCATGGTGGATTTGAATCAACCGGATCTCAGATTTCACAGCTACAAAATGAAAATAGTTGTTCAGTTCATTGGTTTACGGGAACTAGGCTTCCTTGTTTAAGTTTTTATAAACCCTATGTCTTTCCAATTGATAATCAGATTGTTCTAAAACCAGGTCCTTATCCTGAAATTAATCCTAAATGGTATTGGAATAAATATTCCAACTTAATCCAAAATTTTAACTATTATTCTCATATTTCTGAAAAGCAGTCATTCATATTGAAAATTAGAGCCTTTGAAGATAGCATGTTAGAGAAAGTTAACAACTTTATCAATAATACCTGTACTCAAAATAATAAAGAATTTCATAATAATATTCAAGACTTAAATTTAGCTTCTTGGAAATACTGTAAAGAATGTTATAATTAAACATTATTTTTTTTGTCTTTCAAGTAACTTTAGAGTTTCAAGCTCTATATAATGGCCACATAGAGGACTGAAACACATGAAAGGTTCATAACCTCCCTCCTCAACATATAAATCTAATGGAAATAGATAACCAATCCAATCTTGTGAATTTTGAAAAATAAAGGTATTTTCTTTTGCTTTTGGGGAATTTGTTATCAGATTTTTTCCAATATCTTCAAATAATTCTCCTGGTATGGTTATTATGCTTAATCCATTACCATTAGGTATTTTAAAGTTAATTAATTGGACTAAAGTTCTACCGAATTTATTCAATTTCTTACGATCTAATATAAAAATAGGGAAATTAACACTATTAAGATCAAATTTTGCAATTTTAAATAGAAAATACTTCTTTATTATCCATTTTAGCTTGTTTGATAACCACACTTTTGAAAAATACCTATAATCTTTAAAGGGGATTAACACTTCTTGTAGGTTTGTTTCAATCTGAATATCTTTAAAATAGTTTTTTTCATCAATAGATTTAGCTAAGTTTAATGCTTCTTCTCCAATGATATTCCCAATTTTTTTTGTATTGCTATAAGTTCCTAATTGATCATAGACAAGGGTTTTATCCTTATCTATTTTTTCAAAATCAGTCCCACAAGTAGTAATAGGATTCAAATCTCCTGATGGGCCATTGAAATAAATGGCTTTTATTTTTTTATTAGATAATTCATCAATTTTAGCAATAATTCTTCCTGGGTAATCAGCAGATAATTTATTATTCTTATAGGATAAAGTTGTAGGATGACATGCGTAATTGATAATGATTCCCATTAATTCCTTAGAATCAGCACTTTTAAAACTTAATACTCCTAGATCGGGTAGAACTTTTCTACTTGGATATCTCCGATTAATTACGATATCGGGATTAAACATCTCCCTTTTCCAGGCAATCATACAAGATTTTAAATCTTCAAATAAATCATTAACCATTTTTAAAATCCTATTAGTTAACCAAACAATATATCTATCATTTTTATTTGAAGCAAACATTACACCTTTCAAAAAAGCGAAGATACCTCCTGGATAGTAAAATTCACCTGTAAGATCAAATGAAGAGTGGGTGTGTGTTGCATGAATTAGTATATATTTTTTCTTTAGAGTGTTATACTTTGAAACTAATCTATTTTTAATGTATTCAACTATTGAGAGAGGTAGTTTAAGTGTATCTACTGAAATTAATAGCAACCGCTTGTTTTCTTTATTCGCATAACCTGATTCGATTAATACCCCATAAGCATAAATATCGTCTAAATTTCCAAGACAAGGACTTTTTCTTGCATATCCTGCCATTGGTTTACCGATGTAATCCTTTGGTGTTATATTTATCTTACTAAAAGCTACTTTCATTAATTAGTATTAAAGAAGACGATACAAAAATCTTTCTTTTTTTTGAAAATTAAAATAATTTAGCGTAAATATGCGAAAATTTTTATTTTTTTGAATATTTTTTTTTTTAAGTAAACAAATAAGAACAAATTGACAGAAGGTAATCTCATATGGCTTCGAATAAATTAGAAATTCTTGGAATGGAAGGAAAAATTTCAAATTATAAAAGAGGACGACACACAGTTCACCCAAAACATTGCATTATAGTTTTTCCAACCATTAAAACAAAAAAAGAAGCGAATAAGTTGGTTGGAAGAACTGTGGTTTGGATAAGTACCACAGGAAAGGAGTTAAAAGGTGTTATTACAAGATCTCATGGAAATAATGGAGCAGTTAGAGCACACTTTAAAAATGCAGGTGTTCCTGGCCAAGCACTTGGCACTAAAGTAAATATAATTAAGTAGATTTTATCTAACTACCATCTAATAATATGTTTCCTTACTATCTTTAACTTTTATTATATCATTATTGTTTAATATTATCAAAATAAGTATTCAACCTTTTCTATGATAATATTACCATGTCATAAGTATAATATACTTATTTTAGTAGTAAATTTCATCTACTATTTTTGATAAAGCGATTATATTTATTTTTTTCATTTCTCTTGAAAGGGTTTAATATTAAAAATGTCGGAACATCAATTACAGATTTGTCGATTTTGTCAAAGAAATGTAAAATTAGCTTATTATTGCGAAGATTGTGGTGTTAGTTGCTGTTCTGACTGTTTAAATGAAGAGAAAATTGAATCCTACTTCTGTCAAGATTGCAACTCAAAAAATATTGAAGTTTCTGAATCAGGGAAAAAAAAAATCTGCAAAGATTGTGGTAGAGACAATATAAGTCAAATTAATCAACTTCTTAAATCTTGTCCTAAATGTCATTCTCATCATGTCATTAATATCTATGAAAAAAAGGAAGAATTAGAAAAAAAGTTTCTTGAATTAATTAAGAATGCTCGATTTTTTATTGACCCTTTTAAAGAAATAGTAAATTCGCTTTATCTTTTAAGACAACAAGTTGAACGAGCAAGAGGTCCTCCAATCAAATGTTATCACTATCCAAATATGGAATCTGATTTATTATCCCTTTTCAAGTTATTTATTTACGTAAAAGAAAATTTACATGAAAAAATTAGCGTACTTTTCCATCACTTGTCCTTGAATAGAGATTACTTTTTTGATATTTACATGCAACCAAATTCAAATGTTAGAATTATTGAGGGAATATTAGATAATTTAAAAAGAAGTTATGATTCCATTAATGACTTCATAATAAATAATGTTAAAACTCTGAGTACAAGTACAGAATCCATTCAGAAGAATCTTCAGTTTATTGATAAAATCACAGTTTATTTCAAATCCTATAAAAAGTTTCTTAACTTAGCAGATGAGGAGAAACCAGTTTACTCAATTTATGCTAAATTATCTAATGGATTAAATACTGAAGATAAGTATAAAAAAAGAAAAGGTATCCTATTCATTACTAATTTTGATTTATCTTTTGTTTATGAGCATGGTAGAGTTAAAAGAAAAAAGGAAACTATTTTCAAAGCACCTGTAAAAGACCTGACTAAAATTCGTGTTAAAGGGAGGTTAACTAAAAAGCTCTATATAGAATTCGCATACGGTAAATATGAATTTTCTCTTCCCCAAAATGCAATTTCAAAAGTTATGGATTATATTCTTTTAGCAAGGAGTTTTGATGAAATAGTTGTATATGATGAGGACGCAGCGAAGAAATTATTTGAAATTGATATTGACTTAAGTGATTTAATTAATTATATTGAGGAAGCGATTAACTCCTTTTTTAGTATAAAATGCCAATATAACAACTTAAACTTAAATAAAGGGTATAACAATAACCAAATAAATCAGATACCCCAAAATGTAATGGTAAATCAAAATCAAACCCCCTTTTATCAGAATCCCAACCCATATCAAAATAGAATTTATCCTTTTAATAATTCCTCGCTTTATCAAAATAATAATTACCCTCCCAATATTAAAAATAATGTAATTCAAACCCCTAGAGACTTGAGATATTACGCTAATTCATTAGGTCAATATCTTCCTCCTAATTATGATGAGAATAACTTCTTTCTTCAAAATTTTTATAACCCTAATCGAATTCAGAATTACGAACCAATAAGATATAATGAATTGTATCCCGGACAAATTTCAGATATGGAACAGAAAAACATCTTAATGAGAAAATTAGAACATTTCCAGAAGTATGGGCAACCTGTTTCTTATCCTTCTTATAGAAATACCAATGATATGTTTAATAATTACCAGCCATATAGATATCCGACTGAAAATGTAAGCAGAAATAAAGAAGTGCTTTATCAATCTCCCTCGTATCGAACATATTCGAAAAATCATTTATCAGATCTTTTTGATTCGGACTACTCTTTACCAAGTGAATATCCTAACCGGGAGAATTATATCTCAAAATTTGATAAAGAGAAACGTAGAAATTTACTTGAATTAGAAAAAGAGCGATATAGCCTTGAAGAAACTTTAAAAACTCTTGATTCTAAGTTCGAAAAAGGGATTATCTCTGAGATTGATTACTTTAGAACTTATAAAAATCTTCAAAAGGATCTTTATTTAGTAGAAAAAAAGCTTGAAAACATAGATTTAGAACTTAAAGAAGCAACAACTATAAGAAGAACTAATAGAGAATTTGATAGAAAAAGATATTTTACTTAAATTGATCTAAATAATTATAAATTCATAACTTTAAATCAAAACTTTCTTTTTTTAAATTATGGAAAATGTAGGATTATCTACTACTGTTGTGGGTTCTTGGCCTTTAAGCAATAGTTATGAGAATATGATAAGAGCTTTTAAAGATATGATAAATCTAGGGATTGATTATCCCTGTTATCCTCAGCTTGTTTCGATGATAAATCAATTCTTATCACCATTATCTAAACTTATAAAACCTTTAGAAGAATTAAACGGAGAATTTTTCTTATCAGATGATTTTAAAAATCCAAATAAACCAATAGCATTAGAATATGGTCAATTTCTTGTTAATTTTTTTCAAAAAAATCCTCACCTAAAAGATCATGTAAGAGGAACAAAAGCTTGCTTAACTGGACCATTTACCTTAGCTAGTGAAATAATTTTGAAAGATAATGTGTCTAAAGGAATCAAACCTCAAATCTTTGATGAACCAAGGGCTATTATGGCAGATTGGATTATCGATAAGTTAGCAGAAATTATGAAAATAACTGCTAAAACATATAATGATATGGGAATTAATATTATCTCCATGGATGAGCCTATTTTAGGATTACTAGTAGGAAAAAAAATTTTCTTCCATTCTGAAGATTTCATAATAAAAACATTGGATAAAGCTTTATCTGAAATAAAAACTTTATCATCTATTCATGTATGTGGTAGAATTAGCCCAATGCTAAGAGATCTTCTTTTACAAACAAGTGTTAAAATCTTGGATCATGAATTTGCTTCAAATGAGCGTAATTTCAATGTTTTTGAGAAGGATCATTTTGCAAACTCTCAAAAATTTTTAGCAATGGGGTGTATTAAATCAAACTTTTCAGAAGGAAAGAGCGAAAATGTAATAGACTACGTAGAAGAGGTTAACGCCCTTATTAGATATATAAAAAAAGGTATCGATAAATTTGGGAAGGAAAATTTAATTATTAAACCTGACTGTGGTTTTGGTGCGTTAAGAAAAGCGTTTAAAGATGAAAATTTTGCCTATGAAATAGTATTAAATAAATTAAAAAATATGGTTATAGCTGTAAAACAATTGAAATAAAATAGTATTAGCCAATAAAGTTAATCGTAAAAATAGTTGAAATAACAAGGATTTTTAAATAATTTTAACTTCCTTCTAATTCTTTTCTTAATTTCTCAATCTCATCTTCAAGTTTAGCTTTAGTTTTAATCTCTGGTTCCCCTTCTTCAAAATCAAATTCAGAAATATACTGTAAGTCATCAGCAGGAACTTCAGGCATCTGTCCTCCTTGCTCTAATAACATTTCGGTTTCCAACTGATTTAATTCATCTGTAACATCGATGGCTAGGTCTATCTCAGGATCACCTGCAAGAATTTCAGCAGATTCTTCTATTTCGGAAACATATGCTTCTGAATCTTCTGCGATTTCAGCAATTTTTGTAGGAGATGCCTTTGTTGCAATTGTTTCCAATTCATCCCTGATTCCTCCCATTAGGTCCCCTGTCATAGAAATCATTTGTCCTTCTTCAATTGCTTCAATTTGTCTTTCAATCTTTGTCCTTATATTATTGGCACGATCGACCTTCATTTGATATTGTTTATGTTGTATTAAAAAATTTTTTGCTCTTGTTCTTTCTCCTCTCTTTAAAGCAATCTTAGCGTTTTTTCTAGCGATTTCAGCTCTTTTGTTATAAGTCTTATTTGCTAATGCGATTTTTCGGATATGTGCTTTTGCTTTTACTACTAGTTCTTCTTTTTCTTTACCTTTCCTTGGAAATAATTTTTTCTTCAGTCCCACTTCTTCTTGTCAACTCTTTTTAGAAGTTTGTGATAATATAATCTCTTTTATATTTATAATGATTTTTTTAACTTAAAAATTTAATAGAATATAATTCTATAAAAAAATTTAAGCAATAAAATCTTTCATAGTCCAAATTTTGTTTTTAAATCATTATGAAAAAAGTTATTTTAAATTTAGAGAAAATTTCTGAAAATTTTAAGGAACTAGTTCAAGAAGCTTTCAATAAAGGAATCCTTAATTTTATGGTTTCAAAACTTACTTATCCAGAATTCGAAAATATAGAACGGGTTAAACTTTATACTAAGGATCCTGACCTTCAATGTGATTATTTAGTGTATGATAATGAAATTAAATTAAATAAATATCTTGCTGAAAATAAAGAATTAAAGATGGGTTTTGGATTTTTTAAGGAGCTTTATTCCAAGAAAGATGAAAGAGAAATCGTAGAGTTATCAAATATCAAAAAACTTGACTTTATAATAGTTTCTGCTAAAAATTGGAAAATAATACCTTTCGAAAATTTGATTGCGGATATGCATACTAATGATACAGAATTAATTGCTTCAGTAGAAAATATAAATGACGCTGAAATTTTATTAAAAACCTTAGAAATTGGTGTGGACGGAATCTTAATAACACCGAAAAATGTAAATGAAATAATACTTTTGAAGAACCTTATGCAAAAAACACTTCATATTGAATTGAAGAAAGCTACAGTAGTAAAAATTCAAAGTTTACCTGAAAGTGATAGAGTATGCGTTGACACGACTTCTCTTTTACAACCTGGTGAAGGAATGCTTGTTGGAAGCACTGCTAAAGGATTCTTACTTATCCATTCAGAAACTTTTGAAACTCAATTTGTAGCTTCAAGACCTTTTAGGGTTAATGCAGGCGATGTATCGGCTTACATATTAATCCCAAATGATGATCCTGAAAAAATTTATCGTACTAATTATTTAAGTGAAATAAAAGGTGGCGATAAAGTCTTAATTGTTAACAATAAGGGTGAAGGACGAGTAGTATCGGTAGGAAGGATTAAAGTTGAAACTCGCCCTATGCTTAGATTTGAACTTGAAACTTTTATTGAAAATCAAAAGTTTGAGATAAGTGGGATTTTTCAAAATGCTGAAACAGTACGTTTAGTAGGTGCAGATGGTAATGCTAAATCTGTTGTGGATATAAAAATCGGGGATGAGGTTCTAGTTCACATTGGTCCGGGAGCAACCCATTTTGGAACTGCAATAAAAGAAACAATAATTGAAAAGTAAAACTTCTTGCTTTAATTTCTTTTATTAATTAATGAGTTATTCCTTAAAAACTGCCACATTACTTTTACTCTCTTCTACACTTACTCTAATTTTCTTATCTGGATAAATAATCTTTAATTTATCATGAATATATTTTGCGAGTAATTCACTGGTGGTAGATGGTAACGGTAAATAAATTACTTCAGATCGGGGAAAAACATATCTTTTATTAGAGCTAATAACTTCTACCGAATCTTCTATTTCATTAATTTTTAAAAAGTCAGAATTTTCTGGAATCAAAATGTAATGATCAAGGGGTTTTATAATTTCTTTGACTTTTTTTTTAAGTTCAATGAAATCAACAACAAAAAAATTCTCATTTAAACTTGAACATACTTCTACTGAAACATAGTAGTTGTGTCCATGAAGTCTCGAACATTTTAAAGGTTCTCTTAAAAAATGACATGCACTAAACTTAATGTTAGTCCTATTAACAATTACTTTATAACCCATTTAAAATCAATACTATTTCTTTATCAAATTAAGTCTTAGATTTGATTTGAATTTCTTTTTAACATTTTTATATTTTATGTTTAAAAATCATAAATAATAGTAATTTTCCATTAAACTTTCTGCATTTTTAGATTATTTGAAATAAATATAAATTCAGTTGCTCAATAATAAATCAAGATATTAATTATGACTGATTTAAAGAAAATAGCGATAACTGGAGCAAATGGTTATTTAGGTACTCATATAATTAAGAAAGCAATTCATAAGGGTTGGGATGTTAATGCCATTATTAGGAGAGAAGAAGTTAAAAAAGAACTCGAAACATTAGGAGCGAATGTTTTTATTGTCAAGAATTTCAATTTGGAAGGATTTAAGGAGGCTTTTTTCGATTGTAAAGCAATAATCCATTTAGCCAATGTTATTTGTGGAACTCCAGCTCTCTTTGAAAGTATCAATGTCGAAGGATTGAAAGTTGTTCTTCAAGCCGCTAAATATTCTAATGTTTCAAGAATAATATATCCTTCTGGACTTGGAGTAGATAAATATGGTGTAGAAGATTGGGCTAATAATGAATATTTCAGATCTAAAAGAGAAGCTGAAAAAATTATTATGAAAAGTGATCTGTCATATGTTATTTTTCGACCATCTTATATTTTAGGTCCTAATGATGAGTTAATACCAGAAATTATTGACCAGATTTTTAATGGTTCTGTAATGATCGTAGGAGAAGGGAATATTCCCTTTCAACCCATATTTGTGGGTGATGCAACTGAGGCTTTTTTGGCTGCAGCTCAAGGTCTTGGAAAAGATAACACTGTTTATGAATTAGTTGGACCAGAAATCCTCAATATGAATCTCTTAGTTGAGATGGTTATCAATATTATAAAAGAACGAGGAATTAATATCCCCGCTCCTGAGATATTACATATCTCATATGAAGAAGCCCCTAAAAAACTTGATATTTGTGAAGAAATGGTGGATATAATGAAGTGTGATCTCACCCCTGATCCTAAAATTGCTTCTCATTCTCTTGGTTATGAATTGTCCCCCTTGAAAGAAGCAGTTAAGAATGCAATAAATGAGAAATTATTTTCCCACTCATTGGATATAAATAAAAGAGCCATTGTACTATTGTCTGGAGGTATCGATTCTGCTACAGCACTCTTCTGGGCAATAAATGAAGGTTACGATCCCATAGCGCTTACTATAAACTATAATTGGAGACCTGAACAAGAAATTAATGCTACAAAGAAATTAGCAGGACTCGTTGATATTAAACTTCTAGAGATTAATACCCCTTTTATAGCACAAGCTACAGACTTGCTTTCTGAAGGTTATCCTGTACCAGTTGCATTAAATGCTCCTGAAGGGTATATACCCCAACGTAATCTTATATTTTATTCTATTGCGGCTTATTTTGCTGAAATATACGGATGTAAATGGATTATTGGAGGACATATTCTCGATGATGTATCAATTTTTTCTGATACAAAACCTTCATTCTTTAAGTCCCTCGAAAAACAGATAAAAGGTTCAAAACATGAACATGATTTAACTGAGATTAAATTACTTTTTCCATTAGTAAATATGAATAAAGTGGAAGTAATAAAATTAGCAAAAGAACTAAAAGTACCTTTGGAAATTACTTGGAGTTGTTATCAGGATATTGAAAAACCCTGTGGAAAATGTAAATCCTGCCAGAAGCGAGAAGAAGCATTTAAAGCATTAAATATGAATTAATTTAAATTAAAAACTTTTTTATTCATGTTAGATTCCAGTTCTCAAATAATCAAATTATAAAATATTAAATAATTATGACAACCTATTTTTCTCCTTTACTGCATTTTTATCAACCCCCTACTCAAGATATTAAAATTCTTAAATTAATAGATAAAGAATGTTATAAACCAGTTCTAAAAATAATACAAAAGAATGATAATGCTAAATTTTGCTTAAATATTAACGGCGTCCTTATTGAAATGCTATATGAGTATGATCTAGAAGATACTTTGGACCTCTTAAAGAATTTAGTATCAGAGAACAAAATTGAGATTCTAGGTACAGCAAAATTCCATCCAATACTCCCTTTAATTCCAAAAAAAGAAGCCCAACGTCAAATTCAATTGAATGAATTAATAAATAAAACAGAATTTGGACGATGGGAACATAAAGGATTTTTCCCTCCAGAGATGTCTATTAGTTCAAAAGTTGCTAAATATATTCGTGATTTAGGATATAAATGGGTAATCATAAGTGGAATTGCCTGTCCTATTGAATGGCCTTATGATAAGATATTAACCTCACCAAATGGACTACAACTTTTTTTCAGGGACGATATTTTAAGCAATAAGATTGCTTTTAAAAGCATTAAAGCTAAGGAGTTTGTAAAAGAAATAACAACCATCCATAAGGACAAAAAGCAAGACTACAAAAATAGCTCCTATATCATTACAGCTATGGATGGAGAAACTTTTGGCCATCATATTAAGAATTACGAAATTACTTTTTTAAATAAAATGCTCGAAATTATTAATGAAAAAGAAGATATCGAAATTGTGTTTATTTCAGATTTAGATAAAATTTTTCCACTAGCTAAAGAAAAAATTATTCCAAGAGACTCTAGTTGGAGTACTACTTTTGAAGATTTAAAAGCAAACATACCCTATCCTCTATGGAAACACCCATCGAATAATATTCATAAATATTACTGGAAAATGATGAATAGTTTATTCAATTTAATGAATATTGTGGATAAACTTGATTTAACTGGTGACTGGGAAGTTGAGAATTACTATACGACAGCACGTTATTTTTATGATAGAGGATTACATTCCTGTCCTACATGGTGGGCAAATCCAGACAGAGGAATTTGGAGTCCAAATCTAATACATAAGGGAGTGGAATTATTAATAAAAACAGCTTTAAATGCTCAAATGGCTTTAGCATATGCCGGTAAATCTGAACAAGGAGAGGGATACTTTGATTCTATATCTTATTATCATGGTCTATTGTTAATGGAATTCTATGCAATAACCAAAAAAATTAAAAAGATTCCAGATAAATCTAATTAGTTCTTATAATTAGATGAATTTATTAAAATCTGAATGTTTTTCACCCATTTATCTAGATTTCTTATCAACCAAGCAGCAGAGTCGTTTTTATTCTGGTTATTTTGGAAATGGATTTTTAAAAGTGGCTTGAATTTGGATTTTTTGAGATGAGATCTTGGAGAAGTTATTTTAAGTATTTTATTAATAGGAATTTCTAATATCTTTCGAGGTTTCCACATTTCGAAATAAATCTTCTCATTCAATAAAATTAATACTCCATTACCTCTAATTTGAGTATATCCTTTTGATTCTTGACCAAAATAATTGGCACTAGTACTATATAAGATAATCTTACGATTATCAAATTTTTCAATAATTTCCTCAATTCTTTTTTTAAATAGTTTCATAACGATATTATTATCTATTTTTATTATTAAAATTAAATCTATTATAACCAATTAATTATTCCAGTTTCGTTATACACGCCCCATTTTAAGGTTGCCTCCCTTTGAGCAATAATATTTTCTTTAGGAGTTCCCAAAGTTCTGTTAGAGGGATATTCATAAATAGCCAATCCCCCTTCGTTATTACCAATATTTCTAATATAAAGCTTTACTTGCTCTTTTACCTCTTCAGGAGAACCGAGCAGATATGTGCTTTGAATATTAGAAGAAAGCCAAAAGGCTACTTTCCGGGTTTCAGCAAACTTTTTAAAATTATCAACACCTGTCATTAAAGGGCTATCAAATTCGAACACATCTACACCTGTATCTATAATTTCAGGCATTAACTCCAAAATTTGCCCACAGGAATGTAAAATGAAATCCATCCCTAAATCATGTGTAAGTTGAACAATCCGTCTATAAGCGTCTTTAAAATACCTTTTAAATAAGATAGGGCTAATAAAAGGGGATTTTTGTGAACCTAGATCGTCAGCAATAGTGATTGAATCAAGATCCGGATAATTTTCTTTTAGCATTTTAATTTGTTTTAAATAAAAGGGAATAATGATTTGAATTAATTGATCCACTTTTTTTCTATTTTTAGCAATATCTATAAGAAAATTATTGAATCCTCGTAATTGAGAACACATATTGAAAAAACCATTTCCATTAATTTCTCCAACGATATATTTATTTCTACCTAAAATTTTCCAAAATCCACTTCTAAATAATCGAAATCTCTCAGGATTTGTTGGATTAGGTATTTGATAATTATCTAATTCATCCCAATTCTCTTGAAAAGGACCTTTAAATGGGTGTCCTTTAGTTATATCATCACTAAGTGTTCCAGAATTTTTCCATATGATACCCCACTCATCAATACTATAATGGGGGTACTTCCACCACTTTTTTGGATATTTAGCCAATTTTCTATTTCTATTTCTCCAATTATATGAAAAAATTCTGTATAATGATCTAGAAATTGATTCTACTCCTCCTTGAACATGAGGAGGATAATCTTTAGGTTGCCAAGATTTGGGTATATATTGTGGAGCAGGAAAGAAATCAGTCTTTAAAGTAAAACAAGACATAGGAACACGATCCGGTTTTGCAAAATGAAATGCTTTTTTAACTCTTTCTTTACTGTTCATGGCATTAAACTGATTAAAGTGTTATAAATTTAATTTGAAATAATCAAAAACTATATAATTTTTAATGTACATATTTTAATAAGTAAAATTATAACCAATTACTTTAATTAATTTTATTCCTCATAATAATCTAATAATTTACTAAAAATGTCAAAACAAAACGAGAAAGAAAAAAAACTAGAGTTTTGTGTTTACTGTGGGGCAAAATTAAAGGAAGGAAAAACTTATTGTCCAGAATGTGGTAAGTTAGTTATAAAAATCAAACCATCAGTTGATAAAATACAAACTCTTTCTCAGGGAGAAAAACCTCAAATAAAAGAAAAACAAATTAGGTCTCGAAAGTGCTCAGGTTGTGGCTCAATAATAACATCTTCAATTTTAGAGCAATGTCCAATTTGTAATGCAAAATTAGAAAAGATTCCAAGAGATCAAATTACTTTACCTGGCCAAAAAGCCCTACCAAAGTCTGGATTCATTTTTACTGATAAAAAATTAGTTCCAGAACAGAAATTCATATTAAAAAAAGATACTTGGAATTTCAGAGAGGGTATAAGTGTATTTGGGAATTGTATAATGGCCTACATAATTATTAGATTATTAATTATAATGGTATTTGCTTTTCAAGTAGACGGTTCAAGTGCTTCGAACGAAAATATATTCTCTCTTCTTTTAAGACTGATTCCTGATATAATTTTTGGAGTTTATCCTCTTTGGTATATTTATTCTAAAAAGCACAATATTAAAAAATTAGGTCTTTCCTATAATTTAAAAATATTCCTCCTTGCAATATTTATTGGTGTTACTGCGGGGATTCTTTTGTTTATTCTTAATCTCTTCTCAGATGTATTCATAAATCTTTTATATAATGCAGGAATAGACTTCTATGATATCTATACTGATATGGCTATCACAAATCAGGTAATTAAAGACTCTAACCCTATTTGGATCTTACTATTAATGGTGCTTTTAAGTCTTAGCTCATTTTCAACTGAAATTGTATATAGAGGAGTCCTACATAATACCTTAAAAGAACGCTTTGAAAAGGACATACTCGGGAGAATTACAATAATAATTATAATTTCTCTTATTTTTTCGGGATTATATTTAATATTCTTTTTTCCAGTTGGATTATACTTATTCCTTGCTAATTTTATAGAATTTATAATCCTTGGAATAATATATGAGATAAATCATAATCTCTATAATACGATTATTGCAAGCATTTTTTATAACCTTTTACTAGTCTTAATTATAGTATATTCCTAATTTGAAATCCTATGCATTACCCTTTAATATATAAATTTAATAATAAGAAAAATCAAATAACTCTAGTGGTATTATTAATAACATTAACACTAATTCATACGCTAAGATCTATAATGCTTGGAGTAATAGAAATTGGGTAAGAAAATCTATAGAAATAAGGGGAGTAAGGATAATATTGTAATTTCAATTGCAGGACCACATGGAATAGGAAAAACTACTATTTTTAACCTTTTAAAGAATAAGCTTGAAGAAATGCCTAAATTTAAATTTTTTCCTGAGAGATACATTAAAAAACCCCCTTTTCCTTTTGGATCTCCAGATAAGCAAGTAGGTTTTAGAAGTGAAATCCATTTTTTGCAGCAATTTATAAAGAGAAATCAAAGAATTATAAATTTTGATAATAAATACAACGGACGAATTATGATCTTAGATAGAACTCCTATTTGTGTCTTGATATATTCTAAAAGCCTAAATCTTAAAGAAAAAGATTATAATCTTATTTTAGATATGTATAAATCTGTTAAATGGAGGGAAGACTATGTTATTTATCTTTCAGCAAATCCTGATATCATTTTGAAGAGAATAGTTCAAAGAGGATCCTTAGAAAATTTTCGAAAAGATTGGAATGAGTATGAAAAAGAATATTTACTTAGAATCATCTCATTTTACAATCAATTATTGTTAACAAAGTATGAAAATAATAGAATATTTATTATCGATACCACTAACTTATCTTTGCATGAAGTACTTGAAAAAGTAGAAAATGTGATTACCCAGGTTTCAGGGTACTCTTTCAAAAAATCACATATAGCGCCTACGACTCAAATGAGTTTAAAAAAATTTATAAAATGAAATATAATAAAATATATTAGTGTATATTTTATGATTATAATTAAGTTAGTGTAAAAATAAAATTAATAAGACTAATTTTATTCAAAATAGATTTTGAGAAAAAATGTCATCCTTAGCTCAAGATATCCGCGATCAAATGAAGAATATATTAAGAAATGAAGAAGAGAGAACAGACTTAACTAATTTAGCAGTTTTATCTAGAGTTGGTATGAAAGTTGCAACATCCATCTCTTCAGAGCTAGATGCTGATGCAACCTCAGCTTCGAGTACTGCTTTGATTGATTTAGGTTTACGTTTAAGTGATGCCACCGCTCATGGGGCTCTTACGGAAATAATTCTCCATAATACTTCGGGGTATAGTATTTTATTAGCAATCAATGATGAATATATAGTATTTGGAGGGTTAAAAAATGTTTATAGAATCGGTTATTATTTGGGCTATCTTCGGGAATTAGCTAAAAATTTAAACCTTTTAATATCAGGAGATATAAAAACCGAAATGACACTTTCTTTAGAAGATTCTGAAAGAGCTAAATTAAAACAACAGGAGGAAGAAGCAAATATTATTGTTAAACCTACTGCTGCACAGGATAAAGCCGCTTTGGATGATCTGTTAGGTTTTCTAGATAATTGGGAGAAAGAAGGAGTAGAAGTTGCAGATATAGAAATTAAGGCAGAAAATAATATTGTATCTATTCCTAAAGCCGTAGGAATGGAATATGAAAAGCAATTAGAGTTTAGTAGGAATTTAAAAGTCACTGAAGTGGTTAAATCTCCTTTCGCACAACCCGAAAGCCAATTTAAAGTTTACGACGATGAAATACCTCCAGTTCCTCTTGATGATTATACTCCTATGGAAATAGAAGAAGACGCTTCAGTCCAAGAACCTCAGATTGTTCAAGAACCTGAAGTAGTTCAAGAATATCAGAAGCCTGGAGAACTACCTTCTCTTGAAGAACTAGGACCTCCCGATTTTGAGGCACAATTCTTAGAACCTGCTTCAGAATATGATACCGAATTTGTTTTGGATAAAGAATCTGAAACCTTTGAGAATGTTTTAAAGGATCTTGGCTGGGACGAAGAGGAAGATTAATAGTTTCCACGATTAGTTTGTACTAGGTCGTTGATCAAA
>SMTZ1_10001143_pt1 | contig 36594 bp, 30 predicted proteins | sample DeeMarSWOR136_30_FD_25667 | JGI IMG/M metagenome (IMG submission 25667)
TGGCTTCCTGCGGCTCATCTTATCAATAATCATCATCGCCAGGTGCCGTCCGAAGTACCCGACGAACCCGGCAGCAAGAGCTACACCAATCCATATCAGAACATCTACCGCTGTATTACCCATGACATACTTACCCTCATTGTCTCCCCAGCATTATATCATCCAGCCCGCTTCAATACATCCACCAGCACGTCACGCCACTCCCTGCCCAGCCTTCTCCGGTTGAGGCCAAGCTGGTTATGGCCCACCCGAACGCCGTCACGCAGTACCGGCTGGAGCTTCTGCCTGTCAAAGCACAGCCCCTCCACCAGTCGCAGCACTATCTCCCTGTGCTCGGTGGTGACGGACTCAACATATGCCCGCGCCGCCAGTAATTTAACCCTGGCCGCATAGAGCAGGTTTTCTGCCTCCGGCGGCAGCGGCCCGAACCTGTCCTTGAAGTCGGCCACCATGTTATCGACCTGCTCCGGACTGTCCAGCCTGACCATATCCTGATAGAGGTCGAGCCGGGTGAGGAGGTCGGGCACGTACTCTTCAGGGATAAAAGCGGGGAGGGGTAAATCTATCGTCGGTGAGGGCAAATTCGATGGCACCAGTTCGGGTTCGGGGATACCGGCCTGCTTTGCCTTGAGCTTCTCGACAGCCGATGACAGTAGCTGTGTATACAAATGAAAGCCAACGGCGGTGATGTGGCCACTCTGCCTAGTACCGAGCAATGTTCCCGCACCCCTTATCTCCAGATCCCTCATAGCGATACCGAAACCGGCTCCGAGCTCGGTGGCCTCGTAAATCGTGCGCAGGCGCTTCTCCGCCACCAGGCTCAGGTTCTGACCTTTATCAAAGAGGAAGTAGGCATAGGCCATCCTGGCACCGCGCCCCACCCGACCTCGAAGCTGGTAGAGCTGGGTCAGGCCGAACTTATCGGCGCGGTTAACAATCAGGGTATTGACGTTGGGCATGTCCAGCCCCGACTCGATAATGGTGGTGCAGAGGAGAATATCGCTCTTGCCGTTTATGAAGTCGGTGGTCACCTGCTCAAGCTCGTGCTCCGGCATCTGGCCGTGGGCAATGGCTATCCTGGCCTCGGGTACGACCTCCTCCAGCTTGCTGGCAATAATGGGGATAGACTGGACACGGTTATGTACAAAGAACACCTGGCCGTTGCGCTCCAGCTCCCGTAATACCGCCTCGCGGACAAGACGCTCATCATACTCGGCCACGTAGGTCTTGATGGGCAGGCGCTCCTCAGGTGGGGTCTCCATCGTGCTCATATCCCTCACGCCGGTCAGGGCCATGTGGAGCGTCCGGGGGATGGGGGTGGCACTCAGGGTAAGCACGTCAACCTCCTGCCGCATCTGCTTCAGGTACTCCTTATGGGCAACGCCGAAGCGCTGTTCCTCGTCAATAATTAATAGCCCCAGGTCCTTGAACTGGATGTCCTTCTGGATAAGGCGGTGTGTCCCGATGCAGATATCCACCCGCCCACTGGCCAGCCCGTCGACAATAACATCTTGTTCCTTAGGAGAACGAAACCGGCTCAGCACCTCGACCACCACCGGGAAGGCCTCAAGACGCTCCTTAAAGGTGGAGTAGTGCTGCTGCGCGAGCACGGTCGTCGGCACCAGCACTGCCACCTGCTTGCCGTCGAGCACCGCCTTAAAGGCAGCCCTGAGGGCTACCTCGGTCTTGCCGTAGCCGACATCCCCGCACACGAGCCTATCCATCGGCTTACCCTGCTCCATATCACCCTTGACGTGCTTCTGCACCTCCACCTGGTCCGGCGTCTCCACATAAGGGAAGGACGCTTCAAGCTCTCTCTGCCAGAGTAAGTCCGGCGAGAAAGCATAGCCGGGCACGACATCCCGGGCAGCATAGAGGGACAGAAGCTCCTCAGCCATCTCCTCTACCGACTCCTTGACCTTTTGCTTCGTCCGTGTCCACTCCTGTGTGCCAAGTCGACTCAGCACCGGCGCCTGGTCTCCCCGGCCGCCGATATAGCGGGCAACCCGGTCAATCTGATCAGAAGGGACGTAGAGGCGGTCGCCGGCAGCATACCGCAACACCAGGAACTCTTTCTCACCGTGCTCCGTCTTCATCATCCGAAAGCCAGCAAAGCCGGCGATACCGTGCTCGATGTGCACCACGTAATCACCCGGTTTTATGTCAATTGCAAGCCTCTGACGGGGTACGGGTCGCCTCTTTAGCAACCGCTGCTGCTTGATAAAACCAAAAATTTCGCTGTCAGTAAGCAAAACGGCGCTGTCGCTCATCACCCACCCTCCGGCGAGAAGGCCCTGGGCCAGAATCAATGAGCCCGGCGGGGGGGGTTGCCCGACCTTAGTGAGGGGTGGGGCGATAATGTCCTCTTCCTCGAGCAGCTCCGAGAGCCGACTGGCCTGATGACTGACCAGTACAACACGCTGCTTCTGGGCCAGCATCTGCTTGACCCGGTCAATAAAGGCCGGTAGCTGTCCGGCATAGCTCGGCGCCGGAGCAAAGTCCAGTCGATGCTGTTCTTCATCATCAGGAGCACCCCAGGCAGTAATAACCAGGCTCTGTCGGTCTTCCACCCCTCCCCTCAACTCCTCCCAGGTAAAGTGTGGTCTCGAGAAATTAGAGGGCAGCTCTCCACGCTCAAGTTTTCCGATACGCAACTCTTCCGATTTATCATTAAAGTCAGCCACCGCCAGCTCGATACTCCGCGGCTCGTCGAGCACCAGGAGGGCATTATCAGGCAGGTAGTCCAGCAGGCTGTCCCGGTTAAACAACGGGGCATAGAACTGGAAATTGACCGGCCGCTGTTTTCCCATAAGCATCGCCAGGTCTCGCTCGTATTGCTCCCTGACCTCTCCACTGCAACTGGTCAGGTCAATGCTACCCAGCAAAGTTTTCAGTTCCGACTGACTACTCAGCCATGGTCTCAGAATCTCTGTCGCTGGGCCAACGGTGATTGAAGGCACATTTTCCTGGGAGCGTTGACTGGCAGGGTCGAAGAGGCGGATACTTTCGATGGTATTACCGAAGAACTCGAGCCTGGCAGGCAGGTCAGCGGTCGGTGGGTAGATATCAACAATACCACCACGGCGACCTGCCGTACCCGGTACATCGACGATACTCTCTACCCAATAGCCCATCGATTGCCACCTTTCCAGCAGTTTGATTGGTTCCACCTCCATCCCCACCTTTACGGTGCGGAAACCACCAGCGAAATCATCTCGCGAGGGTGTTTTCTGGATAAAGGCCGGTGCCGAAACAACTACCAGCGGCGGCTGAACAGTAGTGTCTTCATCTGTCGGGCCAACCAGAGATGAAAGCACCTGCAGCCTCTCCTGCTCCGACGGTGTGTCCGAGGTGACACGCTCGTAAGGCAGAGCATCTGGTTCAGGGAAGAGCCTGACCTCTTCCGAGCCACACCAGACCATAAGCTGGTCATATAGCTTCCGGGCATTCTCCGGCTGTGCTGTCAACACCACCAGCGGGCGGTGCAGCTTACGATACAGGGCAGCAATAAGAAACGGCTTGGCAGCTTCGAGTACCGTCACCCCACTGCTTCTGTCCGCCCGCCCTAGCTCCTCGATGAGTCGTTGATAAGCAGGCAAATCATCAATCATCTGCAATAACTGGCTCAGGTCAAGAATATCCACCTTACTCACCACATGCCTTTAGGGCTAGCCGGTACGGACTAGCCCTTGATATAGAGATTTTAACATGGCAGGTAGCCAGCAGCAACCAGGTCTTGTTTTTTCAACTCGCCCTCTGTTTGGTGATGGAGGTCCCTTCCCCCTTGTCCCCCCACCCTTCACGTCATTGCGAGGAATGCAGCGACGAAGCAATCCCTAACGGCAACTGTATGAGATTGCTTCGCTTCGCTCGCAATGACATGCCAACGGAGGGGAGAAAAGCGGGGCTGGTACAGCTAATCCCCTCTTTTCGGGAGTAATGTCACCGCCAGTCCCAGCGCCAGCACCATTACTGTCGGCGAAAGCATTAGGCCGACCTGCACTCCCAGCAATTCCCCAGTCCAGCCCATCACCGGGGCACCGATAGCCACCCCGGCGGTGAGCAGGGCATGGAAAATACCGGTGGCAACACCACGCTCCTCGGGTCGGCTGTGGTCGGCGACCAGCGCCGAGATTGAAGGGAAAATTAGTCCGTAGGCCAGCCCATAAAGCACCATTATTGCTGCTAGCAACGGGAATCCCTCCGGCATGGGCAGTATCACCAGGGAAGCAATGCCGAGACTGAGACCAGTGATTGTTGGCAACAACCGTCCTCTCCTATCGGACAACGCTCCGCTGGGGAACTGGACTATAATAAACACCACAGAAAAAACGGTCAGCAGCATTCCCACGTGAAAGGCGTCCATCCCCAGGTCACTTACGTATTTCGGTAATAGAGTAACCACCCCCCCGAAGCTAAAGTATTGGGCGAATATCGAACCGTAAGCGACTACCAGCCCTTTCCTTTTCATCAGGGCCTTCACTGCCTTAAGGCTCCCACTGGATATCACCCCGGGTACCTGAGCTTTTACTCTTGCCGCAGGCAGCCAGAAACTCATACCAGCGCCAACCACCAGCATTACCGCCCCGAAGAAGAACAGCCAGTCATGGCCCAGTCGCGAGTATAATACCCCGCTAATCCCAAACCCGACCAGGTTAGCGGCTGCGATGGATATACCATAGATACCCATCGCCCTACCCTCTCGCTCTGCGGCCGAATAGCTGGTAATCGCCGACATCGTGGTAGGACCGACCACCGCCCCCGTGAGACCATGAAATGACCTCACCAGCGCCAGGTGCAACGGCAATCGGCAAAGCGAATAGAAGCACATCGCCAGGGCATCACCCAGCAGGCCGAGGATCAGGAGAAGCTTATGGCCCATCCGATCAATCAAGCGTCCAAAGAATACATTGGCCGGCGTATTTATTATCGAGTAGAGACCAATAATAAGCCCCGTAATCCCGACACCCGCACCAAGCTCCTCCGCATAGAGGGCCATTATCGGGACGAGCAGGGTGGTATCGAGGAAGCCGGTAAATGTAACGGCGGAAAGTATGGGCAATACCCGGCGGGGCCGGGACTGCTCAGTCGTATCCATTGCACTCCAATGGTAGCAAGAATACTTTTCATATTCAAACCTACACTATCCGTTATGTTATAATGAGACAACTTCGTGGAGGTTACCGACTGTGTCCAAGAAAAAGAGAGCCGACCTATCCTACCGGCGAATCGTGGCCAAATTCGGTACCGGCCTCATTACCGGCGGTACCAATCACCTTGACCAGGCGGTAATGGCCGGACTGGTAGACCAGATAGCGCGGCTTCACCAGCAGGGTATTGAGATATTGGTCGTCTCTTCGGGGGCCGTAGCCGCCGGACGTGAGAAGCTGGGCCTGACCAGAAAGATACGGGGTATCCCCTTCCGGCAGGTCATGGCCTCGGCGGGGCAGAGTCGGCTGATGAATGTCTACGAGCAGCTATTCGGTGAGCACGGTATCCACGTGGCCCAGGCACTACTGACCAAAAATGACCTTGCCGACCGCGCCGGCTACCTGAACACCCGCAACACCCTGCTGGCCCTTTTGGAACTCGGGGTCGTCCCGATTGTCAACGAAAACGACGTCGTCGCTGTCGATGAGATACAGGAGGCCAGGGCCAGGTTCGGCGATAACGATAACCTCTCGGCCATGGTGGCCAACCTGGTTGATGCCGACCTCCTCCTGCTGCTGGGGGATATCGGCGGACTGTACACCGCCAACTCCCGCCGGCACAAAGATACGCGTCTTATCCCGCGGGTCGACCGGATTAACCGGGAGATTGAGAAGCTGGCAAGAGGTACGGCCAACGAGTCCGGCACCGGCGGCATGGTTACCAAGATTCAGGCTGCTAAGCTGGCGACCGCCTCAGGAGTCACCATGGTAATCGCCGACGGCCGGGAGCCGGATATCATTGTGCGGCTGGCCGCCGGAGAGTCCATCGGTACCCGCTTTGTACCGACAACGAGCAAGCTGGAGAGCCGCCAGCGCTGGATGCTGAGCGGGCTTTCCACCCGGGGAAAGCTGGTAGTGGATGCCGGGGCGGCCAATGCCCTGAGAAAGCAGAACCGCAGCCTGCTCGCCGCCGGCATTGAGAAGGCCGAAGGCCGTTTTCGGCGGGGTGACATCGTCGAAATCCATGACATTGAGGGTGTCCGCATCGGCTGCGGCATCACCAACTACGATTCGTCTGATATAGAAATCCTTAAAGGGGCACATTCCGGCAAGATTGCCGAACTGCTCGGCCACGACTACGGCTCCGAGATAGTACATCGGAATAACCTGGTGGTTTTATAAAAATGATCCATTCTCTCTCACATTGTGGGGAGTCAAAGAGGGGCGAAGCCCCTCTTATATAACATCTTTCCCCTTCCCCTTCGATAAGGGGGAAGGGGACCAAGGGGATAGGGTTACCACAAGCAACCATAGATAATTGAAAGAAAACCCCGCTGCTCTTATAATAGAATTCTTTCACTAAACTCTAAATGGAGTGGCGGGGCTTAATGTTAATAATGTCGAAGGAGGGTAAGTATAATGGAATGGACTGATGTCACAGACTGGCTGCTGGATCCTGGAATACGTATTCTTATCATATTAATTATTGGGGGCGTACTCTGGTTCATCCTGAGGCGGATACTGAGGCCAATTGTAAGCCGTACCATGGTCAGGACCAAGGGAGAAAGCCGCCGAGGAATCGAGAAGCAGACAGATACCCTTACCGGCGTTTTCACCGGCGTAGCTCGTATCGGCGTTCTGATAATCGTGTTGCTGCTAATATTGACTGAGTTCGATGTTAACATAGGCCCGATACTAGCCGGGTTTGGTATCGCGGGTGTCGCTGTTGGCTTCGGCGCGCAGTACCTGATAAGAGACCTCATCGCCGGCGTCTTCGTTATAATGGAAAACCAGTACCGTGTCGGTGACGTCGCCAAAGTGGCCGACATCACCGCTTTAGTAGAAGACATCACTCTACGGAAGACGGTACTGCGTGATTTGGATGGCGTTGTTCATCATGTCCCCAATGGGGAAATCAGGACCGCCAGCAATTTTACCAGGCACTTCTCCCGGGTGAATATCGATTTTCCGGTAGCTTATGGCACCAATCTAGACCACGCCATCGAAGTGATGAATCGCGTCGGTATGGAACTTGCCGAGGACGAAGACTGGAAGAGTCGGATAGTAACACCCCCTCAGGTATTGCGAGTGAATAACCTGGGAGACTCAGGGATAGATATTAAAATGCTGGGTGATGTTAAGCCCAGCGAGCAGTGGGCAGTAATGGGAGAGTTGAGACTCCGTATGAAGAAGGCTTTCGACAGCGAGGGCATCGAGATACCGTGGCCGCATACCAAGGTCTATTTCGGCAACTCCCCAGACAACCCCGATGCTTCTTAGAACAGCCGCATTATCCGGTGGTTTTAGGGGGAGGGGTTACCTCAAAAATAAGATATAATGGGAAAACAGTATCTTCACAATTTGAGGAGTGACTAATGGATAGAGCAATCGAAGAGCTGCGGGCAAAAGGCAGAGCTGCCAAGGAGGCCTCGCGGCGTCTGGCCTACCTCTCTACCGAGGTGAAGAACCAGGCGCTACACAATATTGCCGATGACCTGATGGCAAAGAAAAACGAGATAATCGCCGCCAACCAGAAAGACTGCCAGGAGGCCAAGGCATCCGGCATGGATGTCGCCATGCTCGACCGACTCATGCTAAACGAAGGTCGGCTGGAGAGCATCGCCAGTGACGTGCGGACGGTGGCGGCACTCCCCGACCCGGTGGGTGAGGTATTTGACATGCGTACCCTACCCAATGGTCTACTCCTTGGCCGGAAAAGGACTCCCCTCGGCGTCATCGGCACCATGTACGAAAGTCGGCCCAACGTCACCATTGATATCTCTGTTCTCTGCCTGAAGTCAGGTAATGCTGTCGTCCTCCGGGGTGGCCGGGAGGCCATCAACTCGAATCTCACCCTGGCCAGGCTGGTGCAGGCCGCTATTGCCCGTGCCGGAATGCCCGAAGGAGCGGTGCAGTTCGTTGATAATACCGACCGCAACCTCGTCAGCCACCTGCTCAAGATGAGCGACTACATTGACCTGTTTATCCCCCGTGGTGGTGCCGATCTGATTACCTTTGTCAGAGAAAATGCTGCCATGCCTGTTATCGGCGCCGGTGCCAGCGTCTGCCATACCTATGTAGACTGGAACGCTGACATAGATAAAGCAGTAGCTATAGCCTTCAATGCCAAGGTGCAACGCCCTTCGGTATGCAATGCCCTCGATACCATGCTGATTCACGCTGATATTGCCGAGAGCTGCCTGCCCCGGATAGCAGCCGAGTGGGCCAAGGCAGGAGTAGAGATGCACTGTGATGAACGGGCATTGGCTATCCTCAAAGCAGACTCTTCCCTTAAGGTGAAAACGGCTACGGAAGAGGACTGGGGCCAGGAGTTCCTGGCACTGATAGCGGCAGTAAAGGTGGTAGACTCCCTGGATGAAGCCCTGGAGCACATTGAGCGCTACGGTTCAGGAGCCGATGAAGCTATTGTCACCGAGGACTATAGTGCCGCCATGCGCTTCCTTAATGAGGTGGATGCCGGCTGCGTCTACGTAAATGCCAGCACACGTTTCACCGACGGGGGGCAATTCGGGCTGGGGGCCGAGGTCGCCATCAGCACCCAGAAGATGCACGCTCGTGGCCCGCTGGGCTTGACGGAACTGACAAGCTACAAGTGGATTGTCTTCGGAGACGGGCACGTCCGACCCTGAGGTCTACTTGTTATCGCCGCGAGGCATCCAAGACTTCCTGCTGTGTCTGAAACAACTCCTTGATGCCCTTATCTGCCAGTTCCAGCAGGAAATCCATCGTCTCTCTAGTGAACGGTCGGCCCTCGGCAGTGCCCTGGACCTCGACAAACTCACCCCGGCTGGTCATCACCACGTTGAAATCGAGCTCAGCGCTGGAGTCCTCATCATAACACAGGTCCAGAAGACGCCGACCATGCGCCACACCAACACTGACAGCAGCCACGGCACAATCAAGCGGAAGCGAGGATATCACCCCCATGTTGGCCGCGGTCTCCAGTGCCTGGTGCAGGGCAATATAGCCACCTGTCACAGCGGCCGTCCTGGTACCACCATCAGCCTGAATCACATCGCAGTCCAGTATCAGGGTCCGCTCTCCTAGCGCCGCCATGTCAACCACCGCCCGCATCGAGCGTCCGATAAACCGCTGAATCTCTTGGCTCCGTCCGGCTACGTGACCTACAGACGAGTCACGGACAGAGCGGGTAAGCGTTGCCCGCGGCAGCATGGAGTATTCGGCGGTGACCCAGCCGGTACCCGAACCCTTGAGAAATGCTGGCACCCTATCCTCGATACTAACGGAACAGAGCACCCGGGTTTTTCCCAGCTCTATCAGCGCCGAGCCTTCGGCAAAGCTCTGGTAGCCGGGTGTAATACGTATTGGTCGTAACTCATCATAGGCACGACCATCGGCTCTTTTCACACAACCCTTCCCTTCTCGGTATCAATCCTTGCCAAAGTATAACATCGACAGGTGGTGCTGGCAATTAATCCTCACCCTGCTCCAGCTGCCGCAACCTGGCGTCGCTAATCCCAAAATGATGGGCTATCTCGTGCCTGACCACCCGCTGCACCTCGGCAGCAACCTCGTCCTCAGAGCGGCACCGGGCCTCAATCGGCCCCTGGAATATGGTTATCTTATCAGGCAGTACCAGCCCGTAGTGTCGGCCCCGACGTGTTTGCGGCACGCCCTCGTAGAGGCCCAAGAGGGTATATCCCGAACCCAGCCGTGCTTTGCGCCGCTGAGCAATAGTAGGATAGTCCTCAACGACAACGTCAATGTTATGCAGTCGTGAGAGAAACTCCTCAGGCAGTTCAGTGACCGCTCTGGCCACCAGTTCGTGAAATCTCTCCCTATCCATTAATCTAACAAGCTCATTAGCCACATACTACCAAGGTAGCAACGAATGTAATTCTAATGACCAACCAGCAAATGTCAAATGTACCCACACCACCACCTTATCACTAGATTCATACCGTCATGATTAACTAACAGATTTACATCTTTTTGGTGATGCGGGACGAACCCAGTTGAGGTAACCTGTGATGTCAATAGGACATTTAAAGGACGGAGGGGTAACATTATGAGAGCGCGTAAACGCAACGGAAATCTACTAACAACCAGCGAGGTAGCTCGCATGCTCCATATTCACATTAACACAGCCAGACGATGGAGCAACCGCGGTGTTTTGAGGTCGTGCCGCGTGGGACCCCGGCGCGACCGCCGGTTTCGTCGCGAAGATATTCAGGACATGCTCGCTGACCTAAGGAACTCGCCGGACATAGCAACCAGCCAAAAAACAGACCATAGCAGAATGACCATCGGGGCAGGCAGCAGGTAAGTCCCTCCTCTAATCCTGCTAAAACCACCCCCACCGCAATGAAGGTGTGCTTCCTATCTAAACCAGACGAGGGTGTGGAAAGTCTCACCACCGCACCTGATGCACCGCATGCTACTGCCTGCCTTGACAGTCGCGCAGACAGTGCTCTACCCTTTTGCTGGGAACACCCTGCCCATTAGTAAACGATAGTATGGAAATCTACGGCAAGCTCTGCACCGAGTTCTATGACCTCAGCAAACCAGAAGCCCCAGTCGATGCGCTTGAGTTCTACCTGCGCCACTTTCATGATACCGACGGGCCAGTCCTAGAGCCGATGTGCGGCACAGGGCGGTTTCTCATTCCGTTTCTGGAAAAAGGCATTGACATTGACGGCGTGGACGCCTCATCTTACATGCTCCAGGCATGCCTAGCCCACTGTGAGAAGAAAGGGCTCCAACCGGCGCTCTACCAGCAACTGCTCCAAGAGCTGAGCTTGCCGCGCCGCTACGCCTACATTTTTATTCCCGCTGGTTCCTTCGGTCTAATCACCGACCCAAAGGACGCTACTGAAAGTCTTCTCAGGCTATACCGGCACCTTTCACCTGGCGGTAAGATTCTCATTGAAATCGAGACCACATTGGCACAGCCGGAGGCCCCCGGCAAGTGGCACGAATGGCGAGTGACCAGACTTGATGGCGCTGAGCTTGTCTTCAACGCCCTGCCGATGTATGACACGAAGAACCATCTCCAGGAAGATATTCACCGGTACCAGCTGTTTGCTAACGGCCATCTCATCGAGACCGAGGTCGAGCGGCTTTCACTGCGACTTTACGAACCAGCACGATTCCAAAAGCTACTCGAAGACACCGGTTTTACTGATATCCAGGCAACCAGGGCCTATGAGGACACTGAAATAGATGGAAGCGAAAAAGTCGTCATTTTCCGGTGTCGAAAGATGTGATTGAGCAGCGGAAATATATAGAGATTAGAATAAGACAGTCGCTCAGGGCTCCGAAACATAACCGATTGAGTAGCTGATGGCATCGCTGGTGGTTATCTCACTGCGGAATGACAGGATGATATACACCAAATTCCAGATGTCAACGTCAGTGACTATATCTATCTGGGCCGAGGTATCTCCCGTGTCCAGTAGACCGCTCGCCCAGGTGATGTAAAACGTATCGACGTCCACCCCATCGGCAGTCATGCCAATAGACTGGCCGTTCCAGACATCGTTCAGACTCTCGCCTTCGGTGCCATCCCAGAGCTTCGTATCGTTGAGAGCAATGTAATCCCCATTGTAATAGTCATCCCCTTCGGTAACGAAACAAGACATGGTCGCTGCGTTGACCTCCCCGGCAATTGGTGCTGGTACCAAGAAACCGCTCAGTATGCCCCCTTCCTCCCCGTCACTATCGAAGTCAAGATTGGTATTATGATTACAATAAAGGAAGTTATCGTAGAGATATAACTGGTGCCCCTCGGTCTCGGGGCTTGTGTAGATGATAATCAACGACCATCCCGCATAAGCCCATTCATCATCGGTGTCGGCATTTACCCCACCCACGGTGTAGGTCCCGTTACCGGGATGCCTTCCACCAGCACCTTCGGTCGAATACTCCCGGACCAGCCCCGTAACATCCCTGCAACTGGAATACGAATAGCCATGAGGATTGCCGTAGTTCATGTTATCAATTACCTGCGATGTGTCGGCAACCAGCTCCCCGGAACCCTGGGTGGGAGTCCCGTCATCAAAGTAGACTTGGGTGCCATCTATCTTAAAGATAGCTGTGGTATCCGCCATTGGCATGGCACACTGGTAGATAACAATATTGTCAACATAACAGTACTCAGCAAGACCACTGAAGCCATGAAGGTATAACCTCACCTTAAAGTTTGACGTCAGGTACTCATCCGGAATACCATAGGCGAAGTCAGTCGGGGGGTTGTCATCACGAAAGGCTTCGATATTGCTACCCCACGTATTACCACCATCAGCGGAGAAGGCGAAGTATAGTCGGTCATTTGGGTCCGCTGTCCAACTTGCATCCTGCTCCCAGGCTATGGCCATATCTTCACCAGAGTAGGCACTCAGGTCCAGGCTGGACTCCATGGTAAGATACCGGTCAGACTCACTGCCCTCATGGTGTCCCTGGAACCTCCCAGAGTTAATACTCCAATCATCCCCGGCGTTCCAGTTATCGAAATTGCTACAACTATCCGAGAATATACTTGGAGTAACGGAAATTGTGATGTCATCAATGTAACAGTACTCCCAGCTGTCACCAAAGTCATCTAGATAGAACCTGAACTTGAAGTCGTCCGTGAGGTATCCAGCAGGGATAATGTAGTTGAACTCGGCTGGTGGGTTATCATCATGAAAAGCCTCAATATTACCCCCCCAAGTATTACCACCGTCAGCAGAGAAGGCAAAATAGAGCCCGTCAGACGGATCCGCTGACCAACTTGCATCCTGCTCCCAGGAAACGGTTACCTCATCGCCAGCATATTCGCTTAAATCCAGGCTGGACTGCATAGTGAGATACCGGTCAGACTCGCCGCCATTATGGTGCCCCCGGAACCTTCCGAAGCTGATGACCCAGTCGGGCCCGGCGCCACTCCAGTCGCTCATGTCAGAGCAGTCATCCTCCCATATTATCTGTTTGTCGGGGGTATCATCTTCTATCCCCTCAAACCACCCTGACCAGTAGAGATAAGCAGCGGTTACCGAGGCATTATCCGGAATGTCGTCAACCGTTGCTGAGCTCTCCGCAAGCAGCGTGTCACGCCGGGGTCCGCCCCAATCCGGATTTTCATCCAGCATCAGGCTATTGCCGATGGCTCGATAATCGCCCGAAAATGCCGAACCAAGTTTTCGTATCTCACTCTTTACATTGTAGCTCTCGACCTTGGTATCACCAGCAGTAGAGGTAATATGGTAGACCCGGCTGTCGGCATCCCAGGAATAAGGCACGTCCGAGACCCCACTTGTCGTTACCCAAGATACAGTTGCGGGTAAAGCGCCTGGTTGATTGGCAGTATACTGAAAGGTAATGACACTCCTCTGCTCGGTAGCTCCAGCGTCCACTCCCGGAAAATCAGCAAAGGGAGTTGGGTCAAAGTCCCAAATAATTGCCTGCCCACCGGCATGGCCCTGAGTTGTAGGTGCCCCAAAGCTACTTGAGCCCGCCACGTATTGAAAACCAGTTGATAACCAGACACCCAGTGTCTCGATTTCAAGCACATCACCATCGTCAGGATAAAAGATTATGTCTATCTGGCAGGTCGATGCATCCGGAGCACTACCAAATACTATCAGCTTACCAGACTCAATAATATTCCTGGCTTTAACCTTGTTTGGTTCTGATATGCCAAGTGGTATCCATTCATGCTCCAAGGAGACACTGACATCCTTTGCATTAAGCTGCTCCGAAAGATTATAGCTCCAGGTGGTATTGTAGTCATATATGTCATAGGAAGGGCTAGTCAAGACAGAAGCAAGGTCACCGTACTTAATCTGCCACATGGCATGCTCCAGCCCGCTGTCAGCCGAATACACCTCTTCTGCCTTAGCCTCGTATATTTGACCTGTCTTGAGCCCGGTTATTGACAATGACAGCAGAGGTGGAAGCAAGAGGCCACCAACAAGGAGTAGCAGCATCACCAGAAGCAACGTCTGGCCACTCTCAGACTTCACCTGTTTGAAAAATCTTATCAAATGTCTAATACGCATAATTCACAAGCGTCATAGACCCGGTCTCGGGTCAACCGTACATTCCTGACTTTCACTCATCGTCCGCCAGCCCTCACCCACAGAGACAGCCAAATTAAAAGTAAGCATGCCCCCGGTAAACTCAAAGCTGGTCTGGGCAGGGTCGATATTCTCCGCTACGAGGAGCGTGCTCTCATCACCGTCGATGGAGTAGGTGCGTACCAGCTTGCCATCATCCAAGTCATAGGTCACCACGTGTTGGGAGCTGTCCCATTCAACCCATGACAGCACCAGCGGTAAGCCGGACTCTCCTGGGTCTACCTCCACTGTCTGTGCCATCTTGGCATCGCGCTTAATCCAGTAAGCAGCATTCCGAAACTCATTGACTGCGAGGGTATGGTCACTGTTTCTGACACTTGTATTAAATGTCTGAGCAATGCCCATAACCACACCACCACCAATTAGGCTGGCAATAGTAACGGCCACCAGCATCTCAACAATAGTGAAACCCCTTTGCCCCCTACTGGCTGACATTATCCTACTGAACATGTTCACTTTACTTTGTAAGCCTCTACAGTGGCCGCCCTTATACCCCTATAACTGACCGCCACCACTATCTTCTGCAGACCGTCATCGTCATCGGAGCCATCTCCTTCCGGATCCAGCAAGATGGTGGTACAGCTTAAGCTATAACCAGTGGGTATGCTTGAAATCAAGGCATATTCGGGAGGATACTCAACGTTATAAGGCTGGTTCCGCACATACTCCATCTGCCCTTCCGCCAGGTTCTGCGCGGTAGTCTGCGCATCGTTGGTAAGAGTAGCCTTAGAAGAAGTGCCCAAGGCACCAAGAATGCCAGCAGCAATCATTCCGAGCAGTGCCAGCGATATTAGCACCTCAAGTAAGGTAAACCCCGCCTGATTTCTCATTGCGCTGTCTCCCGAATATGTGTGATGACTAACCAGAAACCTAGATGATAGCCTATCTGGTAACCTCGACAGCGAAGCATATCGAAGTAAGCCCTTCCTCGTCTGTGAACTCTCTGATCTCGGCAATGCGGGTATCAGCAAATCCCTCCGCCTCCAGAGCATCTATGTAACTGAGAACAGTGAAGGGGTTATCTACCGTACCCTCCACACGAATAGTGCTTGCATTCATCTCGATTGATGTAAAGTAGGTTAGAGGCGGCAGATCCACCGTCACCACGTCAAGATTCTCCGCAAAGCTACCTCCCGTGGTGAGAACTGCCTGATACTCCTGTCTCAACTCTTCCAGAATCGCGTTTAACTCACTTATGGCAGCCTCGACTTCCGCTGCATCAGCTTTCGCTGTACTAAGAGCCTTCTCTGCCAGAAAGAGCTCCTGGGTCTTTATTTCCTTCTCAGACTCAAGACGCACCGTTTCAGCCGCAGCCTCACTCTTAATCAGGAAAAATGGGATCAAGAGACCGGCGATGATCCCCAGAGCAAGGTAGGCAAGCACGTGCCGCGTTGATATTTGAAGGCGCTTGGTGGGGTATGTTCCCGCAAGAATGTTGAGCTGCGTATCGTGGAAACCGTTGGTCGCCTTTGTCTTCCGGAGAGCCAGACCCATATTGGCCGCATAAAGAGCAACCGGTAAATCAGGCCGGAAATCCAAGGGAGGGACCAGAGGTCTGACCGGGTATTCCATTTCAGACTGTACAAGCTCGGTGGTGGCGGTATCAAGTGCCAGCTGTCCCGTCAGCAGCAACGGCGTATCGACACTGAGTGGGTTCTCCGCATGACCACTGTTGTAATACTTCACCGTTCTGGACAGTTCATCGGCCAGCTGCCTGACATGGTCCTGAATAGTGGCACCATCACCTTTAGGAGTCACCGAGTGCATCACCTCAGTATTACCGTTGACCGCGAGGACGATGTCGAAACAGTCGGGCTCCATCGCAACTATTATGGCATCGCTTTTACCAGGTGCCCTGGCTAGGGCAAGCGGCTTCAGGTCCATGATATAGGGTTTTATTCCAGCAACATTCAGTGTTTCAACCACGGCGGTGACAAGGTTACGTGGCACACCCAGCACGAAGAAGTCCTGTTCCCCATCCTTTGCGTCAATGGACTGCCATGAAAGGTACATCTCCTCCACGGGCAGCGGCATTTCACGCTTCGCTCCGCGCCAGATGGCTTCTTCCACAAGGTTTGGCTCTACCTGTGGCAGGCTCAGGACACGGTAGGTGAAGGACATACCGGTGACACTGACAATGACTCTGTCCCTAGGGATTCTCCTTGACTGAAACAGGAGACGAATAGCTTCACCGACAGCCTTCGGCTGCAAAACAAGACCATCCCTGACCAGTCCTGGGGCCAGAGGCGTGCTTCCCCAATTCTTCACCCGCCCCCCCTTCACCGAGAAGGCCCGGACATCACCAGCGCTGATGCTAAGCGTAACATACGTTCTACTAAATAGCCCTTTAATCATCATCTATCTCCTTAATCGGTGAGAAACTGAGCCAAGACAACCAAATCCAGTTCAGCTACGACAGGCGTGGCCTCCCCGGCGTAGACCTCACTTTCCTCTCCAGCTACAGTAACGTTTAACTGGTCCACCAAAAGAGTATTGAACTCGCCGTTCTCCAGAGAGTCAATGAATTCGCTTACCTGTGCAAAGGTTCCTTCGACTTCAACACTGATCTGGAAAACACGGTAGGTTTTCGTGCCAACACTTCTCTTTGACCACGGTGCGGTAACCAAGGGAATAGCCTTGACTCCGGTCTCCTGGGCCAAGTTGAGAATGGCCTCAATAACATCACTGTTGTTAACCTCGCTGGGAATCGTCTCCTGTTCAGCGGCCAAACTGGCCTGAAGCATCACCAGCTCCTCAAGACGATCCGGAGGAGGCTCCTCCAGGTCTTGAATCGATTGGTCGATTTCTTCGATTTCAGAAAGCAGGCGGTCTTGCTCCGAACCCTGCTTCAGATAGCCCGAGGTCAAGACGCCATAAACCGCCAACAGGATGACGACTGCAACAGCAACGGCTAGTTTGTTCATTAGATACCCCCTCTATCTCAGGTCCTTATAGACCCATTCTCTTCTTTTCTATGCGATTAATCCATAGCCCCCACTATGGAATACAATGGTCCGATAAAAGACAGAGCCACGAAACCGACCAGCAAGCCGGCGGCCAGTGTCATAGCAGGCTCTATCATCCTCACCAGGCCAGAAATTCTCTGATCAACACTATACTCAAAACGGTCAGCGATATTGGCAATCATACCCTCGAGGTCACCGGTCTTCTCTCCCACTGCCACCATTTCCACCAGGAGTTTGGGAAATAGCCCTATCTCCGCCATCGGTTGTGATAGGCCCTGTCCCTGAATCAACTTATCCCTCAGTTCTACCAGGGCCTGCCGGATAACACTATTCCCAAAGGACGGGACTACGATGTCCATTATATCCGGTAGCTGCAACCCGGCTTTCAGTAGCATCGCTGTTGTATGGCAGAAGTGGTGCATGTTACGTTGCAGGATAATAGAACCAATCACAGGTAGCCGCAACAGCAACCTGTCAATTTTCAATTTCACAGCCGGTTGCCTGATGCAAAAACCAACCAGACCGGCAAATGCAACCAAACCTCCCAGAATATGGAGCTTATAAGCTATCAGGAAATCTGAAATGCCAATCAGCATTCTAGTCACAAAAGGTAGCTCAGCATCGACCGCCGCGAACATGTCGACTAGAGGTGGCAAGGCTACTGTAATCAGCACAACGGATACACCAAGCCCCATTACGGCTATTAAGCTAGGATATGCAAGGGCACCCCTAATCTTCTTCTTCGTTGCCGCCTGTTTGTCCTGGTAAGTAGCTATATGTTTCAGGCCCGCCTCGAGGCTTCCTGATTGCTCGCTTGCTTTCATCACCTGACAGTAGGTATGAGAGAATACCTGTGGGTGCTTTCTAATCGCCGCCGAGAAAGAACTGCCTCCCCGAAGCTCGTTTATCAACTCGGTGATAATCTTTTTAAAAGCAGGGCGGGTGGCTTGATCCTCCAGCAACTGTAGTGCATTGAGGATAGTGACCCCAGCTTCAATCAACGAGGCTAGTTCACGTGAAAAATCGATTACGTCCTGGCCCTTCACCCCAAAAAAGGTGGGCATCATTTGCCGGAAGCTCGCTTTGGGTCGCACTTCTGTCAGGCTAATGATACGCTGGTATCCTGCCCGGTACAGAGCATCCTCCGCTATAGCTTCAGACGCCCCATCAATGGTACCCTTGACAGTCTTCCTATCTGCAGTATAGGCTGTATATTCGTATATCAAAATCCCCTCCCATTCGACTTTTTGCCATCAGGCGATTGACATGATGCTACGCACTACTTCGCTCACTGAGGTAATGCCCTCTTTTACCTTCAGCATACCGTCGCGCTTCATTGTCACCATTCCTTCCTCGATTGCCTCGGTCCTGATATCATCAGCGCTGATATTGGTGAGTAACAATCTCCGAAGTCTCTCACTCATAACCAAGAGCTCAAAAATTCCGGTACGCCCCCGGTAGCCAGTATTGGCACAGGTTTTGCACCCCGTACCAACGTATAACGTAGCTGGTTCATCTCCCATCACCGTAGAGTAGGCAACTCGTTCTTCCATCGTCAGTTCTGACGGGACAGTGCAATAAGGGCAGATACGTCGAATCATCCGCTGAGAAACAATACCGGCCAGTGTTGAAGAGATAAGATATGGCTCGACACCTAGGTCCATCAGCCGAAAAACCATACTGACAGCATCATTGGCATGTATTGAGGCCAGCACCAGGTGCCCGGTGAGGGATGCCTGGACTGCCGTCTCTGCTGTATCTCTATCACGTATCTCGCCGCCCAGAATAATATCAGGGTCATGCCGGACGATAGCCCGCAGCCCGCTAGCATAGGTAATGCCAGCCTTAGGATTGACCTGCGTCTGACTGATATCTGGGAACCGGTACTCAATGGGGTCCTCAATTGTGAGGATATTGTTCCCATCTCGATCAATCTCATTAATCGATGCATAGAGGGTAGTCGTCTTACCCGAGCCTGTCGGACCACCAACCAATATCAGGCCGTACGGGCTTTTCAGTAGTGCTTGATATTTCTTGAGCGTGTCAAGGCGGAAGCCAAGCTCAGACAGGGTGAAAAGAGAAAGGGACTTATCAAGAATCCGCAGTGTTACACGTTCACCGTAGGCCGTCGCCATGGTGGCAGCCCGAATGTCAACATCCCTGTTCCCTACCTTGACAGAAAATTGGCCATCCTGGGGGCGTCTTTGCTCTGCTATGTTCATTTCAGCCAGGATTTTAATCCGGGACAAAAGGGGCACGTGGGCAGCTAGTGGCAGGGCGAACATATTATGCAAGATGCCATCAATACGGTAACGGACACGCAGGCCGTGCTCGTTCGGCTCCAGATGAATATCCGACGCTCTGTCCCGGACTGCCTGCTTGATAAGCAGGTCCAGACTCTGAGCAATCGGCGTACTGGAAATCACCTTTGAAGTTAAGACTGATTCTTCTTCTTTAGCAGGCTTGGTAAACTGACTCACCTGCTTCTCTATTTCACTACTGGACCGATAGCTAAGGTCTATCGCCCGCTCAATATCAGAAGGAACGCCTAGTGCCACCTCTATCCTCATCGCCGTCTGCGCCCTGATGTCACGGATAGCTCGGATATTATCGGGATAAGCCATGACCACTATCAGTGCGTCGCCGACCACCTCGAGCGGAATGAGCGTAAATTTTCTGGCCATGTCCTCGGGGACCATTTTCAAGGCATCGGACTGCACCACACGTTTCTTCAAGTCAACCAGCGGCAGGTTCATCTGGATGCTGTACACTGCCGCCATATCTTCGGCTGTAACCATGCCCTGGCTTACCAGAATCTCGCCGAGCTTCCCAGCCTGCTTACGCTGAAGCTTCAAGGCATCCTCAAGCTGCTCCTGCGTAATCAGACCCTCCTCGACCAACAGCTGGCCGATAGGCTTGCGCATCACATTCTCAGCAGGTGTCTGTAGTCTTTCAATAGCCAACTTGTTTCTCCATTATTGCAACCTCTCCAATCCTAGCTACCGGTAAAGAGTAGTTGCTGCCCAGTTCATTCCCTCTTCCAACCTGAACCGTCAGCCACCCCATAGGCTCAATCCGGTAGCTATGCGAAACACTCAGTTCACTCCACCACCGTACAGTGTCGGCCTGGGCGTTGAGAAAATAGGCTACCTCTCCCACTGTCAGTACTGGGCTCTGTTGACAATCACGTGTCATATTGTTAGCCCCGCTATTCTAACCAAATTGAACCCTTCTCTAGACTGCAAGGCTACACCTGGCTTAGTTCATTCTTACATCCCCACCCTGTTTCAACAAGCGACTGGGGGCCAAGTATAATGAACCGAGCGGCCATACTTTGTGGAATGCAGAGACCATACATATGGCCTCCTATCACGCCTCGGATGAGCAAATGGCTAAGCATATTGGCACGAGTTGAGCCACCACCTATTGTCCAGACACTCCTGCCCCTAGGAAAAACCTTCTTCATATCCATACAAACTCCAACATTTCTACGGGATAGATTTCTCGGAGTGGGTCACTTAAATGACATTTTTATCTGAAGGTTGTATTATAATGGCGACTAGTTGACCCACCGCTATAAAATGTTAGAGACTCAAGTGAGTCACAAATTGAATGAGGAGGAAAAATGCGAACAAAAGAGCAGTACTTTCAGGGACTGTCCAAGATGAGGCGGAATCTCTACTACAACGGCGAGCTAATCGACCGCCTCGATGAGCGACAGATGGACTGCCTCAATACTATTGGCACCACCTTCGAGGAAGCCGCCAAGCCGGAGTATCAGGAACTGTGCACGGCTATCTCTCATCTCACCGGTGAGAGAATTAACCGCTTTAACCACATTCACCAGAACACGGATGACCTGCATAAAAAACAGGACATGACCCGTATGTATTGCCAGAAGGTAGCCGGCTGTATTCAGCGGTGCATGGGTATCGACGCCGTCAACGCCATCTACAATGTATCCTATGAAGCGGACAAATCAAACAACGGCGCCACTGAGTACCATGAGAATTTCAAAAAGTGGCTTACTCGCTTCCAGACCGAAGACCTGGTGGGCTGCTGCGCTCAGACAGACGTCAAGGGCGACCGGATGCTGAGGCCTGCCGACCAGCCGGATCCCGACGCCTACGTACGTATCAAGGAAAGACTGAGCGATGGCATCGTGGTCAGCGGCTGCAAGCTGCATATCTCTGAAGCCTCAGTGGCCGATGAGGTGCTGGTGGTACCTACGAGGGCATTACGCGAAGAGGATAAAGACTACGCCGTTGCTTTTGCCGTACCGGGCGACTGGGAAGGACTGAAGCAGACAGTTACCATCAGGAACTACAGGCCCAGGCAGCATTTCCCCCGTGGGTTTATGCAGGGTGCCACCGATTCCTATATGATTTTTGACGACTGTTTCGTACCGTGGGAAAGAGTATTCCTGGCAGGTGAGTGGCAACATGGTGGCGTCCTGGCATTATTATTTGCCCTGTTCCACCGTCACTCATATTCTGGCTGCAAGCCCGCCCTCGGCGACATCCTGCTGGGCACGGCTGCTCTGGCTGCCGATGTAAACAATATTCAGAGAGCGCCGCATGTACGTGGACAGCTGGCCGAGATAATAATGGTTACAGAGCTCGGTTATGCTGCCGGATACACGGCCTCGGACCTCGGTAAACCAGAGGTCTACATGCCGGGCCAGGGCTTCATACCGTATGGTCCCGGTTCCTATATCCCTCATTCCATTTTCTGCAACGTCGGCCGCTGCCTGACTGGCGAAGCCGTCTTTCATGAGGCGGAGATACTCTGCGCAATATCGGGCGGGGTGCCAGCGACATTCCCACACGAGAAGGAGTTTGTCAATCCAGAGACCAGAGACCTGCTGCTGAAGTACACCACGCGCAGCTCCAAAATATCGCCCGAGGACCAGGCACAGTTCTGGCGCTTCATGGAAGACTCGCTGTGTTCAACGGCTTCAGGTGCAGCCAGGCTGGGGGCTTATCACGGAGGCGGTTCGCCCATCATGGAGCAGATTGCCATCACCACCCAGTATGATATCGAGGCAAGGAAGAAGCTGGTCAAGTACATCGCCGGCATGAGCGGAGGTGACCGCGAGGCCCTGGGTTAATATATGGCCCCGTCAGCTCTAGAGAGGTAAGAGCCGTTAGATTAGACATCACTTGACATCACTCTAGTTTACACGTAGACTGTGGGCACCGAGCCTGTGCTTACGAGTGAGTTGTGAAGTGCCCAAAGTGCCAAACAGAGAATCCTGAAGGTGTAAAGTTTTGTGGAGAGTGTGGGCAGTCGCTCCAGACAGAGTTGACCTGTCCAGAATGTGGTCATGTTAACCCCTCGGATGTTGAGTTCTGCTATGAATGCGGTCATCCTTTAACAGAACTGGCACAAGAGCCAACTTCCGAAGTGTCACCCCCCTCCCCTGAACCCACCTCCTTTGCCGGTGGGCGCTACCAAGTAAAGCAGTTCCTCGGTGAGGGCGGCAAGAAAAAAGTCTACCTTGCCCACGATAACACCCTCGACCGTGACGTTGCCTTTGCACTTATAAAGACCGAGAAACTGGACGACGAGGCCCGTACCCGTATCCAGCGTGAAGCTCAGGCTATAGGCAGACTCGGTGACCACCACAATATCGTCACCATCTATGACTTCGGGGAGCACGAAAAACAGCCCTATATCGTTCTACCTGTGATGGCGGGGGGCGATGTCGAGGGGCTTATCGAGAAAGCACCTGAACACCGACTCCCCCTCGAGCAGGCTATCGATATTACCAAGTCAGTCTGTCAGGGCTTAGAGTTCGCCCATTCGAAGGGTATCATCCACCGCGACCTCAAGCCGGGTAACGTCTGGTTGAGTGCCGACGGTACTGCCAAGCTCGGTGACTTCGGCCTGGCGGTGGCGGTCGACCTTTCTCGCCTTACCCAGTCGGGTATGATGGTGGGCACAGTGTCCTACATGCCACCGGAGCAGGCGATGGGCGGCAAGGTAACACCGAAAGCAGACCTCTACTCCCTGGGGGCGATGCTCTACGAGATGGTTACAGGGAGACCCCCCTTCATCGGGGATGACTCGGTGGCTATCATCGGGCAGCATATCAATACATCAGTGGTGTCGCCCGCCTGGCACAGGGCGGACCTGCCAGCGGGGCTAGAGGTACTGATTTTACAGCTGCTGGAGAAAGACCCGGAGAAAAGACCTGACTCTGCTGCTGATGTGCTCAAAGCCCTGGAATCAATCGAGCAGGGCAAGGTGACCGAGACGGTATCGCAGGTAACGGCCGCTCCGGAAAGTCCCCTCTACCGCCGTGTCTTTGTTGGTCGTGAGCCGGAGCAAAAGCAGCTACAGGCGGCTTTTGATGGGGCTATGTCGGGGCAGGGCGCTTTGATGATGGTAGTGGGTGAGCCAGGTATCGGTAAGACCGCCCTTTGCGAGCAGCTGTCTACCTACGTAACCCTTCGTGGCGGCAAGACCCTGGTGGGTCACTGCTACGAGGAGGGCTCTTTGTCACTGCCCTACCTGGCCTTTGTGGAGGCAATGCGTTCCTATGTACTGTCACGAGAGACCAGAGACCTGAGGAGGGAGCTTGGGACAGGGGCGGCTGACGTTGCTCGTATAGTGTCCGAGGTAAGGGAGAAACTGAAGGTAGAACCGAGACCACCAGAAAGCCCCGAGGAGGAGCGCTACCGTCTCTTCCAGGCGGTGACCAGCTTCCTCACAAATGCTGCCAAAGTCCAGCCGCTATTGATTGTATTAGAAGACCTGCACGACTCCGATAAGGGTACATTGGAGATGCTAACTCACGTCTCGCGTAACCTCGGTGGTGCAAGGCTCGTCATTGTCGGTACCTACCGTGATGTGGAAGTAGACCGTACTCACCCCCTGTCGGCGGCGCTGGCTGAGCTACGTCGTGTTGCCACCTTTAACCGCATCCTGCTGCGGGGTCTCAATGCCGATGAAGTTAGAAGGATGCTGGAGAGCATCGTCAGGCAGGAGGTGCCCTGGGGACTGGCCGAGGCAGTACACCGCCAGACTGAGGGCAACCCTCTCTTTGTACAGGAGGTGGTACGCTATCTGGTCGAAGAAGGTCTTATCAGCCGGGAAGAAGGACAGTGGCGGGCTACCACACTTGAAATGAGTATTCCCGAAGGGCTGCGGGATGTTGTCGGTAAACGCCTCTCGGGTCTGAGCCAGGAATGTAATCGAATCCTGTCTATTGCCTCAGTGATAGGCAGGGAGTTCCGGCTGGCTGTACTGCAGAAGGTGGCCGGTGTATCAGATGACGAGCTATTCGCTGCCCTAGAGGAGGCAAAAGGAGCTGCCGTAGTAGAGGAGCGCTCCGCTGTGGGAGCGGCAGTGACTTATCGCTTTACCCATGCCTTCTTCCGCCAGACGCTATATGAAGAGATTATCGCCCCAAGGAGAATACGGCTCCACCAGCAGGTAGGTAAAGCACTGGAAGAAGTGTACGAAAAGCGTCTTAAAGAACACGCCACCGAGCTGGCCGAGCACTTTTCCTATTCTTCTGACCCAGCTGACCTGGCCAAGGCAGTCAGCTATGGTGAGATGGCCGCACAACGGGCAATGTCTGTTTATGCCTATGGAGAGGCGGTACGTCTGCTGGAGCAGGCACTTAAAGTGCAGGAAGTGCTTGACCCGGAGGACAAGGGCAAGCGGTGTGACCTGCTGGTGGCTCTGAGTGAGGCTTTGTGTGCCACTATGGAACCTAGGCGTCTACTTGACAAAGAGTTGCCGGAGTTATTCTCGCTGGCCGAGACCATAAAGAATAATGAATATGCCTCTCTGGCCTGCATCTTTGCAATAAGAGCACTTGTCATTGAGCAGGGGGCTGTGGGTGTAGCGACACCGGAAGCAGTCTTGTGGGCAGAGCGGGCTGACCAATACGCTCGGCCGGAAACAGTAGAGCGTGCTACTGCGGATGCGTGTCTTGGGGCTGTAAGGTTCGCCACTGGCGACCGGAAATCAGCACGTAAGCTTTTGGATAAAGCCCTCGAACAAGCCAGTCGCCTTGGTGACCCTGAAACATTCTGGATTGCAGCTTCATTCTGGATAAGTTATTCTCAAGCCCCACATCACTTTAAAAAAGCCGCATCTCTGGCCAATGAAATTATGCTTACAACACGGCCAAAGAGGTTAGAACCGGCTTCTCTCGGACTTAGATGTGCAAGTCTTGCTTTTCTCGCTTCAGGGCAGCGGCAACAAGCTCAGGAGTGCTGTGACGAGTTGCGGAATCTATATGAGCGCACCGGCCATAATTGGTGTTTCTTCCGTTACATGACCTTGAATGCCTTGATGGCAGCCATAGATGGCCACCTGGAGGAGGTTGTGCAGATAGGACGTCAGATGATAGCTCGCGGACAGGAATTAGGTATAGCGGTCTTAGCTTTCGGGCTGGCAAGAAACGCTGATTTGAGACCCAGACTCTATCTCGGGAGAAATCTCGAACGTTTTGAACAAACTTACCGCGATGGGTTACAAGGCTTGGGTATGCAGCCTGATGCGGCGCTATGTTTAATTAATGCCTACTTGGGTCGGTCTGTTGAGGTGGAAGAAATGCTGGAGCGACTGGTGGTTAAACGTCCTCATTTCGGTACTGCCGACGACGAGGTTCAGGTACAGGGGGAAATGGCGTATCTGGAGGCTGCTGTGCTGGTTGGGCACCGGCAGGCAGCAGAGATGCTACTGAAACGTTTTACCGGCAGCAATGTCTGTACACCTGGTGATACCTACATTACGTGCGTTTCACGTCACCTCGGAGCCGCCGCAGCCCTTCTCGGCAGACCAGAGGAAGCTCGCAACCACTATCAGGAAGCCATCAGGGTCTGTACTGACATGAGGTTCCGCCCGGAGCTGGCCCTCACCCGCCTCCAGCTTGCCGAGATGCTCTTAGAACACTACCCCGATGAGAAGTCTGAGGCTCTGGAGCACTTGGACTTTGCCATCAAGGAGTTCCGTGAGATGAAGATGCAGCCCTCCCTAGAGAGGGCGCTGCGGCATAAGGAGATTCTGGGGGCTTAAATTCGGCTTCCGTTATACACTCTGGTGCAATCCTCACAAGGACCCGGAAACATTTGACGCTCTCAGTATCTAACCATTATTATAACCCAGATACACGAGGTATAAGAACATCACTATACGAAGCGTCTTGAAAAGCTATTCACCATTAAACCGAGGGAAAGTCAGGTAGGAGGCGACCATTGGCAAACGTAGCTGTGATGACTGACAGTGTAGCCTGCATACCCCGAGAACTGGCCAAACAGCACCAAATCAAGGTAGTCCCGGCCGCACATATCTCCGTTGACGGCAAAATCTACATCGATGGTGAAACTATCAGCGCCACCGAGGCCTACGCGCTTATCAAAAAAGACCCAGACAAATTCGTTACTTCAGCCATACCGCCCGATTACCTTCTGAATGCTTACGAAGAGCTGAGCAAACAATCGAATCAAATCCTTTTTATCACCATTGCCTCTTCACTGAGTGCGGTCAACCGGACAGCCGGTATAGCCGCTGACCTGCTCAAGGAAAAATCCCCGGACATTACGGTGCGCATCGTCGACTCCCGAGCCTGTGCTTCCACACAGGGCCTGGTTGTTCTGGAGGCTGCCAGGGCTGCCGCTCAGGGCAAGAGCCTGGAGGAGACCGCTGCCATAGCCCAGAGGGTCAGGGAGAAGTCTGGCGGCGTGATGATGCTGGACACGTTACGCTATATCTACCGCAGCGGGCGCATGTCAAAAACAGCCTCAAGAATAGTCTCCCTGCTTAATATCAAGCCGATTAACAGATTAACCGATGAAGGTACTATCGAAATGGTCGACAGAACCAGGAAAAGCCTGGACGGCATCAACCGCCTGATTAAGTCTATCAGTAAGGAAGCTGAAACGGACTCCCTGCACCTCATGGTCACTCATGCTGCGGCCCCTGACAGAGCGGAATACCTGGTTGAGCAGCTTAAACAGAGGTTCAATTGCCTCAGCATGATAATCAGTGACTTCAGTCCAGTAATGGGTTACGGGGCCGGACCCGCCTGCCTTTTTGTTGGCTTTCATCCCGAAATTGATAAATAAGATATAGCTGAGGTCGAAAAACTGTAGCTAAACTCTACCGCCTTCTGGGTAAGAGTCACCGGTATCTCGTCATTTATCAATACTCAGCGACTTCATGCTTGCCCTGGCATTATCTCAGCGGTCGGGATTCTTAGAAAGGCTCTGACCACGGCAGGGTCAAACTGGGTACCAGCACACTGCTCGATTTCGCGAATTACACTGGCAGGAGACATGGCACTGCGGTATGGGCGATCAGAGGTCATGGCATCAAAGGTATCAGCCACCGCCAGTATTCTGGCTCCCAGGGGAATATCCTCGCCGACTACACTTTGATTAAGTCCGTTACCATCATAGCGGGCATGGTGATGGGTGATTATTTCCAGCACTCTTTCATTGGCAACCGGCTTGACGATACGAGGGCCTATCAAGGCGTGGGTCATGACATGGTTGTACTCTTCGGGAGTCAGGTTGCCTGGCTTGTTCTGAATGGCCGAGTCAACCGCTATCTTCCCGACATCATGGAGCAAGGCTCCCCAGCGAAGGTCCTCCAGCATATCTGGCGGCAAATCTAGTCTTTGACCAATGGCGAGCGCAACATTGGTCACCCTGCGAGAATGTCCCCCAGTATACGGGTCTTTAGCTTCAAGCGCAAACACCAGAGATTCAATGGCACCAAGGAATATCCTACGTATTTCCTTGGTCTGCTCCTTGACTTCCTGCTCCAGTTGTTGCTGGTACCTCTTTATATCGAGCTCCAGACCTCGTATTCGTAGAGTTCGGTCAATACTTATCATAACCTTGTCAAGGTCAAAGGGTTTGATTATATAGTCGTGAGCTCCCTCTTTCATACACTGAATAACAATATCGGTGTCGGTAAGAGCGGTAGCCATAATAACCGCTGTCTCAGGGTGGCTTTGTCTGATTTCAGGAAGCAGTTCACTTCCTGGCTTCCCTGGCATCTTGATATCCAGTATTGCCAGTTCAGGGGCTTTTTCTTCCAGTCTCGCTTTCGCCTCGTCAGCATTACCAGCTTCCGTACAAAGATAGCCCTCCCTCGTCAGCTTCCTGCAGAGAGCTTTTCTGATGACTTGTTCATCATCGACAACTAGTATGCTGGCCTTTTCAACTGCCGTAACCATTCCCTATTGTTCCCTTTGTTTCAACAGCCATATTCCAGTTCAGAGAACCGGCAACACGATTCGCTCCATGGCCTTTCTTACCACCACTCTCAGTTCATCAGGGGTAAACGGCTTCGGTATAAGCGGCACGTCTGGCTCTTTCACCACAAATACCTTAACATCGTCACTCAAAACATCGCCGGTGGTGAACACCACCCGGTTGGCAAGCTCCGGATGTTTCTCCTTTAAATACCAGTAGAACTCGATACCATTCATCTCAGGCGTCCTGATATCGCTGAGGAAAAGGTGATACTTTCCCCTACCCAACATATCTATGGCGGCCATCCCATTAGCAGCAATCTCCACCTCGAAACCCTCAGTACTGAGCACCCGGTCACATACCCGAGCGATAACCGGCTCGTCCTCAATCACCAAGGCTTTCATTCCATCTCCAACATTACATTCCATACAAATACTCCTTGTTCATCGGCCCTCAAGGGGTAGCTCCACGACGAAGGTAGCTCCCTTGCCTACCTCACTCTGGGCATATACCTTGCCGCCGTGCTGAGTCACTATGCCATAGCAGATACTCAGTCCTAATCCCGTTCCCTTCCCTACTTCCTTGGTGGTGAAAAAGGGGTCAAACAGTCGATTCAGGTCTTCATGGGGAATCCCCGGACCATTATCGGAAAAGGAAATACTGACATGGCCATCAAGTTTCCTGGTAGTAATGGTTAGCAAGCCTGTATTGCGAGTCTCAGCCATGGCGCTTTCAGCATTGAGAACGATGTTGAGAAAAACCTGCTGCATCTGATGGTAGTCAACTATAATTTCAGGGAGATTGGGATCAAGTTGAGTCTCCACTTCTATGTTATTTACCCTTTGTTCATAGGCACGCAATCGCAGGACATCTTCTATCAACCTATTCACCTGCGTCGCTTCCCGCACAGGGGCATGTTTTCGGCTAAAAGCCAGAAGGTTTCTTACTATCGTGGCAGCGCGCTGCGCCTCGCTATATATGTCACCGATATCCTCCCTGAGCTCCGCGGGGGGATCGCCCTCAAGAAGTAACTGAGAGAGTGAGACAATACCAGTAAGTGGATTATTAAGCTCGTGAGCAACGCCAGCCGACATTTCACCAATTGAAGACAGGCGATCAGTAAGAAATAACCTTTCCTGCTTTTGTCTCTCCTCAGTCACATCCTTGAGTATGACCAGGGCTTCCTTTTCTCCCATCTTCATTATGGTGGCCACCAGTATCTTATTGTGCCCATTCAGCCCATATTTGAACTCCAAACTGATCTCAGATTCCTGTTCCGTGAAAACCTTCGGCAACGACTCCAATAGAGCAGGGTCAGGAATGAGCTCGCCGATTGACCTCCCTACCACTTCATGCCTATTCATACCAAAAGTATCGTAGAATGCTGCGTTGGCCAGAATCACGCCGTTGTTTTTCCCCACAACGAGAACAGCATCCGGTATCTTTGCCAATATATGGTCAATCAAGTCCTTCTGAGCCTTGAGTTCCTCCTCCGCCTGTTTCTGCTCGGTGATGTCAATAGTCACCCCCCTAAGTCCAATAGCCTTGCCATCTCTGATTACGGATGTAGAGTAAATAATAACCGGAAGTGTTGTGCCGTCTCTCCTGAGCAAAGTATATTCAATGCCACCAAGTTTCTCACCTTTCAATATTCTCTGGATGTTTTCTTTCATTCTGTCCCGTTCCTCAGGGATGCAGGTGTCAAGGGCACACAAAGGAGCAGCATTAACTTCCTCTGTGGTATAGCCAAGCATCTCAATAGAACGCTGGTTAGCGAAAGTGATGTTGTATTTGTCATCCATTTCATAGACGCCTTGTGGTAGGAGATTGACCAGGTCCCTGAACCGGCGTCGGCTTTCCCGCAGTTCCTGTTCCGCCTGCTTCTGTTCGGTGATATCTATAACGTTCCCCAGAACAGCCCGCGCCCCCTGGTACTGAATTGGTGCGACCGTCTCCATGAGCCACCTGATCTCCCCGGTATTGCTGACAGTCCTGAACTCATACGGTGCAGTACGCATTCCCTTCAGCATTTCCACCGCGTTTTGTCTAACTATCTCTCTGTCTTCCGGATGGACCATAGCCAGAGGCTCGGAACCGAGCATCTCATTTTCGGTAAAGCCCTCATCACTGAGGAACTGAGGATTAGCAAAGACAAACTTGCCATCCTGGACAACGTACATACCAGCGGGTGACCTGAGTGACAAAGTCTGGAAGATATCTTCCACACTTACGTCATGTACTGGTTGATTCTTATCTACTGACCCTGCCATCTGCTAATTACTCAGCCTCTTCGGTGTAGCCTGTTCACCTCTCGTTGTTTTCAGCCTGTCCAATCTTCTGGACATGATGGACCTTGGCCTTCAGCCTGGCCACATCATTATTGGTAAACAGTCTCCAACCCCGCCAATCCCGGTGCTCTACATCAGGAAAGGAGCCATCTCGGAACCACCGCAACAATGTCATCCTACTGATACCTGCCTTGGCACAGGCTTCAGAAGTCCTGTAGAACTTTCTACCATTGAGTGTTAAAGGCATGAAAACAGCCTCAAATACGTATTTTTACTAATTAAATATATTCAGATATAGTTATATTTGTACATTATTATTATTATTTATGACAATCACCCAAAGGTACTTGTTGATAAGTAAATAGTACTAGACAGTACTATTTGGCAGGTATCAAGGGTAAATAATAGTCAGAGCTTTTAAAGATAACTTCAGCCTGTCCACTTTGTAAACAAGTGAGCATAGTGATAGAATCATGGCCACGTACTGCCGTTATATCCCGGTTTTCAGGAGGTAAGATGAGTCCTGCAATAGAAGCAGCCGTGAAAAAGACCGAGCCTATGACGGTGGCCTTCATCGCCGTGAAAGGGCACTTCGAACAGATTCCTACAGCCTTCAACAGGCTCTATGGCTGGATTAGCGAGAAGGGATATAAGGCACGCGGTCCGGCAATTACGGTCTACTATGATATACCCGGGCAGGTCCCTGATGACGAACTGCGTTGGGAGCTACGCAGCCAGATATCGGGAGATATAGCTGAAAGCGAACCCGATGAGGAGGGCCTAGGAGTGAAGCACCTGGAAGCCACTCAGGTAGCAGCGGCGATGCACCGGGGCCCCTACGAGAAACTGGAAGAGACTTATCAGGCCTTGACGCTCTGGGTGGAGGAAAACGACTACGAGATAAACGGCCCACCTGAAGAAGCCTACTACAATGACCCTGCGCAAACACCATCCGGGGAACCACTCACGGAAATCAGGTTCCCGGTACGCAGAACGTGATAGTGGATGTGGGACAATAGGTAGAATTTTCAAGCTGGAATTTAGCCTCACGATTTAGTTATAGCTAATGACAAAAATCTTTCGCCCACCTATGCAAAAAACCCTATTGCCTTCTCTTTGCTCTTGATGTTATAATTTTGGATATAGTACAAATGTTCTCATCAACTTTCAACTAATGGTTACTGGGTATGATTACACTTATTAGTACTAATCGAAAATCGGCTATCCTTTCTCCTTCCGGCCTAGCTTGCTTAAAAGGCACACCAGCAATCAATCTAACATCAGGATGTGCGCACGGGTGCCTTTACTGCTATGCTCGCGGATACAGTACTTATCCCGGTGAAAGCAAGGTGGTAGTCTATAACAACACTCTGGATAAACTTAAAAGAGAACTTCTGTCCAAAAGAAGTAAACCACGAGTAGTTTATTTCAGCCCATCGAGTGATATGTTCCAACCCATACCTGATGTGTTAGAGCTCTGTTATTCTCTTCTAGAACTCCTATTTTCTAAGGGCATCGGAGTTGCTTTTTTGACCAAGGGATGTATCCCTGATAAAACCATGAGGCTCCTAATCAACCATGCCGACATGGTAAAGGCACAAGTAGGAATCATCACGCCGGATGATAGCGTAAGGTGTATATTTGAGCCGAATGCCACTAGCATTGAAATGCGACTTCAACAAATGGGGAAAATGGTTGGTGGTGGCATAGCAGTTGAGGCAAGGCTTATGCCCATTTTGCCCGGTATAACGGATGCCGCTGATTCTCTAGACCGGTTGTTTCAAATGATAGCAAATACTGGAGTAGAACGAGCCGCAATTAGTACCCTTTTTCTCAGGCCAGCTATTGCAGAATCATTGAGACGACTTATCCCTGATGAGCAGGCCGTGAAGATTCTGCTGGACTTATATAGAGGCACAGAACGCCTTGCAGTGCACGCCGGGCATTCCTCTGTAATCCCACTGCCACGTCTGAAGAGAGAGGAAACCTATACTCGTGTCAGACAAATGGCCAGAAAATATTCCATAGAGGTGTCCGTGTGTGGTTGCATGAATCCTGACATTGGCGGTACGTGCAACATCGGGGGCAAGTGGCTATTACCGTATATACAACCAAGCTTGTTCGACTAATAAGTGGATTTGCATAAGAAAAGACCTGTTTAGAAGGGATAGATTGATGTGTCAGATTCGAATTGAGTTTTACCGAAGGTTTTGTTGTGCTTTGGTGGAGATAGGGGGAATCGAACCCCCAACCTCTGCATTGCGAACGCAGTGCTCTCCCAATTGAGCTATATCCCCACGCCTTAACACCACATTATAACACGCCCCTCCTTGTCAGTCACCGCCTGTTGTTGCTATACTTAGGCTGTTTTACGATGCAAAAGACTATCAGCTTTGAGACTATCATCGGGCTGGAAGTGCACGCGCAGCTACAGACCCGGAGCAAGATGTTCTGCTGCTGCAGTACTGACTATGCCAGCGCCCCGCCCAATACCCACGTCTGCCCGGTATGCCTTGGTATGCCAGGTGTATTGCCAGTCATCAACCAGCAAGCCATAGAGTACACGGCCATGACTGCACTGGCGTTGAATTGCACCATCTCAGAGTACACCAAGTTCGACCGCAAGAATTACCCCTACCCGGACCTGATGAAGGGATACCAGATTTCCCAGTACGATGCCCCTATCGGGCATGACGGCTGGCTGAACATCGAGGTGGACGGTGAGACAAAGAGGGTGGGCATAACCCGCGTCCACCTCGAGGAGGACGTCGCCAAGCTGACGCACCGCAACGGTCCTGGCAATGAAGCCTACAGCCTGGTGGACGTTAACCGCTCCGGGGTACCATTGATGGAAATCGTCGGTGAGCCGGACTTACGCTCCCCGGAAGAGGCCCGGCAATACCTCATCAAGCTGCGTAGTATCCTGCGCTACCTGGGTGTATCCACCGCCAACATGGAAGAAGGTAGCTTCCGCTGTGATGCCAATATCAGTATCCGCACCGAAGACGGCGATGAGTCCACCGCCAAGGTCGAGGTCAAGAACATGAACAGCTTCCGGGCGGTGTACCGCGCCATGAAATACGAAGCCCAGAGGCAACGGCGCGCCGTTGAGCGCGGTGAAAGGCTTATCCAGGAGACCCGGGGCTGGGTGGAGGAGACGGGCAAGACCGTCTCACAGCGCAGCAAGGAATACGCCCACGACTATCGCTACTTTCCGGAGCCGGACCTGCCCCCATTGACACTCAGCCGGGAATGGGTGGAGAAGATAAAGGCAAAACTGCCGGAGCTCCCCGAAGCCAAACGTGACCGCTTCATGACCGAATACGGTCTGCCACTCTACGATGCTACCCTACTGACCAATACCAAGGAAATGGCTGACTATTTCGAAGGCTGTATGAAAACAGCTGAGGCAAGCAAGCTACCGGCAGCCGAAAGAGCCAAACTATTCAGCAACTGGATTTTAGGTGAATTTAGTCGCATAATGAACGCTGAGAACATAGAAGTGCCCGACCTTGCAGAGAAGATAAGCGTTGAAAAGCTCAGCGGATTGCTTGTCCTCGAATCCCAGGGGGTAATCAATACGGCTACCGCCAAGTCAGTGCTCGCAGAGATATATAAAACTGGCAAATCAGCCAAGGAGATAATCGACGAGAAAGGTCTCAGCCAGATTACCGATTCCGGAGAGATTGAGGATGCTGTCAGCCAGGCAATAACCGCCAACCCACAGGCAGTAGCCGACTTCAAGGGCGGAAAGGATACAGCCCTCAAGTTCCTTGTCGGACAGGTAATGAGGGCAACCAGGGGCCGGGCCAATCCACAACAAGCCAATGAACTGTTAGTAAAAAAGCTTAAGGAAGAATAGCATGGAGACTGCCTTTAATGTTATCCAGATAATCGTATCCGTAGCCCTGATATTGGTGATTACACTCCAGGTGAAAGGTGGTGGGCTCGGGGGCATCTTTGGTCAGGCAGATTCTGTTTACCGCACAAAAAGGGGGGTGGAAAGAAGGCTGTTCCAGCTTACTATAGTTCTGGTAGTCCTTTTTGTCATTTTCTCAATCGTCTCGATATTGGTTTCCTAGCAATTGGCCACGATGAGTTCCATAATTACCTTAACCACCGATTTCGGCCCGAGCGACTCCTATGTAGCCGCCATGAAGGGCGTCATTCTCGGTATCAATCCCGAAGCAAAATTGGTTGACATCTGCCATACCATCAGTCCCCAGGATATCGCCCAGGCCGCCTTTATTCTGGGCACCGCGTATCAGTCCTTCCCGAAGGGAACGGTACACCTGGTGGTGGTCGACCCCGGAGTGGGCAGTGAACGAAGGGCTGTTATCCTGCGAACGCCATCAGCCGATTTCGTCGCTCCAGATAATGGCGTGCTGAGCTACGTAATAGAAGAGTCATCACCCGGCCCGACAGACGAGCACCAGCAAAGGGAACTGGCCCCGGCGCTTGAGGCGTTTGCCATCACTAATCCCCATTACTGGCGAGAGCCGGTCAGTCCTACCTTTCATGGTCGCGACATTTTTGCCCCGGTGGCCGCCCATATATCGCTGGGCCACCCACCGGCCGATTTCGGCGAAAAAATAACCTCACTGGAGACACTCCTGCTCACCCGACCACACCAGGAGCCGTCTGGCACCGTCGTCGGGCACATTCTGCATATCGACAGCTTCGGTAACCTGATTACCGATATCACTGCCCAATACCTGTCACCTGAAGGCAAGTCACTGGATATCAAGATAGGCAAACATACTATTCACAGATTGAGCCGCACTTACGCCGAAGCTGAAGGGCTACTGGCGCTCATCGGCAGCAGTGACCGTCTTGAGATATCCATAAAAGGAGGCAGCGCCCACAACTTACTCAACGCCGAAGTAGGCGACGAGGTAAGGGTAAGCCCACACGGTTAAAAAGGAGAAACAAAAACATATGAAAAAATGGCTGATGGTAATCAGGGCACCCTTCTTACCCCTTTCCGTGGTATTAGCCTTCCTGGGTACCTGTATCGCCTGGTACTACGGAGCCTTCCACCTCGGCCATGCTCTTCTTGCGGGCTTCGGGCTGCTGCTAGCCCATATCAGTGTCGACGTGCTTAACGAATACTTCGACTACCGGAGCGGCGTAGACCTCAGGACCCAGAGAACCCCGTTCAGTGGCGGCAGTGGCGCTCTGCCTCAAGGACTGGTTACACCCAGGCAGGCGCTCTGGTTGGGACTGGGCGTCCTCATAGCAATTGTACCGATAGGTATCTACTTTATCGTGGACAAAGGTTGGGAACTGGCACCGCTGCTGGTGGTAGCGGCCGCACTCATCGTCTTCTATACCCCCTATATCCTGAAGATGGGCTGGCCAGAGTGGGCCCCGGGAGTGGGGATGGGCTCCCTGCCCGTCCTGGGGGCATTCTTCATTCAGACCGGTGAATACACCCTGCCGGCAGTAATCGCCGCAATACCATCCGGTATTCTGGTACACAACCTGCTCCTGCTAAACGAATTCCCAGACGTTGAAGCCGACGCTTCCGCCAACCGCCGCACACTGCCGATAGTCGCTGGCAAGAGAAAAGCAGCCCTGTTCTACTCAGCGATGACCGTGCTCGTCTACCTGTGGATTATAGGCTGGGTTATTGCCGGTGAGATGCCGGCCTTCTCCCTGCTCGGTCTCCTGACCTTACCTATGGCAGCCAAGGCAATTCTTGGCTCGATGAAACACGACGACATGAGCAAGCTGGGACCAGCCATGGCAGCTAATGTCATGGTCGTCCTGATAACGCAGCTTCTCATGGGTATCGGCTATATCCTGGCAAGGGTGGTGGGAGGATAGCAACATCTAAACAAAAGAGGGGAGGGGTATATGCCTCGATG
>SMTZ1_10000807_pt1 | contig 36565 bp, 40 predicted proteins | sample DeeMarSWOR136_30_FD_25667 | JGI IMG/M metagenome (IMG submission 25667)
CCTTTGCAAAGCGTGTATGACACGCCCGGGCACATCACGCCCAGGCATGGCGCGCACGGGCATGGCACAGGCGAGCATGGCGCACACATCCACCGGCGTTCTTCCCGGAGTCTTGCGGTTTATCCGGTGGGCGTGTGAAGAACCTGTTCACCTCTCCGAAAAAGTAAGTATGGAAGAGGCAACTCTGCATAATCTCAGATCAGTAATAGAGAAGCTCTACTTGCACACCTTTCACAAGAAACCGCAGAGCTGGGACCAGTTGCGTGCATTTCATTGACAGTTCCTGGAATTGAGCTTGAGGGTTACCCTATGATGAAGGCCTATATAATCAGCATTGGAGACGAGTTGACAAAGGGCGAAATCGTTAACTCAAACGCTGCGTATATTGCACGTGAGCTCACCGAGTGTGGAATATCGGTTGCTGCAATTTTTTCTCTGCCAGATCGTGAGAAGGATGCTGCACTCTTCGTGAATGCAATGCTCAAGAATAGCGGTCTTTTTCTATTTACCGGTGGTCTCGGAGCGACACGGGATGATCTCACCAGAAGAATCATAAGTGCAGCTCTTAAGAAAAGGCTGGTTGTCGATGGAGAGTGTATACGTATTCTCGAGAAATGGTATGCGAAGAAAGGGCGACCTTTTACTGAAAGTGACAGGATGCAGGCCTCCTACCCTGAAGGGGGGAGACTCCTACGAAATCCGATTGGTCTTGCCTTCGGATTTTACGTCTCAAGTGACGAACGCCATATCTTCTCACTTCCGGGAGTACCAAAGGAAATGGAATACATGTTCAGCGAAGAGGTGCTCCCGAAGATACGGAAAGACTTCGCGGATAATGGACACTATCATACAGAAACACTGCTTTTTTCCGATATCCCTGAATACACCCTCGATCACAGGCTCGGGGAGATCATCTCCCACCACCGGGGAGTTCGCTACGGTACCCGTTCTTCAGATGGTCTTATAAGGGTGAGAGTTGATTCCAGGGTAGGGGAGGTGGAACCCTGCATCAGGGACTGTATTCACTCACTCGGAGATTATTATATCTGCAGGGGAGGATTTAACCTCGAGGGTGTTGTCGGTGAGCTGCTCATGCAGAGAGATCTCGTCCTTTCGGTTGCGGAATCCTGCACCGCTGGTTATCTTTCAAAGATAATAACCGACGTTCCAGGGAGCTCCCGATATTTTTCAGGAGGGGTTGTCTCATACAGCAACGATGTGAAGAGAGGGGTACTGGGGGTGTCTCAGGAAACATTGAGGCATTTTGGTGCGGTGAGCAGCGAGACTGCTGTGCAGATGGCCAAGGGTGTGAAAGAAAGATTCAGCTCCGATATTTCGCTTTCCATTACGGGTATAGCGGGACCAGATGGGGGATCAAAAGAGAAACCGGTGGGTACGGTATACATTTGTCTATACCGGAATGAGCATGAGTTCGAAGTGCAGAAACAATATTTTCCTGGAGATAGGGAGGGTATACGTAAGAGGAGTGTAAATAGGGCACTTTTTCTGCTTTTTAAATATTTAAAGGGATTGGATCGCTCATGAGAGTATTTCTCGCTGTTGATTTAGATGCCAAGGTAAAGAGCGGCATTGCGAGTATGATTGAACGCCTTAAGGGGAGTAACGGCGCATTGAAGTGGGTGAAACCGGAAAACATACATGTGACCCTCTACTTTTTTGGAGAAGTAACAGAGAAAGATTGCATTTCCCTTCAGCAGTTGCTGAAAAAAGCGCTGAAGGCGATACACCCTTTTACGATATCTGTGAAAGGAGTAGCCGGTTTCCCTTCACTGCTGAGACCGAGGGTTCTATGGGTCGGAATTGATAATCCCACAAAGGAACTTGAGACGATTTATTCGCTGGTGGACAGGCATCTTCAGGAGAGTACAATCGGTATCAGCAGAGATACAAAAGGTTACACTCCTCATGTCACAATCGCGCGCATTAAGGGACCATTCAACAGGTACATACTTCGGAAGCTGGAGGACTATAGAGAGCACACTTTTGGGTGCTTTCAGGTCAACAACGTGGTTCTGTATCAATCGATCCTGCAGAGGCAAGGTCCTTTGTATGAGCCATTGAAAATATATGAGCTGTGAAGCACCTATGGGAACGATCAGGATCCCGCAAAAAGCCATACTATTCGCAGGCCTCATTTACAATTTTGCAGAATCCAGTGAACATATTCACGGAATACTGGAAAAAGAGTATGGGAGTATCTGTCTTACATCACCGACCGTTTCCTTCGATGAAACAGACTATTATCATGAGGAGATGGGCGATTGCTTACTGAGGGAGTTCATTGCATTTGACATGCTCATAGACATGCAAGATATCGCTCATATCAAGCTCCGCACCAATTCTATTGAGGATTATTATTTCTCTAATGAGGGCAAGCGACGTGTAAATATCGACCCTGGATACCTGACAAGCGCGAAGGTTGTTCTTGCAACGACAAAAAATTTTCAGCACCGTATCTACCTAGGACAGGGTATTTATGCCGAGGTAACCCTTCGATACAGGAAAAACAGCTTTACACCATGGGAGTGGACCTATCCCGATTACAAGAGTGATGCATCAATTATGTTTTTTAACAGACTGAGAGAGCTGTATAGGTGTAAAACCAAAGGTATTACTTGAAAGTATTGCCTGTTTTTATTATTTTAGCGCCGTGAAAATCAATGGCTTTTAGTGAAACATCTTTACTGGATCGTGCATCAATTTCACTGAAAGCGTACATTTAAAATAGTAAATGGAGGACGTATGTCAGGTCATAGCAAGTGGCATTCGATACGACATAAAAAAGGAGCCGTTGACGCTAAGAGGGGAAAGCTATTTACCAAGATTATTCGTGAGATTACAGTGGCTGCACGCCAGGGGGGAGGCGACCCTGATGCAAATCCACGACTTCGAACGGTCATTGCCAAGGCAAAAGAGGCAAATATGCCAAAGGACAACATCGAAAAGGCAATAAAAAAGGGAACAGGGGAGCTAGAAGGGTATAACCTTGAAGAAATTACCTATGAAGGGTACGGTCCCTCGGGTGTTGCGATCATTATTGATGTGATGACTGACAATCGAAACAGGACAACTGCGGAAATACGGAATCTTTTTACAAAGAGCGGTGGAAATCTCGGTGAAAGCGGCTGTGTCTCATGGATCTTTGAGAATAAGGGAGTCATAACCCTCAGAGCAGACAGATACGACGAGGATACTGTTATGGAAGTTGCTCTTGAATCTGGAGCAGATGATGTGAAAAGGGATGGAGATGTATGGGACATAACCACTTCCGTTGATGGCTTCCACTCCGTGAAAAGTCTCTTTGAGCAAAAAGGATTTGAGCTCCTTGTGAACGATGTAATGCGTGTACCAAACACCACGGTAAGGCTTGGAAGAAAAGACGCTGAAAAGATCCTAAACCTGATGGAAAAACTCGAGGATCACGATGACGTACAGAATGTGGCTGCCAATTTTGATATTCCTGACGAAATAATGCAAGAGATAAATCAGTAAGAGCATCGCACATCACCCGGAGGAATATTTGATTATACTTGGCATTGATCCGGGAATCGCATCCACAGGTTACGGCGTCGTAGAGATCAGTCATGGTGAAAGGATGAGCTACATTGACTGTGGGGTGATTACCACATCCTCCAGAAAAGAAGAGTCAGTACGGCTCATTGAAATCTACGACTGCATTAATGAGATCATCAAGAGATACAAGCCCGATGCGGTGGCCATTGAGACGATTTTCCACACAAAGAACCTGAAATCCCTGGCGCAGGTGAGCGAGGCAATAGGAGTGATCATCCTCGCTGCAGGTCATTTCGGGATGCCCATCAAGAAGTATACGCCTTTGGAGGTAAAATCAGCAATTGTACGATCGGGAAAGGCGGACAAGACACAGATACAGCAGATGGTGATGAAGCTACTCTGCCTCAAGGAGCTTCCGGCTTCGCATCATGCCTCAGATGCACTCGCTATTGCAATTTGTTACAGCTCAAACTTCTCGTAAAAATATGGTTTGCCCTTTGGGTATGATTCCATTAATCTAGTGGGTAAGTGCTTTCATCAAAGGAAGAGGAATGATTGCATATCTGAGGGGACGAGTTGTCTTCATTGACGATGAGTCCTGTATACTGGACGTGGGCGGAGTAGGTTATCATGTGTACTGTTCGCAGAAAACGATCCAGGAATTAAAGAAATGCTCCGGCTCTGAAGAGGTCTCCCTTGCAACCCTCTATACAAGGTTGATGCATCGTGATGAAAGTATGGATTTGTACGGATTTACGAAGCGGGAAGAGTGTATTCTCTTTAACCTTCTCAACACTGTGAGCGGCATCGGTCCCAAACAGTCTCTGAAAATTCTCGGCGGGAGGGATACGCAAGATATTGTGAAGGCGGTGGTCTCTGAGGACAGCACCTTTCTCATGAGCCTCGCGGGCATCGGAAACAAAAAGGCACAGCAGATCATACTCGAGCTTAAGGAAAAGGTAAAAAAATCCTTTGATACAGCGGAGAGCCCAGTTTCATCCATATATATCGAAGCGCTGAGTGCGCTTCAGTCACTTGGTTTTACCTCTATCGAATCGAGACGAGCGCTGGAACAGGCGCTTAACTCGTATAAGGAGAACCAGGACCTGGGGAAAATCGTGGAAGCTGCGCTGAAGCTCTTATCTTAAACAGCTTACGGGGAGTATATGGGAGATGCAGAAAGAATATCGACCCCATCCAGACTGAGCACCGACGGCGACGAGAACTCCCTACGCCCCCGACGCATTAAGGAGTTCATCGGACAGGAGGATCTGAAGAGACAAATCGGCATCTATATTAAAGCCGCACTGAACCGGAATGAGAATCTCGACCATGTACTTCTGTCAGGACCGCCAGGATTGGGAAAAACGACACTTGCATCGATTATTTCAAATGAGCTGGAGGTCAGTTTCAAATCGACTTCCGCACCCGCCATAGAGCGTCCCGGTGATCTGGCTGCTATTCTCTCGTCTCTGAGATTTCGAGAGGTTCTTTTCATAGACGAGATCCACCGTCTCAAGCCTATTCTTGAAGAAATTCTCTATCCTGCACTTGAAGACTTTACCCTGGACATCGTTATTGGCCAGGGGCCCGGTGCAAAGACGATTAAAATATCCTTGCAACCTTTCACGCTCATCGGAGCAACAACGAGGGCGGGCCTTTTAAGCGCTCCGCTCCGTGCTCGATTCGGAATCACGCAGAGAATAGATTTTTACAGAAATGAGGAAATCTTTGAGATCGTGAGGAGGTCCGCTCGTATCCTGCATATCAACGTCAATGACAATGCAGCAATGACGATCGCCAAGAGGGCAAGGGGCACTCCGAGGGTTGCGAATAGGATACTCCGGAGAATACGGGATCTGGCCGAGGTAGAAGGGAACGGTATCATCGATGAAGAAATCGCGCACAGCGGTTTTGAGATGTTGAATCTCGATGCACTGGGTCTCGATACGATGGACAAGAGGCTTGTTGATACTATCATAAGCAAATACAACGGAGGGCCTGTGGGCATCGATACGCTTGCAGTCTCCCTTGGGGAGGACAAGGAATCCCTCGAAGATATCTATGAGCCCTATCTCATTCAGATAGGATTCATAAAGAGGACGAAAAAGGGTAGGATGGCAACGAAACACGCCTACGAGCATTTTGGCTTTAAATACAGAGAATCGGTTAATGGGGAGCTTTTCGCCTGAAGGTAAGGTTCATTACTTCACTCTACAGCTTTCCCATTTTATCCGTTGGGCAGCATGTATCGAACGATGAAATCGTTTATTTTTCTGGCTTTCTGTATATTGGCTCTTTCTGGAGCTGGATGCGCCACTCGAAATTTCATGCTTACTGAGACAAGAGAGAAAATTCGTGAGCAACAGCTCATCGTTCGGGTGGCAATTGAGAGGGGAATAAGGGAGTTTGATCTGGAGATCCAGGAAGGGTTCATCGTTCAGGGGGTACAGAAGGAATCCCTCCCGACCCGAAGCAGGATCCTGGTTACAGATACCTCTGTGAGAGTTAATGACTCCTTTTATTCCACACCGGTCATTATCACTAGCGCTGCGCCGATACTTTTAAATGGGAACCCCTATTACGGACGCCTCCGCATGGAAGGTGGTCTGCTGGTGAATGAGATTCCCTTAGAAGAGTATCTGGAGGGAGTACTCTCTTCTGAGGTGTATGAGAACTGGCCGATCGAGGCGCTGAAAGCCCAGGCGGTAGTCTCCCGGACTTATGTGTTGGTAAAGACTTTACAAAATAGAGAAGAGCTCTATGACGTGGAGAGCACCGAAGTCCATCAAAAGTTTGTGTACAATGTGAATAGCCAAAACATCCATGCCGCTGTCGAGCATACCCGCTCACTTTTTATACTCCTCGACGGGAAACCGATCGAGGCATTTTTTCACTCTTCAAGCGGAGGAATTACTGAAAGCTGTGGAGAGATTTTTCAGCAGGATCTCCCCTACCTGAGGAGTATTCCAGATCCTTACTCCAGAGAGCATGAGAATGTGTTCTGGACACTCACAAAAAGCGGAGAAGAGATCAAAAGGGCGTTGAAGGGAATCGTCGATGAGAAGTATGAATCATGGAGACTCAATAATATCGAGCTGAACGATAAAACAAGCTCTGGGAGAGTGAAAGAGTTTTCTCTCCTGTTCGGAGAACAGGGGAGACAGATTGTCAGGGCTCACACCTTTAGACTAGCCCTTGATCCAAAGATCTTCCGAAGCCTACTGATCCTGGAAATTCAAACAGAAAAAATGGAAGACGATACGTTATTTACCTTTTCCGGGCTCGGCTACGGGCACGGCGTTGGGATGAGTCAGTGGGGTGCGATGAATATGGCGCTTGAGGGATTTACCTTTGAGAACATACTCACTTTTTATTACCGGGGTACGGAGCTTGGTCACTATCGTGTGTTCTAGTTAGAAGGGGTGCTGCATGGCCTTCTCCTTAAAAGAGTTCCATATACACATACCAGAAGAGCTCATTGCGCAATACCCCTCCAAGGTTCGTGGTCAGTCGAGGCTGCTCGTGGTGAATGCCAAAGATGGAACTTTATCAGACGATCAATTCGGAAATATCGTGTATTATATTTCACCTCGAGACTGTATCATATACAATGATGCCAAGGTCATTAATGCCCGTCTTGCGGGAATGAAAGAGGGTACGGGTGCACGGGTAGAAATACTCCTTACGAGACAGTTAAATGAAAATTGCTGGCAGTGCATTATCAGACCTGCGAGGAGAGTCAGAAAGTCTATAAGGATACTTATTGATGAAGAATACCAACTTGAGGTAACGGAGGAGATAGGAGAGGGGATATTTGAAGTGTGTTTTTCGAAACCTCTCGGCTACGAAGAGTTGAAACAGATTGGAGAGATACCTCTTCCAAAATACATAAAGAGGCACCCAGCCGGTATCGATGATGATCGTTACCAGACAGTGTTTTCAAATCGTTATGGTGCAATCGCTTCACCTACCGCAGGACTTCACTTTACCCGCGAAATGGTCACACAGATCGAAAAGAAGGGTGCGATATTGGTTCCAGTGACTCTCTACGTAGACTGGGGGACCTTCAAGCCGGTTCGCGAAACGGATTACAGAAAGCACAGAATACACAGAGAAATATATGAAATATCGGAAGAATCTGCATCAAGGATCAACAGATGTATAGACGATAAAAGAAGAATTGTCTGCGTGGGAACAACGAGTGTGAGAACAATAGAGACAGCGGTGAATTCCAGTGGTAAGATAAAAGCCGGGGAGGGTGAAACTGACCTATTCATATATCCTGGATACTTCTTCAAACTGGTGGATGCCATGATCACCAATTTTCACTTACCAGACTCTACACTTCTACTGCTCGTGGCAGCCTTTGCAGGGAAGAGCATGATCGAAAAGGCCTACGCACACGCAGTCGATAAGCAGTATCGTTTTTTCAGCTATGGAGATGCGATGCTCATTACTAATTGAATTGAGCTGGTACTATCATAGATAAGGGAAGTGATGTTTCGTTTTACCATTGAAAAAAAGTCTGAACACTACAAAGCGAGGATAGGCCGGATCACGGTGCATGGGAGAGAGGTGGCCACACCCTTGTTCATGCCTGTGGGCACCTACGCAGCGGTAAAAACAGTTTCACCTGCGGAACTCGAAGAACTGGGGGCAGAGATTATTCTGAGCAATGCCTATCATCTCTATCTCCGTCCCGGTGATGAGGTTGTCAAAGCGCTCGGAGGAATCCACAAGTTCACAGGATGGGAACGGGGTTTTCTGACTGATTCGGGGGGATTTCAAATCTTCAGTCTCGCATCCCTCAGACAGATCACTTCTGAAGGGATTGCCTTTAGTTCACATATAGACGGGTCCAAGCACTTCCTTACTCCAGAGGATATAATCAGGATCGAGAGCAATATCGGGGCAGACATCATCATGCCCCTTGACATCTGCACACAGATACCCACAGAGCACGAAGAAGCAGGAGAAGCAGTAAAAATTACCGTTGAGTGGGCTGTTCGATCTAAACGGGTTTGGGACCTCTTGGGAGGAGAATCAGCACTTTTTGGAATAGTGCAGGGCAATGTTTACAGAGACCTTCGTGAGAAGTGCGCCCATCAGATCACTGAAGTCGATTTTCCCGGGTATGCCATTGGTGGACTTTCTGTAGGAGAAGAAAAAGGACAGATGTACGAGATACTCGATTTTACCACTGATCATCTTCCCGCTGAAAGGCCAAGATATCTCATGGGTGTTGGGAACACTGGAGATATTCTGGAGGCGGTTCTTCGGGGAGTAGATATGTTTGACTGTGTGCTTCCCACAAGAAACGCTCGGAACGGGACCGTGTTCATTCCCGGTGGGAAGCTGCTCCTCCGCAACAGTGAACACAGAGATGATTGTGACCCCATACAGAAAAACTGCTCTTGTTACACATGCAGGAACTTTTCAAGGGCCTATCTCCGTCACCTCTTCAAGACACGCGAAATACTTGGGTACCGACTTGCTACAATTCACAATCTGCACTATCTTTTGCAGTTCGTCTTCATGCTGAGACAAGCAATCCAGTGTGAAAGAATCGAGACCTTTAAAGAGGACCTCGAGGGTGGGAGACTATAGACCTTTACTGAGCCTCTTCTCTGTTCCCAATGAGCTGAAAGTTCATGTCAAAATTGATGACATTTTTCCAATCGAGGCGTTTTTTACCGACTTCCCTGAACAGAGTATCCCTTTTTTCTCCAACAACGTTACCCTCCGATGCGTACCAGTGGAATATACAGCTCCCTGAAGAGCGGAGCATGAACCAGTAAGCTCCGGGTGCAAGGAAGGAGTTGGTCTTATTACCCACAGGAAACATAAGCCAGGGATTCTCAACCATCATGAACCGAATCCGGTTTGAGTTAATGCTGTACGTTCGGAAAAGTTGCTGAGCGGGTGCTCCGTTCTCATCGGAATAAATTTCCACCCAAATTTTTCCTTCGTCGGCGAGCTTGAGAAGGGGGAGCTGTACCTCATTAATGATAACAGGATAATCAAGGAGGAACTTCTGGGTATAGACCCGGGCTCTCGTTGCATCCTTCTCGACGCTGTTTATGAGGTCACTGTTCTCAAAGATCGGTCCCTCCTCGCCGGGCAGCAGAGCAGCGTCCAGGAATTGATATCCCTGCTCGATCTCGAACGGGAGTTCATAATAACCGGACAATTGAGGGCTCAGTATAAGCTTGTTCATGTCCTGCCCTATTAAACCTTTAAACTGGAAATCTGCATAGTCATTCTTTATGTCGTAGAGGAACTCTTTCTGTACCTCAGCTTCGCCTTCCTCAATGCCCCAGACCTCTGTAACGAAATCTGAATCGGGGCCCACCGATAATTTTATCACATGTGGGATCGTTCCGAAATACATCCCATGGGGGTCGTAGGATACCCAACCCAGATCGGGGAAATACACCTCAACCCAGTATCGCTCAACATTCGGCATATCGAAAATATAAGTATCAGTTTCAGTAGATACCTGTATTTCATTCTGGAAAGAAATCCCATACACCAACCGTGCAGGAATTCCGAGCCCTTTAAAGATGGCAACGAGCAGGTTGCAGATCCCTCTCTCGTCACCCACCCCCTTTTTAAGGACGGCAGGCGCATCGTAATTCTCAACCAGACTTGTCAAGCGAATATTTCTATCGATCCAGAGGAACACGGCGGACACGATATCAATTTCTTTATGAAGATTTCTGGAGAGCATACTGCCGATTCTGTTGATTGAAAAATCATTCGAAGGAGAGAGCCTCGTTGACTTAAAATAAATTTTCTTCTCTTCATCCACTGGGAGAGGAAAAGGTACCGAGCTCATAACTGGAGCAAATTTCGATTGTGTTTTCACGGTAAACTGAAGATCCAGCTGCACCATACGCATTTCTCTTTCCCAGATGAGTTCAACACCCGTGTTTCCGAATTCGTCAGAGAAATCTTTGAGTTCAGTGGGAGCAGGTATAAAGTTTTTTCTGAGGTTTGAAACGGTCTGTACATTGATCCCTTCAAGGCTCGAAACTGGGAAATACATGCGATAGGTGAGCTTCTTGGTTCCTCTATAACTGGAAAACCACCTTTTCACATAGGCAGTCACGGTATTCCCAAGTTCCCCCTCAATCTGGATTATGTTCGCGATCGCACTGTGAAATGTGCAGACGAAGAGCAATAACACTACCATCCAGATGAAAATCCTCAGTCTTCTCATATATCGTCCGACAATAGAAATAATTCGAATCTTTATAGTAGCACCAAAGAATGTGAAAATCAATAGAAAATGAAGTGGTGGCGAAATGTAACCCTTATATTTTCCCCCCTTCTCAGTGCACTGGGAGCAAGTTTTTTCCTTGTACGGTACACGAACACAAGATCTCTGATTATCGTTCTTATTGTTATGTGTGCTCTTGTACTTTCCCTCTTGAACACAATTATTGTTGTTCTCCAGATATCAAAAAGATAAAATGGCTTTGAATATGCGACATTTTTTCATCTTTACGCTTTTCGCTTCTTTCCTTTTCTTTTCCCACCTTGCGAGCGGTGAAAGCAGAATCTTTGATGAAGTGACTGGCATTGACCACATGGGAAATATTCAACGGTTAAAAATCGAAAAACCGAAAGTTATTCTCTCAAAAAGAGAGATATATCATCACGAAATCCTTTCTGTATACCTCTATGGTGCCTCCGCTTTGGAACAAGAAAGGCTCAATATGAGGGTATACAGGAACGGTCAGATTCGACTTTCAGCAGACATCGAATTGCATATTCCCTTCCTCATTGATGATGAAGGGGATCAAGAGAGATTGAAGGCGGTGTATCTCCCGGGTTGGAATGAGGAAGAAGGAAAGCACGAAATACATGTTTATTATGGAGAAAAACGGATTGATATGGATGGGGAAAACGGGTTTTTATTGAAGAGGAGAGAAGTGCAACCTCTGGGAAAGTTCCTCACTGTAGTTGATCTGGAAATGAATGACAGCATAAGGAAGAGGAGATATGTTGATCCAGACGGACAGGAAACGGATTACAGGGCAATATTGAAATGGGCTCAGTTCATGGCGGTCGATGCCATATGGGTCCTTTCAGGTGAGACGACGAGCTTCAGCCCCCAAAGGAACTCAGTAGGCCCTGTGAACTTTGGTTTTGAGGACTTTAGTCCGCAAGACCAAAGTTCCTTGGACACAGGTCCTTGGGACAAGGGTCCCTGGGACAAGGGTCCCTTGGAAAATCTCCGTCTGCTTAAGGAAATCGCAGGAGAATATGGAATACAGGTTGGCGCCTACATCATGTGCTTTTATGTACCTGGAAAGCACGGTATTCCGGAGATGTATACCGCAGGGATCGGATACAACAGTGAGACCGACAGTCTTTACCGTTCGTATCATATATCTTTAATCTCTGAAAAAAGGATTCAGGATATCATTGATCTGGCACGTATGTTCCAGAAAGATCAGAAAATAGATTACATCGGATTTGATTTTATCAGAACCGGTCGGGCTGACGGATATGAGCTTGGTCCTCTCGTAGTAAAGGATACAAATATTATCACTCCAGAGAGCTGGAACAGTTTGTCGGAAAGAGAAAAAATAAAGTGGTTTGCCCGGAAAGTGGAAGTAGAAAGGGACCCTGTAATAATTGAAAAGTGGCAATGGTGGCGAGCCCACAGGGTTGCACAAATTGTGCAGAGAGTCATAGATGAAGCACGAATCACCAAGCCGGTATGGGTATATACCCTCGGATGGAACCATGGGAAGGAACACGGGCAGGATCCGGTGATGTTCTTTGATGCCGGCATCAGCATTGACGCGGTAATGCTTTATGAAGCCAACAGACAACAGTTTGAAGGATTGTTGAAACAGTGGAATAGTTATATACGAAATGAGCAGGGTAACATAATTATAGGGAACTGTATAGATTACAGATTGCTGGATTCAGAGACTCTTACCCCTCCCGAGGAGTTGGGGCGCAGGAACGTGGAGGGATATAGCCATATCATCCGAAACGGATGGCCGACGGGGTTGTTTCTCCATGACATATCACGTGCTTTTTGGGGAAGAAGGGGAGGGTATACGATTGAGGAATACGCCCTTTCATTCCTCTACAGTGTAAGAGGATTGAAATCGAAGCAGAAAGCGAAAGAGATAATTGTTGAAGGTGTCCTCACAGATGTGATGGAGGATTCCTTCGGGCAGATCGAGTTTACAGGATACCTCATCTTCATGAACAGAGGGGAAATCCCTTTAAAAAGAATAAGAGTGAGCTTTTTTGATGGAGATACTAACAGAAATGTCGTTTTCTATCAAAATGGTAAAAGCACCTTTAGCTCGGCATTTGAAATCGGTCCAATGGAAATTGAAGAGCAAAAGCGATTGGAATTCAGCCTCGTTCACAGGGATGAGGGAACTGAGATGAATAGAATCGGCTTCAAAATAGAAATTGAAGATACTGGGGAAAATCGTATAATTACACTGAACGATTTGAAATCTGTAGTGAGTAACAGGTGAAAACGATAGCGACAGTCATCATAATCTTCTCACTTTTTCTTATTTTCCTGGTTTCCTGCGGGAAAAATAAAAAAGGGGTTGAAGAAACGACACGTCCGGAAGAAAAAGGAGCAGAACTGACGACAAAAGAAGAAGTCGTGGAGGGAGAATCGGTCTCTGAATCAGAGACAGGATATAACGTGGAGGATATTGGCACAATCGAGAGATTTACACCTGAGATCTTTGTTCAAGTCACGATTTTGTACAAAAAAGAGAGCAGTAAATGGATCAAAGAATCAGGTTTGTTACCTGCGGATGAACAGAATCGATACATTGAAAGAGCAAACAGATTATTCTTTTCCCAGTTCGGAATCACCGAGCAGGACTACCTTGAGTACAGTCAGAACAATGTTGACGAACTGAACAGATTTCTGGAGGAGTACCCTGAGTTGCTCTCCCAGCTCAAGGGATATTAGGAGAGGGTGAAGGTAAGCTTCTCCCGTGCATAAAAAAGATTTGTAAACTTCCTTCTGTATTTTGTTTCGTTTTTCTTCAACTCGTTATCAACGGCTGTTGGGTCATGATGAGTAAGGGCAAGGTTTTTCACATTAGCCTTTTCAGCCACTTCAATCGCCATCTCAGGAATACTATGACCGTATCCCTGTTTTGGTACTGGTGCTCCACTGTACTGTTCTCTGTTGTATTGAGCATCGTGAATGAGTAGATCGGCATCCCTTGCGAATTGGATCAGTTTGGTGTTCCCGAACATGTACCCCTCGACATCTGTGCAGAAAACAACTGAACTTTCCTGGTACTCGATCCTATACACAAAAACACCGTTTGCAGGATGGGAGAACTCGTTCATTACCTTTATCACGATACTTGTATCGCCTATTTGGGAGCTTTCGTGAAATTTGTTCAGAACTTTAGGAGTTTTATCCTTCTTGTTGATGAGCAGGATATTATTTTCACGTATGGTGGTGATGTTTTTTACGGAATTTGAACTGTAGAGATCAATAGGAAAGTTGGGAGGAATCATAGACCTTTCGAGCACGCAACAGAGCTCCTCTCCGAAGTTTCTCGGTCCGAAGAGGTGAATCACAGAGTGTCCGAGGTAGAGTGGCGTAAAAAAGGGGAGTCCCTGTGTATGGTCATGATGTAGATGTGTGAAGAGTAGAGTGAGCTCAAGAGGGCTACCTTCTCCAGTTTTAAAATATTCTTCAGCGATCTTTTTACCCAGCTCGATGATACCTGTACCTGCATCAATGATGATCCTTGTGTCTCCCACTTCCACTTCGAGGCAGGTTGTATTCCCGCCGAACAGGGTGTACTCTTTGTTCGGGACTGGATGGCTTCCCCTTACTCCCCAGAAGGTCACTTTAAACTCATCTTTCATTTCGCTTCCTCTGCGTGAAAATAGGCCCTAATTCCGTTATTAGATAATCGACAGGTACGTCGTTTTCCTTTACTGGCAAATAATTGTAAATCATCCTCTCATAGGTCAGTGCGCAGATCGGAATCTTTGCATGACTCTTAAGAAATCGATCATAGTATCCGCCGCCATAGCCAAGCCTGTCACCCCCACGGGTGAATGCGAGTCCTGGAGCGATAATGAGTCCTATCTTCGAGTAATCAGCTTCCGGGCAGAAAGGAATCGGTTCGAGTATACTGTAGCTGCCGGGGGTGAGTTCTTTTTTGAGATCTTTTAACAGATACGCCCGCATTATTCGTGCGTCTCTATCTACCTTTGGAACAGCGACCACCTTCCCGACCTCAAGAGCGTGTGAAAGAATGAAAAAAGTATCTACCTCACTACGAAAGCTTACATAACAGAATATATAATCGGTTTTTTTATATAGCTCCCAGGTAAGAACATACTGAGCGATCATGCTATCAAGTTTTTTCTTCTCGATCTCAGATATGTCGTCTCTCACCATCTGAGCGTTCGCCCTCAACTCGTTTTTTTTCATTTATTCCCTTCTTCGGAATTGAGCCTCCTTAGAAATTCGAACCTCCGTTTCAATTCCTTTTCCTGACCGAGTGGTGTTTCATCAGGCTCGTAGAATCTGACAGATTTCCCGAGATAATCCTGTTTTACATAATGGTATCTGTATTCGTGAGGGTATTTATACTGTTTTGCTGCTGGATTTGCAGATCTCAAGTAGGGAGGTACTTCGACCTGTTCATTTGATCTGACGTAGTCAATAGCTTTTTCAATTGCCTTGTAACTTGAGTTGCTCTTCGGTTGCAGTGAAAGATAGATTGTAACATGAGAGAGGATAATTTTAGCTTCGGGCATGCCGATTCTGTCAACAGCACTATATGCGGACTCAGCGAGCAGGAGAGAGAGTGGATCCGAAAGCCCTATGTCCTCACTGGCGAGGATGATGAGACGACGAGCAATGTAGAGTGGATCTTCTCCACCTTCCAGCATGAGAGCAAGCCAGTAGAGTGCGGCATCAGGATCTGAACCTCGAATCGACTTGATAAAAGCCGAGATCACATCGTAGTGGTAGTTTTCATCCCGATCATAGGAAAGTGGCTGTTTTTTCATAATCCTTTCGATTACATCCTCTGTAACGGTCTTTCGGTGCTCGGTGATTTCTGCGGCTTCCAGGATGTTGAGCATTCTACGCGCATCTCCGTCTACCATGTGCACGAGAAGGTGTGTAGCATTCTCGTCTATGGTGATTCTTTCCTTTTCCGCAGCTCGCTTTAGAATCTGATGTAATTCATTTGAAGAAAGTTTTAAAAACTCAAAGAGCAGAACTCTTGAGCGAAGAGGAGGGATGAGTGAGAAAAAGGGATTTCTCGTTGTCGTACCGATGAGTACAACCATTCCTTCTTCCAGTGCGGGAAGAAGACCCTCCTGCTGCATCTTGTTAAAACGATGAATCTCGTCTATGAACAGGATCACTCCTTTTCCCTCACCTTTATATCGGCTGGCCTGAAGCAAGGCGGTACGTAGATCATCAACCCGTGCGGTGACTGCGTTCAGACGCAGAAAGGTACTCCTGGTTGAATGTGCAATGATCTTCGCGAGGGCGGTTTTCCCACTCCCGGGAGGTCCATAGAAAATACAGGAGAGAATCCTGTCTTCTTGGATGAACTTACGAATTATGCCATTCTCACCAACGATTTGCTTCTGCCCAACGAAATCATCCAGGTTTATTGGTGCAATCCGTAGTGAGAGTGGCTCCTTACCTTTTGGACCTTCGTCAATATGAAAGAGGTCTGTCATTATTGATCCCGCCTCTCTTCTTTATAGTTTTTAAATGAGGGATTTTCCCATCTCGATGAGCTCACTGGTGCGTTTTTCGTTGGATGACTCTGCAAAAATTCTCATGACTGGTTCGGTGTTAGATGGCCTGAGGTGAAGCCACTCTGAAATATTATATATTTTAATACCATCTAATATATTAATTGAATAGTTATGAAAAATATTCTTGGCCCTATCACATATCTGTTCGAGGTAGTTATCTACGTCTCCAACAGAGAAAGCCACTTTTTCTTTTTTTAACACATAGTGTGGAATGCTCTGCACAAGCTGTGATACGCTTTTCCCCGTACGAGCAAGGAGTTCAAGAATGAGGCCCATCGCAACCAGACTGTCCCTGCAGGGATTAATCTCTGGAACGATTACGCCTCCGTTCCCCTCTCCACCGAAAAGAGATCCGGTTTTCATGAGTGCCTGAGTTACATGAATTTCACCGATTTTCGTTCTATGAACATTCACCCCGTGCCGTTGAGCAAGATCATCAACCATTAAAGAAGAGGAAAGGTTACAGGCTATATCGGTTTTTTTTCTGCTGAGAAAGGCGTCCCCTGCAAGCACGATGGTGTACTCCTCGCCAATTGCGGTTCCCGATTCCGATACCACTGACAGCCTGTCTCCATCAGGATCCTGAGCAAATCCTATATCTGCACCTTTATCCCGTACCAGTCCGCACAGACCTTCGAGATTTTCTGGAACAGGTTCTGTACCCCTGGGAAACTCCTTTTGAACAGTACTCCCTTCAGGGACCCCGTGAATACTAAAAACTTCACATCCAATTTTTTCTAGAAAGACCCGGTCAATAAAAGATCCTGCTCCTCCTCCTGGATCAACAGCAACCCTGAACTTTTTCCCCATGATCAACGCGGCGTCGAGGTGCTTTATCACTTCATTGGCATGAAGAACATTGATCGAATGATCACTGCTCATGCGGCCGATTGCATCAAAGGAAGACCACATGCTCTGATCAGCAGCGGTTTTACGTGCATACATATCTATAAGATCAATTTCTTCTGCTCCAAGGAAGAGACCCTTCTCATTACAAAACTTCAGAGCGTTCCAAGGGAAAGGATTATGGCTCGCAGTAATTGCAACTCCCCCTGCACACTGAAGATTGCGAGTAGCAAGCAGCACACCGGGGGTCGTCGTTATCCCTGCATTGATTGTGTGGAATCCAAGAGAAGCAAGGGTTCCCTCCACAATCCGACCGATGACCCTGCCGCTCTCCCGGGTATCCCTCCCGATCAGAACTTTTTTTTTCTGTTTATTCAGTAGCCGAGCAAAGGAGACTGTATAGGCCACAATAACCGGAGGAGTCAGGTCTTTGCCGACGATTCCCCTTACACCTGAAACACTTACCATGAGCGCCAAGAGACTATCCCCGATATTTGAATACACTGATATTAAAGACATTCCATTAAAAAGTAAACCTGAATTAAAATCAATTTATTCAATTCCTTGAATTACATTATATATTTTAAAATACATCTAAGGAGAGCTCTAACAATCCTTTATCTACTGGGTTTTGCCAACCTGATTGCCGATGGTATTTCTACGGCTGTTGGAGATTACCTCAGCACTAAGGCAGAAAAGGAGAATGAGAGCGCTGAGAGAAAAAGAGAGGAGTGGGAAGTGGATAATTTCCTAGAAGGAAAAATGAAGGAAATGATCGAGCTCTACATGGATAAAGATCGTTTAGTTGAGATCCTGCGATTTATGCTTCAAGCTGAAATAGAAGGGAATGCTGACGAGAAAGGGAATTATATAGAATGCCAATCTATAGAGTACTATCACACCGACTGCTGTTGCAAGAGGAATTCCAAGAGAGGTGTAAACAAGGGCCATGGCCCCCTCCATCGTGCCAGCACCACCTGGCATCATCGAAAGAATACCAACGAGCTGTCCTATGGAAAAGCCGATGATCAGAGCACCTGGATGGATAGAGTAATTCATGGCGAAAAAGGAAAAGTACATTACAGAAATCCAGAAAACCCAATCGATGAGAGATATCAGAAAAAGAGTAATGAGGGAGCGGGGAGTCCTGATGATGATTCTAAACCCGTTGTGAAACTCATTCAATAGGTTCTCTGCCCACTTTTGATCGAACCGTACCTTTTTCGTGAAAACCCGAACAACGGAGTTGAGAAAATTAAACAATCCCCGAGCTGCAACTTTCTGAAAGGGTTTCCAGAAAATTGAAAGATAAAAGGCGGAAATGAGGAGAAAGAAAAAGGAAACCGTGATGATGATAATGGGAACACTGAAAATGCTTTTCGGATAGTGGGTGAGAATAGAGATGAGCCCGATGAGGAGCAGGAGAATGAAAAAGAAGTTGAAAAAGATTACCTGAATCACCCTCGAGGCGGTTGCTTTCTGCACACTGATATTATGATGGTCAAGTACATGAATTTGGGTTGCAAAAGGGGTAATCCCCCCAAGAGAAACGAAATATCCCACTGAATTGATGATAAGAGAGTACCGGAATGCGTGCAGAAGTGGTAACTCTTCTTTGTAGAGCCTCAGCGAAAAGAGAAGGAATATCCCTTCGATGAGGTACACCACGAATGCTGAAGAAAGGGTGAGGATAAAGTAGCACAGATTGATCTCGAAGAAGTGCTGCTTGAGGTGTTTCAGATTAGTAAAGGTGAGAAGTACGCCGAAGATTATGATAAATAATATTGCATATTTAAAAATGCGCTTCAAGCTCTTTGTGCTTTTACTCATCAATTTTTCATGCTACCCTTGTTTTAATCCTGATAAAAAGAAGCGCGATCGTTTCAGACAAATGTAATTATTAATTCTAACCATAAAAGTCAAGGGAATTCATTGTTTTTCAATATATTGAATATATGACCACACTTCCAATCTGAAAGGGTGAAACGATGTCGATCTTGAATGCTCAATTTTTTACCACAGATTCTTTTACACTCATTATTCTTCCCTGTCTCATTTTTATATCCAGGATTTGTGACGTTTCGATAGGGACGATACGTATCATATTCGTTTCTAGGGGGAACAAGCTGCTTGCTCCCCTCCTCGGGTTCTTTGAGGTATTGATATGGCTTGTTGCAATTGGAAGAATCATGCAGAACATTACGAACGTTGGTGCTTATGTCGCGTATGCAGGTGGATTTGCAGCAGGTAATTTCATCGGGATCTCTATTGAGAGAAAGCTTGCTATGGGCATCGTCCTTATCCGCATTATAACAAAAAAGGACGCATCCGAGCTGATAAACGCCCTCAAGTATCAGGGGTACGGTATAACAAATGTCGTTGCAGAAGGAAATCTTGGACAGGTGAATGTTATTTTCGCCGTAGTAAAACGATTTATTATTGAAGATCTGATAAAGCTTATCAATCGATACAACCCAAACGCCTTTATCTCCATAGAAGAGGTAAGCTTTGCAAACGAAGAAATATTTCCCCATCAAAAATCTCTCTACAGGCGATTTGGAAAAGCAGGATTTCCAAAGCTCTATCGAAAGGGGAAGTAGTTTACCCGCACTTATCTGCCTGTATCTCCACTCGTCCTCTGTGATGAGAATAGAGGTTACGATTCTGATCATCAAAAGATAGGATCCGCAGAGTATGTTTGACACCCTGTCGGAGGCAATCGACTGGGCACACGATTTTGACAGGATGTTTGAGCTCAATGAACTGATTGTTCCCAACAACAGAGGGTGGTCGGGAGGATGAAAGTAAAAAGAGAGGTAGAAAGTATCAGAGGGAGGAGAGAATCTCCGGGAGCTTTCATAGAACAATTCCACTTCCGATGTCCGTGGAATCTTCAAGGGGGGATGTGAAATTGGCAGATGGTGTCCTGTATATCACTCTGCCAAAGAGAGAAGAGACGAAACAAAAAAAAATAAGTGTAAAGATTTCATGGGGAAAGGAGGGATGATACATGTCGGATATGAGAGAGCTGGAAAAAAGACAGCCTTCAGAGGTGAAAGCTCGTCAGGAAGCAGCGGAGAGGTTCATACGGCCGAGGACGAGCATTCATGAATAGGAGGATAAAGATTTAAAGCCACTTCTTCTTCTTAAAAAGAATAATCATAAACCCTGCAATTCCAAGCATTACCCCCCATACTACAGGATACCCCCAACGCCACTGCAGCTCAGGTATGTAGCTGAAATTCATACCATATATTCCGGCGATAAAAGTGAGTGGAATGAAGATGGTTGCGATTATGGTAAGGATTTTCATCGTGGAATTCATTTTATTGCTCAAGCTTGAGAGATAGGTCTCGAGCATGCCGGTTATCATCTCTCTGAATATTTCCACAGAATCGAGGACCTGAACGGTGTGATCGTAGAGGTCTCTGATAAAGATTATTGTCGACTTGTTGAGAAGCCTGGAATCGCCTCGTATGAGACCATTGATGATCTCTCGAAGTGGCCATACTGAATTTCGCAAGAAAATGAGCTCCCGTTTCAGTCCATGGAGCATTTGAGAGGTGGGAGGAATGGGATTCTCTACGAGCTCGTCCTCGAGTAATTCCATCCTTTCCCCGAATTTTTCCATAACCATAAAGTAGTTATCAACAATTGCATCAATAAGGCTGTACGCAAGGTAATCTGCACCCATTTTGCGGATCCGTCCCTTTGATTTTTTAATCCTGTCACGAACCACATCAAATACATCCCCTTCCTTCTCCTGGAAGGATATGACAAAGGAGGGGCCGAGGATCAGGCTCACCTGTTCCTGCTCGATTCTTTCTTCTTTCTCTTTATAATAAATCATCTTTAGTATAATAAACAGGTAATGCTCGAAATCCTCCATCTTTGGTCTCTGCTCGGTGTTCAGTATGTCCTCGAGCACCAGTGGATGAATATTGAAATGTTTCCCCAGTTCCGAAAAGACCTCAAGATTGTGCAGACCATCGATATTGAGCCATGTGACCGAGGGCTTTCCCATAAAGGAGTAGCATTCCTCAACTGTTCTGATTATCTCTTCGGTACACACCTGCTCGTTGTAATCAGTCATCGTAAGCTTGACTTTCAGGGTTTTTCTCTCTCCAACATGAACCAGCGTTCCTGGAGGCTGCCCGAGGGAGTGTTTTCGCTTTTTCATCAATTCACGCATTTTCGCAGAAAGAGAATGGTCATCGTTTTTCATGATCGTCTTCACCTCCTGGGTGAGTTTCTACCATCTCAACCGGAAAGGGCTGAGTTTTGGAACCGGCATATACACTGATGTGGGGAAAAGCTATTTCAATGCGTTCCCTGTCAAAACGCTCTTTTATTTCCAGCATGAGAGAGTTCTTCAGTGCAAGGTAATCGGTTTTGGAAAACCAAGCGCCGAGAAGAAGCCTGATTCCACTGTCGTCGAAGCTTTCTATGACAAAGAGGGGCTCGGGGTTGTCCAGGCAATAGGAATTGTGAGCAGAAATGTCCAAGAGGATATTTCTCACCTGTGCAATGTCCTCTCTGTATGCAACGCTCACACGTATATCAAGACGCCTTATTGGAAAACGGGTGATATTGATGACCTGCGATTTTATAAGATGCTCGTTGGGGATGCGGACATACAGGTTGTCAAAGGTTCGCAGCTTCAGGGAGAGGAGGTCGATGGACAGTATGATACCGGTGAGGTCTCCGACCCTGATGATATCGCCAATCGAAAATGGTTTTTCTGAGATGAGAAAGAGGCCGCTGATGATGTTGGAGATGCTCGTCTGAGAGGCAAATCCGATTGCGATTCCCGCGACTCCCGCCGCACCGAGAAGGGCAGTCAGGTTGAAGCCGAGCTGCCTGAGAACAGTCACAATGATGACGAAGAGGCCGGTGTAGAACACAGCCTTCCGTATGAGCATGCTCGATTGCTGAGAAAAGCGCCTTTTCGTGATTTTCCCGAGGGAAAAGTTCAACACTTTGAGCAATAAAAACCCACAGGCAAGTATGATCACCACCTTGAGGGCGGTATAGAGTATTTCCGGTTTTGCTAATTTTTCAAAACCTAAATCAAACATCTCACATCACCCTTTCACACTAGTAGTTGGTAAAACACTTCAGCAGGCTAAAACTTTTTTTCAACAGGCTTTTACTGGTGGGTATCCTCTCCTCACAGATCATCACGCTGTCACCTGCAATCGATGGTTTCCCGTCGGAGAGCACTATCTGACTCGGCAGTTCTTCACCGATAAAGGTGATTTCCACATCGTTGGTCAGTAATAGTCTATTAGCCCTGTACACCCTGAGATTCTCCACATGGATACAGAGCTTCTGAAATTGAAAAGGAGTACTCGTATTGTTGAGGATGTACACTGGGCAGTAGATCTTGTGCGGTTTCTTTTCAAAATCAGTGATCGATCTGAGGGCGCTCGTCTTCAAGGAATAGCAGAGCTCTCCTTCCATGGGATCTCCAAACCAGGTGTTCGAGAGCATTTCTGTGGGGATTTCACACAATAACGCATCATCTTTTTCTCCTGAGTAGATCCTGAGCCAGAGAGGGATACTCACAAAGAAGATTGCCTTGGTTTTAGAAAGAAGATTCACAGGAGATTCGGGATTAACCATAACGGGACGGTCGGGCAGTGCAGGCAGGAACTGAATATCATCCGTAGCGCTTCTGAAGATATAACGTGTCAATGAGAGATCCTCCGGCTTTTTCTCCCGCTGTGCAACAACGAGGTGCTGATCCATTGATGTCCGGTCAAAGGCAACAGACCACTCATCATCCTCGCTTCTCCGGATCCATATCCTGCATGGCCCAATTTTCCAATGGTACCACTGGTTTTTCTTAAGCGTTTTAGGTTCCCAAAAATTCATCATAACGTTCCAAGCGGTTTGATGTTATCTCCATCCTACAATAAAGCAAGTACTTGTCAATCGAAATATGCCTGAAGAGATTCCTGAAATTTCCATTCCCACTTTTCTGCGATTCTCATTATATTAACAGAGTTCATTTATCATTTTTTCAGGACATAGGGATGGAAAAAGAGGATCTGTTTCATAAAGAAGTTCGGCATATTGATATGAGGGCGTTCAATGCCATCCCTCTCATTGAGCAGTACAGGCATATGGCTTTTCAGGCGAAAAATCTCGCCTCGGCTGCAGATATATACGACGATATGCTCGGGGATGAAAAGTGCACTATCATTCTCTGTCTTGCGGGTTCTCTATTCAGCGCAGGGTTGAAAAAAATCGTTTACGACATGGTGGAAAACAACATGGTCGATATAATCGTTTCCACAGGTGCGATAATAGTTGACCAGGATTTCTTTGAGGCGCTCGGTTTCAGGCACTACCAGGGATCACATATGATAGACGACGATATGTTAATGCAGAAGGGTATTGACAGGATTTACGATACCTTCATAAATGAAGATGAGCTGCGGATCTGTGACATGACTGTAAAGGAAATCGCAGACTCCCTTTCCCCTGGAGCCTATTCATCGAGGGAGTTTATCGTTCACATGGGTGCATATCTGGATGTAAAGCATGGAAAAGATATTTCCGTGGTGAATGCTGCATACCGTAAGGGCGTTCCCATTTTTGTTCCTGCATTCTCAGACTGCAGCGCTGGCTTCGGGCTCATCTATCATCAGTGGAAGAAACAGGGCAAGGAGAAGATAGCAATAGATACAGTGAAAGACTTTCTCGAGCTAACCCGGATCAAGATCGAATCAGCAGATACCGGTTTGGTTATTGTTGGTGGTGGAGTTCCAAAGAATTTTGCGCAGGATGTCACAGTTGCGGCCGATGTGCTGGGCGAAAAGGTCTCCATGCACAAGTATGCGATTCAAATAACAGTTGCTGATGAGCGGGATGGTGGGCTTTCCGGCTCGACACTGAAGGAGGCGCACTCCTGGGGGAAGGTGGACAAGGGCTGTGAGCAAATTGTTTTTTCAGAAGCGACCATCGCATTTCCGTTGATTGCGAGCTATGCTTTTCACAGAGAAAATTGGAAAAAGAGAATAACGAAAAATTTTAATGCCTTTCTTGGTAAAAAGGAGTAACAACGGAATGATACCGCATAAAGTATTTCTCACAAAAGGGGTTGGAGTACACAAGGACATGCTCTCATCCTTTGAGGTCGCCCTGCGCAACGCAGGGATTGAGAAGTGCAACCTGGTGTACGTCTCCAGTATTCTCCCGCCAAACTGTGAGATGATTTCGAGGATGGACGGGCTGAAGAGCATGAAAGCGGGGCAGATCACCTACTGTGTGATGTCGAGAGTACAGACGAATGAACCGAACAGACTCATTGCCGCAGCTATCGGCATCGCTGTTCCGAAAGATCAAACCAATTACGGCTACATTTCCGAGCACCATTCCTACGGTCAAACGGCAAAAGAAGCAGGAGAATATGCGGAGGATCTTGCCGCTACCATGCTCGCGACTACCCTCGGTATACCCTTTGACCCGGAACAGGCATGGGATGAGAGGAAGCAGGTGTATATCGCAAGTGGACACATATTTAAAACCAGTCAGATTAGTCAGTCTGCCGAGGGAAAAAAGAATGATCTCTGGACAACAACTCTCGCTGCAGCGGTATTCTTAATGGATTAGTGGAATGGAAGCGGTCAACTTTGGTGGCCTTGAGGAAGTCTATACCCACTATGAATCTGCGAGAGTGGTTATTCTTCCGGTCTGCTTTGATAAGACCAGCACCTGGCTTAAAGGCTCCGACCGTGGTCCACGAGCAATTATTGACGCCTCCCCCAATCTTGAGCTTTACGACATCGACACAGGTGCCGAAGTGTACAGGGAGGGAATTTACACTGCAGCTGAGATCAGACCGAAGAGCTCGGCGGTCCTCAATCAGGCTGTTTACTCAGCCGTGAAAACACACCTTGAAAATGGAAAGTATGTAGTCCTGCTGGGAGGAGAGCATTCCGTTTCCTATGGAGCGATTAGGGCTCACCTCGATCGCTCGATGGATATGAGTGTCCTTCATCTGGATGCACATACCGACATGAGGGATATTTATGAGGGGAACGCTTACAGTCATGCCTGCCTAATGGCACGTGTTCGTGAGCTGACATGTAACATAACCTCCGTAGGTATTCGGAGCATGGACTCCTCAGAGCTCAAAAACCTCGATATGAAGCGTGTATTTCTTGCCAGAGACATGGTGAGAAACGATCGATGGATAAGAAGGGTAGTGAGACAGCTTTCCACACACGTGTATCTGAGCATCGATTTGGATGTATTCGATCCCGGAATCATGCCCTCAACAGGAACCCCGGAACCCGGAGGGCTCACGTGGTACCAAGTTACAGGATTTCTGAAAGAGGTAGTGCGGAGAAAATGTATCGTAGGGTTTGATGTGGTCGAGCTCTGTCCCGGAAGCAATAAAGCCCCTGATTTTCTTGCGGCAAAACTCGTCTACACGCTTCTGAGTTATATCCACCACTACAAATCAGATGTAGTCTGATTTTATATACGAAAGAATATTCTTCCCCATGTAAAGCTTCCACTTCTGCAATTCTCAGGGGTTCAATATAATGATTTCAACCCTTCGATTTTTCCTTCGTCCTTCTTCGGTTTCATTGTTTGCAATGGGTTTACTCTCTCCCATTCCTATATAAGTGATGCGCCCTTCGAGTTCAGGAGATCGCAATTTCAGTTCCAGGGCAGTCCTCCGAGCTCTTCTCAGAGAGAGTGAGAGGTTGTAGTCTTCCGGACCGGTGCTGTCCGTATGCCCGATGACCCGAATCTTGCGATCGGAAAACTCTTTCAATACGTCAACAATATTATTGAGATCTTCAGCTGCATTCTCGGTAAGCTCATCTGAATCGAACTTAAAGAGGATTTCACCCACATTTATGATGATTCCCTGTTCAGAACCTGTCACCTCCACCGACGGGATCTTTTGTTTTAAACGATTTTGAAGGGTTTCTATGAGAAAATCTTGATCGCTTCGCTCCTTATACACGCTAAGAGTTCCGCTCGATGATCCTGCATATTCAACCGTATCGCCAGAGGACATGATGAATACATAATCGAAGTTTTCCTTGTAGGAGTGAGGGAGTCCCTCATCAAGGTTCCACAGGTAGAGCTGATTGAAATAGCCGATGACACGGTAGGGAAGGGGAACATCGAAGCTGGTTCCCTGATGGTATTTTAATGTATAGTTGATCACATAGTTAATGGATATATGTGCGATTGCCTGTCCATCGATCTCTGTGTTTCCAAGATACTGATAGGAAACCGCTGCAGGAAAAATAACAGGCTGCGCAATTCCGTATACTCTCCTGAAATCATGCGCCTCATAGGCGCGGGATTTCCATTGATCACCAACGCTGAGCCGTGTCTTTGGAAAGGTCGGAACGCCTCTCACAACAGGCATGAAGTATGCATCCTCGATCTCGTAATTACCATAGATGTCGCGATAAAATTTTGTTGGATACCGTTCCTCCAACACAAAATCGCCGGATATGCCTTCACTCGTATAGTAATCGAAAAACCCTTCATGCAATGCTTTTTCGCCGAGTATCCTGGTAATTCTGATATCACCCACATTCTTCAGCTCAACACGCTTCACAAGGATGTCATTTTTATACAGATCTTCTTTCACGTGACCCTCTATGAGAAATCTCTGTCCGAGATTGTAATTGAACCGAAAGAGCTCCTGGGAATAGAGGGTAAGACTAATAAAAACAAATATAATGATGAATACGATCTTTTTCATTGTATCCTCTTATCAATACGATTGGTTTGGAGTAAACAAATCCACTCATTCTCCACCTTTGCAATGAGGTCCTTATTCTCATTATAATCGAAAATCCATACATCATACAGAAATTATTCGCGAAGAACGAGCGAAATGAAAAATGGCATATTCGGCCTAGAGCAACTTAAAAGAAGATTACCCCTCCCTAAGCCCGGTTAGGGTAATCCCTTTTATGAACTGTTTTTGAGCAGCAAGAAAAATCACAAGAATAGGGATGGTTGCAATTGTTGTTCCAGCCATGAGCTGTCCCCAGTTAAGCCCCCCCTCCTCCTTAAACATCGCGAGACCATACTGAAGAGTCCGAATTTCAATTCGGTTCGTCACGATGAGAGGCCAGAGATAATTGTTCCAGCTCCACATGAAAGTAAATATGGCGAGTGTTGCCAGAATTGGCCGTGCGAGGGGAAGCATTATACGGAACAGAAAGCAGAGATGGCCGCATCCATCAAGGGTCGCTGCTTCCTCCAGTTCCCTTGGAATAGTGAGAAAAAACTGTCTGAGAAGAAAGGTACCGAATGCGCTCGAAATGAAGGGAATGATCATCGCTGCGTATGTATCAATAAGCCGGAAAAAATTAAGTATTATATACACAGGAATCATGATCACATGTTGAGGTATCATCATTGTTCCAAGAAGAATGTAAAAAAGACCATCACGGAAAGGAAATTTAAGTCGAGAGAATGCATATGCGGAAAATGAGCAGGTGATAAGCTGGCTGACTGTGATTGAAACCGATACGATGAGGCTGTTGATGAAGAAACGCAGTATGGGTATGGAGCTCACCACATTACGGTAATTCACGAAGGTGAAGCGTTTTGGAATAAGGCTAAAGGGACTGGAGAGTACCTCACGCATGTCCTTGAAGGATGTAGAAATTCCCCAGATGAACGGGAATATCATCACAAGCACACCGGAAATGAGGATGAGATGAAGTACAGTGTGCTTCGCATAAACTCTAAAGGAGTGTTTCATGCGTAGTGTACCCTCCTGCCGAGTATCTTCACCTGAAAATAGGTCAGCACTATTACGATTACGAAAAGGATATAGGCGGCGGATGAAGCATACCCCACTTCGAGGAATTTGAACGCGCGCTCATAGATGAAGTAGACAAGAACCAGGGAAGAGTTAAGTGGTCCACCTTGTGTGGTGACCGCAACCTGCTCGAAAACCTGAAAAGAGACGATCACAGCCATGATGAGCACGAAAAAGGTGGTTGGGCTCAGAATTGGAATGGTAATGGAAAAAAACCTCTTCACAGGGCCCGCCCCATCTATTTCAGCCGCTTCGTAGAGGGTTTTTGGGATGTTCTGAAGACCGGCGAGAAATATGATCATGTAGTATCCTGTATTTTTCCAGATGCTCATAATACTGATTGCAACAAGAGTGACACTGGGTCCTCCAAGCCATCTGGGTATGGATAAACCCAACGATTCAAAGATTACAGTAAAGATACCCTTTGGCTCATTGAGCCATGAAAGGGGGCCGAGTCCGATGAATCCGAAAATATAATTAAGTATCCCGTTTTGGGATTGAAAGATCCACTGCCAGATGAAAGCACTGGCAACCACTGATGTCATGACCGGCATAAAATAGGCAGTGCGGTAGAAGGCAAGCCCTTTTATTTTTGTATTCAACAAAAGGGCAAGTGCCAGTGAGATACATATACCAAGAGGGACGGTGATAAAGGAATAGTAGAACGTGTTTATCAGTGCCTTCCAGAACTCTTCCATTTGGACCAGTTTCCGGTAGTTTGAAAGGCCAACGAATTTCATACTTCCCAGAAGGTTCCACTTATTAAAGCTGAGGTAGAAGGCAAAAAAAATGGGAATAATAATAAATACAAAAAGGATGAGATAGGTGGGAAGAATCAGTAAAAAAGCTCGCCTCAAATCAGCTGCATGGTAGTGTCTGGTCGCTTTCATGGAAACGTGTTAAAACCTTTTTCGTAAGTTCAACATCACGCCCTTCCCGAATGCGATTTCCGTTATTAATGGATCCTGGTATCTGGTGAACCAGTGAACCCCAAGTCCACCTCCGAGGAAGAACTCAAGCCTATTATCTCCCAGGAGATTCGTATCAACAAAGGGAACGATAACGATACTCCCCGCCCAGGGGAGAGGAACATGGAGTTCGTTGATGAAGGAAAATCTTTTATTCCCAATACGGTCTTCAGGAAAGGTACCACGTACATCTACCCTTAGGGCGAGATTTTCTGGTATATCACCATCCTGTATGTCAGCTTTTATATATACATTATAGATGATTTTCAACAGGAGGTCTCGATAAAATCTTATCTGGGCGGCAGCACCATAGAAGGAACCGGAGCTTAAATCGATCCCGTAGTAGGGGGAGATCCTGGAGTACATCCATTTTTTCACTTTGTAGGAGTACCTTTCTTTTTTCCCAATTTCTAAAAAAGGTTGAAAGATAGATGAGGTATGAGTACCATCGTTCAGTGAGAGATCAAATCCCAGAAGTAAATCAGAGCTAAACCTGTAGGAGATTCCTGGAGTATATTGTGCGTATTCATCATTTTCTTTCAGAGAGTACTGATATTCTGCTTCCGCTGTGAATCGAACTGTGCCTGCTCCCCCCCGATAGGTGAGCAGGAATCCAACATTCTCGTAAAGGGGAATTTCCAGATAGAATGTACCTGCCTTCCCAAACAGATTCGTGTATTCCATAAAGAGCCCCGCTTCTGAGCGGATTTTCTGCCTCTCATAGACGATGTATCCGGTTGGTCCGAAGAGAAAATAATTCTTTTCTTTTAACTGCACGGTGATGATGAGGTTGTCTCTTTCATCCACTTCATCATTGAAGAAAATATCCGAAAAAAGACCGGTCTTCAGAAGATTATCCCTGCTAATATTTATCTCGGTAATGATTCCATCAAGATCGTATCGCTTTCCCTCCTCAAGTGTGATAAAGGATCGTACATACTGCTCTTTTGTGACACTGTTTCCACGTATACGGACTTCCTGGAGGAAATACTCTTCGAGATCGGCACAAAGGTGAGCATGTGCAAAGAGGAAGATGAGCAGAATGAGAAAGAGGAGTCTCACTTTCATTCCTTTTCTTCCTCTTTTTTAAGGAGATCATTTGCCTTTTCCGCAGCAAGATCGAGGACCTGACGAGGATCCCCCTTGTTTATCATAATGCTTTCGATTGCATAGCGGACAACCTGATCGATCTGGGGAAGATATGGCGTAAAATCAGGAGGTCTTGAATAGGGAAGCTGATCTATTGGGACCTTGTAGTTGGGATGAGTACGGTGGAAACTTTGCAACTCAAAGCTCTCTATCGCGGTTTTCCTGATTGGCAGGTACCCGGTTTGCTCATGCCATGACAAAGGGGAGGGGGGCGATACCAAGCTCCCACGGGAGGTTTTCTTCGGCAAACTTTATCCCGGCGCAGGTAATCGGTCCCATCGCAATTTTACCTTGAAGAAAGGCATTCGTACCCTCGAAGAGTGTCCAGTTTGAAGGCATGATCCTGTATCTGTACGCCATATCTTGTACGAGCTTCATTACCTTAACCCCTTCTTCGCTGTTGAAGAGAGCCACAGTCCTCTCCTCATTCAAGAATTCGCCACCTACCTGTCTTATGAGAGGGGTAAAGCCGAACACTCCTTCAAGTGAGATGAGAACAGCCCACTGGTCTATTATTCCGTCGTTATTGAAGTCCTTTGTGAGTTTTTTTCCATACTCTATGACTTGGTTCCATGTTTTTGGAGGTTTATCTGGATCGATTCCGGACTTCCTGAAGGCGTCTCTATTATAATACAGTACCTGCACGCTCTGGTTGAATGGGAAAGCGTAGATCTCTCTTTCTCGAGTCACCCCATTCCAAAACTGAGGGAGTATATCACTTCTATCCTCTTCGGAAATCAAGCTTGTTATCGGTTCTATTTCTTTTTCATACACGAACACATCGAGATATTCGATTGCCACTTGCGCAATATCGGGAAAATCATTCGTTTTTGATGCGGTGAGTAATTTTGTTTTCATATCATTGTAAAGTCCTTGAAATATAAGCTTTACCTTAATATCCGGGTTTTCATTGTTATATTCTTGGACCATCCTTTCCAACACATCACCCTGGTAGATGCTCATGCTGTGCCAGAAGATAAGCTCAACGGGTTTTCTTTTCATGCTGGCAGATACTGGGAGTGCATGGAGTAGTATGCAAAGCATTAAAAGCAGCAGATACCCTTTTTTCATTCCTTTTTCCTCACGACACCTACGGAATTATCTGTTACTCTCTATTGATCAATTCTCTTTCGGTTTTGATAATATACCAATGATCCCTGTATTGCTTAATATAAATCGTCTCCCTATATGTGTAAACGGAAGTGGTCTCTCCTGCACTTAGAAATTTTTTATAATTTGCTTGGAATATAGGCTGATCTCCATTGCTCATTTGCAGGATGGTTAGATCTTCGATCCCGTATGTCTCCAAAGGACTTTCGGGATCTATTGAATCGCTGGAGGTGCTTTCCTGACGTTCATCGAATCTCTTCCCAAAGGCATGTTCAAGTTTTGTCATTACATATACCCTGCTCACCTCATCTTTTATTTTTTTCCCTGCTCGTCTGTAAAAAACCGCATCCAGCAGATCGAGGTTGAGCTCATCAACGGCTTTGAAATAAAGTTCCACTACCTGCAGTGGTTGTAATCCGAGCGTATAATCTTTCTTGTCACGGTGTCTGAGATAATCTCCAATAAGGTAAGAAAGAACCGCAGCTACCAAGACGAGGATAAGGAGAAGCATCTTCCTTTTCGCGAGAAACCGTGAAACTGAGTACTTTAGTAGGAGATACGATCTTCTTCTGTTGAGAGGAATCCTGGCGGGTGGGGGAGAAATGGAAGTGCCATTATAAGATTCCAAAACTGTTTGTAAGTCTTTTAAATCACCTGTCCGACCATGGAGGATGTTCCACAGGATGTCAGCGACAGAGCGCGATGCATCTGGTACAAAACTTGTGATATCGAATAAACCCAATTCACCAACCGGCTGATTCTTGGTAAAAAAGAGGTACAGGGTCCGGGCAATACAAAAGGTAAAATCCTTTTCATCTAACTGTTCTGTCCCGGAAATGTTCTCGGTACAGAGGGTGAAAGGTTCCTTTTCTCCAGTCATTCTGTGTCTATTTAAATAATCCATAATTCGGGAGGGGAGAAAAATCACCAAGTTCCTATCCAAGTCTATATACACACTGTTTAATTGAAAGGATGGGTAAAAACCAGTTTCATGGTAAACGAGCTTAGCGGCCTTGATGATTGCGTTGAGGGTAAAGATAAGGCGACCTGTGAGTTCCGAATAATATCCGTTTAGAAAAAACTCTATGTAAAGGTCATGGAGAGAGATGCCATTCGGAGTAAATCCGCTGAGAAAGACACACCCCTCATGGTTGACTACACCCGTAAAGAATGTACGGGTGATCTTGTTCCCACTGATGCAGTAGATCGGCTCAGCAAGAATTTTTTTCAGTCCGGAAATGAGGCTTATAATTGTTCTCTTGGATACCGCAGACTCGCAGATACCGGTAGGAAACATATGTGTCAATTCTATTTTTTTCATATTCAAAAGAATGTGATTAAAATATTTTATTATTCAGGTTCAGTCAAGCTCATATCCTGGATAGAAGGAGAATTTACTCCCTATGATAGAGAAGCATAAAATCATGAAGCACAGTGCCAACTTCATAAAACCATGTCCCGGAACACCGGGTTACGTGTGCTGTGGATACAAAATCATTGATTTTGCGAGGGGATGCAACCTTGGCTGTACGTACTGTATCTTGAAGCTCTACAATTATAAGGGGATTACCCTTTTTAAAAATGTACAGAAGCTTTTTTATGAAGTTGAAACATACCTCGAAAACCAGAAGGGCTTTACCCGCTTTGGAACAGGCGAGTTCACCGACAGTCTCCTTTTTGAGGATGCATATTCAATCTACAGACATCTAATCCCGATTATTTCCAGTGCACCAAATGCCGTGCTTGAAATAAAGACGAAGACAACGAATATTGCGAATCTGCTGAAAATCAAGGAACATAAAAATATAATCGTATCATGGTCCCTGAATAGCGAGTATATTTCCCGCAACGAAGAGAAAGGGGCACCCGGTATTGAAGAAAGACTCAGGGCAGCACGAAGAGTACAGGAACACGGGTACAGACTCGCATTTCATTTCGATCCGATCATCCTCCACAGAGGCTGGGAAGAGGGATATAAAAGAACAATCGATAGGCTGTTTCTCTCGGTAAAATCAGAGCACATTGCATACATCAGTCTCGGTACCCTGCGATTTGTTCCAGAGATGTATCCCTTTATTGAGAAGATGAGGGATGATTGCAGAAAAGGAGAGTTCATCAGGGGTTCAGACGGTAAAATCAGGTACTTTCGCCCCCTGAGAACGGCTGCCTACAGAGCAGCGAAGCTTCATCTGTCACACCATGTGGATGAACAGATCATTTACCTCTGCATGGAAAATCCCACCGTTTGGGAGGATGTATTTGGAATCGGCGACATGAACGACAGAAAATTAAAAGAACGGCTCGATGAAGCCTGCAGAAAGAGTTTTACACTTCCATGAACCCTTTTCTATTCCCAGAAGAAGAAAATAGATTAAATTATTATATAGATATACTGCAGGAGGGAGCGAATTTGCAGCACAGGAGAATTTTAATTACAGCTGAGGAGGAAGTAAAATGGCTGAAGGAAGAGTAAAAGTAACTCCAGAAGTGTGCTCCTATGTGGATGAAGAGCACTCAAAGTTGTTTCTTGAAATTACGATTCCTGGTGTTGAAAGGAAAGATATAAATCTTCGAATGCACGACGACAGCTTTAATTTGGTCGCACCAAGAAAAGATATAGAATATGTGACCACGCTGTCTTTTTGTTGTCCTGTGGTGCCTGAGAAGGCGGAGGCAACATATGAAAACGGGCTCCTCAAGGTCGAGATCCCTTTCAAGGATCCCATGGAGGATGCAATTAATATAAAGGTAAACTGATTTCACTCTATAGAGAGGTGTTCATCTTCCGTTTTTTACTAAGGAGATGATAACAGGATTTAATGGGAAGCGGGAAGAGAACATTTTTTCGCCTTCCGGGTGTTGACGTTTACTATGAATTGTTATAATATTAAACGGTAGTAAAGGGGAAGAGTAGACGGGCTGTGGCGCAGTTGGTTAGCGCACATGACTGGGGGTCATGGGGTCGCCAGTTCAAGTCTGGCCAGCCCGAATACTTTTTTCTTTGCTGACAAGGAATTAACTTAACTAAAGGAGCCCTTCAGAATATGCGCATTTGCTAAAGTGTGAGCAAATGTAAGCAATTTATCCCGTTACCGAGAAAAAAAGAGGGAAGGGTAAATTGCTATGAAACAGTTCACACTTTACAAGCGTCCTACCAAAAAGAAAAATAAGTATATCTATTATGTTCAGTTCCGCGATTCAAACGGTAACCGCATGACAGCCGTTAGCAGTGGGGCGACTTCCAAATCCAAAGCTGAGACATGGGCGATAAATCAGCTTGTGAACGGGTTAGCGAAAACATCCGAAAACCCTAAGTTTTCAACATTCGCTAAAAATTGGTTTGTATGGGGAAAATGTAAATATCTCGAAAGACAAATCAATCGGAGAGACTACCCCCGCTCATACGCTGAGCATCAAAGGCGTTTATTGGTAAATCATATCTTGCCATATTTTGAAGATTATAAACTTTCCAAATATCGGTGTAATTCAAATTGAGGACTGGCTTCTATCCCTTAGAAAGACTCGCTCCTCTTCAACTGCTAATCGCCTCACCGGCAGGTTTCTCAGAAACCTGAAAAAAAGAGCAAAGGATGATCCAGTTTTTAGGAAATACTTGGAAGCTCTTCTCAGTAATTAAATATGGATTCAAGTAAAATCGCCGAGCATTAATAAAAAAGGCACTCTATAGAGAGTGCCTTTTAAAATCGCTGGCACGCTCATTAATTTTAGGTTTCTCACGGTGTTTGGCAATTGCCAGCGATTTTAACTAAAAAATAAAAGAATTAGAGGATAGCGTCAAGTAATTAAAGTGGAACCTCACCTATTTTATTTCTGGGAGGATGGGTCCGCTTTTTTATTCATAAAATGGGAGGAAATCATGGGATTATTCAGAAAAGGTCCGGGCATCATAGAGACGCTCAACAAAGCTCTTGACGGAGGGGTTGACATCGCTAAGGAAGCAATCGTCGATAAGGACAAATTTATCGAGTTCCAATTTAAGATGGAAGAACTGCGGGCGCAGTTGATGCAGTCAGCACGGAGTATGTATACAGTTGAATTGGAGAAGATTCAGGGACCGGCAATCAATTTCATCCGCGCGGTTATCCGGCCTATTTGGGGAATAACAGCGTGCGCGATATGGGGATTTGCTTCTTTCACTTACATATGGAACTGGTGGTGTATAGCCGTTCTGGGAATATCGGTTACAGCGGCTCCGCTAACACTCTCGTGGCAAATGTTTGCGATTATTTCTCAAGTTGTTGCATTCTATTTCGGATCTCGTTTCTTCGAGAAAAAGCAGCAAAGCAAAATGCTTGAAAAAGTGGGACTATGATGAAAAGGATACTTTGTTTAGGTGACCTACATTCAGGAAATCAAGCGGGCTTGACTCCGCCTTCATATTGGTATCCGATGGTCGAAGAGCCTCGCAATTCATTACAGCGAAGGCGCAACAAGTTCGCTGAGATCCAGCGACAGGTCTGGGGCTGGTATAAAGAACAGATCGAGGCACTTCAGCCGATAGATGTTTTGCTTGATCTTGGTGACAATACTGACGGTAGAGGAGAAAAATCCGGATCTACCGAATTAATCACACCGGACCAGAATCTCCAGTGTGACATGGCGGTTAGAGCGCTTGAAATCGTAAAGGTGAAAGCGAAGGTGATGGTGTATGGCTCGCCTTATCATTCAGCAACGGACTACTCAGATTGGGAAGACATCGTGGCTGACGGCGCTCACTTCGATAAAATCGGCTCCCGGGAATTCGTTGATGTAAACGGCGTGATCTTCGATCTGAGGCACAAGGTGAGCAAAAGTTCAGTACCGCACGGTCTTGGAACGTTATTAGCTAAGCAACGCCTTTGGAATCTAGTCTGGAGTGACGTCGATTTACAACCAAATGCCAATATAATTTTGAGAGGTCATATACATGAATATGCGTATGATGGTCGGCATAATTGGGTAGTTATAAGTATTCCTGCGCTTGAATGGTCAACGAAGTACGGCTCAAGAGTCGTGGATGGAATAGTAAATATTGGAATGGTTTATATAGATGTTGAAGAGAATGGAGAATTCTCCTTCAAACATTTGGGCTGCACTTTAGGGATTTTAAAAGCGGACACCTTGGTTATTTGAGGAGGAATAGATGACCGGTAGCGGTAACAAAGTTACTAACCTTAACATAAATCCGAACTGGCTTCAGGAAGTCCTTAAAGAAGAATCCCAGCCGGATATCAAATATATTTCGATAAGGGATGTAGCAAGAGCAATCGGTGCAAATCCAGAAGGATTTGAAAGATATATTCGAAGAAAAGGGATTGAG
>SMTZ1_10000496_pt1 | contig 36560 bp, 35 predicted proteins | sample DeeMarSWOR136_30_FD_25667 | JGI IMG/M metagenome (IMG submission 25667)
TTGGTAATAAGTTACCAATATTAAACTTATCTGATAAAGTCAAAAATTTGCATTATCTTGCTGAAGGTCAATAAAAAAATGTTAGCTACTGAGGAAAACAATCTTTATTTTATATTGACAACATTAAAATTGTTGTTTTAAAAAAAAATCTAATTATACACATATATTTACACATAGCTAGAACTTGCACTTTAAAGCTTATTATTATAAATCATGAATTGTTCTCAGATAAGATTATGGTTACAATTATACAAGATACAGACAATATTTCATATCGTTTTCTTAAAGCGGAAAATATTGTTCCTGTTGACGACGCATTTCATGGAGATATTAATCTTATAGATGTCGAATGGTGGTATTTTGATGGAATATTTAATAATGAATATAGCGTCCATTTAGGAGTCAGAACCTACCATTTAAAAAACAGTGGTTTTATTGAATCACGAATTAACATTTATAAAAAAGGCAAGGTCGAAGTTGAAGCTACAAAAAAGGATTTTTTTAGTAATTTTAATATATCGTATGACTCCCCAGATCTTGAAATAAATGGTAAGCCAATAATTAAATTTGATAAAGAATATTATAAAAAAACTGGGAAATGGCGATATCAAGTTTCATTGAAAATAAATGATAATGAGGTCGACCTCATTTTTGTGGGAACTACCCAAGGGTGGAAAATCGAAACTTCTGAAACCTGTTGGACGGTTGCCTTACCAAAAGCTAAAGTTACAGGAGAAATACGCTTCAAGGGAAAGACCATAACTGTCGAAGGTGTAGGATATCACGATCATAACTGGGGATACTCTGCAACAACAATTTTTACAAACATAGGATGGTTCTGGGGAAGAGTCAATGGAGATACATTAACTATTACGTGGGCTAAAACAATGATAACCCCTGAAAGAGGAGATTTGCTTGCGATAGTCAATCAAGATAGCGACAATAAAAAAGAATATTACAGTATTAATCCAACAAATATCAGTTTTAGTGCAAAAAAATTTATTAAAAAAAATCGCCAAAGTGTTCCGACAGAGTTTAATCTTCAAATAATAAATGCAATCTCAGATGATGATATTCTAGTTAACGCAGATATTAATATGAAAACAGTTTATCTACAACATTCAAGAATTTTCACTGCCCACTATTTTAGATACCATGTAAAAGCAGATGGAAAAATTTCCTTAGGCTCAAAAACTGAATCACTAGATGATAAAACCCAGATCATGGAGTTTCTAAGTTTCAAATAATTCGGTCAAAAAATAATCAAATTTAATAACTTTTTACTTGGTCGAAACATAATTAAATATTCTTTTTATACAATGAAATCGTGTTAAATCTACCTAGAGGAACAAGGGATTTTACTCCAGAAGAAATGGAAAAACGTAGACATGTTCAAAAAACTATGACATCTACTTTTAAATCATTTGGTTACGAAGAGATTCAAACTCCAACATTTGAGAATTTAGAACTTTTTACTGCTAAATCTGGAGTAACAATCATTAATGAACTGTACTCCTTTAAGGATAAGGGTAATAGAGAACTTGCTTTAAGACCAGAACTTACTGCTCCAGCAATAAGATTTTATGTTGAAAAACTGCAGATGGAACCAAAACCTCTGAAGTTATTCTATTTTGGTAACTGTTTTAGATATGATCGACCACAAAAAGGTAGATACAGAGAATTTTGGCAGTTTGGGTGCGAGCTTATAGGAACATCCACCTCAGAAGCACTAGCGGAACTTATAGCATTGGCATATCATTCTCTAAAGAAAACGGGATTACTAAACATCAAATTACATATCGGGCACCTTTCTTTACTAGATCAAAAGGTTGATGAAACTTTGGGGCTTAAAAAACCACCTTTATCTGAGTTTCATCCAGGTGGTCAAGTATGGAAAAATGAAATGTTTAGATTAATAGACAAAGAAGATCTGGGGGGAGTAATAAATAAATTTAAAGCGGCTGGTGCAACTGAGGAAAGAATAACGATGTTTACAGATGTATTAAACTATAGTAGTTTAGACGAATTAAAAAAAATTGGCTTTAAGCAAGAATTAGAACAGGAGTTAGAACGCTTTGAAAAAATCATAATGCTTCTAAGCGAATTTGGTGTTGTAAAAGATAATTCTATAAAAATGGGAATTGCCCGTGGATTAGACTACTACAAGGGAATAGTTTTTGAAATAGATGCACCTGTATTGGGTTCAGAAAAACAACTCTGTGGAGGGGGGGAATATAATCTAGTTAAATTATTTGGTGGAAAAGATACTCCAACTGCAGGATTTGCGATAGGTTTTGATAGGACGCTTCTTGCATTAGAAATTGAGAAATATGAATTTCCAGTTACCAAAATCCAAGTATATATCATACCGGTTAAAGAAGAAACTATCAAAGAATCTATAAAAATAGCTCAAAATTTAAGAAAAGTAGGGATATTAACAGATATTGATTTGTTACGTAGAGGGATTGGTAAATCTTTGAAATATGCAAATGCTAAATCCGCTAAATATGCTATTATACTCGGACCAGATGAGTTAGAAAAGGATTCTGTCACTCTTAGAAACATGAAAACAGGAGACCAAGAATTATTAAAAATTAAAGATATTATTTCAAGGCTAAAAAAAATATTATAATTAAATTTTTTGAATTTCCTATGAAAAAACAACTATTTATTATTGACACATCAGCAATTCTTGCAGGAAAACCACTTAATTTTGATGGTGAAATCATGGTAACAACACCCTTAGTTTCTGAAGAGTTTAAACCTGGAGGAAAGGACTATAGAAATTTCCAATTTCTTAAAGAAAAAGGACTTTTAGTTAAATTGCCATCAAAAGAGTCAATAAATAAAATCAAGAAAAGTGCTGAACAAACTGGAGATATAGATAGATTATCATATGCAGATATTGAAATACTTGCATTAGCGTTAGACGTTAATAAAGAGAAAAACAATGAAGCTGTTATTTTAACAGATGATTATTCTATCCAAAATGTAGCAAGTAATCTAAATATAAAATTCCAAAGCATTTTTCAACGGGGGATAACAAAAAAGTTTAAATGGCTTTACCGTTGTCCAGGGTGCGGAAAACAATTCAAGGAATCGATAAAAATCTGCCCTATCTGTGGAACAGAAACAAAGATTTCGATCGGCAATAAATATCAAATGAAATAGGTATTTTACATGAATATCAAAGATTTATTTATACGATTTTGGCGAAGTGAGAATGAGAAAATTTCACTGCTTCGGGATGTATTTGTTGCTGTAATTGCAGTTCTTTTAGTTTTAATAATTCTATGGGCATACACGGGTCAATGGTTTGCAGCTCCGATGGTAGCCATCGAATCAGGTAGTATGGAACACGACGACTCCTCCTTTGGTAGACTTGGAACAATTGATGCAGGTGATATGGTTTTGGTACAGAAGGTTTATACTCATGATGATTTAATCACTCACGGGGGGAACTTTGGAGGTGCAATGGAACAAGAAGATCCAAATAACTTTTTTTATGGAGATTGGGGAGATGTTGTTATCTATAAACCACTTGGAAGGGACGATGTATCCCAGATAATTCATAGACTTATGTGTTGGGTTGAAGTAAATAAGTATGATGATAAAACAACCTATACAATCATAGAATATGGTGTGATTAATGAAACATCAATTACAATACCTGAACTTGGACTTCGTAATAGTAAACCTTCTTGGACTCATTCTGGATATTTAACAAAAGGAGATAATAACAAAGTAATTGATCAAACATCTGACATTTGTCCACAACCAGTTAAGTTGGAGTGGATATCTGGTAAAGCTCGATTAGAAATTCCATGGCTTGGGACAATAAATCTCTTTTTTGAAGATATAATAAGTGGTAAGAATACAGTGGGCAATGTACATGAAGATTGTTTGATTTCCTTAGGAATAGTTATAGTTATTTTAGTTTCAATACCAATAATACTTGATGTTAAGGATTATCTTAAAGAGAAGAAAAATCTTCAATCATAAAATATTATTTTGTATACCATTTTGGATAATATTCATAAATTATAGGATCTTCAGCTTTAGCTTCCTTAAATCCTTTTAATCTTAATAAACATGAATCGCAGTGGCCGCAGGCTTTTTTCTTTCCTCTATAACAAGACCAAGTGTCTTCTAATGGTGCTTTGAGTTTCAAACCTATTTTAATTATTTCAGATTTTTTCAGTTTTATAAGCGGGGTTTCAATTTTGATTGGCTTTCCCTGGATTCCTTTTTTTGTTGCTAAATTTGCCATTTGTTGATATGCATTTATATATTCAGGTCTACAATCTGGATAACCAGAATAATCTATTGCGTTTACTCCAATAAATATTGCATCAGCGTCTATGGATTCTGCATAGGCTAATGCTAATGAAAGAAAAATTGTGTTTCGTCCTGGCACGTATGTTGATGGGATTTCTTTGCCTATGTCGACGAATTCATGATTTTGAATTTTATCAGAGGATGAATCAATAAGTGTTGCTTTGCTAAATTGATTAAAATCTATATCAATAAATATATGTTCTTTTACATCTAAGGTATTGCTTATTTTTTTTGCACATTTAAGTTCTTTTTCATGACGTTGTCCGTAGCGAAAAGAAATTGCATATAATTTGTATCCTTTCTCTTTTGCAATAAAAGAAGCAACACATGAATCTAGGCCACCAGAAATAAGAGTTATGGCTTTCTTTGGCATAGGTTTAACCAACGATTTTTTCTACCTTAATACCTTGGCCAATACCTTCATCTAGGCCGATTTCTATCTTTTTTATATTTTCATGTTGATTGATTTTTTTCAACAGTTTGTATAGTATATAGTATGCAAGATTTTCAGTTGTTGCGGATTTTATTGGAAGAAGAATGCAATCTTCTTTGGGTAGAACGTATTTTTTATTTTCAAAATTGATTTTTATTTCGTTTTCTTCAATTTTGACGTGATTATTTTTTTCTGGAATTAAAATCCTGTGATCTAACTGATCTGCTATTTCTTTAAGATATGATTTCAATATCGAAAAATCAATTATGAAATCCTGTTTATTCTTTTCGCCATATACTTTGGAATGAATCGCATATGAATGCCCATGTAAAAAGCCGCATTTTTTATGGCCTAATAATAGATGTCCTGATGAAAAACAAATATTATTTTTCCACCCATCTACCTCTAGAACTGGCATAAAGTTACCTTTTATTTTTCCAAATTGGGGATATTTTTCTTAATTTTTCAATTATTTCTGGGAATATTTTAGAAACATATTCAACTTCGTCTTCAGTATTATCACGTCCAAGACTAAGTCTAATTGTACCTTGAGATTCAACTGAATCTAGGCCTATTGCAGTTAGAACGTGGGAGGCTCTTGATTTCTTTGAAGAGCATGCTGAACCAGTTGAAGCTGCAATTCCTTTTTCATCCAGTGATAAAAGTAATGATTCCCCTTCGACGCCGTGAAAACGGAAATTAGCATTGTTTACTAGTCTTTTTGTTGGATGACCATTTAAATAACTTTCTTCAATTTCTAAGATGTTTTTTATTAAATTATCCCGGAGTTTCTTTAGATAAGGGATATCTTTACCCATTCTGTTTTTTAGTAATTCACAGGCTTTTCCTAATCCAACGGCACCTGGCATATTGTGAGTACTACTTCTTAAACCTCCTTCATGTCCTCCACCGTGGATAATAGGTTCTAATTTTACACCCTTTCGAATATAGCAGGCTCCAACTCCTTTTGGCCCATAGATTTTGTGTGAGGATAATGCTAACATATCTATGTTTAATTTTTTTACATTAATAGGTATTTTACCGATTGCTTGAACGGCATCTGTATGAAAGCTGATGTTGTTTTCTTTTGCTACTTTACCTATTTCTTCTACAGGTTCAATGGTGCCAATTTCATTGTTTGCAAACATTATTGAAATAAGAAAAGTATTTTTTGAAATTGAATTTTGTAATTCATCAATTTTTATGATACCAAATTCGTCAACGGGGAGATATTTTACTTTGAATCCTTGGTTTTCCAAATGTTTAACTGATTCAAGTACTGCAGGATGTTCAATTGTTGATGTTATAATATGTGGTCCTTTTGATCCTCTTTTTTCTTTGTTTTGATAAGCAACTCCTTTTATTGGAATATTGTCGGATTCAGTTCCTCCAGCGGTGAATATTATTTCATCATTTTTAGCATGTATTAAATCTGCTACTTGTTTTCTTGATTTATCAAGGTATTCTAATGCCTTTCTTCCTTCTTTATGAATTGAAGAAGGATTACCATAATATTCTGAAAATATGGGAAGCATAGCTTTGATTACTTCTTTGTCAACTCTTGTGGTGGATGCATTGTCCATAAAAATTCTTTTCATTTAATCGCCTCGCCCGACTTCCATCATTCTTTGTAATGGCAACTTAGCCTTTTTTATTATGTTTTCAGATAATTCTACCTTTGGTTCTAAACTCTCCAAGCTTTTTAAAACTTTTTTCAGGGTTATTTTTTTCATATTTGGGCAAACTGCTGATTCTAGTTGGTAAAAAGATTTTTCAGGGTTTTCCTTTTTTAATCTGTGACAAAGTCCTTTTTCTGTACCAATTATGAATTCATTTGTTTTTGATTGTTTTACAAAATTTACCATTCCGTTAGTGGAAAAGACATAATCTGCAATGTCGATTACATCTGGTTTACATTCAGGGTGAACAAGTATTTGTGATTTTGGATGTTTTTCTTTTAACTGTAATATCTCTTGTTTTCTAATTTTATGATGGGTTGGACATATTCCTTGCCATAGGATCATTTCTTTTTCTGGTGTAAATCTTTTTATGTATAGCCCTAGGTTTCTATCTGGTACAAAGATTATTTTTTTTGTAGTTCTGCTTTTAACGATTTTTACTCCATTAGAGGAAGTACAACATATATCTGATATTGCTTTGACTTCTGCTGTTGTATTTACATATGTGACTACGTCTGCTTCTGGATTTTCTTTTATCATCCATCCAAGACTCTCTGGGTCAACCATACCTGCCATTGGACATTTTGCTTTAATGTCTGGTATAATGATGTTTTTAGTTGGGTTTAATATTTTAGCTGATTCTGCCATAAAATCTACGCCACAAAAGATAATATTTTTTGCACTGGTCTTAGTTGCTTTCATTGATAGATCAAGAGAATCGCCGACAAAATCTGCAATGTCCTGAATTTCCGGAATTTGATAATTGTGTGCAAGGATTAATGCGTCTTGAGATTCTTTTAATGACCTTATTTTCTCTTCGATTTCATTTTTATCCATGAGAATGACCCATATGTTTTGACCTGAATGTTCAAATTTTACATAAAGGTTGTCCTTAGTTATTTATTTATCATGCATATCTATTTATCCCTTCTGGAGCTGTTACTGGCCACACAAGTGATTAAGCTCTAACAGGGGTCCATATGGTGTCAATTCTTTCTTTATGTTTTAAATACACCAAAACCAACACGAGTTTTTTAGATGAATCGAATTACCTAAAATCCACACTCCCAACAGATAAGATGCATAATTAATGATTAGTTTCCCACCACACTCATAAACGAGAGTAAATTATGAAAATAAATTCTTCAAATACAATTGATAATTAGGGTGTATATGTCCAATTAAGATTTATTCTTAGTTTTTCTATACTTCAACTTCGGAACAAATTTACCAAAGTCCAACCCTTTCATTATCCAGAATATAAATAAGTGAGGCGAAGATTACACCAAATTTTTATATTTTGAAGGAGGAAAAGAATAAATCTCCAAAAGTAATCTATCGCCTCATATCTACTACTGTCACTCTCATTATATAATACTTTCGTTCAAATCACTTTCTAAGGTGTAAAGTCAACCCACACCGGTAACATTGCTAGTTAAAATATAATTGCTAGAAATAGTAGTGAATTCTCTGAATTTATATTCTAGAAGGTTACATTTTCTCCTTAGAAAAATGTTACCTATGTTACTTGACACATAAGGATATCAAGAAAAAAAGTAATTGATTAAATTTCAATGGATGATGAACATGAAACAACAACACCAGAACCAGCATTAAAACCAAAACAGGAAATTACACCAGAAATTTATAAAGACACAAAAGATTACAAGGAATTCTTAAACTGGAAAAAACAACAAGACTTGATGTATCAATAAAAACCAATGATTAATGTAAGGAAATTTACCTTAGATGAACAATTACACACACCAACAGACACACATATTTAAGGTAATTTTTCTTACTTTGAGGTTTTCTAATGAAAATCTATTTATCTAAGTTAATTAATTACAATTAGGAGGATGGATATAAAATGGATGCCTTATCAGTTGTTGTAGGAATAATTATTGGTTTTGTATTTGTTGGATTTGCTATTGAATTAGGCATGAAGAAAATAAATACAAAACAATCTGCCACAAGACCCACACATAAATGGAGTATTTCTGAGATCCCAAATCCGAAGATTGTCGCTGAATATATGGGAAATATGGATATTCCGAATGGTGCAAAAGTAGTTGTAAATAAATACGATAACAAAGAACTATTAAAGGGAAGAAATGTTAAAGAACACTCTGGGATAAGAGGAAACTTTATTATTGGTGAAGATAGAGCACTTATCTTAGCTGGACCTATTAAAAAGGATGAGTTAGGAATATGGACTGTTGAAAAAGAAATGCTTGAGAAATTGAACCAGTATTTTGAGGATAGTTGGTCTAAAGCGACAGAGCTGAAGCATGACGAGTAGTAATTATGAGTATCTTGATAAAAAACGCAACGATTCTTACACAGAATAAAAAAAGGCAACAGTTGCAAGGTGATATTTACACAGAGAATAACAAAATCATTGAAATATCAAAAAAACCGATTTCTATAGAAGCTGATTTTAAAATTGATGGAAGGAATAAATTAGTTTTACCGGGTTTGATAAATACTCATACACATATTCCAATGACATTACTAAGGGGGTATGGGGATGACATGGCTTTACAAAATTGGCTGGAGGAGAGAATTTGGCCAGTGGAATCAAAACTAAGTAGTAAATCAGCGGCAATTGGAACACAACTATCTCTGTTGGAAATGATTGCTTCAGGTACAACCACTTTTATTGATATGTATTTTTTTGAAGATACTATTGGCAAGATTTCTGAAAAAGTTGGAATGAGAGGTTTTCTTGGTTTTGCATTGATTGATTCGGGTACACCTGAATACTCCTATGAAGAACTTATGACAAAATGTGATGAATTCGTTAGAAGATGGAAAAATAATGAGTTAGTTCAACCTGTTATCGCACCTCATGCCGCATATACATGTGGTCCTGAAACGCTTCAAAAATCACTTGAGATTGCTACGAAACACAATGTGTTTTTACATATGCATTGTTCTGAAACTAGGGAAGAAGTATACAATGTTCAAAATAAATATGGTTTAAGACCTGTGGATCATTTGAAAAAATATGGTTTGTTGTGTGCAAAAATGATTTTGGCTCATTGCGGTTGGATCACAAAAAATGAAATCTTTGATATAAAAAAAGGGGGTTCAAAGGTTTCACATAATCCTATTAGCAATATGAAAATTGCAACCGGAGGTTATACCCCTATTCCTGAGCTTCTTGATGCAAATGTCCCAATAGGTCTCGGTACTGATGGGGCTGCAAGTAATAATTGCTTGGATATGTTTGACACAATGAAATTTTGTGCTCTTATTCATAAACAACATCGTTGGGATCCATCTGTTCTACCAGCGCCAACGGTTTTTGATTTTGCTACACTTGGTGGTGCAACCTGCGTTGGAATGGAAAAAGAAATTGGCTCTATTGAAGAAGAAAAAATAGCGGATATTATTATTTTAGATTTGAAAAAGCCACATCTAGTGCCTAAACATAACCTTGTATCACACTTAGTTTATTCTGCAAGAGGTAGTGATGTAAGTACAAATATTGTCAATGGTAAACCCCTTATGTTAGAAGGGAATTTCTTAACTTTAGATTATGAAGAGACACTGGAAAGTGCTGAGGATTGTGCGAAAGGGTTAATTAGTTAAGCGATTTCTTATTTCGTGTGGTTGATGTTAAACCTAGTTGGGGTAATTGTTGCATTCATTGTTATTATTATTTTAATTCGAAAAAAGTTTAATTTTGGAATTTCTTTGATTTTGGGTTCTTTAATTGTTGGTGTTTTTTCTTTACAAATAATAAGTTTAATAGATATTCGAGATGCATTTATAGAAGCAACAATTTATGATTTTAAAACTAACCAAATAGATACTGAAACAATTGAATTAGCTTTATTGATGACTTTGATTTTTGTTTTAGCAAAATGTATGCAGGAAACAGGTGCAGTTAATAAATTAATTAATGGTCTAAGAACCATTGTTACTAAGAGTGGAATTTTAGGTATTATCCCTGCTGTTTATGGTCTTATGCCAGTACCTGGTGGAGCATTGTTCTCTGCTCCTATGATTGATGAAGAAGGTGAAAAATATAATCTTAATAAGAATCAGAAGAATTTTTTGAATGTATGGTTCAGACACATATGGTTTCCTATTTATCCGGTTTCCTTTGCAATGATTTTAATTTGTAGTGCTGATTTTTCTAATATAGAAATTTCAAATCTAATTTTTGCAGATATACCAGCTTTTATTGCCTTTATTTTTATTGGAATTTTTTTCTTAAAAAAGTTTACAAAAAATGTTTCAAATAAAATAACAACAGAAAAACAGGGTTATAGAGGGTTAATTTTTTTAATTCCCCCAATTTTGCCAATAATTATTTATGCAATTTTATGGGTTTTTGATTTTCCAAAAGTTAGATCTTTTTTAATTGGTATTGTATTGAGTATAATCATTCTTTTTTATCTTACAAAGGAAAATAATAAAGATTTTTTTAAGATATTTAAGAAATCACTGACGTGGAAATTAGCTATGGCAATTTTTGGAATTATGATTTTTAGAGAAATAATCCAGGTCTCTGGTGCAAGTGATGCTATTGCTGATATTATCAAAAGTACCCCTTTTCCTGCAATTTCAATGGTAGTATTATTACCATTAATACTTGGAATTTTGACAGGTTATAATGTTGCGGGTGTCGCTCTGTCTTATCCAATTGTAAGTCCTTTTTTCCCAAGTCCAATAGATGTTGTAACACTTATTGGTTTGACAAGTTTGATATTTATTAGTTCAATGGTGGGTTACTTGATCTCACCAATCCATTTATGTAACGTTTTAAGTAGTGATTATTTAAAAACCGATACAACTCGTATGTATAAAATGTTTATACCAGCTGCATTTATGTTGCTTGTAGTTCAAGTAATTGTTATAGGTTCAATATTGTATTTCTTGGGAATTTAATTATTTTAGATAAAATTTTTATAAGCTAAGCTTTTCCAATGATTCAATGGAACAAACAAAACTATTTGAAATTCTAAAACAACCATCATTTTACGGTTCTGATGTTGAATCAGTTAATCTTTTACAAACTCATATTTCTTTTGTTGCTTTAACTGGAAAATATGCTTATAAAATTAAAAAACCAGTGAACTTTGGCTTTCTTGATTTCTCTACTATAGAAAAAAGGAAATTCTTTTGTGATGAAGAAATAAGATTAAACCGAAGATTATGTCCAGAAATCTATCTTGAAGTTTTACCTATTACTAAGAAAAACGATGAAATTGAATTAAATGGAGAGGGTACTATTGTTGATTATGCTTTGAAAATGAAAGAATTCCCGCAAGCCAGAATAATGACGAATCTTTTGAAAAAAAGTGAAATTAACGAAGAAACTATAGAAAAGATTTGTACAATTATGATTAATTTTTACAATACTCAAGAACATTTGGAAGAAATTGATGACTATGGCAAAGCAGAAGCTGTTCGAAAAAATATTAAAGAAAATTTCGAACAAACAAAATCTGTAGTTGATATTGCTATTTCAAAAGAAAAATATAGATTCCTTCAAGATGTATCAAATGATTTTTTTAATAAAAAAAAGGATTTTTTTGAAAAAAGAATAAATCAAGGATTTATCCATGATTGCCATGGTGATCTTCACTCTGGAAACATAGTTGTTTCAGATAAAATATATATCTTCGACTGCATAGAGTTTAACAAAAGATTCAGATTTTGCGATGTAGCTTCAGACCTAGGTTTTTTAGCTATGGATCTTGATTATTTAAATTATCCATTTCTTTCAAGTTATTTAATAAATAATTATGTTGAAAAAAGTAGTGATACAGGCATTTTTGATGTATTAAATTTCTACAAATCATACAGAGCATATGTAAGAGGAAAGGTAAATGGTTTTAGATTAACTGATCCCACAATTAATCAAAAAGAAAAAAGACAAATTATTGAAACTGCAAAAAAATACTTTGACTTATCATATTACTATGCATCTTTGTTTTCTCTTGACTTAAACACTAGACGCCCACTGCTTTTTATGGTAAGCGGATTAACAGGCACAGGAAAATCTACATTAGCATTAAAACTCGCTATTGACTACCATGCCCATCAAATCAACACTGACATTGTTAGGAAAGAACTAGAAGGAATAGATAAATTTGAAAGACACCATGATAAAATTGATACAGGACTTTATGCTCCAGAGAAAATTGATTATACATACGAAAAAGTAATAGAAAAAGCAGCAAGTATTTTGAAAAAAAGGGAAAATGTTGTTTTAGATGCCACGTTTCAAAAAAAGAAATACAGAGACGGGGTTAAAAATATAGCAAGGGAAAACAATTCTTTTTTCCTTCCTATCCGCTGTATTTGCCCAGATGAAGTAGTTAAGAAATGGCTTGAAGAAAGGCTTAAGAAAAAGTCTGTTTCAGATGGACGATGGGAGGTTTATCAAAATCAAAAAAAGACATTCGAATCCTATACTTCTGAAGAAAATCCTTTTGAGATAGATACATCAATAAATTCATACAAATACAGGGTGAATTTCTTTAGAAAAATAATCGAAACAATACAAGAGGTCGCATGATGCAAATATATGATTATTCTATAGATATAGAAAAAGCAGTGAAGACGATAAATAATAACAAATACAAATCAGTTGCATTACAAATTCCTGAAGGGTTGAAAAATTATGCATATAAAATCGTAGAATTCCTAGAACAACAAACCACTGCAATTATAATAGTGATTGCAGATCCCTGTTTTGGCGCATGCGATCTTGCAAACAATCATTTAAAAAATCTAGATGTCGAATTTGTTTTGCACATAGGTCACATTCCAATACCGGAAATAGAAGAATGTTCCTTACCAACGGTTTTTATCAATGCTCTATCTAAAAAGGATGTTACAAAAGTTGTTAAAAAATCTTTATCTTTTTTAGAAGGAAAAAATATTGGTATTGTGTCAAACGCACAACATATTCATAAAATAGAAGATGTAAAAGATGTTTTGGAAAAAAATAATTATAGCCCAGTAACATCTAAAGGAGATAATAGAATATCTGCCGAGGGTCAAATCTTAGGATGTAATTTTTCAGCAGCTACAAATATTTTAGACAAAGTAGATAGTTACTTATTCATTGGAAGTGGAACGTTTCACCCTATGGGTCTTTTATTGCTTTCTAAAAAACCTGTTATTGCTGCTGATCCTTATACAAACACGGTAAAAAAAGATGAACTAGATGAATTAAAAGATAGTATCCTGCGGCAACGATATGGGGCTATTGCTAATTCAAAAAATGCTAAAAATTTTGGTATTCTTATTGGGACTAAAATTGGCCAACAACGAATAGAACTAGCACATAAAATAAAAAGGTTGCTTGAATCTTTCAATAAAAAATCTATGATTATTTCGATGGATTATTTTTCTGCTGATTCATTGCTGGGTTTTAGAAATATTGATTGTTTTGTATCAACTGCTTGTCCAAGAATTGCAATTGATGATTATATACAATATAAGGCACCAATTATTACTCCCGTTGAGTTAGAAATTGTTCTTGGGATAAGAAAATGGGAGGAATATAAACTTGATCAGATTCTAGAGTAATATTAGATACTTTTTAAAAAAACTTATTTTTTAAACAATATTTAATAAAAAAATATAAATAAATACAAAACAACTTATAACATGAATGCTAGAAAATTTTAAATCAAAAAAAATCAAAATAACAAAGATATCAGGAATTTGCGGAATATTATTACCCATTGTTGTCTTTATATGTATAGGATTTGCATTATCACAATCACCATGGTTCAATTGGACAGAGCATGCCATAAGCGACTTAGGAATTCAAGGAATTTCAGCCATATTTTTCAACTCCGGCATGATAATTGGAGGAATCTTAGCATTCGTATTTTCATTTGGATTGATAAAGACTTTACAAAATAGAACTGGAGCATATCTTCTAAGCTTAAGCTCAATAGCTCTCATAGGTATAGGAGTTTTTCCTGAAACAATATACACAATACATATTATTTTTTCAGCATTATTTTTTGCACTACTTGTAATATCACTATACATTATCGGCTTAACATTAAGAATATATAAATCAGAACGAACAATTGGTATTCTCGCTACAATATTTGCAATAACTGCACTTTTTTCAACAATATTTTTAATCCCCTGGAAAGGAATAGCTATACCAGAAACCATAATCTGTCTCCCAGCTTTTGTATGGTGCATGATATATGGGGCAAAAATGACAGCTAACAAAATGATCTGACTAGTTTAAAAAATACTAAAAAATAATAAAACAGACAATGCCCCAGCTATAACTGGCTGATGAAGCAAATAAATAGCCAAAGAATGCTTGCCTAACCAAGAAAACATCGTAACAGGCTTGTATCTAGATATATCTGGAAAACTAAATCTTCTTTTATTGTCTTTATATAAAAAATCTCCGAGAACCATTCCAAATAAACAAGCACCAAACCATGGTAAAATAGGGAAATAATCAACAGTATACTGATAAACATTTGATTGATGCATCCCAATAGCTAAATGAATGACAGTTGGATTTTCAAATGAGTATTGACCAATTAAAAAACCAGCTAAAACTATCAAAGATGCAAAAATCAAATTGTAATATTTTAACTTAAGAAATGGTATACTCAAAATAATCGACAGTCCTATACAATGTAATACTCCAAATATAATTGGTCTATCAGGGATAAAAACAAGTGTGAGAAACGTAAGGATCATCCCAAAGCCAAAAATTTTTAATCCACGAACAAAAAGATGTTTATTATACCTTGTTTCATCATAAAAAGAATGAACTTTTTTCTTATTTTTACTTACAACAAGACAAATACCTAATAAAACAAAAAACAAAGTAGGAACAAATACCTGCATCCTATAAATCGTTGTATTAAGCGGAATGACACCAAAATAATCCAAATCCCACAATAAGTGAAGAAAAATCATAAGAATAATTGCAAAACCCCTTAATACATCAAGTTCTATGAATCTGTCGGAATGGGTTTGAAACAGATGTTTTTTGTTCAAGGTTAAGTCCATGTTTACACTTCTTCCTTGTATCTCCAGTTAGATAGTGATAATATTAGACGTGACAAATTTTGACAATGAATATATTTAAAACTATCGCGTTAGAATGTCAAAATGAAAAAAATCAAAATCTAACAAAAAACATGTTTAAATTTCAAAATTAAATGTTAAAAGTATCAATTTCTAGTTATTGGAAGAAAGTAAGTAATAAAACTTTTATTCCCTATCATGCTCATACTTTTTAAAATGAGCATATTAAAACTAGGTTGCAACCCAATTGACAACCTTCTAGGTGACGGAATCGAAAGCGGAATTATAACAAAAATCTACGGCGAAGCAGGAGTAGGAAAAACAAATTTTTGTTTACAAACATCAAGAAACTGCGCCAAAGAAGGAAGTATCGTAGCATACATAGACACAGAATGTGCATCAATAATAAGACTAAAACAAATATGCCAAGAAAATTACAATTACAAAAAAATACTAGACAACATCCTCTTTTTCAATCCAAACTCCTTAGAAAACCAAGAAAAAACAATTATCGAAGCAATTAAAATAAACGGAGTAAAACTCATAATTGTAGACACAATAAACTTATTCTATCGATTCAACCTAGAAGACGACACAGAAGGAACAATGCGCTCATTCAACAGACAAGTAGCAAACCTACAAATTGCAGCAAGAGAAAAAGATCTTTACGTAATATTAACAGAACAAGTATACACAGATAAAAACGGAGAAATAAAACCCTTTACAAACAGAGAGACAGAACACATGGCAAAAACAATAATCAAACTAGAAAAAATAGGCATAGGAAAAAGAAAAGCCACAATAATAAAACACCGCAGCCAACCCGAAGGAAAAAATGATTTATTCAAAATAACCAATACTGGTTTAGAATAAAAAAACTAATTAATTTTAACCACTAACTGAGCTAAAATTATTTAATACACAGCAACATGTGCTATTTTAACAAATCATGGAAACAGACGAAATAAGCTACAAAAACCTAAGGAGAATACAACAGATAGAAAAAACTTCTCCATTACTATCAAAAATAAACAAAAATTTCTATGAAAACCTATCAGAGTTTTTAAAAAATCTTCAGAAAGATATTGATCAAGAAAAAAATTCAGAAAATAAAAAACTTTTTCAAGAAGAAATTGAAAATATAAAAAAAATTGCATTTAGTATATATGAATTAAGAGAAAAAAAAATAGTACAAGCTGCGCTATCAAAGGTTCGTGGCGCAAAACCAGATTTAAAAAACGCTTTAGACATAGAAAAAAAATTATTTGAATCTCTTGTAGAAACAATTATCCAAGCCCGCAATGACATACTAAAGGAAAAATCAAAAAAAGAAAAAGACAAAGAAATAATACATAATGAATTCAAAAAAGAGGAGAAAAAACAAAACACCAATCAAATCGTGAGATTATTAGAAAATGTACCTGAGTTTGTCGGAACAGATATGAAAACATATTCACTACGCAAAGACGATGTTCTTTCTATTTCAAAAGAAATGCTAGATCCTTTGTTAAAAAGAGGAGTCGTGAAAGAAATAAAATAGATTACCTTACATTTTTATATATTACCTCCTTATTACCCATACAATCGATTTGTGATATATATGAAAAGACCTCGGAAGCTCAAAAGGTATTGTCCTTACTGTAAAAAACATACAATACACGATGTTGAAAGAATAAAAAAGAAAAAAGGAAGTGAGCTTAAGCAAGGTCAACGTAGATTTAGACGCGTAATGAGAGGATATGGTGGATTTCCAAGACCAAAACCTGAGGGGAGAGAAAAAACAAGTAAAAGGATTGCTTTAAGATATAACTGCAATATTTGCCATAAAATGCATCAATCTCCAGGTATTAGGTCTAAATCTTTTGAAGTAGGAGAATAAACCATGGAAAAACCCAAAAGCAAATTCATTAGAGTAAGATGTAACGATTGCGAAAATGAACAAGTTCTATTTGATAGATGTAGTACAACAATATTGTGTCACATATGTGGCAGTAAATTAGCAGTTCCCCAAGGCGGGAAGGCAAAAATTAAAGGTAAAATTTTAGAAATCGTTGAATAGGTACCCCCTATGATAAAAAAGGATTACCCTGAAGTGGGAGAATTTGTTGTAGGTACAGTTATTAAAGTGCATAATTTTGGTGCTTTTATTTCACTTGATGAATTTCCTCAAAGAGAAGGTTTTATCCACATTTCTGAAATAGCAACAGGATGGGTTAAACACATACGTAATTATATTAGGGAAAAACAAAAAGTTGTATGTAAAGTACTACGTGTAGATCCTACTAAAAATCATATAGATCTTTCATTAAAAAGGGTAAATGATCATCAGAGAAGAGATAAAATACAGGAATGGAAAAACAATCAAAAGGCAAAAAAATTATTTGAAATGGTCGCAGAAAATTATGGAAAAACAGTCGAGCAATGTTATAAAGAATTTGGAAATAATCTAATTAAAAATTATATCTCACTTTATGACGCTTTTGAAGAATGTGCCTATGATTGTAACACATTAATAAAGGATGGATTTAAAGGCAATTGGATAGAGGTTTTTAAGACAGTCGCAGAAGACAATATTTCAATTCCATTTGTTGAAATAAAAGGCATTATAATTATTACATCTTATAACTCAGAAGGAATTAAACACATTCGTGATGCCTTATTAATGGCTGAAAAAAGTGAATATGAAGATGTAGATGTTGAAATAAAATATATTGGTGCACCACGTTATCTAATAACAGTAAAAGCGCCTGATTATAAAATTGCTGAAAGCCAAATGAAAAAAGCTGTTGAAAAAGCAAAAGAACATATTATTAAATTTAATGGCGAATGTGAATTTAAGCGTGAAAAAGAAGAATAATGTCACAAATACTATACTGTAAAAAATGTAAAACATATACGCTTGATAAAATATGCAATAAATGTAATCAAAAAACAATTATAAAAAAACCTGCAAGGTTTTCACCACAAGATAGGCTTGGAAATTATAGAAGAAAATTAAAAAAAATAGGAAAAGAACGGATTTAAATGGAAAATGTAATAATTAAATATATTGAAAAAAAACCAAGACTGAAAAACCCAATATTTATAGAAGGATTACCGGGCATTGGAAACGTTGGAAAATTAGCTGTTGAGCATTTAATCGAGATTACTAAAGCCAAAAAATTTGCAGAATTATATAGTAAGGATTTCCCACCTCAAGTTTTTATTAATACAGATGGAACGGTAAAACTTGTAAACAATGAATTTTTCTACAAGAAAGCAAAGAAAAAAAATCAAAGAGACCTAATTTTATTAACAGGAGATTATCAAGGATTGTCTTCACATGGTCAGTACGATCTAGTAGAAACAATATTAGATGTTATAGAAGAACTAGGAGTCAAACAAATGTTAACACTTGGTGGATATGGTCTTGGACATGAAATAAAAGATCCAAAGGTGTTATTTGCAACAACTGATAAACATTTGGTTAAATCAATTAAAAAATATGGAGCAGTATTTAAGAAAAATGAACCTGGTGGAGGTATTATAGGCGCCAGCGGTCTACTTTTAGGTCTAGGAAAAAATAGGGGTTTAGAAGGAGTATGTTTCATGGGGGAGACACCAGGATATTTAGTTGATCCAAAAAGCGCTAAGGCAGTGTTGAAAATTGTCACAAAGATAACAAACATAGATATTGATTTTTCTAGATTAGAAGAAAAAGCAAAGGAAATTGAACATATTGCTAAACAACTTAGTGAAATGGAAACAATGTCAAGAGAAAGAAGTGATGAACTAAGATATATAGGTTAATTTACTCTTCCTTATAATTATATTATATACTATATTATTATACTAATATATCATAAATTATAATATATAATTGAGGGAAATACTTATCTAAAATATTAATAAATAATTCAAGCAATGGAAAATTTGGAAATACCGGCATTACGATAGGATAAGGGTCTGACCAATCACTTTCAGCTCGGTATATATCCCTTGATTTAACCTTTACATTAAACAAACCCTTTTTAGACCATTCATGTGAAATTATTATTTCTTCACTAGAGTCGTATGGTCCAAGCCAATTGCTAAAAGTCCCATCACCCCAACTCCATTTGTAATATATTTCATCTCCATCTAGATCTGTAGTATATGTACTAAAATCATATGCTTTACCAGTAACTCCGCTTTTTACGCCCATAGGTCTTGCAGGTTTATTGGGTGGATTGTTTTCATTTTTGCAAAAAGCTAGGGTTGGGTCTCCAAATAAATTTAACTGATAGTAACACCAACGAATGCATTGATAGTTGAGATAAGGTAGCACATCCTCTTTTGAATCCTGATTTGCTTTGCCAATTTCATTTATATTTTCACCAAATACTGCATCCCAAAATTGCCGATGAAATCGTTGTGATGGGCCATTAGTACCTCCTGGTTCACCCCAACCAAAACGAGCGTTCATGATTACGGCAAATGCAGCTTGTTCTGTTTTTACTGTGAAATATTCTGCAATACAATCATAATCTTTTGGATTATCAAAACCACCTGCCATGCAGCCTTGAGAGTATATAAAACATGGATCCTCATTAGCAAGATCAAGGACATCATTGTTTCTCATCTTCATATTGTAGCCATAAGATGAATGCCCCAGATGATTTATTATCAATGCGCCTTGGTTTATTTTACTTTTAATTGTTGATGTTGGCCAGTCATTACCAGACCAATCCCTGTCATACAATGTATCAATACCATATATATCGGAGGGCATTCCCACTGTTGTATATGAGTTTGCATTTGATCCATCTATCATTTCATCCATATAATCGCCCCCCCAAGTATCTGGATCTCCCCAAAGATATTCACCAACCATTAAAGTTTCTACACTAGAATAACCCTCAGACTCCATATATTCTATTGTTTTATCAACAAAGTTATACACTTCAGAAATAGTATCAACACATGCTCTTCCTACATATACTTCTGCAATAAGATCTACGTTTTTCCAGTCATAACCATCATTTGGTTCACCCCATTTATCGTCATCATCATAGTTATAATCCCCATCCAGACAAGCATAAAAAAGATCAGATGGCATATATGTCCAATCACCACTATGCCATGACTCAACCCAAAGTTGTTGGGCTGGGATAATATCATCATCGCCACCAATTAAAACGTATTCTATTCCATTTTTTTTGTACTCATTTCTAATAAATTCCCTGATATCATCTGGTTTAACTTTACTAGGAAATAGCGAGATATCTCTAAGTGTTTTAATTTCAGTAGCTATTCCATTTGAATCATGAGCTTCCTTAAGAATTTTAAAAGTATCTTTAAATTCCTCGGAAGTTAAAATAAGAAGATCATATGAACCTGTTGAAAGCGGGAACTCATTTTTGTCTTTATACGAATTAATCATCAAAGGATTATCGACTTTTTTGATAATTTCAATCTCATCCTTTTCTATATTTCTAAATAACGGATTTATTTGATTAGTTTTAACACACGTTATTTTAACTTCCATATCTTTGAAATAATATAGTGTTTTTGATGCAGGGATATATTGTACAGGATGTAAAAGTAATACAAGTATTTCATATCCCCTAAAACTAAAAGTTCCAACAATATTATATAAATCATCTGGATAAGGATATTTTGAGTTACCCATCACCTCAATTAAATCATTTGAAATGGTAAAATCGCTTTCTGAAAATGCTACAGGTTCAAAAACTGGTTCAACATTATAATCAGAACCCAGAAACACTTTTTCTCCATGTATTAATTCAACGTTAGTAATTTCTTCTCCTTGGTTTAGAAGTATATATATACCATGTGCTGGTAAATTGTATTTTCCAATATCGCCACAACTTGGAGAATCTTCCATAATCACCCTGTCATATTCAATATTGTCAATTGTTACTTGCAGTATAATAGGTGCATCAAATGAATATTTTTTAATAATTTGACTATAGCCATTGTTATCATCTGCAACCGCATAAAAAGAAAATGTCGCTGTTAGTAAAACAATGGTTACAAATATTGTTCTAAAGCGTGAGGAATTTTTTTTGATATTGTTATTCATATTTTTCTCCTTAATATATATTTAACACACGTTAGTTTAAAAATTTATCTATTCCTATGTATTATATGTTTCACAATATAAATATACAGGTAAAAACATAAAAAAAAATTAAAACAATTATAAATATCAGTATAAAAAACCCTATAAACAAAATATCAATTCCAAAACATAATGAAATATCCTTTGGACATATTTAAAACCGAAATAACGACACAACTAAAGGACATATTATCAAAATATAAATGTGAAATCAAACTAGAACCTTCTCCAGAAGGCCTAGGAGATTTTGCATTTCCTTGTTTTCACCTAGCACCCATTTTAAAAAAACCACCGGTAGAAATATCAAAAGATTTAGCAAGTAAAATAGAAAAAAGCAAATGGATCTTAAAAACAGAAGCAAAAGGAGGTTATATAAATTTCTTCATTGACAATAATTCTCTAATTGATTCCACCTTAAATTCAATTATCAAATTAAAAAATAAATATGGACATCTGCAAAAAAAGAATAAAAAAGTTATTATCGAACACACATCAGCAAACCCAAACGGTCCTCTACACGTAGGAAGAGCAAGGAATCCTATTATTGGCGATACGATTGTTCGAATTTTCAAGGCTGCTGGCTACAATGTCGAATCGCAGTTTTATCTTGACGATATGGGAAAACAAGCTACTATTCTTGCATGGGGGTTTAATAATTTAGAAGTCACTAAGTTGATTAATGAATTTTATAATATCAATAAATTTTATCCTGGTGGTTCTAAAGATTTTAGAAATAAGTCCGATCATCAAAGAGTTGGATACTATCAAATAGCAAGCAATCGTATGCAAGAAGACGATAAAACATTAGATGAAATAAACGAATGGGTAAAAAGAAGTGAAAGTGGAGAAAATAAAATTATAAATCTTATACATCAGGCATATAACCCTGTTTTAGAAGGAATTAAAGAAAGCCTGAACCGTATAAATATAATTGTGGACAAATATATCCCTGAATCAAATTTTGTTAAAGACAAAAGTGTTAATTTAGTTGTAGAAAAACTTAAGAAATCTAAATATTGTAGTAAAGAAGAAGGAGCTTTTTACTTAGATCTAGAACCTTTTGGCATCCAAGGCAGAAATACAAAATTTATCTTTGTCCGAAAAGATGGTACAACACTTTATGCAACTAGAGACATAGCATATCATCTCTGGAAAGCAAAAAATGCTGATTTATTAATAAATATTCTTGGTGAAGACCATAAACTTGAATCAAAACAAGTAGAAATTGCCCTTCACCTAATGGGAGCTAAGATTATTCCAAAAGTGATATTTTATTCATTTGTATCCCTTCCAGGTGGCAAAATGTCCACTAGGCGTGGAAGAGTAGTACATCTTGATGATCTCATTGACGAATGTGTTAAACGGGCATATAATGAAGTTAAAAAAAGAAGAGGAAAAGAACTTACTGAAAAACAAATGAAAGAAATAGCAGAGAGAGTTGGTATAGGCGCATTACGTTACAATATTATAAAAGTCCAACCTGAAAAAGACATTGTTTTTAAATGGGAGGAAGCCTTAAACTTTGAGGGAAATGCCTCACCATTTATTCAATACTCACATGCCCGGGCTTGTAGCATACTATCAAAAACTACAGATAAGAAAAGAGATTTTGACTCAGATACTTTAAAACACGACTCAGAAATCAAATTAATAAAACAACTTGCAAGATTTCCACTTTTCATTAATGATGCAAGCAGTGGGTATAAACCTCATATTATTACGAATTATCTATATGAAACCGCATCTAAGTTTAATCAGTTCTACAGAGATTGTCCAGTTATTTCAGAAAAAAATACTCTGTTACGAAGATCAAGAATAGCGGTCGTCGATGCATCAAGAATTGTTCTCAAGAATGCTCTTGATTTGTTAGGAATCTCTGCACCTGAGGAAATGTGATGGGGTATCGATTAATCTCCTGCAATTCATTGATAAAAGAAATTACAAAAAAAGACACCCTTTTTAATGGAGTTTATTGTGTGGATCCTTATCAAAACTGTGAATTTGGATGTCAGTATTGCGATTCATCATTTGAAAAAACAATTTATGTAAAAACTAATGCTTGGAAAATATTAGATGAAGAAATACAACACTTGGAAAAAGGTGTAATAATAATTGGTTCAGTCAATGATCCATATCAAAAAGCAGAAGAAAAATATGAAATTACTAAAAACCTATTAAAAACAATAAAAAAACACGATTTTCCCTGTCATGTTCTTACTAAATCTACACTTATTTTAAGGGACATTAATTTATTAAGTTATATAAATTGTATAGTAACAATAAGTATAACATCAGTTGATAAAAAAATTTTACAACTTTTTGAAAAAAATGTACCTTCACCTGAAGAACGATTACAAACAGTTAAATTACTTGTTGAAAACGGAATTAAGACAGGAGTTGCACTAATGCCGATACTTCCTTTCCAATATGAATCAGATATTGAACAAATAATACAATCAGCAAGCCGTTCAAAAGCGCAATATCTTTTACATAAACATCTAGAACTCAAAGGAGATCAAAAAATGGTATTCAGGAATATCATTCAAGCACATTATCCATATCAATTATTAAAAATTAATGAGTTATATAAAGAGGATTTTAAACCAGATAGAAAATTCATAGCTGCTTTAGATGAAGGAGTACATAATTTATGTAAAAAATATAGAATTCCAGAAAAAATCTTATTTAAGAATTAAATCGTTGAAAAAAATTTTTATTTTTTATTTTTAATTTTGTCTTTTAAAACTTTATCAATAATGATTTTTTCATCCACTTCTCCTGTAAATATATCCGTTTGTTCAGCTTTTTTTCTTTTTAACGCTTCTTCAATCGTTGTATCATTTGCTTGAATAAAAATTTGTTCCTCATTTTTTTCTGAAGTATTTGAATCTTCTAAGATTTCCGTATGTGGTGTCAACGGTTCATCTTCGACCTTATTTAATTCAGTTTTTATTACGGGTGGCTCAAATGTTTCTTTATTTGTATGATAATTTGTCTCAATATTCTTATTAATGGTACTATGAGTTTTGTCATGGTCTTTTCGATTTGAAACCAAATCAAATGTTTCTACAATAAACTCTAATTCTTCAGGGGTTGGAGACCAATTCATACCGTCTTTTTCGATTGTGAAATTTGGAGCGTTTTTGTCAAAATAGATACCCAGCGTCAATCCTCCAGATTGATAATCCTTTTCTATCTGAAGTTTTACAAATATATTGTCCTTTTTTTCCATTGCAATCCCATCCAACTAAAAAGACAAAATCTAATACTAGGACTTATACTTTTCCTTTATTTACTCTATTTATTCTAATAATTTTCATAATGTTTATTTTATAACAATAAATTTAAAACAAAAAAGAAGTTACGTTTAAAAGAATCTAAATAATCCAACATTATACTAAAAATGGAAAAAAGGTTGAGGAGAAAATGAAAAAAATAATGGTTGTCGATAATGAGCCCGATATTGTCGATCTAACAAGAACTGTTCTAGAACTCGGAGGTTATAATGTAGTACCATCTTACAGTGGTGAAGAATGTCTTAGAAAACTTGAGAATGAAACAGTAGATTTAGTTTTATTAGATATCATGATGCCAGGAATGAGCGGTTGGGATGTTTTTAATCGAATAAAAAAAAGAAAAAGCAGTATAAAAGTTGCCTTTATGAGTGTACTTGAAATATCGGATAAGAGAAAACAAGTTCTTTTAGATGAAGGAGTTGCAGATTATATAATGAAACCATTTGATAAGGAAACTCTATTGAGAAAAGTTGATGCTATATTAAAAGATTAGATTTTTTAAATATTTCTAAATAAAGATGTGCAATAAGATGGGATGCCACAAAATTGCCAGATATTTAAGAATCATTGCAAATACTTTCTTGATATTGTCATAAATGTTTCTCTGATTAATTGGAGAAGATAAGGATGAAGGTTGAGCCTGAAATCGTAAAAGAATTAAGAGAAAAAGAAAAACTTGGGAAACTCCTTAATAAACCGCTTTATGGTCTTGACAAATTACTAATGTCCAAAGAATATTCTAATATTGGACCTAGTAAAACCACTATGGTTTTTAAAAAAGAACCAAAATTAGAAGAACAGATAGAAAAACTAGAAACATGCCCAGAAATTTTTGATAATAAAGAGTTTTTTCAGATATTAATAGAAAATTTATTGGAAGGTATTTTAATTCTTGATTTAAAAGGAATAATTATATTTGCAAATCCAGTAATTGCTAAAACCCTAGGTTTCAAATCTGTTGATGAATGTGTTGGCAAGATTATATTACATTTTGTTGATTCAAAATTCGTTAATAAATTAATAAAAAACCAAGAATTGGGTAAATCAAACAGAAAAGGATCTTTGGATATCTACCAGCTAAATAACACCAAAGGAAAAAAAATATGGGTCGAAGCTTCTGGAACAAAAATCGAATATATGGGAGAAATAGCAATTGCTATTTTCACACGAGACGTAACAGATATAAAAGAGAGGGAAAAATCTTCAATAGAATCTAAAGAGACTTTCAAACAACTTTATGACAAGGCACCTATTCCTTATCATACATTATCCCCCTCAGGAATAATTACAAATGTCAATGAAAAATGGTGCAATACTTTACTATATTCAAAAGAAGAAGTAATAGGAAAATCAATTTTTGATTTTGTCGAAGAAAGTGAAAGGAAAGATGCTAAATATTCTTTTGAAAAAAAAATTCAGAGTAAAAAACCCTACACAGGGGGACACGAAAGAACTTATATAACAAAAAATAAAGAAGAACGTATATTTATCATACACGATTACTTCTCGTTTGATAATGATAAGAACATAATCTCTATTCATACGACTATGGAAGATATTACCCAACGTCGACAACTTTGGGATAAGATTGTAAAATCAGAAGAAAAATATCGAGTACTTGCAGAAACCTCCGCTGACGGTGTTCTAACTACAGACGTCTTTGGACAATTAACCTATATCAATCCATCTCTAGAAAAAATCTTAGGTAGAAGAAAAAGCAAGATTTTAGCAACCCCTTTTAAAAATTATCTTTCAGAAGCAACTGTATATCTTTTTCAACATGCATTTCTTGATGTAAGAGCAAAAGGTAAGAAGATGGAAAATATAAGCTTAGACATTCTCCACGATGAAGGATATGAAATTCCTGTCGAAGCAAATATTTCTCCTTTGAAGAAAGATGGTGAATTTATTGGTATACAATGTACCTTAAGAGATGTATCGGAAAGAAATAAGATAGAAAGAGAATTAAAACGTTCTGAAAAGTTGAGAACTGAGTTTATGAATATTGCAGCACATGAATTGAAATCCCCTATAACCCCAATAAAAGGCTATTTAGAATTAATAGAATCTGATAAAAACGCAGAAGAAAAAATAAAAAACTGGGCAAGAATCGGAATGAGAAACGCAGAACGACTTATGCGTCTAGTAAACGATATTTTAGACGTGTCAAGACTTGATACAAATACAATGAGATTTAACATGGAGAAACTTGATGTTAGAGAGATACTCATTAACGCAACAGAAGATATAAAACCTGATATTGAGAATAAAGGTTTGAAATTCATCAAAGATATTCCTGAGAATTTAACTAAAATTATTTGTGATAAATATCGGTTATCGCAAGTATTAAAAAACCTACTTGCTAATGCGATAAAATTCACAGATTACGGATCAATTACATTAAAAGCAGAGGAAAAAAATAACAATCTTTTTATATATATTGAGGACACTGGAATTGGAATTTCAAAAGATGAAACGAAAAAGATTTTCACAAAATTTTATCAAGCATATACTGGTGAAGACCGTAAAAACGAAGGAACAGGACTTGGCTTATTTATTTGCAAGGAAATAGTTAAGAAACACAATGGAGAAATATGGGCTGAAAGCATAGTTGGAAAAGGAAGTAAATTTACTATAAAATTACCTATCTAAAACTTAAGCGATATTTAGTTTATAAATATGTTTTATAAAACCCAAATATTATCCCTGGATTTCCGGGAATGGTTAATGCTAAAACTTGTTTTGCAATAATTTCCTCATTTGATAAACTTCCATAATGTTTTGGTTTGAAAACTATATAAAAAACATTTTGTGCTTTAAATTTAATAAAATCATCCATCAACGTAATGTTAGTAACGTAACCGAATAAAAAGGTCATTCTTAATTCGGCTATGATTTCTACTTTTATTAACCAAACATCCTCATTTCCAACACCGTATGACTTTGTACAACCACATATTATGAACCCCCCATCGTCTGTATACTGAACTGAATAACCACAATCATAATCTGTTCCTCCAAATGTTTTATTCCATTTTTCATTACCACTAGAATCGGTTTTTATCAACCAAACATCCCCTTCACCAGCTCCAAAAGTCTCGGTAATTGCACAAATGATAAATTCCCCATCATCTGTTATATCGATTGATGCGCCACAATCATAGCTTGTTCCTCCAAAGGTTCGATTCCATTGCTCATTTCCAAAAATATCTGTTTTAATTAACCAAACATCACCAGAATCCAAACCAAACGACCATGTTATACCAAGAATAATGTAGCCCTCATTTTCTATTATTTGCATTGAAATCCCAGAATCCTGATCAATTCCACCGAACGTTTTGTTCCAATCTTCAGTTCCGTTAACATCTGTCTTAATCAACCACACATCACCACTACCAGATCCATAAGAATTTGTTTCTCCTAAAATTAAATACCCTCCATCAGTTGTTTGTTGAACTGAATAACCATACTCATTTTTCACTCCACCATAGGTTTTATTCCATTTTTCATTACCAAAAGAATCTGTTTTAATTAACCAAAGATCTCTAATATCTTCACTAAATGGTTCGCTAATTCCTGTTATAATATAACCATTATCAATCGTTTGCTGAACCGACCAACCCCAATCATTAAATTCATTTCCAAAGGTTTTATTCCATTCCTCATTGCCGAAAGCATCGGTTTTTATCAACCAGACATCAGAATTTCCTACACCATAAGAATTTGTTTTACCGGTTATTATGTATCCACCGTCAATAGTAGAATGAATAGATGTACCCATTTCATCATTTTCTCCTCCAAATGTTTTATTCCATTCTTCATTGCCTTTTGAATCTGTTTTTATCAACCAAATATCATAAGCACCATTACCGTAGGACCATGTTTCACCGGTAATGATGTATCCTCCATCGTTGGTCTGTTCAACATAGACTCCTCGATCAACATTGGTTCCTCCGAAGGTTCTATTCCATGACTCCTGCGGTATATCAAATAACGTCCTTTCGAAATCTTCATTATTATCAATGATTTTATAAGTATCAGTTATTTCAGTCAGTTTTTCCCCCATACATGGTTCAAAAGCAAACAAAATGAGTAACAGTAAAATAAAGATGGGAATTCCAATTGACGATAAAGATTTGGTTCGAATTTTTATCATCTCGAACATTAATATAGTAATCTGTGGAATATAAAAATTTATCGGATATTTATTATAAATAATAGAATTTATACTTCAAATTTATTTTTTATTTAATAACTTGGTTATTTCAAACGGTTGATTGGGTTGAAGATATAAAATTCCTTTTCTCCACTTGAAGCAAAATTTCCCTCATCATCATAAACCTTTGTCTCTAAAGTATGTTTTAAAAAAGCTCTTTCTTTCCATTTCCAAAAGAACGGAGGAGAATCAAGAGATTCCTTTAATTGACCATCAACATAAAATTCTGCTTTTGCAATTTCATTATTATCAACATTAATACTCAAAGGACCAAATATTATAGTTTTAAAGAAAGGAATAATTTTTCTATTTTTTACATAGATAAAATCATCCATTGATATCTTTTCAAATTTTACTAAAACAAGTAGAGTTACTAGTACTAATATTATTGAGCCTAGTAGAATCCACATCCAATTCTTTTCAATAAAACTTTCTTTAGGTGGATTTGTATAAGCAAAATAAAAGTAAACAACTCCAGATAATATATATGAATTTCCCTGTAAAGCATGAGCTTCAATTTCAAAGAGGTACGTTCCATTTTCTAGATATGATAATGGTGTATAAGTAAATACAAAATTGTCTGAGGTATCAAGATTTTTTGCAACTTGATAAGGTCCAAAAACTGCGGAGGTAATCTGGACTGGTACATTATATGAAACTGTAATTGTTGGATTATCTACATCAATTATCCCACCATCTGCAGGATAAAATGTTGGTGTTCCAACTGAAGGATAGATATTTTGAAAAACAAATTGATATTTTGTCTCAGGGTCATCAAAAACATAAATATTATTGTTCTTCCTCCATATAAAATCTGAAGAGATTATTTTATTATTTTTAATAACTGATAAATCAGCGTGGGGATAGTTATCATCTATTTCAATATAAATGTAGGTTGCCTTATTTACTATAACATCAAAGGTGACCTGTTCTTTATTCTCATCTAGGATTATATTTTCAATTTTTCCTAACTTATGTAATATAGAAAATATCTCATCAGTAGATGTGTTCCAAAAGAACTCTGGTATATCATCTTTACCAATGGATAAGAGAAATGATATGTTTCCACTGATATTTACATTACCAGTATGAACTGCGAAAAGTCGACCATTTGGATCATAAAATGTGTTAACAGTTCCAGTTCCAGAAGCATCGTAGCAATAAAATTGTTTTTCAAGATTTAGATTAAATGTAGTGTTGATAAATGCAAGTTTATTTGTTGGTATTATATGAGGAGTTATTCTTGAAATATTAACGGTTGTTTTATTAATACCGGTTCTACCTTCATCGTCTGTTACAGTAAGTGTTAAGGTATAATTTCCATCAGAGTTATAGGCATGTATTGGACTAGTTCCATAGCCATTTGTTCCATCTCCAAAATCCCATGTGTAATTTGTTATTGTTCCATCTAAATCAAAGCTTTGGGACCCGTTGAATAGTATATCGCCTAGAATGAAACCAGAATATGGTCCTCCTGGTTTTGCAAATGGGTTCTTTGTGTTATTTTGATTGTTGAATATATCGTTTGCATATATTATACAAAATATTCTATGTGGGGAGCCGTTTGGAATTATTACTTTTTTATAGTAGCTTTCTCCCTTTGTTGTATCATTATTCATAATGGCAGTTTTAATGTCGCTGCCTTTGTACCAATATTCAATATATACTTCAGAAATTTTAGAAGCATCAGTAATTGTTGCAGCAAATGTAAAGCTATTAGGTAGGTCGTTAATAGATGGGCCATATCTTTCAATTTTTATCTTAGGAGGTTGTGTATCAGTTATTGTCACTGTTTTACTCACACTTGTAGCGGCGTTTCCCCATTGGTCTTGTACATAGAAATAATAGGTCAAACTATCAATACTTTTATCAAGGGTAACTGTCCTTTCAAAATAGTTGCCTACTACATTAATCATCGATTGGTTTGCACCTAGACTCCCATGACGCCAAATAACTTTAACAGTGAGTTCTGATGCACTATCTTCATCATCGGTAACGGTTGCGTTGAATACAAATGCTCCAGTTGGAGAACCAGTAGTTGGTGAATTATCCTTTATTGTGGGTGCTTTTCCTGAGATAACATTAAATATTTTGCTAGTTGAAACAGCCCAATTTCTAGAATCAACTGCATATATAGTACAACGGTAAGTTCCTATAGGTGAGAATTTTTTATTACAATAATATGTATTTCCTGTTTTATTTTGAGTAATTGAGATATTGTTTAATTGAGAATTTGGATCGGTTACAGCCAAGTAAACGTTTTTAACTTCGATATTGTCTGTAACAATAACAGAAATGTATGTATATCCTCCCAAAGATTGTGAAGTAGGTGTTGTACTAATTTCCCCGATAATTGGTGAGGAAACGTCGAGTAGTGGGCCTTTGTCTTTGTTTGATGCATAGATTGTATAGTAAGAATCTGCTATGCCGTCTCCATCAATATCCAATGCACCTTCACTTGTCTCGTCATAGTCATCCCAATAATTTCCACTTTTATATGGTCCGTCAACTATATTGTTGGAGCTTGTTTTGGTCATGTTCCATCTGTTTCGATTTGTACTTTTGTCAATCGCGTTTTGTCCATTGTTGTAAAAGTAATTATTACAAACAAGATTTCTTAAGGTAAAAAAATCTAAATACGCACCATATTCGGTGTTATCAAATATTTCGTTATCATAAATATAATCGTCTGTTGAGTTGTATAGTTTGATTCCTGCTAATTTATTAAAGCACAGTATATTGGATGAAATAGTATTGTTATCATCAGCTGTTAGATATATTCCATCTTTTTTATTACTAGAAAATTTATTACTTTGTATTATATTATTCGAACCAATTACCATCAAGCCGTAGTTTGTGTTGCCACTTATTATATTGCCTTTGTTGATTGTATTTAAACTGCAGTTTTCTAAAACTAATCCCGTGTCGCTATTGCTGTATATTTTGTTGTTTGAAATTATTGAATAATTACTAAAATCGTTTAAATAAATACCTGAATCATCATTGTCGGTGACGTTATTACTTACAAGGTAATTGGTATTACATGTTTTATTAAGGAAAATACCATTTGCATCGTTGTTCTTGACATCATTGTTATAAATATTATTACCATCCGATGAGTAAAGATAGATACCATTGTTATTTGCAGTAATAGTATTGTAGCTAATATTTATATTATTATCAGAATAGTTTAGTTGGATGCCGTTACCAGTATTATAACTTATAATGTTATCATAAATAAGATGATCGTCTGAGTTGCTAATAGTTAGACCATGATAACCATTTGAGATAATATTATCTGTGATAATTGAACTTCCATAGTTAATTCTTATTATGCAGTCCCCATCTGTTGATCCACTATTTTTGATGGTAAAATGGCTAATATTGACATTGTTTGCATTAATGATAACTACATTGCCGTAACCGTTTCCATTGATAGTTGTTATACTTCGATCTTCACCGAATAAATCTAATTTTTTATCAATTATTAGATTTTCAGAATAGGTTCCATTGTATACGAAGATACGATATCCTGCTGATGCGTTTTCAATTGCAGCGGAAATTGATGTATATTGTTCATCGTCTCCAACATACAGAGTTATTGGGGTAGCACTGGAAATATCGTAAATAGAAATAAAATTAATGTAATTGATACAAAATAGAATTACAGAAACAATTATAACGATTGATTTACGTTTCATCCCATCCCAGGTGCATATGTATTTGCATATGCAAATCCCGTATTACAATAAAAATATTCCTATACTGAGGTGTTTTTTTTATTTTATATTTCATCTTTCCCAAGGCATCTTTTTATCTAAGTATTCTGTCCAAAATACTCTAAGGTTTTCTATTAAAAGATCGTCTTGTTTTAAAATAGTATAATTTTTTTGAACAATTTTATCTATATGTTTTCCCAAGCTAAGATTACTAACTTGTTCTTTAAGGAGGTTTTCAATTTTATTATAATCTCTTTTTATCTCAACATATAAACGTCCTTTTTTTTCATAAGGTTTTTTTATAGTCTTGTTGTTTTCTATCCATCTATTAACAAACTTATTTGCATTTTTTTCCATTTCTACAGGTGGCCCCTTATGTAGTTTCGTCTTTGAAATTGTCAGTTTATTTGGAAGCAATATCATATATATGTCTACGTCGTTTATAAAAAATCTATAATTAAGTATTGTAAAATCATATCGTTCACAAAGTTCTTTTATTGAATGAATAGCTTTTCTTACTTGAGGGTACAGGTTTTCTGATATAATTGGTGGTTTTTTAATTTTGACTGCTATAAAATGTTTTTTTTCCCATTCCTTTTTTATCTTTTTTAGTGTCCATGGTTTAATTTTGTTCGGAAAGAAAAAAGTAATTCGTGGTTTTTTGATATATTCTCTTGAAGCTGAAATAAATAGGTTAAATTTTTCTTCAGACACTGCTGAGGATACATTTCTTTGACTATCAACTGGATCAATAAACACTATAGGTGTACTAAAATTAGGTGTTTTTCCTTTTTGTAAAGTAATTTTATGACCATATTGCCAGTTTTGAGCATCGGAAATTAAAGTTCTAAATTTATAATACTTTATAATAAGAATCTCACACAGATATCCTGAGAAACCTTCTACTTCAGCTTCAGCTCCATAGCAGCCTATGCCTCTTAAAAATTGTTTAAATAACATTACTTCTTTTTTTTGCGATTCTAAAAGATGCTGTTTCACATATTTTGTATGAAGAGGTGTTCTGTCAACTGCTGAAAGTTTTTGTGATGCATATTCAATTTTATAACAAGGAACTATTTCAGTTTTAATGCCATTATAAGTTCCTCTTATATATGGATGTTCTGCGAAACATTCTTCTTGGTTTTTAAGAATTGATCTGCCTATTGAAAGCCCAGTTTTTTGCAATTTTTTTCTAGAAACAGAAGGTGGAAATAAAATAAATAAATCTATATCCACGTTGTCTTTGATGTATGTTTCTTTTGCTATTGATCCTACTAGTTCTACAGTAAGTTGAAGATTATATTTTTTGATTTCTTGTTTAATTTCTTTTTTTAGTTGAGAAATAATTTTTTTGATTTTCTTTCGTTCTTGAGAAGAGGGTGTAATTTTTTTTAATATTTGTTTTTCAATGTTGCCAAAATCGTTTATCAATTTACTCCTCCTTAATTAAACGTTTTTGAAGATAAAATACTGAAAATGCTAGAATAATTCCGCACATCACATCTATTATCCAGTGGATAGCTAAATAGATAACCGAAATAATCACTGAAATTGTACAAAAATATACAAAATAGGTGTATTTTTTATTTTTCGTAATGTACACAGATTTTGCAATAAGAAGAGACATTGCAACATGTAAAGATGGTAAACAATTATTGAACGTGGTTGTCGTATAAAAAAATTGATTTACACCTGGGATAATCCATTCAAGGGCGGATTCTACACCATAGAATGTAAATACGTTTGTTACAGGGAAAAACAAATAGAATGGTAGGGCAATAATGTATATTAAAAGAAGGCCATATGCAAGTGACTTCATAGCTTTCTTATCTTTGGTAAGTAGAAAAAAAAGTGGTGAAAACCATAGAGTAAAGGGATATACGGCGATATACACGATAGCAAAAAATACAACAAGAAAGAAATTCCAATTTTGCGAAAACCAATAGACAATACCATTTTCTATCAAATTAATGCTTTGTGTAAAATCAAAACCTAACAGATTTGTTAAGTAAGAATCAATTATGTTTACTTCAATGAGATGAATAATAACAACCACTAAAATGATTATTATGTATTTAGAATTGGAAGAGAATATGTGATAGTAATCTTGGAATGTTGTTTTAAAAATTTTTCGGGGTGTGAAAAAAAACAAACCCATGATAAATAAAAATAAGTTGATTAGTCCAATAACCAACAACCAATTTACTATTGCATCCACCACCGTTTATAATGCTATTTCTTTCAAAGTTGTGTAGATTGGTCCTTTGGGTGTTAAGTCACTCTTTTTCAATTTTATATATTTTACTTCTTGAATCCCGAAATTAAAATCTTTATATTCTTCGATTTTTTTTAATAATAAATGTTTGTTTTTCGCTGTTTTTACGCGCCCTACGGTTAGGTGTGCTGAAAAATCTCTTTTTTCTTTTTTAAAACCTAAAGCTGAGATTTTTTCGTCAACGTTTCTTGCTATAGTCATTAATTTTTCTATATCTTTTATTCCAATCCAAACCACTCTGATATAGTTTTTATTTGGAAAAACCCCTGTTCCATTTAGTTTTATATTAAACGCTTCAATACCTTTGACTGAATCTTTAATGATTTGTTCAATTTGTTCAAATTTTTTTTCTGGTGTATCTCCAAGGAATTTAAGTGTAATATGTATGTTTTGAGGTTCTACAATCTTTATATCAGCGTTTAAACTATTTATTTGATTTAGAAATCTAAGAATATCATTAGTTGGTGTTATATCCACAGCTATAAATATTCTAAACATTGACATGATATCTTTTCCATTTTCTTTAATTGATAAATGTAATTGTACTATAGTTTTATCTATACACCGATTTTTTTCAGATAAAATATGCTGATTCTCTAAATATCAAATGGTTCTTTTACAGGATGCCAATCAAAATTAAGCATTAAAGGAATTAACAACCCTATGCTTCCAATTATGGGATATGGATATCTGATTGGTTTTTCCCAATAATTCTGTTTCCATTTATTACGATGAGATAAAAGTATAAAATATACATTCATGCTATTATTAATAAAATTATTGTGATGAAAATAATTTGAATGAGACAACCCATATAAAAATATACCATACTTTTTTCCATCTGTTATGTTATTGTGAAAAACATCACAGTTAGATGACATATAAAATCCCATTCCCCAAAGAGAATTATTTATGAATTTATTTTTATAGATTATTGCATTTGAAGAACAAACGAGAGTAAATCCATTGTTATTATTTACAAATATATTATTTGAAATTATAAGATTTTTATTGCTAAAATATGGGTGGATGCCATGGCCATTGGAACAAAAAATGTTTTTTGAGATGTTTATGTTATCAGTTGTATTTGAATTTAAATTTATACCTGCACGAAATGCATTTTGAATTTTGAAATTGACTATATTAACGTTTGGTGCAGATATGTAAATTGCATCAATTTCTCGATTTACATCAATGATTGTGTTATATCTGCTTTCACCAACAAGGTTAATTGTTTTGTTGATAATCAGAATTTCATTATATATCCCACTATATACAAACACCGTATCTTTATCATGTGCATCATCTATTGCCTCCTGTATTTTGGTGTAGTTCCCTTCTCCAGACCCACCGACATACAAAGTGTTGCCATCAGAGGACATAGTAGATGATTGTTTCAAGTTAAACCCAGAGATAGGAATAACGCTAATACCGACAAACAAGAATATAATTCCTA
>SMTZ1_10000649_pt1 | contig 36559 bp, 33 predicted proteins | sample DeeMarSWOR136_30_FD_25667 | JGI IMG/M metagenome (IMG submission 25667)
ACTGCGTTTATGATTAATTTAACAATTTATCTTCTAACTAACTCAGCCTCATAATTTACTTTTTATTTATTTTTTTAAGAAGGCTTCTAAAGTTTTCTTCACTTTCACGCAGAGCATTTTCAGCTATTTTATGGGAAGTAATGTTTTTTATTACAATGGTACCCCCATGTCTACCATCTTCAAATGTGGTTGGGACAATTTTTATTTTTAAAAAATAGTGTTCTTTATTCATCTGAAAATCTATGTCTTGTGTGAGTTTTTTACCTTCGAGGGCTTCTTTTATTCCTACTAGCATCTCTGTATGATCTTTGAAAACTTTTGAAAATGTTTCATTAATTGTTTGGCCTAGTAGTTCTTCTCTCGGAATTTTCATAAAGTTTAAAAATGAATCATTTGCCATGGTTATCTTTAGATTTGCATCAAATACCATAATGTAATCTGAAGTATAATTTAGCATATCTAAAATAGGAACTCGACGTGAAGGAAAAAAAACCTTTGCAGGGCCAAAAGTTATCATATCCACATGACCAGATATCCGCATAATATCCAGGTACTTTGCAACTGAGTTTCGGTTGATTTTGATTTTTCGGGATATATCAGTTACCGTCATGCCCTTGGGGTTTTCGCTTAGAACTTTTTTAATCAATGAGATTTCTTGTTGGTAACCATCCATTGATTGAGTATATTTTGATGACTATTTATGCATTTCTCTTTTGATTTGCATTTATGCCATGCAAAGAGCATAATCTTTATATACCAGTTATTGCATATTGCTATTGCAAGGCGTTTATGCCATGCAAAAGGTGAGGGGTAATGGAAAACTTCATCTACAGATCAGTAACGGTTTTACCTTCTGGAGAATTCTGGGTTAAATATACAATGGACCCAAACGTTACTGAAAAATTTGGGGGAGTTCTAACGTGCCGATCAAGTCCTACCGTGCATCCCATTCCAAATTTTATCCCAAACTTATCGGCACCTAATTTTACAGACCTATCAAATGTTAGCTTAACTCCTCCCCTTCCTCCTAGATGCCAAGAGGCGCCTCCTCATCCTACATCCCATCTCTCGTTATATTCTTAATAACGAAAGGTGCCTCTTCTCCTCCTGAAAATATTAATTTCTATAATCTGTTTAATACATCAACAACGTTATAAAAAAAATCGATATACTAGTTTTCGGGTTTTATAATGAAAGTTGCAATTATAACAATGAGACCAAAACTTGCTGATAAAAAAGCAAATCTAGAGAAAATGAAAAAAAACATAGAAAAAACGAAGGCAGATATGTATATTTTTGGAGAGCTAACTATTTGTGGATATCACGTTAAAGATGAACTTCGTGACATTGCCGAAACAGTTAACGGCCCAACAATAAAATATGTAAAAGAACTTGCAAAGAAACACAATAGTTACATTGTTTTTGGAATGCCCCTAAAAGATAGCACAATAAAAGGCCTAATCCATAACTCAGCAATCCTAATACATCCCAATGGCAAAGTGGATACCTATAACAAATGGTTTTTACCAACAGTAGGACCATTTGAAGAAAAAATATTTTTTGATGAAGGAGAAGGATTAACAATATGCGACACTAAATTCGGAAAAATTGGTTTGATTGTTTGTTATGATATATTCTTCCCAGAATTATGTAGAGCCTATACACTTTTAGGAGCAGATATTATAATTTGTATATCTGCTACACCATCTGTAACAAGAAAATTATTTGAAACGTTAATTCCTGCACGTGCAGTTGAAAATACTGTATTCTTTATTTATGTAAATCTTGTTGGAACACAGGAGAATCTAGTGTTTTGGGGAGGATCTGAGATACGTGATCCATTGGCCAAGCAGATAATTAAAGCACCATATTTTAAAGAGAGCGTAAAAGTTTGTGAAATCGATTTAAAGCAACTGGAATTTTCAAGAGCTGTTCGTCCTGTATTAAGAGATATTAAATCAGAGATTTATCAGGATCTTTATAATCTGTCTCGTTTTCATAAACTAGATACAAAAAAATGAGTATTAAGCGAAATTTACAAAAAGTATTTACCCAGTAAAAGTATTCGGAAAAACTATCCCTTGTTTTTTGTTTACGGGGAGTAAAACAATGAAGGGTTACGACGATAAGAAAATACGTAAACTTGATTTAATGGCTGTTAAAATTAGGAAGCATATTATTGAGATGCTTTATAAGGCTAAATCAGGTCATCCTGGGGGATCCTTATCTGCTGTTGATGCACTTGTAGCACTTTATTTTGTTCATATGAAACATAATCCAAAAAAACCTAATGATCCAAACAGAGATCGTTTTATACTTAGCAAGGGACATGCTGCGCCCGCGCTGTATGCAGTTCTTGCCGAATCTGGATATTTTGATGTTAAAGAACTTACAAAACTAAGAACAATGAACTGTATGCTTCAGGGACATCCCGTATGTACATATGTGCCAGGTGTCGAAGCATCTACTGGCTCCCTTGGTCATGGACTTTCTTTTGCAAATGGTGTTGCCATTGCAGGCAAATTAGATAAAAAAGATTACAAAGTGTATGCAATGTTAGGTGATGGTGAAACAGGAGAAGGACAAATTTGGGAAGCAGCAGCAGTTGCATCACATTATAAGCTCGATAATTTAACAGCAATGATTGATAGAAACTTTTTACAGATTGATGGACGTACTGAGGATGTATTAAAATTAGAATCAGTGAGAGACAGATGGAGTTCTTTTGGATGGAATGTAATTGAAACTGATGGACATGACATAAAGAAAATACTAGATGCTCTGGAAGAGGCAGATGCTCATAGACGACAACCAACTATGATTATATTGAACACAACAAAGGGCAAAGGTGTTTCTTTCATGGAAAACAACGTTGACTTTCATGGTGTACCACCAAATGAGATGGAGCGGAATATTGCAATCGAAGAACTAACTCTTGCAGAGAAGAGACTGGGGGCAGCTATTTGAGTAAAAAAGTCATGGTCAACCCAAGAAATGCTTACGGCGAAGCACTTTTAGAATTAGGTAAAAAACATAAAAACCTAGTTGTTCTAGATGCTGATCTTTCTAAATCTACTAAAACAATCATGTTTGCCAAGAAATATCCTAAACGATTTTTTGAGATGGGCATCGCAGAAGCAAATATGATAACAACAGCCGCAGGGCTAGCATCATGTGGAAAACTACCTTTTGTTAGTACGTTTGCTGTCTTTGCCACAGGGAGAGTATATGATCAGATAAGGATGGACATTGCTTACTCAAATGCAAACGTTAAAATATTTGCCACACACGGTGGAATCAGTGTTGGAAAAGACGGAGTTAGTCATCAAATGATAGAGGATATCGCACTTATGAGGGTTCTGCCAAATATGACTGTTATAGCCCCTAGTGATGCAACACAAACAGGTAAAATTGTGCATCTGATGGCAGAAAAAAGAGGTCCCATGTATGCAAGGGTTGGAAGAGCAGATGCACCTTTAATCTATGAAAAAAATGATCTAAATGACATCAAAATTGGGAAAGGAATGACAGTCAAGGATGGATCAGATATTACATTCATTACATGTGGAACAATGGTAGAACCAGCACTTGAAGCTCATAAAACATTATCAAAACAAGGTATAAAAGCTCGTGTAATTGATATGCATACGATAAAACCATTAGATGAAAAACTTGTAATTAAATGAATATGAGTTAAACGAAAAATATATAGTAAAAAACGCAAAAAATCTAATCAAAAACTAACGAGAAATTACTATAGTCAAAACATCTCCATCTTTTAAAACATGATCCAGTCCAACCTTTTGAACATCATGTTTCGCAGATGGACCTGAAACTGATGCATATCTAAACTTTTCTTTAAAATCTCTATGAAGTTTCTTACAAGCATCTTCAACTGTATCGTCCTGTTTTAAAATCAAAGGTTCATTGAAATCAGCTTGTTCTCCTACGGGTTTCATATAAATACGAATAAACCTAAGCTCAGAAAAAATCTTATCTTTGAGTTCATTTAAACCAAATTCTTCCTTTGCAGATATAGCTATTACTTTCCAGCCTCTCTGTTTTATTTCTTTAACTTTACTTCTTAACTCCTTGTTATCAACTAGATCTGTTTTATTGATTATTACAAATGCAGGAACATAAACCCTATTCTGAACAAAAACATCTATCAACTGATCTTCAGTAATATCCTCACGTACTATGACATCAGCATTTATTACATACTCTGAAGCAATCGTTTTTATTAGATCTTTATCAAGATGAGATAATTTTGTTGTAGCAGTAACATTAATGCCACCTTGACCTGTTTTTTTTACAACCACATCTGGTTGTTTCTGATTTAACCGAATTCCTGCCATATGCAATTCTTTTGCCATGATATCAATATGGTCCTTATGCTGTGCATCTATCATAAAAAGAACAAGATCAACGTTTCTAATTGCTGAAAGTATCTCTCTTCCACGTCCTTTACCCACTGATGCACCAGTTATAAGACCTGGTAAATCCAAAATTTGAACGTTTGCCCCTCTGTATTTCATCATCCCAGGTATTACATCAAGGGTTGTGAAATCATAATCACCAATCCTGCTCTTTGCATCAGTTAGCTGATTCAAAAGAGTACTTTTACCGATACTTGGAAATCCAATAAGTCCTACAGTTGCGTCACCAGATTTTTTAATAGCAAAACCTTTGCCTTTAGCGCCTGCACCTTTTCTTTTTTCAACTTCTTGTTTTAGCTTTGCAAGTTTTGCTTTAAGTTTGCCAATATGATGCTCAGTAGCTTTATTCTTCTGAGTATTGAAGATTTCATCTTCAATATCTTTAATTTGTTTTTCAACTGCTGATGTATCCATATACCAAAAAATCGATATACAAAGGAGTTTAATAAAACAACTGCTGATTATTTTGTAATATGTGTACCTGTTTTACCTTTGAATGCTTCCCATCCTTTTTCAACGTCAGAGATTATTACTTTTTTTCCACCAGATTCAAGGAATCTAATGGCTGCTAATATTTTTGGACCCATCTCTCCTGGTGGGAATTGCCCAGCTTCATAATATCTTTTCAATTCGCTAAGTGATACATTATCCAATGCTCTTTGCTCTGGAGTACCATAATTAAGATAAACCTTATCGACGTCTGTTAAAATCAACAACAATTCTGCATCTATTGCCTCAGCCAATCGTTCAGACGCCAGATCCTTATCGATTACAGCTTCAAGACCATCAAGACCCCAACCTTCCTTTTCAATAACTGGCATACCGCCTCCACCTGATGCAATCACAATTATTTCATCTTCAAGCATTTTGTTGATGATACTCCCTTCAACAATGGATTTAGGATCAGGAGATGGTACAACTATCCTCCAACCATCTGGATATTCTTTAACCTGAAAGCCTTCTTCTTTAATTTCTGCTACTTCATTTTCAGAATAAAAAGGGCCAATTGGTTTAGTAGGATTCTTAAAAGAAGGATCATCCTCATCGACTAGAACCTGAGTAATCAAAGTAACAACCGGTCTATCAACATTTTCCGTATGTAAAGCATTAGATAAACATTGCTGAATCATATAACCAATAAGACCCTCACTTTCAGCAACGCAAATACCAAGAGGCATCGGAGGTGTAATATCCCTTGCAAGGTCATTCTGAAGAAGAATAGCACCAACTTGAGGCCCATTACCATGAGTTACAACAACATCCCATCCATCTTTTATTATTTTTACAATAGACTTTACAATTAATCTAGTATTTGCAAATTGTTCATGTATATTGCCCTCTTGCCCATCTTTAATTAATGCATTTCCACCAAGAGCAATTACTGCCTTTTTCTTCATAATAACAAGAGATGAAACATAGTCAGTATATAAAAAACATAACTATGATCCAACCAAAGTGGAATTAAACACAATTATATACTTATTATTCGTTTTAATTATAACATGGAATATGAGGATAAACGAATAGAACTAGTTAAAAAACTAAAAAGAGAGAGGAGGATTTATACAAACGAAGTTGAAAAAGCTTTTTTAGAAACACCCCGAGAAATGTTTGTACCAGAATCACTTAAAAATTATGCATATGTTGACACACCTCTTGAAATAGGAAGCAGTCAAACAATTTCTGCACCACACATGGTAGCAATAATGGTAGAAGCACTGGATCTAAAAAAAGGTCAAAAAGTATTGGAAATAGGAGCAGGCTCCGGTTATCATGCAGTAATAGTATCAAAAATAATTGGGAATAAAGGTCATGTATATACAATTGAAAGGTTTTCATCTTTAGCAGAATTTGCAAAGAAAAACCTGGAAAACACAAATATAAAAAACGTAACAGTAGAAACTGGGGATGGTTCAGAAGGATTACCAAAATATGCCCCATATGATAGGATATATGTAACCTGTGCTGCACCTGACATACCATCTCCATTAATAGAACAACTGAAAGACCAAGGAAAACTAATGGTACCAGTAGGAAAAATGATATGCAGTCTAGAACTACTAGAAAAAAAAGGAGATAAACTAACGAAGAAGGATTTAGGCGGCTGTGCCTTTGTTCCACTGGTTGGAAAACACGGATATTAAAGCTTGTATTTTATATCCCTAAGGAATTTTTTCCTCCAAGCAATATCCTCTTTGTTTTCCACTCCTTTTGGAATGAAACCATCTATAACACCTAGTATTCCACGACCAGTTTCGTTACCCAGTTTTGATTCGGCTATAACAACTTTTGTTGGATTAGCAGTAGCACAAAAGATGGAACAAACCTCAGGAATATCTTTTATTGCATTTAACACGTTTAATGGAAAACAATCCTTCATGAAAACAATAAATGTATGACCTGCTCCAATGTTAGCTGCGTTTTTCTCAGCGAGTTTTTTAAGATCAGGATCATTTCCTTCACTTCTAACTTTACATGCCCCGCTTGCTTCACAAAATGCAACACCAAATTTTGCACTTGGAACAGAGCTTACCATTGTTTCATAAATATCTTCAACTGATTTAATAAAATGAGTTTGACCAAGTATAAAATTCATATCATCTGGTTTTTCTATCTCTACAGTTTTTAACTCTATACCCCCCATAATAGTATACCTCCGATGACTAACACTAATTTGATAGCATCATATAAGTGTTATATAAATATTATATCAAAAAAGAAAAAAAGGAGAGAGAATGGTTTATTTCTTTGTTTTAGGGGATTTTTTCTTAGGTTTTTTGGTAGTTTCTTTCTTTGATTTATCCTCTTCGACGTAGAGATATCCTGTTTTGAAAAGTAATCCGATAATAATAATTATTACTAATATTACTATCAAAACTATCCATAACACTGGTAGTTCTTCCGCTGGTTCTTCTTCCTCAACGATAATTATTTCTCCAACTACGGCAAAGGTTGACGTCCCTGATAGTTGTGCTTCATAGTAAACATATGTACCATCTTCATTGAGATAAGTAGTGGTTAGTGTTTCCCATGCTCCATCATGATATCTCAGTAGTGAAACTTTTTGTTTATCGATGTTGTTACTAGTTATCCATGTTTTTCCGACTTTGAAATTGATTTTCAAAGTTTCGACATCTTCATCATCAATGGATGTATCATCTGATGTTAGCTCTATATCTAGATATATGTAGAGAGTTTTAGTTGTTGGTAGATCAGTCACGTCTTCTGGTTTTGCTTTAAGTTTTGCCACTGAAATTTTAACATCCGTAAGATTAGATGCAGGTGTAAAGTCTATGGTGTCAATACCGGTTTCATCAGAGTTTTCAGGTATGATCTCTTTTTCTTCTCCGCTGGTGACATTTCCTAACTCTTCTTCTGCTATAGATTCAGGTTCTTCTATGGTAAATGACCATTCTTTTGTTCTATTGTTTCCAAGAGTGTCCGATGCCACTAGACTCACAGTATGGCTTGCATAAGTCATTGCTGTAGTTGGAGTGTAAGTAACTGATGATGATGTTGTAGTAGCATTAACACTAGAGTCATCGATGGTTAATGTCACACTATCTGTATCTATCCCACTTGGGTCACTATAAGTTGCTTTTATCGTTGGAGTAGCATCATATATTGTTGATTCAGAGGCTGGGTTTGCAATGGTTATCGTTGGTCCAGAAATATCGGATACCGTGAATGAACTTTTAGAGGATTCAGTTGATTGTGAAGCGTTATCTGTAGCGTTTATCCAATAGGTCACTGTGATTAATTCAGTGAATGGACCAATAGTCGCAGAATAGGTATCGCCACTTGCACTCATAGATGTAGATTGCTCAGAACCATCATTCCAGTACAATAGAACAGAAGAGAGGGTATTATCATCGGTAACTGTTGCTGAGACTGTCACTGTATCTTCACTAGTTACAGTTGTTGGTGTACGTGTGACATCAGATATAGTTGGTGGATCATCATCGGTAGGAGTAGGAGTACCGTCACCACCTGGACCCCCTCCAGGTGATGATGTTGTAGCAGTAGCAGTAGCGTATGATGTACTCCATAATCCCTCAGTAACGTTCCAGCTCCAAGCACTGTAATAATACGCAGTTCCAGCAGATAAACCTGTATCAGATGCAGAGCTGCCGGTAGTGTTAGTTACATTGGTTCCAGAATAAACACTAGTGGGATATGTGCTCGTTCCTCTTCGAATTTGTGTATAATCTGATCCGTTAGCCCCTACAGTCCATGATAGATCAATTTGACTTGAACTACTTGCCGAAGCAGAAAAGCTAGTTGGTGGATCAGGAGAATCACCTGTTATACTGGTACCAATAGAAGAAAAGTGCGGTATTTTTATCCAAATTGTCTGTGTACTGTTGTCTATGTAACCAAGTCCAGAACTAAGTGTGCTATCTGATTCATTACAAATTACACCTGTTCCATTTAGATATGCCTCATAGGATGTATTCAAGTAATCTACAAAATCGCTTAAACGTGGATCGGATTCAATATCATCAGTGTCGTTAACGCTTGAATTCCATATCTCATTGAATTCATTGTCATATAAAACTGGGATTGTAACCTTTATAGTCTTATTTATCAGACTGTCAGGATATGGTACCTTAATTAATACCGCGTCATATATATCAGGCCCTTGACTACCAAACTTCCAAGCAGCTTCTATACCACCACTTTGAGATTCAGTAGCATTTTGTGTGAAAACCGCGTCTGGAGGACCAGATGCAAGAAGGTCAACGTTGAGATAGTATACGGATATATTACCACAGCTGATCATCAAACTAACATCTCCCTTTAATATTGCATTAAATGGTGAAAACTCAGATTCACTCTGATTACCACATAAATCACAGCATGCTGGAGGATCGGGAACATTACACGTACTATTTGATGTATACATTCCCATTGAGAAGGTCATATTCTCCTTGTCTCCTAGAGGGTCAAAGTTACCAAATGATCTCATTGTAATGTTACAGGTACCACCAGAGCAAGTGATTGTATCTGTACTGGAGCTCCCAGTTAAGACATCGGAACTTACAAATGTTGATACTGGGGCATATTGCTGAGAATAAATCGTTAATTTTTTGAGGCTAGCTCCTTCCACTAGCGATATGTTAAATTGTCCATTTGAAGCATCTATCATCTGCATATAGTCAGTGCCCTCTAGCTCTCGTTTAATCTCAATAAAAGCATTTTCATTACTCAGCAGACTACCGGTGCTGTTAACAAGGTTAAATAGAACAGAGGTAGTGTTTACAATGATGGTTTCAGTCCAATTATTAGAAACATTATTTGAAACAATTTCTCTACTTATCCCTCCTGAAATTAGGGGAGACATAGTGAAATTATAGGTCGATTCACTTAAATTCCCATTATTGGAACTAATAATATGAGAGCCCATGTAATAATTCCCTGACACGTCCTTCACGTATGCTCTCAACAATATATAGGATGGAGCTATTGTTGCTGGCAGTGAGATATTATATTCCCCAGTTGCTGTGTTGTAAGAATCACAACTTCCATCAGATTCGTTTGCTAAGTTGAATGGCAAAGCCCAGTTTTCAAACACCATATCTTGATCTTCCATTATATATACTGCAGCTCTCATATCCTCAATCTCTGAAACTCCACTGAAAGACCCATTTAGATATCTATGATTATAACTTACATTAATAGATACATTAACAAGATATGTTCCATTGTACGGCATACAAGTTGTATTTACTCCACTAATGTTGAAATCTCCACTACCTGCACACGTGGTTGTAATGTTATAAAATCTAACACTTACCGGGAATGATTGACTTGGGAATATACTAAATGAGTAATTTCTGCCTGCTGGAACTGAAAAAATCTTTTCATAGCTATTGGTGAAAAATTCTTTCACTGAGTATCCCAATCTAAGATCCTTTACCATTATCTGAAACATTTTAGCAGAATAATTGTCTATTTCCTTGGTTTGCCAATTATAGTTAGGCCCTGTGGTATTTACTCTGAAGGATATAGCTGGTTTGAGGTAAATCTCAGGATTATTTAACATTGTTACAAATTCAGTTATTGGTATAGATGGTAGGCTTGTAGAAATATTAATTGCATAGGTACCTGTAGGTTCATATTCCGCAGCAGAGAGTCCGTAGAATAAATCTCCACCTCCACCAGGTCCAGGTCCTCCCATTCCCTGCTGTTGTAAACCAGATACATTTTCCTCGGTTGTAGGTATTCCAGTTACATTAAAATGACCAGTTTCATTTGTGTCAGCTGTGAAATATCCAAGAGTTATAGGCGGGCCACCTGACGAGAAACTAGAAACTGTTATATTAGCGGTTGCTCCCTGTAATGCGTTTCCATATCTATCCTTAATAGATCCATTAAATGAAAAGTTAGTAGTAATGAAAAAACTCATGTCAAAAGTCTGGTATTCACTGTAGTTGTTATATGCCTGTATTTGGAATTGTAAAGGTTCTAAAGGTCCTAAAGCGCTTGCATTAAACCAGAAATACTTGGTTCCATCACAAAGGAACCCCTCAGCATAATCTGTAGCGTTCCACACAACTATATCTTGGTTGGAAACAGTTGTATTATACACAGTGAAGTCCGCTTGGTTTTGAACTGTTGTGCCATTATTTCCAACATAGGTTAGATTTTGTGGTAAGATTATTGTTAGGTTATGTAAACGTTGTGTCGGCCCTCCTGTTTCTGTAACAAATGAAAAGTTGAATTTCTTTTCTGTGTTGTTTTCTATATATCTATCAGCAACATCTGAGTAATGCTCCTGTATAAACCATCCTGAACCACCTTGATGTGTGGCTGTGCCTGTGGCGTTACAGCTGAAACTGTACATACTTTTTGTAGTATTCCAACCCCAAGCTGAATATGAATACTGTTCACTTGAATTGAGATTTGAGTCAACATACGAGGAAGTAGTGCTAGATACATTACACACAGTATCTCCATCTGTTATATTCATCGGAGGATCCATACCCTCCATTCTTTGAATATGAACATAATCAGCACCTGATCCATGAGTGAAATTAAGTCGTATTTGTGTACTAGTCAAAGTCGATGCGGTAAAACTAGTGGTTGCTTGTGGACGTACATATAATGTCGTGTTATAAGTATCTGTCGAATAACTAGTTCCCCCGTCATAACTAGTTGTACCAGTCAAATTGATATAAACTGTTCCAACACCATTAGCATACCAGGTAATATTTGCTAAAGTGCCAGTCCCACCAGACAAATTGATAGCGGTACCATTGGTCCAGTTAAGATTATATGCATAACCTGAAGCATTGTTTATTGTTCCATTACTATCTGGTGCGGTCCAATTTCCTCCAGTGAACAAATCTCCAATTGTTGTAGATGTATAATTGATAAGACCAGCAGGTTCAAAGGTAATATTAGTTAAAGTTACATTATTGATTTCCCAATTAACATCTACATTTATGAGAACAAAAAATGTGTCTCCTATGGTAACATTTTCTGATTGAGGCACCATACTTATTACATTTGGTGTAGGCGCTGCCTTTGCAGTTTCTACAAAAAATACCACAAATGACGCAAATATCATTAAGGCAACAATACTAGTACTCAACAGCTTCTTTACAAATTTATTTCTAACAGTATTAACTTTTTGTTGCATCTCATCCACCATTCCCTCTTACTTTTGTTTTAGGTAGTAATTTACATAGTCTACACATTACTACCATAGACTTGGAGTGCTACCCGCTGAATTAGACTACTTAGATATATATCTTTCTAAATATACAATAATGTGCCTTTAATATTTAAGTTTTTGAATAAATATGCATATTTAGCTGCATATTTATCTGTATATTCAATCGTATTTTTACCTGCTGAAAAGTTAGATAAAATAAATTTTATTAAATCATATTAGGGATTACTGTACCCTCTACATCGGAAGAATACATTAATAGGAACTCTAGGAGCTTTTATTATTATAATGGTTCTGCTTGTTAAATATATAAGATTGAAAAAGATAAAAAACAATGAATTTCGAAGGTTTAACCCCTAATTATTTTTTAGCGTAATGCTTAGTCCATCTAACCCTTCTAGGGATACGCTTTAAATCCAACATATTCTTCTGGCACTTATTCTTACAGAAATGATACACAGTTCCATCTTTTTTTACAAAAATCTTACCAGTACCAGGTTCAATTTCATTTCCACAAAATGAACAAGTTCTTCTTTCAACCATAGACCTAAACCTCTAACGTGGTCCACCTAGTCTCTTTGCTTCTCTCTGAGTCTCACTAAGCATCAATATGTCACCAAGTTGAATAGGACCTATAACATTTCTCGTAATAATTTTACCTTTGTCAACACCGTCTAAAACCCTAACCTTAACTTGTGAAGCCTCTCCAGCCATACCGGTACGGTCAATTATTTCTACAACTTCACAAGGGGTTCCGTCTACCATAGTTTAACCCTGTTTTTTCAATGTTTCTATCTTTTTAACAATGCTTTCAATACCTGCTTTTTCTTTGCCAGGATTAACAATAGCCACTGCAGCAGTAGCCACATTGAGGCCTGCTGCACTACCTAATTCCTCTTTACTAGGAACATACGTATAAGGTATCTTTTTTTCTTCACATAAGATAGGCATATGAACAAGAACCTCTTCAGGTGTAACATCCTCAGCCATTACAACAAGCTTAGCCTGCCCACGCTCAACTTGTTTAGTGGCCTCATTTGCCCCTTTGCTTATCTTACCATTATCTCTAGCTTTTTCTACAAGATCATAGGCTAAATCCTGTAGTTCTCTAGGTGCTTGAAATCTTACATATATAGCCATATTTTAGCCTCCTTTTGAAGCTTTCATAGATATATTTCCCTTAGGAAATGTAAAAGTTGGAATGAAGGGCACATATAAAAACCTTTTTCAGTAATTTTTAGAGAGGTAAAGGTGTTCTTTCAACTTCTAATCCATCTGCAGTTGGATACTCCTCTATCATATAACATTCAAGCCCTCGTTTTTTAAGATCTAATGCAATTTTTTCTAGAACCCAAAGAGCAATTTCAATTCTTTTCTTTTCGTTATTTAAAAAAATATGGTTGCTTTCTATCTCAAAATCCTGTTTTAATGCCTCAAAAAGTTCTTCCAATGACATGTTTTGTGCGTAAATCACTCCTTTTAACAAGGTGCCTTCATTACTAATAACCTCATATCTCTTTGCAACGTTTTTTGCCCTGCGCATTATTCTATTCTTAAGTTGTATTCCGTCTTTAAATGACGATGAACAGTAATGAACACCTATTTCAAAATCCTCCTTCGAAACCATATCAATAACACTATTTGCTGATTCCTGACTGCCTTTTACAGCAGCTGAAATATCATCTTTTACTGTAAAACCTCTACTGCCTAATTTTTCAGCATTTGTTTCAGAAAACTCAAGTTCATTCAAATTAACCCAATTGATTCCAATGTCGTCCGCCCAAGTGATCACTGAAAACATTTCATTTTCCATACCAGGAATCGCAGGTATTTCAATAGCAACATCAACATCTGTTTCTAAGGCATTTTTAATCGAACCAAGCATTGAGCTGTTATTCATATTCTTCCAGTGTTCAGGAAGTGGATGAAATCTAATTTCATCCAAACCAGCCGATGCAAGCTCATCAATATATTCACTATTTTTAATACCAGATGTATACAAGTGAATGTGAAAATCTGAACCAAATGTATCTTTTAGAAGAGAGATGTAATTTTTAGTTCTCCTCCAAACAACAAGTGGATCACCACCAGTGATACCTGCGCCAGTGGCTTCGATGTATTCTGCCTCCTTTATCAATTTCTTAGTATCCCTTTCATTTTCAAGTTCCCATTCGTTAGCAAAAATACGATCTTTACCTAACTTTCTAGTGCTTAACGGACAATAGAAACATTTAGCAGAGCAAAGACCGGTTATCAGTACTACCATCTTTGAACCATGTGCACACATCTTACAAGCAGGTGACAAAGGAGCAAGGTAATTACTTTCGTTAAACCAAGGCGTGATCTTCTTCATTTTATTCCAAACCTTTGGCAGTTATTGTAAAAACAGCTTTTTTTCCTTTAGGTTGAGATTGATGTTTAATTATGGTTGCCTGTCGTTTTCCGCTGCCTATTTTTTCTAGTTTAATTATTGTTTTTACCATACGCTCAATAACCCGGCCTCCAAATGGTTTTACATCATCATTTTCGGTAGAATAGACCTGCCCAGCTATTATAACATAGAGTTTTTTCTTCATTGCAGCAAGTTGTAACTCAGTTATTTGCCTATTTAAAGATCTATCCGCAAACTTTTCATCATCTTCGAGCATGAGACGATAAAATGAATTAAATGTATCTAAAATTATGAGTTCTATATCATCTATTTTTAAGGCATTTTTAATCATCTTTTCTTGCTCTTCAAAAGACGATGGTCTGAAAAATAAAATATTTGAAAGAATAGTTTTGCTATCATTACCACTACATATTTGTTTTAGTCTTTCTAAAGATACTCCTCCACTATCTATGTATGCAACCTTTTTACCACCAGCTGCACATTCTCTAGAGGCCTGTAGACAAAAATTTGTTTTACCACTACCTGCCTCACCGTAGATCTCAGTAATAGAATTGGTTTCTATTCCTCCACCTAAAAGGTCATCGAGAGGTTTGCATTTGAGTTGTAATCGTTTCATCTCAAAGTTAGTCAGAGAGATCTTGAATAAAAAGGTTTTCAATATTTATATTACAAAATTCTATCTTTTAGTATACATGCTTTACAAAGTTCTTGAGATGTAGGTTCACCACACTCTAAGCATTTGTTTAACTCAGCAGGTGGATATTTTTCTAACAATATATCTTTAATACCATCATAGCTGTTCAAAATACTATGTCGTGTCCCAGGGTTTTTAAATTCAAGAGCATCTATTATATCTCGGAAATCTCCACGTAGAGCACGAGTTGAATAGGGACATTCAGCATCGTAGAACTCTGTGTTCTTTATAATGGCATACAATGCAACTTCTTTCTCAGGGATGGTACGAAGAGGTAACATGCGAGGTACAAGTCCTGGTTGAATTTTTTTATGCGGTCCTAATCTCGCTAGTTTTTGTATATCACCGTTGACAAAATTCATCAATATCGACTGAGCTATATCATCCAAATTATGCCCTGTGATAAGTTTGTCAATTCCTAGTTCCTTTGATTTCTTGTTTAAACATAACCGTCTAAAAACTCCGCAGTAGCTACATTCCCCTAGCTCATCCTTCATAGAAGCTATTTCATCCATTGTCTTTCCAATTATATCTTTGAATGACACAATTTGATGGTTTATACCAAGTTTTTTACAGTTTCTAGCAGCGAATTTAATGCTTTCGTCTCTATATCCATGTATTCCCTCATCAACAGTTATACCATAAAGATCAATATTTGGTCTTTTAAAAAAAATATCATGGATAACATAAAGCGCAACTGTACTATCCTTCCCACCAGACACAGCTACAGCTATCTTACTGTTATCTTCAGTTCTACCTTGTTTTTTAATATCTTTTTTAACTCTTCTTTCAAAATATTCAATAAAGTGATCTCCACATAGATGTGTACCATTGTACCGAATAAACGTTACCGCAGGTTTCTTACACTTGCTACAAGTCTTAGTCATCCAAAATCGAGAATATCTTCTAAATAAAATAGTTATTGATTTAGTGCATCTGCCTGTATTTCAAATGCTATGATAGGATACTCTAAGTCAAATTCTGAGATAGTCTTGGGGTGTATCTCACCAAAAAACCCAATTTCTTTGTTTTTAGTTACAACCGATGCACATCTCCCTTTTACAAAAGCAGGATGATCATGGTCTTTAATGTTATATTTTGTTCCTGAATCTCTCATAAAAGCCTCAACAAGAGATTTACATTCAGTAAAGTTTGCTTTTGCATCTATTTTAACAAAAGCAAGATAATGTTGATTTTTAAAACTCTCGTCAGCTATAATACCCAGTTCAAAAATCTGTTGAGGCAGAGGATGGTGTTTATTCTGATTTAGAATTTTAAGGAGCGAAGGAATGAGACCCACACGCAAACAGGAATACTCTTCACCAATGGGGTTCTCTATTTGTACTCTGTCTCCAACTTTTAAACCCATCTTTTTAAACTCATCTTGCTCATTAGAAATTGTAAATGTTGTAACCTCGTTAAAACCAAGACCAATCATAATATTTCTAAGAGCATCATAAAAACTACGATTTGGCAAATATTTACCAAATGTCAAATCCTCTGGAAAATCTATTTTAAATTTATCGTAACCATAACCAACTGACACGTCTTCAACAAGATCTATATCATGCAAAATATCTGCTCGCCATGCAGGAATCCCAACATTCAGCTTATTTTTACTTGATTCAACAGCGTTGTACCCCATTTTTTTAAGACAAGCAACTATCTCTTTCCCATTCAATTTTGTACCAAGAATCTTATTTACATAATCAACTGATAGCTTTCTTTTTTCTGGACTTAAATCTGGTGAAATATAAGATTTGCCACCATCTTTAACAGTAGTGCTATAAATCTGCCCTCCTCTCTCAGCAAGTGAAGTCGTCACAATATTTAAAGCATAATTTATCGCCTTTCTATCATTACCTGTAACATCAATAAATAAATCTGTGGTAAAAGGTGTAACTTCGGTGAGACTACCATTAATTATTGGGGGGTAAGAAAGCACATTATTGTATTTATCAACAATTAAAGGATGTTTATCATAACCTTTCAATATGAAAGCATAATCAACTCCTTTCTCGTGTTTCTCTAAAATCTCACTCATCGTCATTGATTCAACTTTATTTAGAGGAACAAATTCCACTGAATCTGGATCAACTGCTTTGTATGTAAAAGGAGGTTCTACAGGTTCATAATTATGAACACCTATAGCAACTTTTTTCCTGTTTCTACCAAGCCCCAGGTGTAGTTTTTCTTGTAATTCCATAAGAGACGCTATAAGCTCATCAGTCATAGTCACGTTTTTCACAAGAGCTGTCACTACATAGGGTCTTACTTTTTTAACAGATGGTTCAACATTTATTACGATGTCAGACTTTTTAACATTGTATTTTTTAAGTCCTATTTCGAACTCAAAAAAAGCTCTTGATGCTCGTGCAATTCCTTCAACAGATGCGAGATCTGGTCTATCTGGAAAAAACTCGATGCTTATCTCATCTTCTTCGACTTTATCTAGATCAGCTCCGATCATCGGCAATCTTTCTATTAACTCATCTTTTGAAATTTTATGTCTAAGGATATTGATAAAGTCGTTATAATCGAATGTCACAACTGGCATATCAAGGTGAAATAAGTTTTTGGTATATTTGATTTTGGTGAAAAAGTTATTAAAAATCTTTATATTGCCCTTAAAGGGAGTTGAAATATATAAAATGTCTAAGTTCAAACTTGTGTTATTTGATATGGATGGAACGCTTCTTAAAGGAAGAGGTATCTTTGTAATTGCAGAAAAAAAGAATTTTAAAGATGAACTTATACGATTAATAACTTACAAAGGCGTTGATTTTTATAAGAGAAGTATCGATATTGCTAAGTTATCAAAAGGACTTAACAAAAATGAATTATTAGAAATATTTAGAACTATTCCACTACAGGAAAATATCAAAATTGTAATTGAAGAATTAAAAAAGAAACATATAAAGACAGCCATTGCAACGGATAGTTATAAGTTCTTAGCTGATGATTTGAAAGATAGATTGGGAATTGATTATGTTTTTGCCAATAATCTTATAATAAATGATGATATTATTACTGGTGAACTAGAAATACATAATAAACAACTAACAAAGGACTTTTACAGTGGTAAAATATACTCCATCTGTAAAAGTTGTGTGTTAGAACAACTCTGTGATAAACTCGGTATAAATATTGGGGAGTCAATAGCTGTTGGTGATGGAAAAGTAGATATCGGTATGATCAAAAGAGCTGGACTTGGAATTGCATTTAATGCCTCTGAAGAAGTTCAAAAAAATGCAGATGTTGTGGCTAACGACTTAAAAGTAATATTAGAATATATTTAGATGTGATAGAATGGATATAAAACAGGAAGAAATAACTACACTTCATGAATTGTGCATAGACAAAGAAAAGCTCATAAAAACTGTTAGCGATACTGCGACTGAACGTCCAGTTTCTGTCATCATGCCAATGTTGTATAAAGAAATCGAAAATGATGCACTGGAAAATATTGTCAAAGGGTTAAACAAATGTGATTATCTAAATGAAATTGTTATTCCACTTGCCGCAAAAAACGAAAAAGAGTTTAGACAGGTTAAGCGGTTTTTCAGAGATTTAAAAATACCCAAACTTATTATGTGGTGTAACGGTCCAAAGGTCGAAAAAGTGTTGACCGAACTCAAGAAAGATGGATTGAATCTTTTAAAATTTAGAGGGAAGGGCAGAGATGTCTGGCTGGCTATGGGTATAGCTAGCATTAAAAATTATGCAATTGCACTTCATGATGCGGATGTTTTGGGTTATACCGAGATGATTCCTACAAAATTGTTGTATCCCATTGTTGAACCAGAGCTTGATTTCAAATTCAATAAAGGTTATTATGCTAGAGTAAATCTTCAACGAAAGATTATTTACGGACGTGTGTTCAGACTTTTTTTACATCCACTTCTGAGATCAGTTGTAGATTTAATAGGAGCTGAACCAGATTTTGTCAGGTTTTTACGCTCATTTAGATATCCTATATCTGGAGAATTTGCTTTAACAAGTGATCTTGCTCGTGATGTTGATATTCCTGGGGATTGGGGCATTGAAATCGGTATAATGGCTGAAATGTATAGAAATGTAACCTCCAAAAGAATTTGTCAAACAGATCTAGGTTTTTATGATCATAAACATCAGAAAATTGGTGGTGAGACTCAGGGTCTTACTAAAATGACTGGTGATATCTTGAAAACGTTACTCAGAGTTTTAATTGAAGAAGATCATATAGGGGTTTCCAGGGAGTTTCTAATATCATTAAGGGTTTTATATCAGAGACATGCACAGGATTGCGTAAGGAAATATCATGCTGATGCTCATTTTAATAATTTGAGATATGATAGACATTTGGAGGAAACTATGGTAGAAAAATTCAGCCAGCAGATTATGAATGCTGGTACTATCTATATGAGAAGACCAGTTGGCACAAGGATACCTGACTGGCTAAGAACAATTTCTGCACGTAAAAAAATAAGGGAGCAATTATTGGACGTGGTAATTGAAGATAATAAATGAGGAGAAAAACATGAATCAGGATTGGAATAAAGGTATTAGTTTAAAAACAGAATTAGTAAAAAAATGTAAAGAAATGAAGCCGGTAGACATAATGGTCGGTGTACTTTGTAAAGATGTTGAGACCACTGTTCTAAATGTTTTAAATGTGGTAAATGAAGGACTTTATAGATACTTTCCAGACTACAAAAAAGCAATTGTGATCTGCTGTGCAGAATCTTGTGATAAAACTGATGAAGTAGTAGATCTTTTTCAACCATATAACACCATAGAAAAGATTGTAACTCATGATATCACAGAAGGTGGCAAAGGCGCCGGTGTAATGACTATCTTTGAGATAGCCCATGAATCAGATGCAAAATGTGTTATTTTAATGGATGGAGATCTACTTAGTGTAAAACCACAATGGATACAAACCATTGCAAATCCTATCGTGTATGGAAGGGCTGACCTTACTGTTCCTTATTATATCAGAGATAAAAATGATGGCGTTATAACAAATAACTTAGTTTACCCTTTTACAAGAGCACTCTATGGAATAGATATTAGACAACCAATAGCTGGTGAGTATGCAATATCAAAAAATCTCTATGAATTATTACGTGATCATCCTCTATTTCCACCTGATTTTGGCGTTGATATTTTTATTTTAACTGTTGCAGCAGCAGAAGAATTGTACGTAAAGGAAGGGTTATTTTCTTTGAAAATTCATGAATCTACAACTCGTTATCTTGAACCCGAGAAATTTTTAATTCCAATGTTTAGAAAGGTAACTGGTTGTATGTTTGAACTTGCAAAATTTTATGAATATCACTGGAAATCCAAGCCAACCAGGTGGCGTGCAAAGTTTTATCGGGAATGTTTTAGTCAGAAACCTATACCTGTAAGAGTCAATATCTCCAAAATGAAGAAATCTTTTGAATCAGAGTTTGCATCTTCAAAAAAGATTATGAACCACTATCTACCTGATAGTATTTTGAAGGATTTGGAAAAAATTGTAAAAAATAATAATAACTTTGATTCTGAAATATGGGCTGAAGTAGTTTATAACTATGCTGCTGCATGGAAAAATTTAGAACGTGATTCTGATAAGTATCTTCTTCTTGACTCGCTTAAAACGTTATGGATAGGGCGTTTTGTGAGCTATGCAACTGAAGTGAAAAATATGGATATAAATGAAGCAGAAATTGTTATACAAAAACAAGCAGAGATCTTTGAAGAAAAATTTGATTATCTAAAATCTATTTACGATGAGCCCATAATATCTACCCAAACATCTTAGAAGAAGTGTTTACTATGAAAATACTTGCAACAGCAGATATACATGGATCACAATACAGGTTAAACATTGTTTTGAAAAATATTGAAAGATATTCACCTGACCTTGTAGTTGTATGTGGCGATATAACTCAGTTTGGTCCTGGAGAACTAGCCAAGAACTTTTTAGATCAAATACCTGTTGAAACATTAGCTTTAACAGGTAACATTGACACAGCTGATGTAGGCAGAGGAATCGATGATAGCAAAGCAACAAAAATTGAGATGAAAAAAATAGTAAAAAAAGGCATTCCATTTGTAGGAGTCAATGGGATAGATCCATATCAATTCAAAGTTGCTGAAGAAAAAAAACTTTTAGATGAAACAAGTGTATTAATATCCCATGAGCCTCCATATGGTGCACAGGATAAGGTTTTTCTTGGGATGCATGCAGGCAGTAAACCGTTGAGAGAAATCGTTGATAAATACAAACCACGACTTGTACTTTGTGGACATATACATGAAGATCCAGGTATAACAAAAATTGGTAAAACCACAGTTGTTAACTGTAGTATGGGGAAACGTGGAGAAGGAGCAATTATAGAGATAAATGAGAAATTATCTGTTAAAATGCTTGATTAAAAAGTAGCCCCGTCTAGATTCGAACTAGAGTCCGAAGACCCAGAATCTCCGATGATTGACCTACTACACCACGGGGCTATGACACTTAAATCTGAATAAGTCTTCTTCTTATGAAACTTACTTTTTGTACTATCATTAAACTCTATAAATATTTAAGTAGAGGTCTACCAATTACCCAATAGCATGGCGACTATTTGGGACAATATCTTAAACATCCTAAGAGAAAATATAGATATTTTACAATTGATTATAATTATCATTACCGCCTTTGTTATTTTTGGTATTATATCAAGAGCCATTAAAAAAAATTTATTAAAAAAAGTAAAAACAAAAAAACAAGCCTCAAATATTATGACATTCGTAGATTTGCTTAAATTTTTGTTTTTCTTCTTTTTAATTATAATTGCCGTTGCTTCTTATTATGGTAGATGGGGTGAGCTTGGTTTCATTGCAGGTTTATTGACTGTTGCATTAGGTTGGGCTCTTCAGAAACCTATTAGTGGCGTAGTTGCATGGTTGGTTCTCGTTACCAGACGGCCATTCATTATCGGTGATAGAGTAACCATCTCTAATATAAAAGGTGATATAACAAATATTTCCCTGACACATATATTTCTAGATGAAATAGGGGGAACTATTGAAGGTGAAGAACTCTCAGGAAGAACAGTTATGATACCAACCTCTATTATCTTTGAAGAAGAAGTAATAAATTATACTAAGAGTGATGACTATATTTTAGATGAAATTATCACTGCAATTACTTATGAGAGCAATCTGGAAAAAGCAGAAGAGATCACGATTTCATCAGTTGAAAAAATTATGAAAACACTTTGGGATGAATTCCCAAAAAAAATTTCTAAAGAACCTCATACCAGGTTACTCTTTAAGGATTCAGGTATAGATGTAATTGTTAGATACTATACTATTGCAACTAAAAGAAACAAAATAGCTACTGATATTAGACGAGAAATATTTAATCAAATACGGAAAACGAAAGACGTAGAAATTGCTTATCCACATACTGAAGTATTGTTCAGAGAAAAAAATGTTTAACTAAGATTAAATATGGAAGAATAACGGGGAAATTTAGAATATAAAATTGTTTTTACTTATTTAAGAAAATTGTCTGCGTTGGGAATGCCATCTCTATGCCTTCTTTTTCAAAGGCTTCTTTGATTTTAAAATTTATTTCTTGTTGGGTGTCTCTGTATTTCACATAATCTTTAGTATTCATGTAGTAAATTACGTTAAAATTCAGACTGAAATCCCCAAATTCAGTAAAATGTACTCGATCTAAACTATGAACATGTTCTAGTTTTTCAGGATCAATTATTGATTTTACTATTTCGAGTACCTTTTTTAATTTCTTAACCGAAGTATCGTAGGTTACTCCAAATGAAAATTCGATTCTACGCTTGTTCATTTTTTTGAAATTACGTACACTTGCTGTTGTTAATTCCCTGTTTGATAAAACAAGTTCTTCACCTTGTAATAACTCTAAACGGGTTGATTTCATTCCGATTTTTGTTACTGTTCCTGCATATTCACCAACAATAATGAAATCACCGATTTCAAAAGGACGGTCGAAGTAAATCGAAAATGCACTGAAGAAGTCACTTAGTACATGTTGCAAAGCAAATCCAATGACAATTGCTGTTGCTGCACCTCCAATTGCAAGACCTGTCAAATCTATTCCTGCAAGTGCCATGAACACAAAAAATGCAAGTAGATAGACTATAGCATTAAAGATACCTCTAAAAACGAATAAGATATGTTGACTTGTTTTCTTTCTTTTTTCTTGTCTTTCTGCATACCATGCAAATAGCACATTAGTAACTCTAGTGAAGATATAGGCTATAAGTAATACTTCTATTAGTAGGAAGATATTTTCTACTAAATTTATGTCGACATATTGATTTAATACACTTAGATTATGAATAAAAAAGTAAATACCAAAGAATATGACTAATACATAAATGGGTCTTTTGACATTTTTTAGTATCTCGTCATCTATTTTTGTTTTAGTCTTTTTAGCTAATTTTTTGAAGTAATGTTCGAAAACATGTTCAATTATCCATCCTAATATTAGAAATAGTATCAGAAGGATTGTTGACCATATCAATTCTCCATAAAGTGGATCAGAAAATCCAAAGATATCATTTATTCCCTGGCTTATTGAGGAAAATGTCTCTTCTAAACTCATATTAATCGCACACCTTATAAAAACAACTTATATTTAAGCTTTAGTTTGATATTTTTTCAGTGAATTATTGGAAAAATTAATACATAATCACTTAATACATGAAGTCTAAGTTTCACCTATTTGATTAAGGGAGGTTAATATGACCATAGTTTTAGATGGTTCAGGGTTGACAATTGAAAAATTGGTTCGCGTGGCGAGGAAAAATGAAAAAGTCGAGCTTCATCCTAATGCTCTAAAACTTATTGAAAACTGCAGAGAGCTACTTGAAGAAAAAATCAAAAAGCGCGAAATAATGTATGGGGTTAACACAGGTATTGGCGAATTTTCGGAGGTAGTGCTTTCTGATGAACAAATCAAAGATTTTCAGAAATATCTTATATATAATCATGCTGCAGGTATAGGCGATCCTGCCCCTATTGAATACGTTAGAGGAGCTATGGCTTCACGGGTTAATGTTCATGCTCATGGTCAATCTGCCTGTCGTCCTGAAATAACTCAGACACTTATAGAGATGTTAAATAAAGGTGTAACTCCATTTGTTTGCCAGAAAGGATCTGTTGGAGCTTGTGGTGATTTAGCCCCAATGTCCCAAATTGCTTTACTCATGTTAGGGGAGGGCAAAGCTTTCTACAAGGGGAAACTTCTCGATGGCAAAGAAGCCATGGATAAGGCGGGTATTTCTATTCCTGGTTTAAAAGCTAGAGATGGACTTGCTATCATAAATGGTGCCAACCTTCTTACAGCGATGAGTGCGATATTTCTTTATGACGCAAACAACTGGTTAAAGCAAGCTGAAATAGCTGCTGCAATGTCTCTTGAAGCTCTTAGAGCAAACATGAGGCCGTATACTCCAAAGTTGCATGAGGCACGTGGCTTTCCTGGTGCTGTAAGAACTGCAAATGCAATATTTAAATTAATCAAAGACGGCGATCTTCAGGAAGAGAAGATCAAATGTAAGATTCAGGACGCATATTCAATGCGCTCTACTCCACAGGTAATTGGTGCGGCTCATGATGCATTGGCCTTTGCACGTTTACAAGTTGAAATAGAACTCAACGGCGTGGGTGATAACCCTGTTTTTTTCCCAAAGGAGGATTTGCAGTTATCTGGTGCTAATTTCCAGGGATCTCCTGTTTCACTTCCTATGGATATGGCAGGTGCTGCTGTTACCATGGTAAGTGTAATGTCCGAGAGAAGAATGAATAGACTGAATAATCCTGCTTTAAGTGTTGGACTTCCAGCGTTTTTAACAAAAGGTGCAGGTATGTTCTCAGGACTTATGTTAAGTCAGTATACAGCTGATGCTTTGGTAGTTGAACAGCGCATTCTTTCTAATCCTGCTTCTATTCAATCAATTCCTGCTGCAGCTGATCAGGAAGATTTCGTTTCCATGGGTATGAACACTGCTATTAAGAATTTCCAGATACTTGACAATGCATACGGTGTTTTAGGTATTGAGTTTATGGCTGCTGCACAGGCACTTGATTTCCGTGATTATAAATTTGGCAAAGGTGTAACTAAAGCCAAAGAAGTTATAAGAAGACATGTTAAGTTTTTAGATGAAGATAGACCACTTTATCCTGATCATACTAAGATGAAAAAACTTGTCAAATCCTGTGAGATACTAAAGGAAGTAGAAAAAGAAATAGGAAGTCTCGGGTAATTTTATTTAATCATTGGAGCACGCAGATCAGTCTTTTTTATTACTTCAATTGACTCTTTATACCCTGCATCAGCATGCCTGACAACACCTATACCAGGATCTGTTTTGAATACTCGTTTAATACGCTCATCTGCTTCTTTTGTTCCATCACATACAACAACCATACCTGCATGAGTGGAAAGACCAATACCTACACCCCCTCCATTATGAATCTGAACGCTATCAGCACCAGCTGCACAATTAAGAAGGGCATTAATTAATGGCCAATCAGCTATAACATCACTGCCATCTCGCATATTCTCAGTCTCCCTATATGGAGATGCAACACTACCGCTATCTAAGTGATCCCTTGATATAGCAACAGGTCCTATTTCACCGTCTCTTACCATTCTATTGATTTCCAAAGCAAACTTTTCTCTTTCACCATAACCAAGCCAGCAAACACGAGCAGGAAGTCCTTCCCATGGGAGATGTTTTTCTGCAAGTTCAATCCAGTTGGATAAAACATCGTCTTCTGGGAACAATTCAATAACAGCTTTATCAGTCTTTAAAATGTCGTCAGGGTTGCCAGTAAGTGCAAGCCATCTAAAAGGTCCACGGCCTACACAAAGCATTGGTCTAACATAAGCAGGGACAAAACCAGGGTAATCAAAAGCATTGTTAAGTCCTGCTTTCAGAGCTTGTCCTCTAAGATTATTACCATAGTCAAAAACAACTGCTCCGTTTTTCTTGAAATCAAGCAGTGCCTTACAATGATTCTTCATACTCTCCATCGATTGTTTGACATATTTACTGGGATTCTCCTTTCTAAGTTTTAATGCATCTTTTAAAGAATCCCCATAGTAACCAGCTGGAACATATCCGTTAAGCTCATCATGAGCAGATGTTTGATCAGTGACAACATCTGGTTTAAAACCATCTTTAACCAATTTAGGATGGGTATCAGCACAGTTTCCAAGAAGACCTAGAGACAACGCTTTTCCTTCTTGTTTTGCATCTTTTGCCATCTCGACAGCTTCATCAAGACCTTTTATTTTTTCATCGCAAAATCCTGCTTCTATTCTTCTGTTAATACGTTTTTCGTCACATTCAACAGCAATACAAACACCGCCATTCATTTTAATAGCAAGTGGTTGAGCACCACCCATACCGCCAACACCACCGGTTAGGACAATTTTTCCTTTTAAATTGCTGTTGAAATGTTTTTTTGCTAGCGCAGCAAATGTCTCATATGTTCCTTGAATAATACCCTGAGTTCCAATGTAACACCAGGATCCTGCTGTCATCTGACCATACATAATAAGGCCTAATTTTTCAAGCTCATGAAATTTTTCCCAGTTACTCCAATGTGGGACTATATTTGAGTTCGCCATAACGACTCTGGGTGAGTTCTCCCATGTTTTAAAAACAGCTACAGGCTTGCCAGATTGTATAACCATTGTTTCATTGTTTTCAAGATTTTTGAGTGTTTCTACTATCTTTTCATAGCATTCCCAATTGCGAGCAGCTTTTCCTGTTCCACCATATATAATCAATTGATCAGGGATCTCAGCATTCTCAAGGTTGTTTTCTAGCATTCTCAAAATTGCTTCCTGTTTCCAACCTTTACAGCGTAAATCGCTTCCTGTGGTGGCTTTGACGATACTCCCCATAAAAACCGTTTGTTAATATCTGTGGTTTGTACTTAAATCTTTTTTAAGAAATCAAGACTAAAAAGGAAGGATTGGCTGGCCTCACTAGGAGGGGATGGGATGCACTCTAACAAAAACTACCAGCCCGATTCCTTCCATTAATAACAAATGAGTAACACATATATATGTTTTTCGCTAAAAAGAGGGTTTTACAGGAGGGAAATACTTACAACATTATTCCCTCTCAGGATTATAGTACCAAGGCGCCTCTTGTTTTCTTCGTTTGTCTCTTCGACATCAGTTAAAACCATGTTCATGTACTCATCGTAACCTGTAAGCTTTCCTTCTACAACCCTCCCATCCTTTAACAGGAGAGATAATTGCTGATTTAATGCTTTTTCTAGCACGTCTAAAGGTAGCGCCATGGGGTAAGTGAAATACCTTCTCCTTTTTAAATTATTCCCCTAGTAGTTATCTTATCAAAAATGGTAACAATTAAAAGGTAAATGCTGATTACAGAACTGCCCTTAAGGGGAGGCAAAGCCTATGGCAGATGGAAATATTGTTCATGTGGTAGGCACAGGAACTATAGGGGAGCCTTTGATTGGTTTACTATGTGACGCCAGAGAAGATTTAGAGATAGATGAGGTAACTTTTTACAAACATAGCCCTGTCTTAACAGATAGACCCAAAGTTAAAGGCTTGGTAAATAGAGGTGCCAATCTTGCTGTTAGCGAAGAAAAAACTGAAGATTTCCAAGAGTTAGGTATGGATCCTGTGTATGACGCTGAGGAAGCAATAAGACGAGCCTCTGTTGTTATTGATTGTACACCTAAAGGAACTGGTTTGTCGAATAAAGATAAATACTATAAAAAATACAAAAATAAGGTAAAAGGTTTCTTAGCACAGGGCTCTGAGTTTAGCTTTGGGAAGATGTATGCTGTTGGTATCAACGATGAAGCTATAACTAAAAAGGATCAATTTATCCATATTGTTAGTTGTAATACTCATAATATAGCTGTTTTAATAAACACACTCGCAATTGAAAACAAAAAGAACCATCTTAAAGAAGGCAGATTCCTCTGTATGAGAAGAGCAAATGATATCAGTCAAGATAAAAGTTTTATACCCTCTCCAGAAGTAGGATCACATAAAGATGAAAAAATGGGAACCCATCATGCTGTAGACGTATATCACCTCTATAAGACGCTAGGAATCGAACTTAATGTATTCTCGAGCGCTTTAAAACTAAACACACAGTATATGCACTCTATATGGTATGATTTAAAACTAAATAATAAAATAACCAAGGATAAAGCAATACAGAAATTTATTGATAATCCTAGAGTAGCAGTCACACATAAAAAATCAGCTAATCTTGTGTTTTCTTTTGGTAGAGATCATGGTCACTATGGTAGGATACTGGATCAAACGGTTATTGCAATACCAACGATACACGTGTTAAATGATAACGAAGTAATAGGTTTCTGTTTCACACCACAGGATGGTAATTCAATTTTAAGTAGTATCACTGCTACAGAGCGTTTCTTATTTCCAGATTCATATGAAGAAAAACTCAATGTACTAGGTGCGTTTCTACTACAAGAAGTATAGTTATTAAATAAACTATTTCAATCTTCTATCTATTTACTTTTTACTGGGGGACATTTAATAAGATGACTACCAGAAGCAAAACAATACGTGATCCGATTCATGGGGATATAAAAATTGATGGTTTATTCCTTGATTTAATTGAAGCCCCAGAAATACAACGTTTGTATAACATTAAGCAACTAGGTTTTGCGCATCTTGTTTTCCCAGGTGCACATCACACAAGACTCGAGCATTCTCTTGGAACATACTATATGGCTTCACAAGCAGCAGAAAAACTAGATTTAGATAAAAATGAAAAAGAAATTGTTGCTTGTGCTGCTATGTTACATGACATTGGTCATGGTCCTTTTTCACATACACTTGAATCCATTCTTAGGGAAACATTAAACGTAGATCACGTAGATCTAACTGAAAAACTAATCTTTGGTGAACATGAAATATACGATAACAAAGAAAAAAAATTTATAAATTCACCAAGTGTTTTTGATATCCTTAATAAACATAACATAGATAAAAAGGAAATAATTGATATCATTAGAGGTAAGACACATAAAAAGCCATACCTTAGCCAGCTTTTGAATAGTTCTATTGATGTAGACCAACTGGATTATCTTGTCCGCGATGCTTACTATACCGGTGTTGCGTATGGTATGATAGATATCGAGCGTTTTTTACAAACATTGATTATCAATGATAATAAACTGGCCGTTAATAAAAAAGGTGTTGGAGTTGTAGAGAATATTCTGATGGCTAGAACTCTTATGTATTCCTCAGTTTATTTTCATAAAACCGTTCGCATCGCCGAGTTAATGCTTTCAAAAGCTATTGAAATGATAAAGGGTACAGAGCCTTTTAAATTTTTTAAAATGACAGATGCTGAGCTAATAAATGATTTGAAAAAAATAGGACCTTTTCAGTATGAAATTGCTACCCGGTTAAAATACAGAGAGCTGTTTAAACAGGTATATGCAGTATCAAAACCAGAGTTAGATAAAAAAGGTATTAACGCAATCAAAAAATTGGATGATATTAAGTTTAGAAGAGAGAAAGAACGTGAACTCGAAGAACTACTTAGTATACCCCCCGGTCATATAATAATTGATGTTCCATTTAAGGAACTGCATCAGGCTGAACCTAGGATTGATCAAACAGACATAGTTATTGTTGATAAAAATGAGATTAAAACACTGGATGAGTACACTCCAGTGGCTAAAGCCATCAGATTAAGACCAATTCCTGACTGGATTGTAATGATAGTTACAGATGAGAAATATAGGGACGCTGTATCGGAAAAAGCTGAAGAAATACTGTTCAATTAGAAATATAAAGTAAGAATGTGCAATTATGAATAGCAATAAAGGAAATCTTGTCAAATCAATAAAAAATTATCTAAAACTTGGTCGTCTTTTTGGAGCATCAACTATCTATGGATGTATCCTTATTGGTGCATTTACTTCAACAGCGAACGCCAATTTATTAGATGCTGGAAAACTCTTATTGGTTGCAATATTCGCTCATGCATATATTGGGTCAATAAACGATTATTGGCATATTGAAGAGGATAAAAATAACCCTCAATTTCAATATAAACCTCTTGTTCGAGGCGATATCTCTCCCAGAAATGCATTGATTTTCGTATTATTTTGTTTAATAATGACAATTATTCTTTCAATTGTTTTTTATCCTACTTTATTATCTTTTATCGCCATTATTATAGCAGCTTTTTTTGCTACATTCTATACTGTTAAAGGAAAATACATTGCGTGGCTGTATGATTTTTCCCCTTCAATCGGAGCAGTTTTTTTAGTAATCTATGGAGCTACGACCAGAGGAGAAATGACTTCAATAACAATTGTTGCCGCTATTTGTGCGTTTTTTGTTAGTGTCTATAGTGAGTGGATGGGCGGGATGAAAGATGTAGATATTGATAGGAAATTTAATGTACCAACAACGGCAGTTAGATGGAATTATTCCTATGATAAACATCTTTCTTTAAAAGACCCGAACTTCCTTTATTTTATATGGATTGTAGTCTCAATTGACATTGCATATTCAATGCCATTTTTGCTTCATTTACTTTCACCGACATATTTCTATATATTCTTATTCATAGGTATCCCAATCCAGTGCTACTTAATATACAGATTATTTGGAAAACAAGATAAAGAAAGCCTCCGAATACATCCATTGCTTTTCCTTGGAGGTATGAATTTTTTGGCTTTTGTTTTGGTTATAGATAAAATAATGATATGGGGTGTACTTATTACAGTAGCTTTTATCTTGGGATGGTATTATGTCTTCTCATTGATTGGGGTTTCTTTTTCTCGAGAACAATCTACTATGCATCCGAAATAATTAGAATAAAAATGTTTTTTGAATAGCCTTTAATAAGGAGAGAATGGGGAAGATGAAGGTGGTGAGGAGAGATTTTTTTAAAAAAAATCTGTATATCTCCCCCATTCTATAAGATATATATCAAGAAAGAGTATATAAATCTTATTATAGAAATATCGTTTATTGACGAATTATTCACATTTTAATCAATTTAGTTAGTAGAAGTAACTACATAATAATTATTAATAAAAAGCAAAAAATATAAAAATTATATTTCATCCATATTAAGCGAAACATTTGGATTAGATAGCTTGAATGATAAATATGCTATATTGAATTCCGATGATTTTTTATTTTATTTTTTGTTATGTGAATCCTAAAATGATACGTGAATACCTCAAGCTCGCAAGATCATTCAATGCTGGTCTTACTGCACTTGCTCCTGTAGTAGGAGCTGTTGCAATGAAACAATTTGAAATAACTCATCTAGCCCTATTGTTTTTAATAGGCTTTTTTGGACACTCATATGGCTTTGCTTTGAATGATATCTTAGACTTAAAAATAGATCGAACATCTAGAGAAATAGGTGATAGACCCTTATTAAGTAAAAAAATTACGTTAAAAAAGGCATTGATCTTTACAATATCATGTGCAATTATATCTTTCCTACTCGCAATATACCTTGCGTGGAGGACTAATCATTATTTCCCCTTTATTATTCTGATTTTATCCTCTATATCAATTACAATTTATGATCTAATCAGTAAAAAATATGTTGGCATGGACATATTTGTAGCTGGTGCAATTTTCCTTCTTATTTTGTATGGATCAGCTACAGTTTCTATCAATCTAACATTACTCGCATGGATCGTCATTGTATTGGGAACTATACAAGTATTTTTTATGCAGTTCATAGCAGGAGGATTAAAAGATATTGAAAACGATTTTAAGCGAGGCGCAAAAACAGTTGCTATAAAGATGGGAGTTCGAATGGAAGGAGGTTTAGTAAAAATACCTTATTCTCTTAAAATACTTGGTTACTCAATACAATTAACAGAATTAGTTTTATTGTTCACACCGTTTTTATTAATCTTTTCTCCTCTAAACAACTATCATTACATTCAAATTGCTGCACTAATTTTCTTTAGCGCTCTAATGCTGTTTATATCATTTAAACTGGTAAGTATAAAATATTTTGAAAGGAATAAGGCACGTAGACTCATAGGTAGTCATTTTCAGATCAACTATATGTTAGTACCTATTATGCTAATGGCGTTAACTCCATGGACTATCCTTCTAGCGATTGTTCCGCCACTAATCTTCCTATTTTCCAATATAATCCTTCATGGTACCCTTCTACAGCCAAAAACAATGTAATATTAGAAAAACTCAGTTTCAAAAATGAAGAAATTGCTTGAATAAAAACATGTTTTACAAGAGTAAAATAATAATTGTAGAACAAATCTTATAAACTATTAAATATAAAAAATATTAACAGATGCAATTTGATTTACCAAAAAGAGTGTTAAAAAATGAAAAAAATATCTTGTATTATCAGTGCTTATAACGAGGCGCCAAGAATAGGTAAGGTTCTTAGAGCTGTTTCAAATCATCCTTTAATTAATGAAGTTATAGTAGTTGACGATGGCTCTACGGATGATACAAGTAAAGAAGCTCTTAAGTTCAAAGGTGTAAGAATTATTAGACACGAAAAGAACATGGGTAAAACACGTTCAATGTTAGATGGTTGTAACAGTACGGGAAATGATTTAGTAATGTTTTTAGACGCTGATCTAATCGAATTAACCTCTGATAATATATCACAACTTGTTCAACCTCTCTTAAATGGTTCAGTTGATATGGCTATTGGTATGGTTAAACACGATTCTAGAATGTATATCATAGCAACTATAACTGGCCATGGAGCGTATAGTGGTCAAAGAGCAATGAAAAAGGAGATAGCATTAGAAAATTTAAAGAAAGTCCAGGGATATGGTGCTGAAGCAGTGCTTAACCAATATGTTATAGATAATAATATGAAATTTATAGTAGTAAATTGGTTAAATGTAAGAGCAACATTTAGACTTAAAGAAATGAGTGTTAGGGAAAGCATTGGTTCCTTAATCAAAACATTTCAAGATATATTTCACGTGGTTCCTCCATATAAATTTTTTAAACAATTATTATTAATGCGCATACTTTCTACCAAGTATGCAAAAAAATAAATCTACTTTTTCGATCATCATAAACTTCTATTGATAAGGTCATTATAGTTTTAAAGTAAATTAGCAAGGTTTAATAAATCAAGGGGCGACTCACCTAGTATAAGAAGGATATGATAAACTAAACAGCTAAAATAAACTGCACCACCAATCACGAAAGTGAAGAAATAAATAAAGCAATTTTTAGTCGGATAAGCACCTTTCTTTGGTTTCAATATAAGTAATCCCATTAATGGTATGAGAATAATTATTATGATTGTAGTATAGTAGCTCAAAGAATATAATAAGATGAGTGGAATTAAAAGAATCAAATGGATTAGAGTAAGAAGTGATATGGTGGTTTTTGCTTTATCAATACCTACCCACACCGCATAAGTGTTTGTGCCACTATCTTTATCAAAGGAGTAGTCACGGATATGATTATCAACTTGACAAACTGAGCTCCATACTCCTAGAGATATGGCAGTTAACCAGTTGATAAGATTGATTGAACCTGCAATTAAAGATCCCCAGATAACTATTAAAAAAACTGCAAAGAAATGCCATATTACATCGATGCTGGGACGTCCTTTTAGTCTCAGGGGTGGTGAAGAATAAATCCACATCCAGAATAGGAAGAAAACACAAAATATGAATACTTCAATTTTAAATAAAAATGTAATAACTAATGGAATAATTACAAATGTTAAATTTAGAAATATCCCCGCTCGTTTTGAAATTATTCCTGAAGCAATTGCATTGATATGCTTTCTCCTTGGATTATCTCTATCAGAGTCAGCATCATAATAGTTGTTTATTGCAAAAGTAAACGACATAATAAAAAAGGTTGAAACTAAAAGAACTAATAGTGGTATTATGTAACTAGATAAATCCAAAGATGATATTCCTAAAATAAAACCGCCAAATGAGACTGCAGACCAAAACAATACACACCTTAGTCTAATAAACTCTGTAAAAAATACTGATATTATGTTTTTCTTTTGTTTATTCAAAATTGCCACCTAATATTAAAGGAAGTTTGTTTTCTCCATTTTAAGATAATTTATATATTTTATCATTTGATAGAATACCTAATAATACAATAAATTTTATTATAATATGGATTATACCATTAGTTGGAGATTTTATCTTTAAATGAAATGTGAAAAGGTTTGATTTAATATGGAGAATATTTCATTTTTATTCTTTCCAAGCTTTGCTGGACTGGTTTTAATTGCAATTTTCTTTGTAAAAAGTAAAAAAGAAAAAATTTATATGAGTAGTAAAAAAAGCGAATTTGTATTTTATCCAAGAGATATTCATTTGAGGGATGATGCCTTTCATGGATCAAAGACTTCACGTTATACTGAATGGTGGTATTTTGACACGGTGTTAAATGATGGTTATAGTGTTCAACTGAGTGTAAGATTGATTAGTTTATTCAGACAATTTCTAGGGCTTGCTGTTTTAAGATTAGATATCTATAAGGATGGAAATCTAAAAACACATAATAAGAAAATATTTCCTCTTAAGAATGTTCATCTTAGTACTGATGTGCCTCTAATAAAAGCTGCAGGAAAACAAATCATGAAGGGATATATAGATGAAAAAACAGGAAGATTGACATATGATCTTTCTTTTAATATTAATGATACATCAGCAGATTTACGTTTTATTGGTATTACAAAAGGTTGGAAGGGGACAAATCCTGGTGGAGATAGGTGGGGGGTTATATTACCAAGAGCAGAAGTTAGCGGAAAAATTGAGATTGGTAACAATAAAATCAAGGTAAATGGAATTGGATACCATGATCATAACTGGAATGTGAAGACAGCTGCAGTCCTTAATCTTGGATGGTTCTGGGGAAAAATTAATTCCGAAAATTATACGATTGTATGGGCAACTATTTTTAAAACAAGTTTTTTAGGGCAGCCGTTGCTTGTAGTAAATAAAAAAAATCAGGATTATTTTAATATTAAACCAGAAAATATTCAATTCATCGCTAAAGATATTTATAAGGAAAACGGAAAAGAGATACCTCATTCTTTTATCATTACTGCACAAAATGAAAATGTTTCTATTCATGTTACAATGGATGTTGAAAAAATACATCATGTGAAAATGTTACTAATAATGAATTACTGGAGATATCATGTAAAATGTAAGGGTTCAATAACTATTGATTCTAGGAGCGAAAGTATCGATGAGATGCATATAGCAGAATTTTTGAAATTTGGATAATTAAGATTTTTATATCTTAAAAGCTTATCTCAATGAAGTGATGAGAATTAATTTAAATTGCAGGTAATATTGCTTTTCCATAAAGTATCTTGTTAAAAACTATATACCAACCAACTGGAAAAATTAGTAAAATTAAAAAAATTTCGATACCAATTATTGGCAATAAACTTATTAATAATAGAACACCAACTCCTGTATTTATTATAAAATAAAATCTTTTTACTTTTGATCTACTAAATTTTTTTAGAGTTAATAGTTTATAACAATAAAATAAAACGATAATTAGAATCATAGCGATTAGTACAAGTAATGTATAATTTGGTTTGAAAAAATTAATTTCAGGCTGATATAGTAGCAGTATTAATAAAACAAAAGTAATTGTTAAGAGAATATACGCAAATGCAGAAAAAGATCTACTAATTTTAAGTTTACCTTCTTTTACTTTTACTCCCATAATTGTAGCCAATGTTCTTTTACCACCTAAATAATCATGGTCAACATCCTTGAGACCCCCCTCAACGACATTTGCAAAAATAATACCAACGAAAACTAATGCTCCGACTATAAACACCAAATTAGTAAAAGAGATTGTGACAGTACTTACTCCAAAAAAATATGAAAAAGTAAATGAAGCACCAAGTATTGCATCAGATATACCCGGAATTTTTTTCCCGTATATATCATATAGTCCGCCAAATAACAATGCTAATGTAAAGAATAATATTGGATAAATTGTTGGAAAAAAAATAATTATCAGGATATAAGCAATTACTACAGCTATTATTATAATAGCTATAGCATGTGATGGCGGGGTAATACCACTAATAAGAGGCTTATCTTTAAGTTCAGCTGATTTTTTATCAACTGCTATATCAAGATATTCATTTACAACATGTAAAGAAATATGATATAAAAGACCCACAACAAAAATGATTCCTAACAATATTAGATCCCGCATACCAACAATAAGGGCACCAATAAGTGGAAATAATGCTTCTTGAGCACCTGCATGAAATCGCATGAGACGGAAATAGGCAAGAGTTTTATTTTTTATACTCATATTA
>SMTZ1_10000864_pt1 | contig 36527 bp, 32 predicted proteins | sample DeeMarSWOR136_30_FD_25667 | JGI IMG/M metagenome (IMG submission 25667)
AGATTATTAAGATATTTAATTACTTTAAAGATATCTCTTTCACCGGCTACCTTTGTTTTTTCTTTGGTATAAGAATTGCTCTAGATAGCTTTAAATATTTATTCAGTGAATGAATAAAAGATATTGGGATGATTTAGGAAAGAGGAATCTCTTTTATGGATACCTATCAATTGAAGTTTTTACATCCTTCTCCTGAGTTCAGGGAGTTAATGATTTTACTAGAGATTGAGAAGAACCAATCTCTCAGTCAGAACCTTATTGCAAAGAAGGTGGGAATTGTTCCAGCAATGGTCAACAGATATATCAAAGGTTTTGTAAAGAATAACATTATCAAGGTAAATGGTAGGTCTAAAAGGAAGATGACCTATCACTTAACCCAGGAAGGGATCAGCAAAAGAAATGCTCTTTTGTTTAATTATATGAATGAAACGATATGGCTTTATAAAAACGCGAAGACTGAATTTGGGAGGATTCTAACAGAGTTTATTAAGGAGAAGATAAAAAAGATTGTTCTCTTTGGTGCAGGTGAGACTGCTGAAGTGGTTTTTCATGCGGCAAGAGCTTTAGGATTTAAGATTATAGGGATTGTGGATAGTAGCATTGAGAAGCAGGGCAAAGAGTTTATGGGGATGACAATTGAGTCTCCAAGTAGAATAGAAGAGTTAGGTCCAGATGGGATTATTATCACATCCTTTGGGTTTCCAAAAGACATTTATAATGGGATTAAGCATTTAGAAGAAAAAGGTATAAAAATTAGAAGGTTATAGATAATTACTTAAAGGATAAAATTACTATGCAAAACACAGCTGAAAAAATAGAAGATCTGAGTCCAGATGGTCTAAGCTACTTTAAGAGACATATGTATAAAGAAGCTGTAGAATTTTGGGACAGTGCCCTTCAGGAAAATGCCTTTGATTGCAATCAAATTCAGGGAATAAAAGAGGCAAAGAATTGGTTTTTAACTATTCAAGTAGGTAAGGAAAGGAAAGAAGAGATTATTAATCAATTAAACACTCTTCTCGAGTTTTACTATATTGAATTTATTGGTTCTTTTAGAGATATGGATGAAAAAGAGCTAACCCCTGTGGCAGATATACTCATTAATAAAAAGGATAATTTTCTTATTATAGATGAATTTAATCATAGAGTTCAGATATATGATGAGAAAGGTAAATTGATAAATAGTTTTGGAGAAAAGGGAAAAGAGCCAGGGCAATTTTATTATCCAAAGGCCTTGGCTCAAGATTCAAAAGGTAACCTATATATCGCAGATTGCTGGAATCATCGAATACAGAAATTTTCGCCGGAGCTTCAATTTTTAACCGCCTTTGGTTCTTATGGTAACAAAGAGGGAGAATTTAATGAACCATATGACATAACTATAGATAAAAGAGAGAGGCTGTTTATTGTTGATAGATGCAATCACAGGATTCAAGTATTTGACTCTGATGGAAAATTTTTATATTCATTTGGTCAGAGAGGAACGATCTTAGAAGAAGATTTAGCAGAGTTTTACGAAACACCAAAAGAGCTATTCAGCATTCCTGCCTTTGAATTTCCCACTAAAATTGCTTTAGACACCAAAGAAAATCTTTATGTGGTTGATAGCGGAAACTGCAGAATTCAGATTTTAACTCCATCAGGAGAATTTCTATCTTCCTTTGGTGAAAAGGGTGATGAAAAGGGTAAATTTCAATACCCCTTTGATATAGCTATAGATACTAATGATAATATTTTTGTATCGGATCCCATCAATAGTCGAATCAATAAATATACTCCAGAAGGCTTGTTTATACTGTCTTTAAAAGGAATTGAAACAGATGATAATTCTAACGATACATCTCTTTTTACATCTCCTTCAATAATAACCTTCGATAAAAAAGATAGACTTATTATTTCAGAAGATCTCAGCGCCGAAGTAAAAACAATTGAAATGTCACATAAACCAACAGAAGAGATCTATAGAGAAAAATTATTGCTTGTTCCTAATAATAGTACAGCACATCATTCTCTAGCTACTTTTTATAGCAAAAAAAATAGGTGGAATGAGGCTGTAAAAGAATATGCGCTTGCTTTAAATGGAAAGAAAGATAGCCTTGATATAAAAATAAAATTGGCCGGGTGTATATCAAAAGCTGATTTTTCTGAATCCCACTTAGAGCATTTGGATAAAATAATGGATTTTACAAATCATGAAATAGAGGCTTTAGAAAAAGAAATAATTCAGCTCTATGGAAAGAAACGTGAAATTGAAAAAGAATTACAGACAAAAAGCTGGGAAAAAGAATGGGAGATATTAATAGAAAATAAGAGTGATATAGAAATAGATATAGATATAGAAAGTAAAAATAGAAGATTGAATAGAAGCATTCGGGAAAGGTTAGTTAATTATAAAAAAATAACTTCAAAACGAATAAAGCACATCTCTCTGCTTTTACAACTGTGTGATAAAGGTTATTTTAATGTAAAAAAAGAAAAATTAATCAATGATACAATTAATTTCTTAAAAAAAGATTTAAACTGTATTTTAAAATACTTGAATGAAAAAAGCCATTTAGATATTTCAGCTTTTTTCACTATAAACTTTCAAAATATTCAGAAGATTATTATTCAATTTATCCTTGATTCTAATAAATCCAATGATTTTTTAGTAAGAAAACAAGATATAACAAAATCACTTATTAATATCTTTTTAAATTTAAATAATCACTTGCTGGGATTCTTACGAGAAAGAAAAAAGATCTATTCGAAATTGGAAAAACGTTTAAATTCAAATGCTTCATCAGACATCAATTTTCAAGAGTGGTTAGAGATAAAAACACTTTATAATAAATTAGGCAGATTCAATTATTTAATATTGAGTTGGATAAAGAGTATCAATGAGTTGATAGTCTTTTTTAATAGAAAGATTTTTAAAGAATTTAAAGCTTTCTTGAGTGATTCTAGCAAATCTTTTTTGCCAGTTTTAGTAGAAATTAACTGGTTAGTCTGGGAAAGTGAAAATTACATTACTAAGAATGAAATAGCAATTGACGATTTTACAGAGGCAGTTTCTTCTTTTGAAGACAAATTAATTGAACAGATTCAAACTGAAGAAGATGTTGATGATATTTACTTTAATAAAGTTCTAAGTTTGTTTAATAATATTTCATTTCTTTCTGATCCCAATAAAACAAATTTTAATGATTTTATTAATTTTTTAGATAAAGAAATGGATTTCTTAAGTGATAATTGTGAACACTACAAAAACGAATACAACAATTACATAGAAAAACACGCACAATTTGAAGATATGAGAATAAATAATAAGAATTTATCTGAACAAGAGGTGATAAAACTTAAAAATGCTTTAGAAAGAGTACAAGTGATTAAGCAGTTAAATGGATCTAAGTTCAATCGGAGCAAAAAAGCATTAATCATAATCTGGAAAAGAATTAAGAAAATTATTGAGAACTATCTAAACACTGAAAAATCAATAGAAGAACTATTAAAAGTCGAAGAATGGATTAATAAAATGTCTTATAAAAACGTTGAGAAATTAAATAGAGACAGAGATGAAGTTTTAATAAAACTTCTCAAAAATCAATATCACTCAGAAAATTTGGATTTCTATAAGAGAGAACTCGAGAATGAAAAAGTTCTTTTTGAAAAGTATTTTGAAAAGGTAAATCAAATTTTAATAACTTTGAAAGATCAGGTCAAGAAAAGCATTTCAACAAATCTATCAAAAATTAGCGAGAAACTTTTTGTAGAAAGAAAATATGATGAAGCTTTAAATATTAGAGAAAAAGCACTGAAAAATTATCCATCAAAAATAATCATTTATACTGATAAGTTTAAGATGGCCGAAGAAAATATAAAAAGGTTTGAGCGCATTAATAATAAATATTTTATTAATCATGACATAAGTTTTGGAGGACGGGGTAGTTCTGAAGGAGAATTTTATTATCCTACGTCTATTAAAAAAGATATTGAAGGAAATTTATTAATTAGCGATAGGAATTACCGCATACAAAAATTCAGCATGGAAGGCGAATTTATCTCAAGTTTTGGAGTTTGCGGTACTTCAAAAGAAGAACTATTTATTCCAGTTGGTTTAGCAGTTGATAAAGAAGGATTTATCTATGTCTGCAATATATCTAGGCATTGTATTGAAAAATTTTCTCCGGCTGGAGAACATATCTCCTCTTTTGGCAAGTATGGTTCTAAGGATGGCGAGTTTAAACAGCCAACTTTTATTGCAATAGATCTAAACCAAGACGTTTACATAAGTGATTTTTTGAATCATAGAATTCAAAAATTTTCATCAAAAGGTGAATTCTTAATATCCTTTAATTTGGTAGAAAAATCTAAAGATACTTTACATTTTCCAACTGGAATCTTTGTGGATAAAAACGGAGATGTATTTGTAGGAGAACACTTAAATGGTCAAATACATAAAATGAGTTTAACCGGTGAGCATTTATTAAACTTGGGAAAACAAGGAATAAGAGAAAAAGAATTTATAAGTCCTTTGTGTTTTGTTCAAGATTCACAAGAAAATATTTATATTTCTGATTTTATAAACCATCGAATTCAGAAATTTTCAAAAGATTTTGAATTTATTTGGTTATTTGGGACATACGGAAGCGGAAAAGGAGAATTTAGCGGTCCTGTTGGAATGGAGATAATTGATAAATATTTATATGTTTGTGATCAATTTAATCACCGTATTCAGAGATTTAAAATTTCTGAATAATTCTCTGTTTTATTAAGGAGATAAACAATTTTACAACTGAGGATTCAGATTTTTCTACAGAGTTGAGAGGAAAGAAGTGTATGTCTAAAATCCAATTAAGTGTAATCATACCTACATATAATCGTAAAGAGATTTTGAGGTCATGCGTTTATGCTCTGTTTGCTCAGAACATTTCTCATAATAAGTATGAGATCTTGGTTATTGATGATGGTTCTAATGATGGAACTAAAAAAATGATTGAGGATATGATAGAAAAGGCACCGGTTTCTCTTAGGTATTTCAAGCAATTTAAAAAAGGACCAGCTGCAGCTAAAAACATAGGAATAAAAAACAGTAGGGGAGAGATAGTTCTTTTTATCAATGACGATATTATTGCTACACCTTCTCTCATCAATGAACATTTAAAATTCCACGACAAAAATCCTGATAAAAAAATTGCAGTATTAGGATATGCAACCTGGCATCCAAAGCTTAAGATTACCCCATTTATGTACTGGTTGGAAAATGGTGGTCCGCAGTTTGATTATTCTGGAATTGATTCTGGTAAAACAGACTGGAGGAGATTCTATACCTGCAATATTTCGCTAAAGAAGGATTTTCTCCTTACTTATGGCTTGTTTGATGAAGACTTTCCCTATGCGAGTTATGAAGATATAGAGTTAGGGTATCGGCTTGCGGATAGAGGACTCACTATTCTCTATAATAGGAATGCCATCGGATATCATTATCATAAAATAGACTCGGTACTGAAATATTGCAAGTATAGAAGAAAAATAATAGGGAGATCCCATTGGCTCTTCTATCAAAAACACCCTGAGCTTAACTTCTTTGAAGAACAAAAAATATTCAATTCATTATCCCCAAAAATACAAAAGAAGATAGAGAAAATTATAAAAACTACTAGGAAAATAGAAAATCTTCTTCATCACTTACCTGTTCCAAATTCAGAGGATTTAAAAAAGAACCTATATTCATATTATTCGATCATAACAGACCACTATTTTTTATTAGGTATAGCAGAAGGAATGGGAAAAGATATCCCCAATTTTAATAAGGCAAGCCGTCTTTGTATCAATGGAATGGATAATGAAGAAGAGGGTAATTTTGACTTAGCTATAAAAGAATATAAAGCTGCTAAACGTTTATCAAGAGGGTTTTTGCCAATCATTCATCTTATAGCTCGTTGTTATGAGAGGATGGGGCATTTAGAAAAAGCTAATAAAATATATATAAGTCTCTTGAAAAAAGAGGGGTCGAGAAACCATATAAAAACAAGGTTGAATCTCACATTAAATTATCTCAGAGAGAAGAAGAGAGATAAGGCTCGCAGGGAGTTTAAACGGATTTTATCTTGTAAGTTGGAAGAAAATGTTCTTTCGATTATTCACTACCATTTTGGATCAATCTTGAAAAAAAATGGTTTCCTAGTAGAAAGCAAAAAAGAATTTAAAGAGGTTCTCAGATTAATATCTAATCAATTTAAAGATTTTGAAAGTGGTGCACATTTTCATCTGGGAGAGATCTTCCTAGCAGAGAGAGACATCGGGAAAGCAAAAGAAGAATTTTTGGAATGCTTAAGAATAAATCCAGAGCACAGAAAAGCTTTAAAACAACTCTTAAGCATCTTAAATAATAGATTTAAAGAGCCTGTTTCTAAGAAAATATTAATTGCTAGCTAATAAAAAGATTACAGTTTTTCATTGCTTATGTAACTTAGAAGGCGAAGCTGTATCTAAAAAAAAGGATTCAGGAGGTTAAATATTGAAAAAGGTCGTTGTTCACGAATGTTTGAATGAGTTTGAGGTTCACCCGAAAAATCTCTATAAATTATTTATAGATGCTTGTACTAACTCGTCTAGTGAGATGCTGAGAAAGAAAGAAATATTCCGTGATACTGCATGTCCGGCTTGTAATTCATCTGAAAAAGAATCTGCTTTTGAAAAAAATGGTTATACTTATTGGAATTGTTCTGAATGTGCTACGCTTTTTATTTCACCAAGACCATCTGCTTTGCTTATAGACTGGTATTTAAAGAATTCTCCAGTAGCATCATTCAGAAAAAGCCATCAATACAAACAAGCAATGAGTAAAAGGACGAAAGAACAGGCTACTTATAGAGCAGATTGGATTTCTAATCTTTGTCAGAGCAGAGAAATAAATAGAGAGCTCCCAGTAGTTGATGTGGAAACCCGCACACCTGATTATATTACCGAGCTAAAACAGCATAAAGTTGAACCTATTGTTATTGTAAAGCCTCTTGATTTACTAAATAACTCTTTAGCTTTGTCTTCTGGGTTAGTGACAAAAGTTGATCATCTAAAAAAGTTGAAGAAATCAAGTGTTAGACTGATTTCATTATTTGAAATACTTGAGCATCAGTCAAACCCTTTTAATTTTTTCTTGGATGCTCATAACGCTCTATGTTCGGAAGGTCTGATTGTTATTACAACTCGTTCGAGTAGCGGATTTGATATACAAGTATTGTGGGAAAACTCAACAATCTTTCCTGTTGAGCATATGAATCTAATATCTATTGAAGGTATACGAATCCTTCTTAAAAAAATAGGTTTTGAGATTTTGGAAGTAAGTACTCCTGGTCAGCTAGATGTTCAGATGGTAGAGAGAGTATTACATCAGCAAAAAATGACTTATATACCTTATTTTATTAAGTATTTTTTAAAACACAGAAGTGAGTTTGAAAAAAATAGACTTCAGCAATTTCTTCAGGAGAATTTGCTTAGTTCGCACTTAAGAATAGTAGCTAAGAAAATATAGTTTACTTATTTTTTGTCAAGGAGGTAAAAATGTCTGGTCTTGCGAGAAAATACAAAAAAGAAAATGCAAATATTATAAAAATGGATTTAAAAAAACAAGATAAGCATAGCCTTAGAAATCATTACAAAAAAGCTGCTTCAAAGAGTGATTTTGCAAATCGCTATTTAACTTACTTATCAGATTTAATAAAGCAGATTGATGTAAAAGTTGTCGAACACATTATTGATATGTTTTTAAAAACGTTAGAAAGAAATAAAACGATCTACTTTATTGGAAATGGAGGTAGCGCTGTGACGGCTTCCCATTTCGCAAATGATATAGGAATTGGAACTCAAGGAAATGCTGCCAAGCCTTTTAAAGTTATAAGCCTTGTAGACAATCTAGCTGTATTGACTGCAATTTCTAATGACGAAAGCTATGATAATATTTTTGTTCGTCAACTTGAAGCAATTTTGCAGCCCAAAGATGTTCTTGTTGCACTCTCTGTTAGCGGAAATTCTCCAAACATCTTGAAGGCTGTGAGATATGCGAAAGTTATCGGTGCAAAAACAATTGGATGTACCGGCTTTGATGGAGGAACTCTTCGTAAAGTTGTTGATATAAGTTTCCATATTCCCACACCTCGTGGTGAGTATGGTCCAGTAGAGGATTTGTTTATGGTACTTGACCATCTAATCTATTCTTATCTTAGGCTTGAGCGGAACGGATATCTCTAGTTTTCATTTTGAGGATTATTGATGAATAATAAGATAGCAACAGATTTTAAAAAAAATATTTTCCGTAGGCCCGATTCGAGAAGTGCTCATACAATTAAACAAGAAACAAAACCTCTTAAAGTTGGGATTATAGGTTTAGGTAAGATGGGTTTACTGAGATCCAGATATATTATGGAACAAAAAGATTTAGAACTACAGGATATCTGCGATATAAATTCAGAACGGGCAAGCATATTTCCTGACCTACGATTTTATAATGATTTTAGAAGATTAATAGATAGCGATTTGGACATCGTATTTGTTTGTGCTTATAACAATATTGCACCTGAAATAGTAATTCAGGCCATAAATAGTGGTAAGCATGTTTTTTGTGAAAAACCTCCTGGACGATGTATAGAAGATATAGAAAAAATCATTGAAGCGGAACGTTCTCACCCGAATTTAAAAATAAAATTCGGCTTCAATCACCGATATCACTATGCAGTCATAGAAGCTAAATCTATGGTTGATAGCGGCAAATTTGGTAAGATTCTCTGGATGCGCGGTGTATATGGTAAATGCGGAGGAATCCAGTTTGAGAATTCATGGCGTAACAATTCAGAGATAGCTGGGGGGGGAATTCTTCTTGATCAGGGGATTCATATGCTTGATTTGTTTCGCTACTTTTGCGGAGATTTTAAAGAAGTGCAAAGTCTTGTTACTACTTCTTTCTGGAACATCCCTGTTGAGGATAATGCCTTTGCTATCCTCCGGAATGACAAAAACCAGGTAGCACTTATCCACTCTTCTGCCACACAATGGAAGCATCGTTTTACTTTAGAGATATGTCTTGAAGATGGGTATATCAATATCAATGGCCTTCTCTCTTCCACAAGAAGTTATGGAGATGAAACACTTACCTTTGCCAGACGCCAATTTGAAGATGAGTCATTTGCTTTTGGTAAACCGAGAGAAGAAACAATCTTCTTTGATAGAGATGATTCTTGGTCTATTGAGATTAATGAATTTGTAGAATCAATAAGAAAGAAAAAACCAATTCAATGTGGTAATACAAATGATGCTCTTAAGGTAATGCAGCTCATAGAAGAAATATACCTAAATGGGCAAATGAAATAATCAAGAAAGAAAACGAATATCACTGAATTTTGTATTTCCCTTAGTTATTAATATCAAATAATTATCTTTAATTTTAGAAACCAAAGATATGAAGAAAACTTATAATATTTTAGTTTTCCCTGGGGGAACTGAGATTGGTTTAGAAATCTATAAATCACTATGTCAGTGTAAAGATATTAGGTTATATTCGGCCGTTAGTAATGTTTCAAATCATGCTTCTTATGTATTTAATAGAAACTTTGTTATACCTAGTATTCGTGATCAAACATGTATAGATAGTTTGAACCAAATCATCGTTAGACACGAAATTGACTATATCTTCCCAGCACATGACGATATTATACTTAAGCTGGTACAGAACGCGAATAGAATAAAAGCAAGAATTATATCCTCTCCTTTAGAAACTTGCTTGGTTACTCGTTCGAAATTTAAAACATATCATCTTTTTTCCGATACCCTTCCTGTGCCTCAGCTATATGATAATTTGGACGATATTAAACAATATCCTGTATTCGTAAAACCCGACAAAAGCCAAGGTTCTCAAAATACGCATATTGTTTATAACAAGAAACATCTTTCCTTCTTGTTAGAAGAAAATAGGGAATATATTGTGATGGAATATCTTTTAGGTAAAGAATATACGATAGATTGTTTTTCGGACAGAGATAAAGGATTATTATTTTTAGGAGGAAGGGAAAGGATTCGAACTAGAAATGGCATCTCAATGAATAGCAGACCTGTCCAGGATAGTGTATTTATTAATTATGCTAATTTGATTTCTGAAAAGTTGACTTTGCACGGGGCTTGGTTTTTCCAGTTAAAAAAAGATAAACATGGGACTTATAAGCTTTTAGAAATAGCTCCCCGAATTGCTGGAACCATGGCTGTTCATCGTGTTCAAGGTGTCAACTTTGCTTTATTAAGTATATACGAGCAGGAACGCATTCCGCTTGAAATCCAGATTAACAGATCAGATATAGAGATTGATCGTGCTTTAGTTAATCGATACAGGCATAAACTTAATTACAAAGTTGTATATATTGATCTAGATGATACATTAATTGTAAACGGAACTGTGAATGTCAATCTTGTTCGGTTCTTGTACCAGTGTATTAATAAAGGAATACAGATTGTGTTACTTACTAAACACACAACACGTATTGATCAGACCTTAAGAAAATATCGCTTGAGTGGAATTTTTAATGAAATAATCCAGATAAAGAAGTCAGAGAGTAAATCTGACTATATTCATGATAACTCTGCTATTTTGATCGACGATAGTTTTAGTGAACGAAAAAATGTTAATGAAAAACTTGGAATACCAACTTTTGACTGTAGCATGCTAGAGATGCTTTTGAACGAAAGGGTATAACTTTTATTTATAAAAAAATTTTATGGACATAGAAAAACGAAAAAGCTCATTGGATTTTGAGAAAGAATTTCTTGACGAGAAGTCTCAAACATATGTTGCTGGAAAATCTCTTCAAGATAATTTGATAAGAGGACTGTCAGTAAGGACATTTGAACCTTTTATTAATCCAGGAATAGGATTAGAATTTGGATGTTCTGATGGGTATATGACCGAACTTCTTTCAAAAAAGCTTATGCAATTAGATGTCATAGAAGGATCAGAAAAGTTCATTAAAAAAGCTAAGGAGCGGAACCTTAAAAACGTTGCTTTTGTTCACTGTTTATTTGAAGAATTCAAGCCAATAAAGCAATATAATTACATTTTCTGTTGTTATGTTCTGGAACATGTTTTTAATGTTTCTAAAATTTTAAAGGTCGTCCGCCATGCTATTCACCCTGAAGGCTTACTATTTGTTGTGGTACCTAATTCTCGTGCACTATCGAGACAATTGGCTTATCATATGGGGCTTATTCAACATTTAAAGGCATTAACTCCAAATGACCTTAACCATGGTCATAGAAGAGTCTACGATCGAGTTTCTCTTGAACGTGATCTTGAAAAAGCCGGGTTTGTTTCTGTTGCTCAAGGAGGAATCATGTTGAAGTTTCTAGCAGATTTTCAGATGGATAAGTTGCTTAAAATGAACATATTACATAAGCCTCAAATTGAAGGCTTATATAAATTGGGATGTGAATATCCCGATCTTTGCGGTTCTATTTACTCAATATGTAAAGTTAAAATTCAGAAATGATTTAAGTTTTGATTTCGTTTGAGATAATTATTTAAAAAGAAAACAATAAAAATTTTATTCTCCAAAAGTTTATTATATGAAAGTTAGTGTATTAATTATAACTTACAACCAAGAAAATTTCATTACACAGGCGGTTAATAGTGTATTGAGGCAAAAAGTCAATTTTAACTATGAGATTATTATTGGGGAAGATTGTTCTACTGATAAAACACGTGATTTTCTCATTAATTTAAAAAAGAAAAATCCTGATAGACTCCGTCTGATAATGAATGAAAAAAATGTGGGAAAGCAAAAAAACTTTATCAAAACTTTCAAGAATTGCAAAGGGGAGTATATTGCTATACTTGAAGGTGACGATTATTGGACTTCACCTTATAAACTTCAGAGGCAAGTAAACTTCCTTGATAGTCATCAGGAATGCAGCGAATGTTTTCATAACGTTTTATTAAAGTATGAAAATGACAGTATTCCAAATCGTCTTTATCATCAAAAAGATATTAAGACTTTCTTTAATCTAGAAGACCTTGTAGATGGAAATTTTATTCCGAGTTGTTCCACAATGTTTAGATCAGGATTATTTGATGAATTTCCTGAATGGTATAACAATATCCCAATGTGTGATTGGCCATTGCATATTTTCAATGCTCATCATGGTAACATAGCCTATATAAATAAGGTAATGGCTGTACATAGACTTCACACCAATGGTAGCTGGCACTCTTTAAACAGAATAGAACAGCTCAAAGCAAGAATATATGCAGCTGAAATAATAGACCGTCATTTAAATTACAAATTTACAAAAAAAATAAGAAATAATATTTCTCAATATAACAAAGAAATAGCAAATATACTCGAGAAAAAAAATGCTGAAAACAAGAATTAATGATCTTGCCATCTTTGGCGGCTTGCCAGCCTTTGAAGAAAAACTGCATGTAGGTCGTCCAAATATTTGTAATCGAGAACAACTTATAGAGCGTATAAATGATATACTTGATCGACGATGGCTCACGAATAATGGAACTTATGTTCAGGAGTTTGAGAGTAGACTCGCTCAGTTTGTTGGGGTCAAACATTGTATAGCAATGTGTAATGGCACAGTAGCCCTTGAAATTACTATTCGGGCACTTGGGCTGAAAGATGAAGTAATTATTCCTTCAATGACATTTATTGCAACGGCTCATGCTTTGCAATGGCAACAAATTAAACCTGTCTTCTGTGATATTACTTCAGAAACATTAACAATCGACACAAAGTGTGTTGAAGATATGATTACACCTCGTACAACTGGTATAATTGGTGTGAATATTTTCGGTAAACCATGTAATGTTGAGGAATTGACTAGTATTGCTAAAAAGCACAATTTAAAACTAATCTTTGATTCCGCTCATGCCTTCGGGTGTTCCTACAATGGAAAGATGATTGGTAGTTTTGGAAATGCAGAAATCTTCAGCTTTCATGCAACCAAATTTTTAAATACCTTTGAAGGAGGAGCTGTATTGACAAACGATGATGAACTTGCAGATAAAATTCGCTTAATGAAGAATTTTGGATTCGCTGATATGGATAAAGTTATTTATATTGGCATAAATGGCAAGATGAATGAGGTCTCAGCTGCGATGGGAATCACTTCGCTGAAAAGCATGGATGAGATTGTTGAGTTAAATAAAAGAAATTATAAACATTACAAGAAAGAATTAGAAAATATTCCAGGTATAACTTTATTGACTTATGACGAGAGAAAAAGAAATAATTATCAATATATTGTTCTTTTAATTGACGGTAAAATCACAAAGATAACTAGGGACCAAATAATGGAAATCTTGCATGAAGAAAATATTATTGCTCGAAGATATTTCTTTCCAGGTTGTCATCGAATGGAACCATACTTTTCATATTTTAGAAATGCTGGCAAGTTTTTACCAGTTACAGAAAGAATTGTTGAACAGATATTACAATTGCCCACAGGAACTGCAATTACTCCTAAAGAAATAAGCGAAATATGCAGAATTCTGAGATTTGTAATTGCAAATGGTGAGAAAATATCTAAAAAACTAAGGACTATTTATCTAACAAAGCCAGCTCTTCAGAAACGGGCTAGAATTGCATAATACACTATTTTATCGCAAATGAGACCGATAAAATTAAATATTGGCTGCGAAAAGGTAAAGTGTCCTGTTAAAGTAACGATATAAAATTTTTAAAAGGAAATATAAAATGATAACTAAAAAAGAACTCGAATCTCAAATGTCTCATCTTATCAAAGAATATGGCGAGTGGACTTATGATATACCTCTTCCCTATGGCTTATGGACAGCCAAAAATCAGGGACTACCTCATACAAGATTAAAAAGAATAATACAGATAATAAATGATGTATTGAGCAAACCAATTTCATCGTGTCGAATCCTTGATTTAGGATGCCTTGATGGAATATTTTCCATTGAATGTGCGCTTCAGGGGGCTCATGTTATAGGTATTGATGCAAGAGAAGCAAATATAAAAAAGGCTTTGTTTGCTAAAGATGCTCTCAACCTTAACAATCTTGAGTTTATTCAAGATGACGTTAGAAACATATCTGTTTCCAAATATGGAAGGTTCGAAGTGATTATTTGTAGTGGAATTCTTTATCATCTAAATACACCGGATGTTTTTATTCTTGTTGAACAAATGTATGAAATGGTAAAGCACTTTACAATTATTGATACCAGTATTAGTATAGAGGCTGCTGAATCAGTATCATACAAGGGTAAGAAATATTACGGACATACCTGGAGAGAACACAAGGAGAGTGATACCGAAGAAACGAAATTAAAGCGTTTGTGGCGAGCATTTGGTAATGATATAAGTTTTAGATTTACCAGACCCTCCTTAATAAACTGCCTATCACATTTAGGATTCTCTTCAGTTTATGAGTGTTTTAATCCGCCTCATCTAAATTTTGGAAAACCTGGTATCGAAAATGAACATCGATGTACATTTCTAGCTATAAAAAAGCAGGAATGTGAATTCCATACCTCTCCCATGACTAATCATTTCAAAGAATATTGGCCAGAAGGAAGTCTTTCATATACTAATAAAAAAAAAGAATTTACCCCAGCGACACAATGGCCAGAGCCTTATGTGGCAAATGGTTTCTAAGTTAAAGTAATCAAAAAAAGAGTTTAATCAGAATTTATTTAGATTTTTTTAAAAGGGGATAGGAAATAATTCTATGAATTTTGTTAAGGAAAGTGAACATTTTTTAAAAATAAAGCAGGATAATTATCTTGAATTGTATTGGTACAAATTAAAAGAAACTTATCCGTCAATTATAATCTATGGAGCAGGAACTCATACAGAAAAATGGCTACGACTTGCAATAGGCAAACCTGGACCCAAAATTGTTGCAATCTTAGATAAGGAGCCAAGAGTTGCCTCGCTTTATGGCATACCTGTAAAAACTCCTTATTGGCGGCCAGCAAAAAGAGTAGATGCTGTCATTGTTTCTTCTGACCGTAATCATATTGAAAATGAACTTGCCCACGATGCCTATCTATGGGCAGAAGATAAAGGAATTCCAGTATTAAGGATTTATTATGACTCAGCTTTAATTCAAAATCACAATGAAGCCGAATTAGATTATCAATCTCGTTTATTAAAAGAATTGTTTTATTCTTTTTTTGAATTTCAAACAAAGAATACGGACTTTCTTCAATATCCTGTAAATCTATTGAAAATATTTGTCAACAAACTAAAAGAAATATTTTTTTCTGCTGTGAAGACTGTTAATTTCGTATACATACCTCCTTATGAAGTTGAAAAATCATGGCTAAAGATGCAAGAAATTTTAAATCAAATTGACGGACTTGAGGAATTTTTCAGGCTTCTGAATGATGAAAGATCCCGCCAACTCATGATAAAGCTTTTAATCTTTAAAATATTGGGAAATCAAAGGGTCAAGTTGCCAACCAACAATTCAGATTATTGGAAGTATCTGAATATTTTTAAAAAAACTGTTTCTACCCCTCCAAAAGGATTTCCTTTAGAATGTAAATTTGGAATATATAAGTTAAAGTTTTTCAACCTCAAAAAAATCGGTTTTCCTATATGTTTGTATGCAATTCCAGGCGGTATTCTAAATGAATTTTTACTTCAGCAATATAAATATGAGAATAACAACAAAGTTGATGGCGTCAAAGATGGTGATGTAATCATTGATGCAGGGGGTGGAATTGGTGATACAGCGCTAAGTTTTGCATATGAATCAGGCAAAAAAGGCAAGGTGTTTTCTTTAGAGTTTGTTCCGTCAGGTTTAGAAATTATGCAAAAGAATTTAAATTTAAATCTTTCACTAAAGGAGAGAATAAAAGTTATTAGAAAAGGGGTTTGGAATAAGTCAGGTGAAACTATAAGCTACTATGATACCGGCCCTAGTAGTTCGTTCTTTAGAAAGAAAATGAATAAGGAAGTATTGAATGTTCAGACCATAACGATTGATGATTTAGTTGAAGAAGAAGGGATCAATAGAGTTGATTTTATCAAAATGGATATAGAAGGTTCTGAGCTACAGGCATTACAAGGGGCTGAGAAGACAATCCGAAAATTCAGACCAAAGCTTGCTATAGCTATATATCATAATAATGATGATTTTGTAGTTATTCCTAATTATTTAAAAAAACTTGGTCTGAATTACAAATTTTATTTAGGCCATAAGAATATTCATCAATATGAGACTGTTCTTTTTGCAACTTCTATTTCTTGACGAGTTATTTTTCTTTCCTTATTAAAAATCATAAATAATGATAATAACTAATTTAAAATATAAATCTGACTATATGCTTTCAAAAGCTGGCTTAACGCTTGATTTTCCTACTACTCAAAATCTTGAGACTGATTTACATGTTAGAGATTATCTTCGATGGGCTTGCGAGTATATTATAGATTATCTTGGTTCTAGAAATATAAAAGCAATTGTCCTTTCTGGGAGCCTTGCTTTAGGTGAAGGCTCTGTTATTATAGAATCTGATGGGAGAGTGAAGCTTCTTAGCGATATCGATATTGTGATTGTTGTCAATAAAAATTTTCTAACAAAAAAAGACGGAAGAGAACCACATGGATTCTTTCGTGAAAAGAATAACGAGTTAAACTCTGCACTAAATTCAGCAGCACCTCAAGAGCTTTTGAGTCCTATTGATACAGTAATCTGGACCCATGAAGAAATAAAAAACTGGTGGAAAACACCTCGCATTGTTACATTACAACATGGAGGATCAGCTCGGATTATCTGGGGCGATAAAGATATTCTATCGGCTACTTTCATTTTTTCACAGTCAGATATTACAGACCAAGATATATTTAAACTGTTTAATAACAGAATTGCTGAGCAGATTTTTTACTTAGTTAAATACAAAAAGGGATTAGAAAGTCCAGAGTGTTTTGTTTTTCATTCTGCTAAGGCAGCAGTTGATACTGTTCTTGCCGTTTGTTTTGCCAAAAAATGCTTTAAGAACGGACTTCTTGAGAGACTAAATATTTTTAAAGAATTATGTCTTGAGGATCAGCTGGGTCTTGATATGGTTGAATGGGCAGAATTCTGGACAAAATTTAAGATTACACCTAACCTATCTAAGATTTTGAAACGATTTAATACTGAAGACTTAGAAACTGCTGCTCTCAAGGCTTGGAATGAAGTCGCAGATTTTATTCTTAAGGCATTACAATGGGTCGCAAAAAATAGGCTGGGGATCGATGAAGAAAGAACAGAATCTTTAGTGATGAGATTAATAAAGTGTTTAGACACCCCTTGTTCTGAAGATCTCTTTACAAATGAATTATTAAAGAAAAAATTACCCATTCCCGAAGAATCAAGAAAAAAGAAACTCTCCGCTCTAGGTTCTCCTCGTGCACTGATGTATGCTGCGGCAATATTATTACTTGCAGCAAATGGAGAAAAAGGAGATGAAAAAATAAAGTTTCTAAAAATCATTAGCAATATCCTTCCTGTTATAAAACCTTTTCAAATAACCAATGTATCTCAATGGTGGTGGAACTTAGCTGAAGAAACAAGTCATCTTTGGAATATACTCATTATGGACGGGAAACAATAGAGATACTAAAGGTGGAAAATTAATGAATTTTATAAAATCAAAAGATGGAAATGTCTTAATTTGTATCCTCTTTGATGGATTAGGATATGATATTGTAAAAAAAACATCTTTTTTGAACAATGTCTTGGAAGATTTAAGACCCTTAAAAACGGTTCTTGGTTATAGCCCGGCTGCTCAAACATCTATCTTAACAGGGTTATATCCTGAAGAACATGGTGGACTATGTGTATATTATCGTTCAAAAGATTCTGTCTTTGATTGGATGCGGATTTTTCCTTTAATTTCTGAAGATATCAGGAAGAAGCTCCTTAAAGATGCGGCAAGAGTGACTCGCAGTTTGTTCAATATTACAGGTCATTTTAATATTTGGGATATCCCGTACGAAATTCTACCTTATTTTCAGCTTTTTGAACAAAAGAGCATTTATGCTTCTCATCCCTTTGAGACTTTCCTAACTATATTAGACGAAGCGCGAGACACAGGGGTTTCTATTTCAACTTATTGGTGGAATACTCCAGAAGAACAGATCCTTTTTGAAACCGAGGAAAAGCTACGAAAACGTCAAGCTAGTTTTCACTTCCTTTATATATCCAAAACAGACCATCTCATTCATACTCTTGGTAATAATATAGCAAATATTAAAAATGAAATAGATTTTTACGACAAACGAATAAGACAGATATATAAAATTGCAAAAGAAAATTATCATGAAGTTAGTCTTTTAGTTTTTTCAGATCATGGCATGCTGGATATTACTGACAGGATAGATGTCATGACACCTATTTCAGGGCTTTCATATCATTTAGGCAAAGACTACCTTGCCTTCTATGATGCCACAATGGTCCGTTTCTGGTTTGATAATCCATCCTGTCGTCAAGAAATCATAGATATTATGTTAGACATAAAAGGAATCAGGCTTCTTTCTGATTTTGAACTGAAAAGGCTTGGATGCTTATTTCCTGATCGTCGTTATGGAGAGATGATATATTTAGCTGAGAGTGGGAAAATTATTTCTCCTAATTATTTTGGTTCTCAGAATAATATTCTTGCAATGCACGGCTATCATCCAGAGGAGAATGGATATGAGGCCTTTGCTGGTTCTTCAAATATAGATATTAGGGAAATCCAGACTATCAAAGATTTACATATGATTATGAGACAGCAAATTTTGAAAAAGTTTAATTGGCTTGAAGATAAGGAAGATAAATGGAAAATAAAAGCTTCAAGATACTCATAGTAAGCCATTTATACCCTCCATTTAGCCTAGGTGGATATGAGATGAGATGTTCACAGATGGCGAAAGCCCTTAAAGATAGAGGATATGAAGTTTGTGTGGTAACCAGCTCTTATGGGGGTGGTAATCCCCAAAAAAAGCCGGAATTTATAGAAGGTATCAAGGTTTATAGAGCACTTCATGATTATGGTTATACACATATTACTAGTACACGTTGGGAGAGAATAAAACGCCTTCATCAACAATATGATGACATGTTGAGCTTCTCCCGAATAGCTGAAGAGTTTTCACCTGACATTATAAACTGGTGGCATTTAGGAGGATTATGTAAGGGGATTTTAGCTTATCCGACTCATAGAGGTATTCCGGATGTTCATTGGATTGAGGATACATGGATGAATTCCTTATGGGATGATGAAAGGGGCGATTCATTTGGCTGGGATCGATTTTGGCAAGGAAGATGGGGACCAAAGTTTCAATGGCCTCTTTTTAGATTTCCAGCAAAAATCCTCAGAGGCCTTGCTCAAAAAAAAGGAATCAGCTTCTCTTTTAAAAATCTAAAATCAGACTTTGCATGCTTTTCATGCGAATTCCAGCGTGAGATAAATGCGAAAAAAAGAATCCAGTTCAAGGATTCTTCAGTCATTTATGGTGGTTCAAAGGTTGATAAATTTTATTGTCAAAGAGATTGGACGTATGTGTTATCAAGGGAAAATCCAGTTCGCTTGCTTTATATTGCTGCTATTACAGAAAGTCGCAAACTTGATATTCTCCTGGAAGCATTAGAAAAAATGGAAGAAAACCATAGGAAGAAATTTTCTTTAACAGTGGTTGGAAAACCTCCTGTCAAAGAATGCGAGGCTTATTATAATAATATGCAGGAAAAAGTAAAAAGAGGGTCTTTATCAAAAAATATAATTTTTTTAGGTCAGAGGCCTTACAACGAATTAACAAAAATTTATAAAAACCATGATCTTCTTATATTTACAAGTGCTCGTCCAGAAGGAATACCAAATGCCGTGTTGGAGGCCATGTTATCTGGTTTATGTGTTCTCTCAACAGGCGTTGGAGGAACGGGAGATATTGCATTTGTTGCTGAGCAGCCACTCTTTCTTTTAAATAATCCAGAACATCTTCGCAAAATGCTCTTAAGATTTGAAGAAGATAGGGAGTGGCTTGTTGAGTGTGCCCAGAAAAATCAAAAGAGTGCTACTGAAAAATTTTCTTTTAGCAGCATGGTTGGTCAGTTTGAAAATGTTTTACAAAAATTAGCTTCAGTTTGTTAGGTTTCAAGAATTAAAACTTAATAACTCAACTTATTTTACTAATAAGATGATTTGTACTATTTTTGGCGGAGCAGGTTTTATTGGATCGCATTTAGCCGAGGAACTTATAGCCGCAGGCTGTAAGGTAAGGATTTTTGATCGTCCAAGAAATAAGAACAAAAATATAGGCCATATTCTGAGGAATATTGACTATTTCGGGGGCAATTTTAGAAATGAAAAGGATTACATCCAAGCTTTAAGGGGTTCTGATATAGTTTTCCATTTGATTTCTTCGACCCTTCCTGCAAACTCCAATCGAAATATAGAGTATGACATTGAAAGTAATGTTGTAAGTTCAGTAAAGTTATTAGAGCTGTGCGTTACAGAAAAAGTCAGTAAAATCGTTTTTGTTTCTTCTGGTGGTACAGTTTATGGAATTCCTGAGAAACTCCCAATAGACGAAAACCATTCTACGAATCCAATCTGTTCGTATGGTATATCAAAAGTAATTATCGAGAAGTACCTTCATCTTTATTACCATCTATACGGCTTAGATTATTCCATATTGCGTGTTTCTAATGCTTTTGGTGAGCGGCATAATCCTGAAAGTGAACAGGGCGTTATGGGTGTATGGCTCCACAAGGCACTCTATAAAAAACCGATTGAAATATGGGGTGATGGTTCAGTAGTTAGAGACTATGTTTATGTTAAAGACGTAGCAAAAGCTTTATTTTTAGCAGCTCAAAAGCAGACAATCGAGAAAATTTTTAACGTTGGAACAGGAAAAGGTTATTCACTCAATCAGTTAGCAGAAATCATGCGTAATAAATTGAACATTCCTTTAAAAATCATATTCAAGTCAAAAAGAAAATGTGATGTTCCTGTAAATATTCTCGACGTTTCCAGAATTCAAAAAAATTTAAAATGGAAGCCCTCAACCAATTTAGAACAAGGAATAAAAAATACCTATGATTGGTTGAGAAAAATTGCTTAAAAAGAATTTTTTATAATGCTTTTAACACCTGAAAGAAAGAATCTTAAAAATGCAAGATATCTTTATGGTAAAGCGTGTGATTTTCAAAAACAAAGGAAATTAAGCGAGGCTTTGGAAAATTTCCAGAGAGTTCTTACCTATGATGGCAGTCCTAAAGTACAGAATCTTGTTATCTCCAGTTATTATCATATTTCATTAATTTACGACATCTTAGAAAAAAATGATGAGAAACGAAAATATGCTTTGAGATGTTTGAAGTATGCACCTAACCATAGGATTGCAAGGTTATTATTAGATATGCCGCAGGAACCATTCTGGGAAAATGAGAGTAACGGAGAGAATCTTTTTGTCCTAGAAGATGTTCCATACTGGGAAAGGCTGGTCCAAGAGTTATTAAAATATGCAAAAGGAATAGTATATCATTTGGATCTCATAAACTATTTGAGCCAGGTTTATCGCAATGAGTCCTATAAGGGAACATATGACGCCTCTTTTTTAAATTCAGTATCTCCTTATGCAATTTCTTTTGTGGAAAAGTTTTTAGATGCTAAAAAAATCAAGAATATCTACTTTTGGGGTAATGACGAAAAGACTTATCCTAAAAATTTATTAATTAATGTGGCTTTGGCAACAGGTCGTTCCTTTGAGAAGTATCCCGGGACATAATTTTAAGAAAATTTATTTCTTCGGAGGTTAAGCAAAGTGCCAAGCTCTGTTAGTATAAAGCGCAGCGAAACAAGTAAATGTCGAGAATCGTTAAAAAAATATTGTTCTGGTGATGGTCTGGATATTGGTTTTGGCGGGGATCCTATTGTTTCTCATGCAATCTGTGTTGATCTTTTAAAACCATATGCCAGATATCTCGATTATCCTCAGCACCTTCATGGTGATGCAAAAAACCTATATTGGTTCAAGGATTGTTGTCTGAATTTTGTATATTCATCTCACTTACTTGAGGATTTTGAAGATACAGGGGCTGTTTTAGATGAATGGACGAGAGTTTTGAAGGTTGGGGGTGTTCTGGTTCTTTTTCTTCCTGATGAGAAGGCTTACCGTGAACATTGCAGAAGACAGGGTAAACCACCAAACATACATCATATTCATGAAGATTTTAGCCTTGAATTTATTAAGTGTATTTTAAAATCACGCTCTAACCTTGAGATCATACACGAAAAGTTTCCAACTGAAATCTACAATTTTGAGTTAGTAATAAGAAAGATATCTCCGTAAGCATAATCAATGAGCGATAAATCCTGTTTAGTCATTAAAAATGATGGAATTGGCGATCTCATCCTAGCGTCTGGAATTATTGCTGACCTATCGAAGATATTTTCTGGAAATTTGGATTTGGTAACATGTTTAAATAACGAGGAAATTGCAGAGAATCTTGAGGGGGTGCGTCAGTGTTTCTATGTAACCAGAGATAATATTTTCAGACCGAATCTGAAGCGTCTTGGCATTTTACTTCCAGTGTATAATAACGGAGATCATGAGGTTTTTAAAAAGCTCAAAACTACAGAATATGACTATGCTATATGCCTCAGACGCTTTATACGTCAAAACAGCTTAATTTTAATGCGTTCTACGAGAGCAAGAAATAAATATTGTGCCTGGCAGTTTCCAACAAATGCCTCAAAAAAATTAATGGAGAGATGTACAAAAGGATGGAGTCATTATTCTGGCGACTTGACTGTTCTTTCAGAATTGAGTTATTTGCAGGGTTTTGTTGAAGAAATATTTAAAAAGAAGATCGATTTTTACCCAAGATTAACATGCTTTCATAATGAGGAATTAAAGCCTGAACCAAAAACGGTTGGCATAGGTTTGGGCGGTTGTTCCACCAGATGGCCTATAGGAAATTGGATTGATCTTCTATGCCGACTCAAGCAGGATGGATGGCATATATTTCTCTTTGGGGGAAGTGATGTTGTTGAATGTGCAGGCTGGATTGAAAAATACTGTAAAGTAGATAAAAACCTTGTTGGTAGATTAACATTTAAAGAATCGGTTCCTTATGTAAATAGACTTTCTGCTTTTATTGGTAATGATTCTGGTTTTACTCATTTTGCCAGTCTTGTTGTTCCAAAATGTCTTGTGATTTTAGGTGGAGGGACTTTTAAGAGGTTCTTTCCTTGGCCTAATTCACCAAATCAATATGTCATTTATCATGCTCTTGATTGCTTTGATTGCGTCTGGAGGTGTAAATTTTCCGATAGGTATTGTATGCAACTAATTCCACCATCAGATGTTTTGAAATATTTCTATGAGATAATAGATGCTGCTAAAACTGAAAGGATGAGAAATATCAACCCTTCAGCTGAGTCATATCGAGTGGGATGGAGATCCACGGATAGGACCTTACCTCTTTCCTTTGCTGATAGCACAGTCAACCAGATTTAAATAACCATTATTATTGAAAAGAGTCAGAACAGAATGAATTTACTCATGTATTTATCAAATGAAACATTATTTCTAGCAGAGAGATGGTTACGTATGCATAGAAACGAAGAAAATGTAAGTGTTATTGTTTCTAATTCTTTGATTGCCTTAGCAGATAAACTAAAGAAAACTTATCCTAATATCTCAAATATATTTATTCTTCCAGAAGGTATAAACCAAAAGGATAGAAAGGTAACGATTTTGCGTGAAAAAATTATAGCTTTAAGCATTAACAGAGTAGTCATTCCACTATCCATGAAAACCATAGATCTTCGTTTTGTAGAAGCAACAATCATGCCCGATTTTAAGCCATTTTACTCTCTTTTTAGGATGTTTTGGTTGCTTGGAATCAGAGAGTTTGAGGTATTTAGTCTTAATGGAACGCAAAGTTTCACGATTCCACATTTGTTGGATGAATTTGTTGGCATACATGAAGGAAAGCGTTGTTTTATTGTTGGAAATGGCCCCAGTCTTAACAAAATAGACATGAGTCTTCTAAAGAATGAGATCACTTTTGGTCAAAATCGCTGTTATCTAGGATATGAGAAGTGGGGATTTCCCTTTACTTATTACTGTTTGGCAGATCGCTTGCAGGTCGAGGAATATTTTAAGGAATATGAGGATAATATACCTAAAAAATCAATCAAGTTCTTTCCATTTGAGTATTTACCCTTCTTAAGATTTGAAAATATTTGTCCATTTAACTTTCTTTTTGACTTCAATAATTTTCCGCAATTTTCTGATTCATGCGATAAAATATATCTGGGTAATACAACAACCTATATTCTTATACAGATAGCTTCTGTGATGGGATGTAATCCTATTATTCTTATAGGTACGGATCACAGGTATCAGTTAAAAGAGGAGGAAAAAACTCATGTTAATAGCGAATATGATTTAGAAACAGAAGAGAAAATAATTGATATTTACAAAATTGCTTCTTCCTTTCAAAACCTAGGATATTTCGATGATGGAAAAAAATGGTTTAATAATGTTTTGAAAAAAACCAAAGATAAAGAACTTATTGCGGGTGCATATTTTCACTTAGGAGAGATCTATTATTTAAAAGGAGATTTTAAGAATGCTGAAAATATGTTTAAGAAATGTCTCAAAAATTTACCCTTACATAAAAAAGCTAGTGATTATTTAGGACTTATGGGAATTTCTTTTTTTGAAGATAGTTTAGAGGATTCAAAACAAAATGTCTCCTCAACTCAGGACAGGGGAAATGATTTTTGGGTAGCAACCGATGCAACAGAACCAACACATTTCGATGGTAGATATTCTGCAGGTAAAAAACGCTTTATAAGGCCTCGTCCAGAAAGAGCAGAGAGAGCTTTTGAGTGTGCAGCTCGCTGGGCAGAAGCAAAAGGAGTAAAAATTCTCAATGCAACGCCTGGAACAGAACTTACTGCTTTTCCCTTGGTTTCGTATGAAAGCCTTTTTTGTAAATAAATTTTTTTATAGGAGGCCAAAGTGTTAAATAAAGAAAAGATATTTAAAAGGCTCAAACAAGAAGGACCGCAAGCTTGGTATCATAACTTTGAAATTATTAAAGGTTCAGGAATTTTCTGCGATCCGGGAAAACCACCTGTTATAAATAATTCTAAAGCAACATTTGAGAAATGCGGCATTAAGGAGGATTTTTGGAAAGGATTGAGGGTTCTAGATATTGGTTCTTATACAGGGGCACGGAGTTTTTATTTAGAGGATTGTGGTGCCAAAGTCACTGCATTAGATATTCAGCCACCGGAACTTAATGGATTTAAACTAATCCATGAGATTCGTCAATCGAAGGTAGAGTTTATATTTTCTTCAGTATATGATCTATCTCCCGCAAAATTTGGACGATTTGATGTGGTCTTGTTTTTTGCTGTTTTCTATCATCTAAAGCATCCACTTCTTGCTCTTGAAAGAATAAATTCGATATGTAAAACTGATGGATTCTTACTTGGAGGGGGGACTACTTCGGATAGATGGTTTCATGATGATAATCTAAGTTGTGAAAAAGGAGTGGATTTTGAACGGATTACTAAAAACATGATTAATGACAATAGAATTATGGCCGTTGATAACCTTAATAAATTGTCTCTTTGTGGTTTTGCAGGTTCTCATTATTATCGAGATAAAACCAACTGGTTCATACCAAATACAGAATGCTTAAAAGAATGGTTAAGGGTATCAGGTTTTGATTTTGAGAGAGTAAATTATGCTGTTTCTGAAATTCAACGAGATTGGAATAAATCCAGGACACTAAAAAGCTCAATAATATTCAAAGCCAAACGCATAAGTGATCCTATACCAGAATATAAACAGAATGCATATCAAAGTTATTCAAGAGCAGATCAGGAACTTTACCTAAAGAAATATCGTATTCCAACTGAGCATGAAGTCGAATCGATTATAGAGGAAAATAAAAAGCTAAAAGACGAGATTAAAAGATTGAGAACTTGTCTAAAAAGCCAATGCGCATAATAATCGTCTTAGAATTTTGTTAATCTTTCCGATTTGAATCATATCGTATTAAAAGATATCAAAAATTAGGTGTAAGAAGGAATTAGTATGACATTAATGATCTCTTTCCAAGATCAATTTGTTCTCGTTACTGGTGGTACACGAGGTATTGGAGCTGCAATAGCGAAAGAAATAGTAACTTGCAAAGGTAATATAATAATTACCGGAACTTCTGTTGAGCCGCCTCCTTGGATATTTGAGTTTGCTAAACAGTTCCCGAATCAGACAATAGACTATCAGCAAATTGATTTTGCAAAAGAGGGATGGACTGAGCGTCTTAATGAAATCATAGGTAAATATCAAAAGATTTCTGTCTGTATAAACAATGCAGGAATCAATATTGTGTCAGATATTCGAAAAGTAAGTATAGAGGATCTTCGAAAAGTGCTTGAAGTTAATCTTATCGGTCCTGCGATGATTATATCTCGTTTAGCACCATTGATGGCTGAAAGAGGTTATGGTCGTATTGTCAATATTTCATCGGTCTTTGGTATAGTCTCTCGGGCAGGACGCTCTAGTTATTCAGCTGCAAAAGCAGGCCTAATAGGTCAAACGCGAGCATGTGCTCTGGATCTTGCTAAAGATGGCATACTGGTAAATGCGGTGTGTCCTGGTTTTGTAGCAACAGACCTTACACGAAAGATTCTAGGAGAAAAAGGTATGGTTGAAGTTGTTAAAAGAATACCACTTGGAAGATTGGCAGAATGCAATGACATTGTGCCATCTGTTTTATTCCTTGCGAGTGAGATCAACACATACATAACAGGTCAGATTCTTGTAGTAGATGGAGGTTATCTTGTTGACTGAAACACTTAATATTTCTTCTAAAATAGGGAGCTATAGTGTGATTATGTGCGATATGCTGTCAGATGATTATCATACCCCATTTGAGCAATGCCGTGCAGCTATTGTTGACCAGACTGTTTTGAATATTTATGGTAAAGACAGGGAAACATTTGGAGCTATCAAAAATGTCATACCACTAACAGCAAGAGAAAAATTGAAGAATGCTAAGACCAGTATCTCACTTTGTGAAGAGCTCTTAAATGTTGGTTTTAAGAGAGGTGAAACTTTTTTAGCTATAGGAGGTGGAACCATTCAGGATATAGCAACTTTTACAGCATCCATTCTTTATAGAGGGATCCCATGGATCTATATCCCAACAACACTATTGTCTCAGGCTGATAGTTGTATTGGCGGAAAGAGTTCTCTCAATATAGGGAACTGGAAGAATCAAATAGGTAATTTTTACCCTCCACGAAAAATATACATAGCAACGAAATATCTTAAATCACTTTCATATAATGACATACGTTCAGGGTTAGGAGAGATTTTAAAAGTTCATTTTATATCAGGTGCTGATATGGTTAAGTTGATAGGGAAAAACTATCATTCTATAACCATGGATGACGAGATACTAACTGAGGTCATTCTGAGATCATTACAGCTAAAAGCAAAGATTATTGAGGCCGATGAGTTCGATCAAGGATACAGGTTGATACTTAATTATGGCCATTCCTTTGGGCATGCCTTTGAGGCAGCTACGAAATTTTCTTTACCTCACGGTATAGCAATTACGTTTGGAATGGATCTGGCGAATTATCTATCTTGGAATTTAGGACGCATAAGCAAAAATGAGTATGAGAGCTTAAATGAAATAATTCGTGAAAATTTAAAACCCTCAGACTTTATCGACATTGACCTTAAAGTTTTTTTAAAGGCTTTGAGAAATGATAAGAAAAACAGACCTGGTAAATACTGTTTTGTTCTTCCGGTTTCCCTAGGTAAAGTAGAACCTATGTTCATATCGATGGAACAGGATATTGAGAAGAAGATTACTCATTACATTCAGGGCATAAAACGATGTTTTTTTTGAAAAATAGAGTAATCATAGCAATTGATATTGGTACTTCCCAGATAAAGGCAATACTATATGATCCTGATAAAGAGAAGAATCTAATAAGCATTGAAAAAGCAACATCTGATTGTCAGATTTTGGGGTTACCTGAAGGGTTCAGCGAATTGAATCCAACACAAATTCTAAATTTAGTGAAAAGTACAATCAAAGAGATAGTATCTCTCACACCAAAACAGACCAAAATAATCGCTCTTACATTTACCGGTGCCATGCATGGAATTATGTTTGTTGCCCCGAATGGTAAGCCGTTAACCAATCTGATTGACTGGCGTGACCGTCGTGTTGAGTATAAGGGTAACCTAAAATACTCTGTGCTTAAAGATCTTTTAACCCGTTATGATTCTTTTTGGACAAAAAACAAGACTGGATGTAGACCAGCGAGTGGATATGGCGTAAGCACACTATATTGGTTTGCTTCTATGAATCGATTGCCCCAAAAAGATGCTTATATATGTACGATTGCAGATTATGTTGCGTCTTGTATAGCAGGATCTCCTCTTGTAACAGATTGTACTCTGGCTGCATCAACTGGTTTTTTTGATATTGTGAATCGTAAATGGTGCAGAGAAATTCTATCTGAGTTCGGTACTCCAAGGATTAAATTGCCTGAAGTTGTTTCTGAAAAGAGTAAGATAGGTTATTGGAAAGATATCATGGTTTTTCCTCCTTCTGGTGACCATGCTGCTGCAGTCTATGCTGTCTTAAAAGATCGAGAGACAGATGCACATATAAATATAGGAACAGGTTCTCAGGTAGCTGTTTGCAGTTCAAAGCCTTACTTTGACCATCAACTAGAAACAAGGATCGGACTAAACGATTCATTTTTGTTAGTTGTGGCTGGAGCCGTAGGAGGGAGAACACTGGATATTTGGTCTCTTATGATTAAAAATCTTCTTCCCAATGAAAAAGAAAAATACTCTTTAGACGATTTGTTACTGAAAGCAGAGGCAATAGAACCGGGATGTAATGGTTTGGTAATGAAACCTTTATTTTTCGGTACACGAGCAGAGCCCTCATTGAGGGCTAGTTTAAAGGGTATATCACCGATGAACTTTACACTAGGACATTTAACCCGTTCCTGTCTGGAAGGAATGGTTAGTGAATGGAGCAGAGGGCTTTCTGTAATGCGTAAATATACAAAACAAAGACACAAAAAAATATATATGACAGGCCGACTGTTAAAAGAAAAAATATTACTCAAGCAAATTGTTGAAGAAAAAATTGGTAAAAGAGTTTGTTTTGTGAAAGGAAGCGAGGTATCCGCTCTAGGTGCAGCACAATACGCTGCTTCTTCTTTGTCGAGTTAATTCAGTAGCCTATTCCTTTATCCTATTTCCGGCAACAAGAAAGGAAATTCAAAATGAGAAACGTGGGGAACATAATTGCACACATACCTGCTAGAGCAGGAAGCAAACGGGTTCAATCAAAAAATCTAAGGTATTTAGGAGATCAACCCTTGCTGGCTTATGCTGTCCATGCTGCACTTGGTTGTCAATCCTTAGATTCAGTATATGTTTAGCTGAAGAATTAGGGGCATTTGTTTATCGACGCAAGACTATCTTAGCTACTGATAGTGCTAAAAGTGATGAGTTCAATATGGATATCATTGAAGCTCTGAACCCCGATACACTGGTAATGATTAATCCTGTATGTCCCTTTATAGAGTCAATCGATATAGAGAAAGCTATAAAGTTCTATCAATGTGATTCTGTAGATACACTGATTACAACGAATTCTACACAAATGCAGTGTTTCTATCGTGATAAACCCATAAATATTAATGTAAACGAACCCTTAGCCCCAACGCAAGAAAATGAGCCAGTACATATATGTAATTGGGCTATAGCAATTTGGGATGCTCACAAGTTTAATGAACGTTTCTATCGACAAGGTTTTGCTGTATTTGGAGAAAATAGAAAACTCTTTCCTATAGATCCAATAAAAGGACTTAAAATAAGCACTGAAGAAGATTTTCGAATGGCGGAGTTGTTAGTAGTGGTGATGAAAAATAAAGGTATAAAGAGCCGGGAGATAAATTACTGGACAAAATAATTATTATATGAAGCATGAATAATCTTGAGATGCGTTTTGAATTTTATCGTAAATGTTACTAAAAAAAGGCAAGACATGAAACATGTTTTGGTAACAAGTTTAATCATGCAGCGGGATTTAGAACGATTTTACACCCAATTAGAAGACGCAGGTATTGAAGCTATGCCGTATTCAGTAAATCAGTTTTTAACAGAAGAGGATTTACTTCCGATTATTGGTAAATATGACGGTGTTATTGCAGGCGATGATCAGTTTACAGAACGAGTATTAAAGTCAGGTCTTCCTAGGCTGAGGGTTATAAGCAAGTGGGGTGTGGGTCTGGATTCTATTGATATCAATGCTGCGAAAAGATTGGGGATCCATGTATACAACTCACCAGGCGCTTTTGGGAATGCGGTAGCAGAAGTAGCCATCGGTTATGTTTTAATGTTGTCACGAAAACTCCATATCATCGATAAAGAAGTTCGTATTGGCAACTGGCCGAAGCCTGAAAGTGAAGGATTAGATGGTAAAGTGCTCGGAATTGTGGGTTTTGGTTCTATTGGAAAAGAAACTGCTAAGCGAGCTCTGGGGTTTGGAATGAAAATCCTTGCAACAGATATACGAATGGAAAAAATGGAGCCTTTTTCCAATGTATGTTTAGTTAAACTCGATAAAATTTTGGAATCATCAGACTATCTCTGTCTTACTTGCAATTTGACACCTGAAAACCAGGGAATGATAGGTTACTCAGAGCTGGAGAGGATGAAACCCACATCTTATCTTATTAATGTAGCGAGAGGAGTATTAGTTGATGAGGCTTCGCTGATTAAAGTTTTGGAAAAAAATATTATAGCTGGAGCAGCGTTAGATGTATATGAAACAGAACCACTTCCACTAGAACATCCATTTATTAAGATGGAAAATATCGTTTTGGGGAGCCACAATGCCAATAACATACGCTCAGCTAACGATTATGTCAGTAAAAATACAATTAAAAATCTGATAGATGGATTTAAGGATTAATTATGAAAGAGAATGTAAAAAGACTTATTCGTTTTTTCGAGAATTCTCCTTTGGCTTATTTTGGTTTCGTGCATTCCTGTCCTGTTTGTGGTACTCGGCTTAAAGAATTCGCAATGTTCAAACCAAGCTTTTCCAGGCCTGGTCGTCCTGCTGAATGTCCGTTTTGTCATTCTTATGAAAGAACACGCCATATCTGGCTTTATATGAATAAGAAAAAACTCTTGAAAGGTCAAAAGAGAATGTTGCATGTAGCTCCAGAACCGTCTCTTATGAAGAATATTAAAAGGATGAGTAATATTAATTACATAACCACTGATTTTTCCATGAGAGGTGTAGATTTAAGAGCCAGCCTGACAGATTTGCCCTTTTATTCTAATTTTTTTGATCTCATCTATTGCAGCAATGTTTTGGAGCATATTGAAAATGATGCGTTGGCGATTTCAGAATTGTTTAGGGTTACTAAATATGGTGGATTAGCAATTATACAGGTTCCTGTTAAAGGAGAAGTAACATTTGAGGATTCTAAGGTTACTTCAGATGAAGAAAGGGATCGCTTATTTGGTCAGTGTGATCATGTAAGGTATTATGGAAAAGATATAAAACAAAGACTTGAAAGAGTGGGGTTTCAGGTTGAAGAGTGTAAGATGCCCGATGCTCTTAACCTTTCTGAGGGAGAGATAGAACGTTACAGGATAGCTAAACGAGAGCTCGTACACATTTGCTATAAGACATAATATACCTTAAAAATTATGAAAGAAATAGTCAAAGAGAGAGATAGAAATAAACAAAAATTTCTGGAACTTAAAGATAAACACAAAGGTGAGAGATGTTTTATTATCGGAACAGGTCCCAGCCTGAGAATAAGCGACCTTGATAAACTAAAGGATGAAATAACTATTGCATCGAATAAGATTTATCTGGCATTCGAATATACAGATTGGCGACCGACGTATTATACGATTAATGATTTTGTTGTAGCGAGGAATAACCGAGAAATCATCGCCAGTTTACCTTATTATAAGATTGCGGGTAGATGTACAGAGCCAATATTTGGTAACGATCCAACTTTTTTATACTTTGAAGGCGTTAATGAAAAAGTAAAAGAAGAGGAAGCTTATTATCCTCCATTTAGCAAAGATATTGTTCAATACATTGGTGGTGGATATACAGTGACCTATGTCAATATTCAACTCGCTTATTATCTTGGGATACGAGAGGTCTACTTGATCGGTATAGACTTTTCTTTCAAAGTACCATCAATAAAACATCCAGATGCCCATTATGGAGAAGTCATAATTTCTTGTGGAGAAGTTAATCATTTCCTACCAAATTACCGCAAAACTGGTGAAACCTGGACTGTCCCAAGATTAGATTTTCAACGAATAGCCTTTCAAAAGTCTAAAGCTGAGTTTGAAAAAGTAGGTGGTAAGATTTTTAATGCAAGTCGTACTACTAAGCTTGATGTTTTCCCAAGAGTAGATTTGGATAGCTTATTTTAAACCTTCATCTTTATTTTAATCTCAAAATATTCGAATTTTCATTATACGGTTAAATATTTATTCAGTGAATGAATAAAAGATATTGGGATGATTTAGGAAAGAGGAATCTCTTTTATGGATACCTATCAATTACAGTTTTTACATCCTTCTCCTGAGTTCAGGGAGTTGATGATTTTACTAGAGATTGAGAAGAACCAATCTCTCAGTCAGAATCTTATTGCAAAGAAGGTGGGGATTGTTCCGGCAATGGTCAACAGGTATATCAAAGGTTTTGTAAGGAATAACATTATCAAGGTAAATGGTAGGTCTAAGAGAAAGATGACCTATCACTTAACCCAGGAAGGGATTAGCAAAAGAAATGCTCTTTTGTTTAATTATATGAATGAAACGATCTGGCTTTACAAAAACGCGAAGAGTGAATTTGGGAGGATTCTAACAGAGTTTATTAAGGAGAAGATAAAAAGGATTGTTCTTTTTGGTGCAGGTGAGACGGCTGAGGTGGTTTTTAATGCTGCAAGAGCTTTAGGATTTAGGATTATAGGGATTGTGGATAGTAGCATTGAGAAGCAGGGCAAAGAGTTTATGGGGATGATAATTGAATCTCCAAGCAGAATAGAGGAGTTAGGTCCAGATGGGATTATTATCACATCTTTTGGATTTCCAAGGGATATCTATAACGGGATAAAGCATTTAGAGGAAAAAGGTATAAAAATTAGAAGGTTATAGATAATTACTTAAAGTATAATATTGCCATGCAAAACACAGCTGAAAAAATAGAAGACCTGAGTCCAAGGCCTGTTATATCAGTAATAATTCCTAATTTGAATGGTATCAAATATTTAGAAAGATGTTTAAATTCTCTTCAATCACAGAGCTTTAGGGATTTTGAAGTGATTCTTGTTGATGATGGTTCGACAGATTCTTCTGTTGAGTTTATTAAGAAAAATTATCCATGGGTAAGAATTGTTAAACATAAAGTTATTAAAGGATTTAGCGTTACTGTAAATGATGGAATAAAAGTATCGAAAGGAAAATATATTGTTCTATTAAATAATGATACTTTGGTTGATAAGCTATGGTTGGAAAAGCTATATAATGCAGCCAGAAAAAATCCAACTGCTGGATTTTTTGCTTCAAAAATGTATTTTTTTGGAAGGGACAAATTAATTAATGCTGTTGGAGATGCAATGGGTATTGACGGTTGTGCATGGAATCTTGGTTACTATCAAAAAGATGAAGAAAAATATTTTCTACCTAAGAAGGTTTTTGGAGCATGCGCTGGTGCAGCTTTGTATCGACGTGAAATGTTAGATGAAATTGGATTTTTTGATGAAGACTTCATAATGGTTTATGAGGATACAGATCTATCTTTCAGAGCTCAGCTTATGGGGTATGAATGTATCTTTGTTCCAAAAGCCATTGTTTACCATGTTCAGTTTGGAACCCTTGCACCAACGAGTGAAAGAAGAGTCTTTTATAGAAGTGCAAATAGTTTAAACACTCTTATTAAAAATATGCCCTTAAAATTATTTCTTAAATATTTTTATAAAATCTATCGGGGACAGGTTTCTCAGATTAAGGAACTTTCCACTTCTTTTAGTTTATCAAAACACGTTCTAAAAGGAAAGTTAAGAGCGTTAAAAATGCTTCCAAACATGTTAAGAAAGAGGGAGAAGATACAGAGATCAAAAAGAGCTACTGATGAATATATAAGAAATCTACTACTTAGTGAGTTGTAAAAAAATTCGGAGAAGGATTATGAATAGTAATGAAACCGTTTTAATTGAAGAGAAAGAAATTATTGGTTCAGAGGAAGATGAATTCAGATTTAAAAAGTTTTTTAGGTCGTTAAAGGAAGTAAAGGAAATAAAAAAAATTCTTATTTTCCGTTCAACAAGAATCTGGGCAGTAAAGGAAATTCTTTCTCTTTTAATAAAAAAATACCCTGATTCTGAACTATCAGTTTTAGCTCAACCATCTGTGAGAGATAATTTTCAAGGAAAGAAAAATATCATTAAATTTTTCTGGATGAAGAACCCATCAAAAGAATTTGGAATATTTAATATCGGTTTTTCAGTATTAAGATCACTTCGAAGAGAAAAATATGATTTAGTAGTTGTGCCTTTATCAGGAAAAAGGTTAAGCCCCAGACAATTAAAATACAGTCAGAGAAATCTCCATAACATCATAATGGCGATTAAACCAAAAAATGTAATCTTTGTTGATAATGAAGGAGTAAATGTTTTAAGGTCATTTAATAGCAGAAGTTATTTTCTCAGTTATTTTTTTCATACAAAAATTATTTTCAATACCTTTATAAATATTTTTATGTTTGCCTTCATGCTTTTTACTCTTTTGGCAATAATCGTTTGTGATTTATGGTGCATATTAAAAAATAGATTAAGAACGAATTTTTTTGGACAAGCCAACACTTAAAACAGTCTTTTTCTCATGATATATAAAAATAAGAAATTTAACGCATAAATTAGGAGAAAATACATGATTAATGATGCAGTGCAAATAGAACTTAAAGCTCATGTGGATGACAGAGGATATCTTGTTGAGATTATAAGAGCAAAGGACGAACACTTTACAAAGTTCGGGCAGGTTTATCTTGTTGGAAATTTTGGTCAGGGGACTATCAGAGCTTTTCATAAGCATGAAGTTCTCTGGGATTGGTTTTTTATAAGTCACGGATCAGCAAAATTTGTTCTAAGAGACGATAGAAAAGATTCATCAACACATGGATACCTATGTTATATCTTCTCGAAACCCAAGCCTTCTTGTCGTTCCTCCTGGTGTCTATCATGGATGGATTTCTCTTGAGGATGATACTCAGCTGATAAGTACAGCCAGTGAGGTCTATAACAGAGAAAAACCTGATGAAGTGAGAATCCCGCCTGATTCCTTCGGAGATGTTTGGACAGTTAAAGGAAGGTAAAAATAAAATTAAAAAATTACCAATAGGAGAAGTAAAATGAGAGTATTAGTAATAGGTGGTGCAGGTTATGTTGGTTCAGTTTTGGTCGAAGAACTTCTGGAGCGTGGATATGCAGTAAAGGTGTTTGATAGATTATATTATGGAGATTATGGTCTAGCGAGAATAAGAGATAGAATAGAACTTATTGTTGGTGATATGAGACTAATAGAAGATAAAGCAAAGGCTAACTTCGAAATAAATACAAGAGCTACTACTAACTCAGCACGGTTATGCAAACAGCATGGAATAAAAAGATATCTCTTTGCATCTACATGTTCTATTTACGATATAGGAGTAGAAGCTTTTGAAAAAGACATTATTTTTGATGAAGAGACAAAAGTTAGTCCAAAAGCAGCCTACTCAAAATCCAAATTCGAAGCAGAAAAATCCCTTCTTTCTATGAGTGATAAATGCTTTTGTCCTGTAATTATCAGAAAAGGAACCATCTTTGGATTTTCGCCTCGCATGCGTTATGACCTTGTGGTAAACACTTTTTTAAAGGATATTTTAACAAAAGGGTATATGACAGCATTTTATGGTGGAGAAATGTGGAGGCCTTTAGTAAGTGTGAGAGATGCTGCTAGGGCATATATTGCTTGTCTTGAAGCCCCAGAAGAAAGAATTAAAGGTGAAATTTTTAATCTCGTTTATTCTAATTTTAGAATATCAGAACTGGCGCTTCGTGTTAAAGAGGCTTTAAAAAGCCTAAATATAAAAGCTGATATCAACATGAATTATGGATACTCCAGTGTCAGAAGTTATAGAGTTTCGGGAAAGAAGCTAGAAAAAGTTTTGGGTTTTAAGCCTATCATTTCTGTAGAAGAAGCTGTTAGAGATATGGTAAAGAAAATTAAGGAATATAATTATACTGACTTTGACAATCCAAAATATTATAATATTAAATGGATGAAGCTCTTGGAGGAAGCAGATAAAATTATTAGAGTAACAGGAACAGTTTTTGAAGCACCTTATCCAAAATTACGCAAAGTTGTTTAAAAAAAGTAAATAAGGAAAGATTGAAAAAATAATGAGTG
>SMTZ1_10000501_pt1 | contig 36517 bp, 37 predicted proteins | sample DeeMarSWOR136_30_FD_25667 | JGI IMG/M metagenome (IMG submission 25667)
CAATATAAGATTCGATTTTTTAAAAATAATTTTAAAAATAAAAATAATTAATTCGCTATTTTAATTATTATTTTAGAATATAATAGGTTTAAAAATGATTTTAAACTGAAATCCTGAATTACCAACTACCAGATATTTTAGGTGGTATACCACCTAAAATAATACCTCCAAAGATAAAAGAAACTGATAAGAGCACTATTTTTAATCTGTTGGTTAATTTTTGTTTTCTTATTAGTATAACCGCGAGTAAACCAACATAGATAAGTATTACAAATGATAAGATTACTAAAATTATACTATTAATGTGAGGAAAATATAAAGATTGTATTATATCATCAAATCTTTGGTTAATCATATGAATTTATTATATTACATCTCTAATAAACAAATATCCTTGCTTATATCTTTTGTATAAAAACCAACTCTCTTAACCCGATTTCTACAAAGAATACCAAATTCAAAAATAGATTTCAAGGAGTCCAAATGGATTAAATTATTGAACCTAGAAACACCATTCTTTGAAAGGATTTCAATTATATCGTCTATCTCAAAACTCAGGTTGGTTTCACCATTTATATAGGAAGCTATGGGTTTATTAAATAAGATATCAATATTCATTTTTCTTTAGTGATTATTAAATATTATTCACTTATAACTTATTAAATAGAAAATGTTTATATAAAAATCAAAGAACAAAAATTCTTGTTATTTTCTCCCATTAAATTAATCCGAATGGAATATAAAATGGCTTGAAGAAAGATATCTGACTATTTTATAAGAATCTTTTAAAGCTTCTGATTTAGAACATAAAATTTTAGTAAGTTTGAAGTATCTTGAAAATCTAGAAAAGTTTTATTAAATTTAAAGGTCAATTCAATGGTGTTGTGGTTGCTGCATATCAGTTAGTAGCTATGTTTAAAGACGACTCAAATATAAAATAGAATAATTAATATTTTAAAATATGGGAATGTAAGTCTTTTATTGATTTAAAATTATGGAAAGAATTTCAATAAATATTTCTCTTTTTACCAATTCATCCTTAAAATTCCATGAACTGATCTCGAAAAAAACCAAATATCGGCATTTTTGCCTGGGGCATTATTTTCTCTTTCTTCAAAATATTTATAGTAAGCATAATTATTTTCCCATTTTTCTTTTTCGTTAAATTTTAGAAATGTATCAATCCAAAGTTTTATTTCTTTATGAGTAAGAATAGTTTCAGCTAAATATATTACTTCATTTTGAATTAAATCTATAATATCATTATCTCTTTTTGAACTCATTTTTATTATTGTTTCATACCTTTCATTAATTTGATCATTATTCAAATTTTTATCCCATATTATTTCATTTATGTACTTAATAATTTCATAATTTCTTTCCCTATAAAGCGTATCAATGTCAATCTTTATTTCCCTAATTCGATTGTTTATATCTGCTATTGTCTCGCCTTCCTTATTCATTTCAGGTACATTAAAAATAATTTTTTCCATTTTTAATTATCTTCTCTTATTTTTTTTAATTAGATGCTTCAATTAATATTTTTGAAAAATTAAATTCATTATAATTCATAAGAAGAATATTATAAAAGCCTTATATATTATCCAGTTAATTTCTTCAATAGGAATAAATTATTCGTAAAATATAACAAATTTTATTGATATAAAATATGATAAAATCTAAAAAAATAATATATTTTATATTATTATTTTATAATAAAATTAAACTGGCTAAAAATAGATTAATGAAATTAATATTTCATTGACTTTCTTTCTCTAATAATTCCTTAATTAAGATTTCACATTTTTTTCCTGATTTCCTATATAAAACAATTATTGATCCTAGATAATTGACTTTTATAGATATTTTTAATAATTTCTCTTCAAGCTCATTTTTCTGATGAAGATCTTCAACATACTTTAACTTTTGTTGTAGTGTATATCGTATTCCTTCTAGATTCATCAATTCTTGATATAAAAATCCTTTATCTTCTTCATCCCCTTTTTCATTATATATTTTGAATTCGCTTTCTAATTGTTTAAATTGTTTAGGAAATTTTCGATACATTTTTTTTAAACTATATGTTGCAGTTTCCTCAAAATATTTAGATAGATCTTCTACATATCTCACAATCTCTTCAAAATTATTAGCATTCAATTTTCGAATCATTATACTACATTCCTAAATCATTTTAATTTTAATATTGACTAAAGTCATTTTACAAATTTCAATCAATTTTTTTTCTCTCGTGTCTCTCTTTCTTCTATTCTTTTTCCAAGATCTTCAAATGTTTTTGGAAAAGTTTTTCTAATTTTTGCTTTAACAACTGTTAAATTCCATTTTTTATTATCTTTCTTCAAGTTATATTACTCCCTTTAACTATTTTTATTTACATTTTATAATATCCATACTTACGTATGAATTCCTCACTATATAACTACACTATCACTCATTATTTTAAGCATTATACTCGATTACTCGATTCTTAATTTTATTTTTATTATTGACAATATCAAGTAATTCATCTGCTAAATTTATATTTAGAATGCGATTCCACTCAGTTGAAATTTCATTATACATATCAAATTTCTTTTTCTTTTCTGACAATTTATCATATTGTAATTTAGCAATTTTGTAGGATCCAGACCACTGAGCATCCATTCTTACAATTTGTGTTACTTCTTCTAATTCTTTCTCCTCTTTTTTGTTTAAATTCTCTACTTCTTTATAGTTATGCCAACAATTGTTGATTGGTGGAAGTACAAATATAGGAATCACACCTTGGATCTCCCCATAATTATTATTTTGTAAATATTTATGAATATTTTCAGCATAACCAAATAAAGATAAAAAAATTACACGAGGAGTTATTGCAATATATTTATCTTTATTCTTTTGTTGAAAGATTTTCGCAAAATTCCCAATTTCTTCAGAGATATTTGTTAATTGAATTAAACTTAAAGGTTGTGTTAATCTATTGCAATATACAAATGTAATCTGTAAGAAATGAGTGCCATATTCAGCTTTTCGTGCCTTTCTTTGAATAAACTTTTCTGCATATTTCCTTGGAATGAGACCTGTACTGACATTATGTGAAATAAATTTTTTTTCTTTTTCCTCTACAATTATCAAATCGAAAATTCTCTGATTTTGATCTTCAGGTAAAGCAAAATCATAATTTCTGTATGTTTTGATTGAAGTATCTCTATTTGCCATTAATCTATTTTCTATTGATGTTAGATAAGGGTGGTAAGAATCTTGCCATAATTCCCAATTACCATCTAATTCTGTAATTGAGAAGGGATATTCCATTAATACATCATTATATCCAAATTTTTCATAGAGAATATTTAAGATTTCAGAAAATAATTGTTTCTCGGTTGTTATTAATCCATACTTAATAACAGCGAATTTTAATCCTTTAATAGCTAAACCAATAAACGGATTAATTACCCCTATTCCAGCCTCTCCTCCCTTACTAATAATCTTAAATAAAGCTTTACCTATCGATTTAACTACATCTTTAACTTCTTTTTCAATTATACTGTTTTGTAACTCTTTAGTTTGCAAAACTATAATGGATAAGTAAGTTCTATTCATTGATTCGTCAATAGAAGCTCGTATGACTACTGTTTTATCTTTTATATCAATACCTAATAATAATAGATTCGAACCAGAAATATAGGAATTCTCATCAATTTCATATTGAGATTCAATATATGATTTAATGCTTTTATAGCATTGGTCTAAAGGAAATAATTTTTCTATTGTTTTAATTCTCATTTTTTTACTTTTTGTTTTAATTTTTAAACTCTTTTTCGCATATTCTAATAAATTTATAAAATAAATAATAATATGGGCATATAAATATATTCCCCAGAACTATAAATACGATCCTCTTTTTATGCTGGTTGGATGTCCAAGAGATGCTCGTCTTAACCTTTTTGAGGTAAATAAAGATATTTTATATATGCCCGAAAAATTTACTCTTAAATTTGATTATGAATTAAAGGATTTTTTTGAAAAATATTTACAGAAACACCCAAAACTAGAATTTAGTAATGTAACTGAATACTTGAGAGATCATATTATTTCTTTTAGAGCTGATCTTGAAAGGGAATTATATAATTTGAAATTAAATAAAGAGGTAATTGAATTCTTTGAAGACTATGTAAAAAACAATCCAAATTTAGGATTTATCAATGCAGATGAGTTTATAAGAGAGCTAATTAGAAATAAAGCCGAAGAAATAAAGCAGAAAAGAAAAAAGAATTAGAGTCTTTAAAAATATGGAAAAGAATAATAAGGGAAATATTTATCATACAAATCCCTTTTTTGTTTGATTGAAAATTTAGCATAGTGTTTGATTTGAGTAGAATCACTAATTTTATGGTTTGTTAAACCCTCACTTATCCATAATGGGCATTCCATTTTAATTAATCGATTACTGATCAAGGTCTTCCGATATTTTTGAAATAATCGATATTTATCATCAAAATTCTTTATGACATAACCTCGGAAACCTCCATAGTAATTATGCCTTGTTCTTCCAGGAAATAACCATATATTGTCTTTTCCAATGTATTTTATATACTGTTCTAAATATGGTCTAAATTTCTCTGGGAAAAAGAAAATTAGACTCTTATTTGAAAACCTAGTTGATTTTCTTGCATCTTTCTCAAAGCCAGTTTCAAAATATCTCTCTTTCAAATGAATATCTTCTATTTTTATTGATAAAATCTCTGAAATTCTTGCCCCACCGATAATTAATAATGAAAATAAGATAAAATCTCTTAGGTTTTTTTTCTTAGATGCAGTCAAAATATCGAGTAACTCTTGCTCTGTAAAAATTTCATCATTGTTATCAGATTGTTTTCGTATGTCGTTTTCTTGTAAATTAAATTTATAGATTCTTTTATTTGGAACTGGATTTCTGTATTCAATATTGATTTGTAAAAATCTTCCAATAACATAATCAAAGAAAGAACTAAGGTAAGATCGATAAGCTTCTTTTGAATCTATTCCAATTGGATTTTTATTTCTCTTATTTATTCTTATATCTATAACATTATCAAAATAGTTCTTAATATCAATCATCGATATTTTTATTAAATCTTTATTCAGATAATTTAGGCAATTTATAATTATTGATTTTTGATTTTTATAGGATTTAGTAGATCTCTTATATACTTCATTCAAGTAATCATAAATAATTTCAAAATCTACGGGATTATAACTATAAGATAAATCTTGTTTATTTATTGACCTAACCTTATCTGATTTACTCAATATTTTGATTATTTATCACCCAATATTTGAAATTTTTATCTAATTTTATGAGTACTTGATCCTCCATTTTATTTAAAATATCTAATACTTCTGATTCAGATTTTCCAATTATTTCTGCAATATCTACTGAATCTAATTTATGTGGAAATTTATCTACCCATTTCAGAATTTTACCTTTTATCGAATCTTCTACTTTTATATCAGTCAATCTTTTCCTTTCCTGCAAAATTTCATTGATCCATTTATGATACTTCTCTCTTTCTTCTTTTATAGCCTCTCTTTCTTCTTTTATAGCTTTTCTTTCTGCTTGTAATTTCTTCAACTCTTCATTTACAGAATTTGAATTATCATTTTTACTTACTTTTTCAAATCTAATAAATCCACGGACAATATATTCATCCATAACATATCGGATTAATTGTGAAAGAGATGGAAATTTATTATCTTCAGCATAATCTTTCCACTTCTTTTTCACACTATCGAATACTCTAATTCGGATGAAAGATTCTTTTTTAGACATTGTTTTTAACCATTAAAAAATAACTCTATCTATAATTTTTAAATGAATTTATCACTTAAAAATGTATCCCGATGTGGGTACAAAAGTATAACATTATGAAGATAATATAGATAGAATTTTGAGCATTCTAATTTTGAATTATAAAGTAAGTTAAGTTAATCGTGGTAACTATAACGTTGTTCTTTCCAAGGATCAGCTTTATTTGAATAACCTGCTCTTTCCCAATAACCTAATCTATCCTCTTTTAAAAATGTAATTCTGAGTATCCATTTTGCACTTTTATAAAAGTATAAATCCGGAATAATTGCTCTCACAGGACCTCCATGCTTATCATTAATCAGTTCCCCCTCATAACTTAATGCTAAAATAGCATTTTCTGCAATTAGTCTTTCTATAGGGATTGTAGTAGTAAATCCATTATCAGCACAAAAAAATTCTACAAACAATGCAGACTTTTTAGGTTTTACAATGCTTAAAAGCTTTTTAAAGGATATTCCTCTCCATCTAGTATCAAATTTGCTCCATGAAGTTACACAGTGTATATCTTCCACTATTTCGATGTCTTCCAATTCTTTTAGCTCTTCTAGAGTTAGGACCAATTTCTGTTCAATTTCTCCATTAATTTCTAAACTATAATTTTCTCTATCTATATGAGCAACTTTTCCTTTTTGAAGAACGGGGAAATGTGTAGTTATATGTTGACCAGGAGGTAGTCTCAATTTTGTATCTGGATTTTCTTCTTTCATTATATAACGATTATAATTAATTATTTCTAAAAAAAATTTTGTAGAAATTGATTTGATTCAAAATAAGAGTTCTAAATTATTTTATTTTTTTTAATATTTTTCCATTTATTTAAAACATCGTAGAATCTTAAACTTTATTATTTTTCTTTAAGGAAATTCCAAGATTAAGATTATCTACAAGTTCACTAAAACGATTTCGAACTGTAACTTCAGTTACACAGCTCACCTTAGCTATACTTCTCTGTGTTCTCCTTTCATTTGATAAAATACATGAGGCATAGATTGCTGCTGCACATACTCCTGTAGGACCTCTCCCTGAGGTTAAACCGCGATCTTCTGCTATCCTGATTATTGCTTTAGCAGTTTTTTGGCATTCAGTAGTTAATTCCAATTCTGAGATAAATCTATTTAAAAAATCTAAAGGTTTTGTAGGATTTAAATTTAGGTCTAATTCATTTGAGATAAATCTAAAAGATCTTCCAATCTCTTTTTTATCTACACGTGCTACCTCAGCAATCTCATTCAAAGTTCGAGGTATTTTATACATTCGGCAAGCAGCATATAAACTTGCAGCTGCTACACCTTCAATGCTTCTACCACGAATAAGGTGGGCTTCAACCGCATCCCGATAAATCTTTGCTGAACATTCTCTCACGTTCTTTTGAAGATCCAGATTCGAAGCCATTCGATCCAATTCACTTAATGCGAATGTTAGGTTTCTTTCAGTAGCATCAGATACTCTTATGCGACTTTGCCATTTTCGAAGCCTGTAAATTTGTCCTCTTAATTTTGCAGGGATTTCTTTGCCAAAAATGTCTCTATTTTTCCAATCTATCATCGTACTTAAGCCTTTATCATGAATCATGTACGTCATAGGTGCTCCAGTTCTAGTTCTCTTCTTTTTCTGGTCAGCATCAAATGCTCTCCATTCTGGACCACGATCGATATGTTTTTCAGAATGAACTAATCCACATTCCTCACATACTAGTAATCCACGATTTTCATCAAAAAAAATATCTTTTCCACACTCTGAACACAGATGCTCTTCAATACTTGAATTCTCTTCAGAAAGTGATTTCACTTCTTTCCAACTTGAAATAGATTACACCCTTTTCTAAAATAATCTTTTATTATGAGATTTTTTGAGAAATTAGGTAATTTTTACATAGAATTTATCATCTGGGTTAAATGATTGATTTGATAAGGTCTTAATAGCAATAAAAGGTGATTGGAATGGACCAAAAATATCTTTAATGTTACCAATTCTTTCATATTCTTCGTTAAAAACAGGCTGTTTGAGGATTTTTTCTAAATTACTATTCCATTGTTTTGCTCTAAAGATTTGATTTTTTTTATTTGATTGGCCAATATAGAATAGATTTAGTCTAACCCAGTTTTTTTTCAACAGAATACCTTGCGTCGTTCTTTAAATTTAAAATAAAAAGATGGTGGTTAATATTTAAATATATTGGTTTTCACCAATATTCATACAAAAATGGAAAATAGGGTATTAATAATTTAATTATTTTAATTAAACCATTTTTTTAGTTGGTATATCTTTTTGCACTCGCAAGTGTATATTTGCTCATCTAATTTTCTTATGTCTTGATTAAGTACAAAATTTTTAAGAATTGTCCTTGCAGAATTTTCACATTCTCTTTTTAGACAATTATGGATGCCTCTTTTAGTACCTGCTCCAGATGGATCAGATAAAATTCTTACTTTCTTCAAATCATGTTGATTTATGGAATTTCTTAAACATTTAAAAAGAGAATAGAACCATGGGGGTCGATATCTCTTTTGATACCAAAGATATTCAACAAAAGTACCTTTTTGAATATTTAACGGATTAATTGAAATAGAATTTACGCCTAATTTAATTAAGCTTCTTATTGAATTTGAACAATCCTCTATTGCAATTTGTTCATTTATAAAAGGAGGTTTAAATAATAAATAAGCTTTTACACCTAAATTATGTTCCTTACATCTATTTAATACCTTCTTGAAATCATCTAGTAAAAAACCTTTATTAATATAATGGTTTCTTATATAATCATCAACTGTTTCAATTCCAATGGCAATCTCAACATATTTATTGCCAAGTTCATTTCTCATCTCAATTAATTTTTCAGAATTTAAAAATTCTATTCTGGATTCAACTACAATTTCGTTTATATTTTTTATATCTAAAGTTCTTTCAAATATATATTCTCTAATGCTCTTAGGAATTTCATTGTCATCAAAGAAACTTCCAGAATTAAAAATCTTTAATATATACTTTTCTTTATCATTTTTTATTTTATCAATTTTATTATCAAAAGCAAAATCAAATTGAGATTTTATTAAAGATGGAGAAACTGGTTCAATATTAGCATCATTTATATACCCACACATGGTACAACCACCATTCTCTCCTAATGCCCAGCTACACCCCTTAGTTCTCAAAATAATTGTAAATTCTTTTCCTATTTCATTAAGTAATCTATCTTCTTTTATCCAAAAACTAACTGGCTGTTTTAATTGATCTATATCTAAAGGTTTTTTTCTTTTTAACGTATCTTGCCTAATGATTTTATTTTTTATTGCAAGTGGTCTATTAGAAATCATTATTGTACTATCTCTTTTGAATAATTTTTGCTATTCTTCCTGATTTAGAATTTTGCATAAAATTAGAACCTACAATTAATCTTCCAATTCCTATTATCTCTTTCTTTTCTATATCAGTTATAGCGACATAACTATTAGGGATAAGTTCAAAACCAAATTCAAATAATCCCTTTCGAAATAATGTATTACCAATTACCTTTATTCCGTCAAATACAATAAGATTTGAACTGATAGAAAAAGGTCTTTTTATTAGACGACTAAATCCTATAATGCTCAAACATATTTGACCTGTTGAGAAACTAAAATATCCTAATTTCTCATTATTCTCTAAGTCTATTAAATTAATCTTGCCATCAGATTCAATTTTAATCGGTCTTAATTGATTAGAAATCACTTTTATACCTGAATCAAGACCAAATTGATAATCTAAAATTTTTATAAACTTTCTTATCCAAGTTTTTGTAATGTAACTTTCCTGATAGATTCCCTCTTTAGGAGTAAATTTATTCTTATATTTTATTATTAATTGCTCTAAGGATTCAAGAGATTCTTTAGAAGTAGGCTTTCCATAAATCTCAGAGAAAACAAATTTATGTGGGAGGGATAATTCTGCTCTTTGGGCAATTTTTTTATATCCTTTTTCAAGATGGCATAAGATAGGGATATTTTTATCATATTTTTCTAAAATTTTTATTAGAGTATCTGCTGATATCTTTATTTCTTCTGTATTCCAATCACCTGTTACAGAAATATCATATGAATTTACGGGATATATATTTTCTAATTGTCTAGGAACTGCTCCTAAAGGTGATGTTAGAACTATCTCTTGGAAATTTGGAAAATCTGAAAATTTACGCAATATACTATGAAACAATTTGTGCGATTTAGACAGGGAGTACGGTTTTTTTGCTGAACAAGGTAACAAAATAATTAAACTAGTCCATGATTCTGGCTTAAAATTCTTTACCATTCTCTCTCTGAATTCTTGAAAATCTGGACGATAATATGAGGAAGGTCCAAGACACCTAACTTCCTTATTTTTTTGCACTATTGGCGTTTCATATCTAATTAAGTCAAAATAGTCTCTATCTAATACTTTTAAAATAGAAATAAGATTTGTGTCGTCGAGAGTAGATTTTTCTATAAAAGCCCTAAAATCTTCATAGTTTAAATATTGTTTGATTTTATTCATGTAATTATTTGCTGAAATAAGATTATGTAAGCATAATAAATCAATTTTCTTTGACGAATATTTTTTATCAATTAGATTTTCTAATTCTCCTTTACAAGCGACACACGAACAAGGTAAATATTTAATCTTATAAATAGGTAATAAATATTCTATAGTATCATAGAAATTCTCTGCAGATAAATACAATAAATATGAGGTATCAATTAAATCCACTCCTAGATAAATCATTAATGGATACATTTTAGGAATAATCCGACCAGATACCATAATGACAAGATTATTATCCAGTTCCTTTTTAATTTTTATTATAGTATTTAAAATACCTCTATAATTGCTTAGATTATCAAAAACATCAACAAGATTTAAAATTTTTATATTTTTATGCTTTTTTATAAAGGAAATATATATATCTAGTAACTCGGAATACTCAAAAATTTTAATTGAGAGCCCATAATTAAAATCTGGATATTTACAGAACACTTTTTCAACTTTAATAAGGTGATTCTTAATTTCACATTCTGCAAAATCTTTACTCAGAGAAGTAGTTGGGATGTTAAAGGGTATAATTGGAATTATATTATCTTTTAAGAAAACATCTAAATTTTGATCTAATAGTTCCTTAAATTTGTCTAAAGTACCAATATTAGAAAAAATAAAACCTGTATCTTTGAATTTCTCACGAAGAAAACCAATTTTCAAAAAAATTTCTTTTGAAATTTGAAATAAATCATGCCTTTCAAATTCTTGTATGAAATTTATCTGTTTCATTAACGTATTTTTTATTGGAATAATAATATTTGGCGTGTTAAAATATATTTTTCGTTCCTTAGATAATGAGATTCTCCCAATTCTTGAAAAACCAATCTTACTAGATAGTAATTCAAAAAAAAAGCTCATATTTTTCAAAGAAAGGAATTATTTAATTGAATTAATTTTTTCCTACTTTAAGTAATGAAATGTCTCAAAATTAATAAGAATTTAGTCAATTGGAAATTTTATTGACCAAAAAAATCTTGTACTTCAAAAAATTTTAAAATTCGTATAAGATTTTAACTCATCCAATACAAAATTTGTAAAAGTATCTTCAATTTCTTCACTATCATATAGTTCTTTTAAGAAATTCGCATATTCTTCCACCTTCTTTACTCTAACAATAGCAAATAGACCATATTGTTCACCTATTCGAAATAAGTCGGTTATCTTTTTATTCATATCCAACCTAAGTGCAAGATCATTATATTTTGATGGATCTTTTGGTTTAATTCGAAGGAGATATTTTCCTTTAAAACCTACTTTCTTGGGAAAAAAATTTACAGTATAATTTAAGATTATATTGTTTTGTTCCAATCTTTTAATCCTGTTATGGATAGTTGATTGTGAAATTTCCATTTTAAATTGTTTTTTAAAAATTTTTGCTATCTCGTATGTGGATATTGGTTTAAAGCCTTGATCGTCTCTTAATATATTTAAAATAGTGTAATCAATAGTGTCTATCTCATAATTTTGATTAATATTCTTCTTATCTAATTTTATTCCAATTTTACTTAAACTTTTAATGATAATATCTACAATTAACTCTATTTTTGTTGTATTCTTTAAATCAGTTAAAATTATTTTACCATTTGAGAAAATCAAAACAGTTACTATAGAATTTTCTAATCTCATAACTAAACCTGGGAATTTTTCAGGATTATAATCAATATCTGGATATTGTTGAGCAAGTTGATCTAAATCGATTTTTTCTGGAACCTCTATAACTATATTCTTACTATCGGAAACATCTTTTTTTTTTAATCTATTCATCAAACGATCCAAAAGCTCTTCTTTAAGAGTCATTTTTGCTTTCCTCAGACTAATACCACCTATTTTAAACACTTTTATAGTTTCAATAATCTGATACTTTTTAAAATATGATTTTGCCATTAATGTATCAATTGTGTTTAAAATTTGATAATATTCTTCAGGGGATTTAAAGATTAATAAGGCGAATAAAGAAAATTCACCAAAGATTCCATCCAATGACCTTAACTGGGGAATTTCCAACAATTTTTTAACTAATTCAGGTTCTTTCGGGTTGGTTTTAATTTCAAGCATTACGTATTTCATGTTATTTGGACGAATATCTGGATTAATATTTATTGTAAAATTTGTAATTATTTTTTGATCTCTCAAACCATCAAGTTTGTTTTGATATGTTTGTCTTGAAAGTCCCATTGTACGAGAATTTTTTGAGACAATAAATTTGGTTTTTCCACTTAAATTTTTTATAAATTTCTGGGCTTCTACTCGATTTTCAACATTAACCATAATCTGACAAATTTACAGAATTATTTATTATTATAAATTAAATGTTAAATAAAATATATTAATATTTGCACTTGACCAAAAAAAGCTTTATTAATTAATTAAAATTTAATATCTTAAAAATTATAAAAGTGAATTTTAATGGTAAATTTTAAAGTAGCTGATGAAAATTTAACTAGCCAAGGAAAAGAAGCGCTCTATATAGCAGAAAACAAAATGCCTGTCACCGCTAAAGTTATTCGTGAACGGTTTCAAAAAGAACAACCATTAAAAGGTATAACAATCGCCGGGTGTTTACATGTAACCAAGGAAACAGGTAATCTTGCTCGAACTCTTAAAGCTGGTGGAGCTGAAGTCTATCTCTGTGGTAGTAATCCCCTATCAACTCAAGATGATGTAGCTGCAGCGTTAGTGCGAGAAGGAATTAATGTCTTTGCTTGGCACGGTAATACAGACGAAGAATTCTATTGGTGCATAAGACAATGTTTAGATGCTAAACCAAATATTTTAATTGATGATGGTGCCGATATGATAGTTACTGCCCATCAGGAATATGAAGATTTAATAGACTCGGGAATCATTCTTGCATGCCAAGAAGAAACTACGACAGGTGTTAAAAGATTTAAAGCGATGGAAAAAAAAGGGGTTTTAAAAGTTCCACTCTTCCCTGTAAATGATGCTCGATGCAAAAATCAATTTGATAATGAATTGGGTACAGGACAGGGGATAGTGTCAGCAATTTATGGTTTGCATGTCCTTTTTGCCGGTAAGAATGTAGTTATAGCAGGATATGGGCATTGTTCGTCAGGAATGGCATTAAGAGCTAGGGGCCTCGGAGCAAATGTTACTATAACTGAAGTAGATCCGATTAAAGCGCTACAAGCTAAATTTGCTGGGTATAATGTGATGCCCATCAAAAAAGCACTCCCTTTTGCAGATATAATTCTTACTGCGACTGGTTGTAAACATGTAATAGCACCTACTAAAGAAATGTTTGATTTATTAAAAGATGGTGCAATACTAGGCAATTTGGGTCATTTTGATATTGAAGTTCCAACAAAAGAGTTGTATGAATATGCAAAGGAAATTAAGCCAATACGTTCTGATGTTGAAGAACTTATTTTTCCAAATGGTAAAAAGGTTTATCTCCTGGCTAAAGGGCGTTTAGCTAACTTAGTATTATCAGAAGGGCACCCAAGTGAAGTTATGGATATGTCTTTTGCTTTACAATCGTTAATGTCTGAATATATTGTGAAAAATAAGGATATTTTTAAGCCAGGAATTATAGAGGTTCCAACCGAAATTGATGACAAAGTGGGTTATTTGAAACTTCAATCTATGGGTATAGAAATTGATACTTTAACTCAAGAGCAATATAACTACATTCACGGCTTTCTTGAGGGCACATGATTAATCATAAATAAGCGCACAATTTTATTTCTTTGTTTTTTTATAATTTTAAATATTTTTTTTAATTCTCTCTTATTTTAAAATAAAAAAGGAACTTATAGCTACCCACTTATTTAAATCCTTAAAAAATAAAAATTCAGTAATCCCACCCTGTTTTTTACAAGAGTTTTTTATTTTATCTTATAAATACAATTGCCTAACATGGTTAAAGGCTTATTTTATGTGGTAGAGATGATAAAAGATGGAGAAATAAGGGACATATCGCATCAAATTCATATTCTACATATTCACTCCACAATTTTTACTAAAAATATCTCTAAAATTAATAATTAGATTGAAAATTGTTAGATGGATACAATTTAATTATTTCTTGTTCCGGATTGGGAATAACAATTGTTAAATAGAACTTGAGATCTATTAAGTATATTATAATTCAAAAGGGAGTAAAAATGAATTCCAATAAAAAGAAAATAAAAGTCATAATTTTAATGAATTTCCTAGTTATTGTCAGTATTTTTAATTTCATTAATATCGCTAATTATTCAAATGAATGTGAAACATCTGTTGAATCTAAAATTACCAATTTGATGTTATCTGGATCTAGTATTAATATTATGTCTCCAGTGGAATTAACATATATAGAGCCTATGAGTGGATATTATCCTGCAACATTGGGTTTTGAAAATGATAAAGATGGTAGTATACCAGAGAGATGGGATACTTGGGTTTCTGGGGGAAACCCTCAACCTGAGACGATTGCATTATTGGATTCTCATAATAAAGTTCTCCAGATTCATGATCAAAGCGCTAGTGGGCAAACAAGCGTTTACCAAGTCTTTGAAGGGAATAAGAGTAGTGGGACTATAGAGATTTGGTTTTATATAACAGATATAACTCAAAGAACTAGATTATATGGTCGAAACTCTACGCAAGATTACTCTTTTCACTTTAGAGTTGAATCTTCCAAATGGGAGTATAATAATGGGTCAACATGGAAGGATATACCAAATATTCCAATACCAGAAAATAATAATTGGACGCACATAAGAATTGATTTTGAATGTGGAAGTGAAGGTTATTTGGGATTAGAAAGTGATGAATATATTATCAGTATTGATGGTATAAGTTCAGGTCCGCTTCCATTTGAAAATCAAATGTTTGAAATTGAAAATTTTGGATTATGCTCTGGAGTTGCGGCAACTGACTATTATTTTTATATAGATGCAGTTGGTTATTCTTGGGATCCAAATTATGAGATCGGGGAAAATTTTGACGAAGGATTACTGCTAAGTTTTGATATTAATAAAGAATTTAACTGGATAGGATATTCTTTAGATGATCAAGCGAATGTAACAATTTTGGGAAATAAAACAATTCCAATGCCAGCTCATGGAGTACATTGTTTACAAGTTTTTGGCAATGATACACTTGGGGAGATTTACCAATCTGATATAAGATTTTTTGCTATTAATTATGAAGGTTCTCCAATTCATATTGATGGGACCGATATTCTTAAAGACTGGTACTATATAGCTTATTTTTATGAGTGGTGTAGTGGCTCAGGGTGTTTAAATAACCCTTATAAGATAGAAAATTTAAATTTGGAAGGGGAAGGGTTTGATATAGGGATATTAGTAAACAATTCAAGAGAATTTTTCATGATAAAAAACTGCAACATATCGAATTTTGAAATCGGGATAAAAATTGAAAATTGTACTAATGTAGCAATTGCTGAATCGAATATCAATAATATTAAAGGGATTAATGGTGATAATGGAGGTACAGGAGAAAATGGAGAAACGGGAACTGGAGCAATTGGGATAAACATTATCACAACTTCCAACATATCATTATCCTCAAATAATATTTCAAAAATTTATGGTGGTAATGGAGGAAATGGAGGAAATGGAGGTGATTATCAAGAAGGAGGTCATGGGGGACATGGGGGTGACGCTTATGGGATATTAGTAAGAAGCTCGTATGAAATTGAATTACAATATAACAATTTTTCTTTTATATTTGGAGGATATGGCGGTAATGGAGGAAATGGAGGAGCAGGTATATGGTATGGAGATGATGGTTCTAGAGGAGGAAATGGAGGATCAGGAGGATCTAGTTATGCTATTTATTCAGAGTTTTGCGGAAATGTCACAGCAGACTCTAATTATATTTATTGTATAACAGGAAATTATGGTGGGAAAGGTGGTGCTGGAAGTAACGGAGAGAATGGAATTGGTATGCCTCCGCCACTTCCTAGCTATGATGGAGGAGATGGGGGCTTTGGGGGTTTTGGTAATAATGGTGGATCAAGTTCAGGATTTCATTATATTTATACATTGAATATTTCTAATTTAGAAAATAGAATTTATTTGATAACGGGTGCAGATGGTGGATTGGGGGGAAAGGGGGGAAATGGGGGTATTGGTAATGGAGAGCCTAATGGCGAAGCCGGTGTCGGGGGAAATGGAGGTGATGGGGGTAATTCTGCTGGATTCTATTTTGAAGAATGCATAGATATTAGAAATAAATTAAATTTAATAATCAATATTTCAGCAGGAAATGGAGCAGATGGTGGTGATGCAGGAGATTATTTTTATGACCGTTATGGAGGAGGTGGTGGTGATGGAGGATGGGGTTCTGGTTGTTATCTTATGAAATCTAGCAAAATAAATATGAAAGATAATATATTACAAAAAATTGAATATGGGCTAGGAGGTTTTGTTGGATTATGGGATTTTCCCAATCCTTATTATAGTGATGGTGTTGATGGACAAGCTAGTGGTTTTACAGTGAAACAAGTAAATCAGAGTTTTATTAATTTAAATTCTATTACCAATTGTCAATACGGTCTTTATTTATTAAAAACTATCAATAGTACTCTTTCTGAAAATAAAATTAATGAAAGTCATAATGATGGTATTTATTTATACGACTCCTGTGAATATATCAAAATTAATAAGAATAATATAAGTTCTAACGGAAAAAATGGAATAGCTTTCAGTTCCCATTGTAATAATAATACTATAAATTATAACCTCATCTATGGAAATAATGAAAGTGGAATTAGGCTATATAATCAGTGTTTTGATAATGTTATTTCGAAAAATAAAATTTTTGATAATAAAGATCAAGGGATTTTTTTGAGGGATAGTAATGATAACAATCGAATCCTTGAATGCAGTATAGAATTCAATAATATTGGAATTGAATTGAGGAATTCTGAGCAAAATTTTTTATCAGATAACAAAATTTTCAATAACACTGCCTATGGAATATTATTAAATACTGATAGCATTAATAATACCATTTTTAAAAACACTTTAATGGGGAATAATCAATCTGGTATAACTTTAGTGGCTTCTGCTCAAACTAATTCAATTTATTTCAATTATTTCATTTTAAATAGGGAAAATGCCCTAGATGATGGATATAATACATTCTGGGATAATGATACCATTGGTAATTATTGGGATGACTATTGTGGTATAGATTTAAATGGTGATGATATTGGGGATTCACCATATATTGTTCCGAGTTCTACCCCTGGTAATAATATTGATTACTATCCAATTTGTAATATTCCGCCAGCCATAATTAAAGTAGAGATATTAAGTTCTAACTTTACAGTAACATCATTTAAAGTTCAATTATTCATTTTCAATTATCTAAATGAAGGGATTGAAAATTGCACTATTCATATGTGGTGGAATGGTACAGATCTATCTTCAAATATACAAGATCTAGGTGCGGGGCTTTATAGTATTTCATTAGAACCGATCTATGTACTACCTGGCAGTAATGGAATCTTGCTTAACATGAGTATAGAAGTGGATGGGTATCCTAGTTATTATTATGAAACTTTTATTACAGTAGAACAAACCATTAAAGAAAAGCTACTTTTTGTCGAAATTATTGATCAAATATTTTTATTCGGGGAATTTAATATAACTTTTTCAGTTAATAATGAATCTAAACATGGAATTGACTTTGCGCTTATACAAATCTGGTGGAACGGAGTTGATAAATCTATTGATGTTGAAAATCTTGGAGGAGGTATCTATTTCATTTCATTAGAACCATTAACCGTCGCTCCTGGGGAAGATCCTATATTACTAAACATGACAATTACTGCAAATGGGTATCAAATTAAGTATTATGAGATTTATCTTGCTGTAGAACCATGTGAAATAATAAGACTTCTGCAAATTGATATTTTGGAACAGCTATTTTCGTTAAATGAGTTTAATATAAGTTTTTCTGTGTCTAATGAGACTGGACAAGGAATTGATTTTGCTACTATTCAGATTTGGTGGAATGGGACTGAGGCTTCAGATAATATTCAGAACTTAGGGGGAGGTATTTACTTTATTTCATTAGAATCAATAACCGTCGCTTCAGGGGAGGATCCTATATTACTAAACATGACAATTACTGCAGATGGTTATCAAGATAAATATTTCCAAAATCATATTGCTGTAGATCCGGATACACTCCAAAAAATACCTACTGATGGTATGAAAAAAGGAGTATCGCCCCTTCTTTTAATCTTTATTGTTTTTATATTAAGTATTGGGATAGCAATAGGAATAGGTTTAATAATTTGGATTAAAAGAAGGAAACTTGAAATAAAATAAATTTCATTAGAAATGTCAAGATGCAATAGTAAACGATATCTTTAATAGTACTATAACGACCAGTATACATATTTATGGAATAAAATGAGCCTATATAAACAAAAAAAATTTCTATAATTACAATTTGCTTTGAAATCTCAGGGAATTAATGAGGAGTGTAATGCGCGTATTAGAAACCCTACTATTAAACCAAAAATTCCAAGAATTAATCCTGCTACTGCTTTTCCTTTGAAATCTCATTCACAATGCACAATATTCCAAAGATAACTGCGATGGAAACTATTAGCCACTCAAGTATAGTAAAGAGATTAAGAATATTAAAGAGTCTGCTAATTGAAAACCACTATGTATTTTAGAATCAACTTTTTACAAGTTATTTATATAATTCCCTTAATTTGTCTAAGTACATATATTTGAATTAACTTTTGATCAATTATAATAATCACAAATAATAAAACCTTGTAAAAATAATAAACAGCTGTTGAATTTGAAAGAAAATATAGAATTAGATTTAGAAGAATTACTAGAATTGATGAGATATGCTTTTCTCAGGTTGGATGGGGCGTGGTTCATGGCTTCGGTAGAAAAACTTGGTTTGGAGATTGCGACAGAATTAGATGTAAAAGCATGGGAGATGTTTTCTGAAAGGTTGGGAAAAAAAATCGCTTCAATAACAAATTTAAAAGATGACTTCTCTGAAACATTGCCAAAACTAATGAAGATCCAACATACACTCATGAATATGAATTCAGAAATAGAGGTTATTAATGAGAGCAAAATAATTCACAGAGTTTTAGAATGTGAAGTTTGGAAGATGGTTCAGAAAGTATGGACTCAGGATGCAATTCCTTGTCACAAGGTTACACTAGCAAGTATTAGGGGTTTGCTAAAGGGAGCTTTTCCAGAAAAAGAGTTTATTTTAAAACATAAGAAGAAAATCCCTTTGGGAGATCCTTACTGTGAGATTGAAATTTCCGTTAAAAATTCATAATAAAATTTTATTTTTCAAGATTTTTCTTTACAATTTCTAGTTGTTTCTCTAATCTTTTCTTTTCATTTTCCAAGTCTTCCTTGCGCCTCTTCTTCTCTTCTTCTCGAATTTTTAAGGAATCCTCGCTAGGTTTTTGTAAATAATCTGTATTTTTTTGGATATCTTTGAGTTCTTTCAAAACTGAACGTCTGAGGTTTTGATCTTTATATTTTCGATCCATTGGTATAGAAAAAATTGAGTTATCTATTTCGGAAATTCTATGCCTTATTGCTGTCCGAATAAATTCGGATTTGTTTTGAAAGGCTATTCCTGCATACCTATTGATTTTTTTATAAAATCGTTCAGTGACTAAAATTTTAATCAATTTTGTTCTTTTGTCTTCTTCTTTCTTCTTTGCCATATTTTTTATCATTTTTTTTCTTATTTTTTTATTAATTATAGTTTTTTATGATCCTTTTATGGACATATAATGGCTATATAATAAAAAAAGAGATTTTCATATTTAAATGTATATATTTTTTTACCTGAATATTAAACACTAATTTGATTTTTGAAAAATTAAGAAACAATATTTGATACGCTAAGTAAATCAAATTGATAACAAGTTATCTTGAGGAATTTGAAGTATTTTATCTTAATAAAACATTTTCAATAATATTTGTTTAATTGTAAATGAAAGATAAGTTCAAATTCGTATTACAGATTAAATTTGAAAACTTTATAAAAAGTATAAGGACATATAAGTGAAATAATGGATATGTCTTTTGCTTTACAATCATTAATGTCTGATAATTAAAGAAAATTATAATTTATCAATTTACTTTTTCGATTTTTATTTCTTATTTATCCTGAAAAACAATATCTGAGAAACATCCTTAACTTTTTCTACTTATTTATGGTTTTGGGTTCAATATTTCATTAGGAGTAATATCTCCATAAATTTCATAAGCAAGAGCTCTTAATCCTTTAATTCCAATTGGTTCTTCTTTAAGTTTATCTGATTCCCAAATTTTAAGATTCTTAAATTCATCTATAACTTCTCTCAAATACACTTGTTGTCGAGATCGAATTTTACCACAGAATTCGCATGTTTTCGCATGTTCTTCAGGAATTAACATATTAATGTGAACTCCTTGTAGTTCTACATATTTTTTAGTTAAATCTCTTGCTCTCTTTATTTCTTCAAAGCTAGGTTTTTCAGCAATGGTGACTAATCTCAATGAACCTATATTATGTATTAGTTCTGAAATCCGTTCTCCTCGTTTTTCTAGATCTACAATCATATTAAATATTTCCTTTCCTAGCTCTCTTCTTTCCCTATGGTCATCAAAAGGCTGTATAATTTTCCTCCACACTTTAGAAACATTTCTAATAGCACCTTTAACGGAATTATAAAAATTCAAAGAATATTTTAAAACGACCTTTACTTGATCTTCTGGAATTTCGAAAAGTGTTATCATATTAGCAGTAGGAGGAAAATCTGCTATAATGATATCAAATAAGGTATTCTGGTCAGTTGTATCTTCTGCATCTAACACTTTTTGAAAAAACATAGCATTTTTAAGAGCTAAAGGAATTGAATCGGCTTTAAAGGTTGTATCTATAAACTTTTCAACTCGAGGAATTAATCCTACGATGGGTGTTTGTTTCATTAATGTCTTCATTTTATCTATCAAATCTGTTGTATATTTTTCGGCATATTCATCTGCATCAGGCTCTATTGCCCATAAATTATTAGTAATTAATGTCATTTTATTACCAATTGTAATTTCGAATAAATCAGAAAGATTGTGAGCCATATCAAAGGAAATCAATAAAATTTTTTTTTTGGGAAGTAAATCTGAAAGCAATACCGCTGTAGCAGCACTTATTGAGCTTTTTCCAACACCTCCCTTTCCTCCAAGCACAATAATTTTTTCCATGATTCGATTGAGTTTTGACCTAAAAGGTTTAACTTATAATATCAAAAATAAAAATAAAATAAAAAACTAACCAAAGAAATTATGTTTAATAATATTCTCTGAATTAGCAAAAAATAAATTGATTGAATAATTTTATAATATATAAACATTAAAAAAATGATAATAAATTAACAAATTATCAATTAAATTAACCAATCATATTAACACATTAAAAAATTTAATCGGATAAAAAAACTTTTCAAAAATTATAATCAATTAAATAAAATAATCTAAGAAAAATTATCAAACAAATATATAATAAAAATAATAATTAATTTAATAGATCAAAATAATTAATCATAGTCATATTATTTAATAGAAGCAGATTCATAATTCAAGCTCAATAAAAATTTATCTTATATTAACAATTGGCTAAAAATTCAATATTTTAGTTAGAAATAATCAAATTAGCATTGTTTCCTATTCATAAGCCTAGATTCTACTTCTATTATATAATATATCCCTAAATTTTGATTTATTGAATGAATTAAATAAATCTAAACAGAAAGGATGTGATAAAAATTACAAATCAAATTGATTTTACTACCAAATATATTATAGAAGTCAATTTTACAATTAAAGGAGTTGTTGAAAAGTCGGATATTGTAGGGGCGATTTTTGGACAAACAGAAGGTCTTCTATTGGATCTTGATTTAAGAGATCTACAAAAATCTGGACGAATTGGTCGAATAGAAGTAGAAAATGAATCAAAAGAGGGAATTTCCGAAGGTATTATTAAAATCCCGTCCTCTCTTACTAGAAAAGAAACTGCTTTATTAGCTGCGACAGTTGAAACTGTATCTCGTGTAGGACCTTGCGAGGCTGAGTTTACTCTTATTCAAATTCGTGATGTTCGAGAAACCAAAAGAAAAAAGATAATAGAAAGAGCAGCTGAACTTTTGAAAGAATGGGACCAGAAATCTTTAGAACAAAGTGAAATCGAAGAAAAAATAGATACCGATATTAAACTTGGAGAAATAATTTCCTGGGGTCCAGAGAACCTTCCTGCGGGTCCAGAAGTAGATAGTAATCCTGAACTAATCATTGTAGAAGGGCGTGCGGACGTACTAAATTTATTAAGAATTGGGATCAAAAACACTATAGCGGTACAAGGAACTCAAATTCCAAATTCAGTTATAGAATTAATAAAGAATAAAAAAAGTATTACCTGTTTTCTTGATGGCGACCGAGGTGGCACAATTATTTTAAATGAACTCCTACAAGTTGCTAATATTGAATATATTGCTAGAGCACCTAATGGATATGAAGTTGAGGAATTAACAAGAAAACAAATGATAAAAGCTCTACAAAATAAAAGATCAGTGGAATCTTATAAGGAGGCAAAAAAAGAGGATTTAGATGAAAAAATATATACCGGAAAAGAAAATAAATTGCAAAAAATGCTACGGAAGATTAAAATAAAGGATCATTCAAAAATTGAGGAAGCAATTAATTCAATTGAATTGGGTCATAGCATTGGATTTAATAAGAATCTCGATAAATTATTCGATATCCCTGTTGGGGAAATTTTTGAAAAAATTAGACAATTTAAAGATACAAAATTTTTAATAATTGATGGGATTCTAACTAAACGTCTTCTTTCATTAGCAATTAACATGAAAATTAAATTTATTGCTTGTAAAAATAAAGAAGAAGAACTCTCTGTTCCAGAACATATAATTGTATATTTTTTCTAATACTTTTTTTCAATTTGTTTTTTATAAAGATTTTTACAATTCTTCTATATTTTAGATTAAATTTGAAGAGCTTCGAAAGCAACTGTAAAAATGAGTTGAATAATATAGGAAAGCACTCCTAAAATAAGTAATCCAATGGCGCATATTTTAAAAACTAAAAGGTAATCCTTCCTATTAGGTTTATTGGCAATTTTTAATATTCTTTTTGAGTTTAGAAAAAAAATTCTTAATCGCTCATAAAGAGATGGCTTTTTTTTCTTTTCTTTTTTTAAATATTGATCATATTTGGGGTATTTTATTTCTGACACAATTTAACAAAATATTTGTATTTAAAAAAGTTATCTGTTAGATAATACCAAAAAATATGTTAATTACCACTTTAAGCTATATCGAGAATATTTGAAAGAAATAAATTTAAATCAAATGGTTCTAAGGATTCATAAGTTTGACCTGTGCCAACGAAAATAATGGGTTTTTTTGTCTCAAAAGATATAGATAAAGCAGCACCTCCTTTCGCATCAGCGTCAAGTTTTGTTAAAATATTCGCATCAATGCCAACATTTTTTTTAAATTCTTTAGCTTGATAAAGTGCATCATTTCCTGCTAGACTATCACCTACAAAGACTATCAAATCAGGATTTGCAACTCTACATATTTTTTGCATTTCACGCATTAAATTTTTATCTGACACCTGACGTCCAGCGGTATCAACTAATACTACATCTATCCCTTTAGCTCTTGCATGTTCAATAGCATCATAAGCAACTGAAGCAGGATCGGATTTATATTTGTGTTTAATCATTCTGATCCCCACTTTTTCCATATGATATGATAATTGTTCAATTGCTGCTGCTCTAAAAGTATCTGCCGCTGCTGCCACAACACTCACCTTTTTTTTTTTTAAATAATGAGCTACTTTAGCTATTGTTGTGGTTTTACCTGTTCCATTAACTCCTAAAAAGACAATAACATAAGGTTGCTTTTTTTCTCGTTTATTCTGAATTTCTTCTAATAAATTTATTTCTTTATCAGGTGTTAAAACTTCTATGATAATTTTCTGAAGAGTTTCAAATAAAACTTTTTTTGTTGACGTTAAACGACTTATTTGTTCTCCTTTAAAGGATTCAATGAGTTTATTACATATTTCATCAGCAGTATCTAAAGCTACATCATTGCTAATAAGCAGGATTCTCAGATCATTTATAGAATTATCTAATTTTTTCTCTGTTAAAGTCTTTCTAATGAAGGTAGAAAAAACATTCTTTAATTTTTCAAGCATTTGTTTCTCCCTAAAAATTAGCAGGATTTTCAGTAATTAAATTGTGATGAATAAACATTTAGTTTATTTCTGACTAAGGCCCTGTTGAACAATTCTAGAAGTTTCCTGTAAATTGTAATCTAAATTTTGGAGTTGAGTTTTCATAAACTCAATCTGTTTGTTATGTTGTTCAACCAATTTATCAAGAAATTCGATTGTACTTTCTAAATCCTTTTCAATAACTACATCCTGAGTTATAGCTAGTAAAATCTTTTCAGAATTTAAAATAGATGCTTTAATATTTGCCAACCCTCCAATTGGAACCAAAATTTCATCATTATCTTTTACTTCAGTCTTAATATTTTCTATTGTAGTTTTTGTATTTAAAATATTAGCAAGAGAGGCATTTAGAATTTCCAATTGGCCTTGAAACATGTCCCTTTGTTCTTTGAAATATCTAAATTTCATTATTTGTTCTTGATAGTCTTGAGGCGGCTCCATATTCATCATATCCCTCTAGTATTATAATTATGAAGATAATTCTCTTATTAAATAATCTTGAGATTCTTCTAAAGATATTTCTTTAATCTCCTTTATTTTAATTTGACGCCTGTAAATTCCAATTGAAGTGATCTGACATAACACATTTTCAAGAGCATCCTCTTCTTTTAGCGCGCGAACTTCTTTACGGAATAAATACTTTTTATGATTTTTTATATAACTACCAATAATTCTGTAAATTTTTATCTCGGACATAGCTAATTTAATCTATTGTTTCAACGGTTTAAAAAAGTATAATGTTCTAAAAAATATTAAATTTTGCTTTTTTCTCTATTAAAAAAAATTCTAAAGTTTTAAAACAGACGTTAGCCTCATCAATTCCGGACCAGTAGAATCTATACCAAATATCCCACTCTTATCGTTAACAATTGCTCCTGAACTGAGATAAGGAATACCACGATTAATGGTTGAAACATCAACCTCTTTAACTTTTAGAATGGAGGCTATATTTTCAATTTCTTCATCGGTTGAAAGGGGATGAACTAAACATCCAAAATTGTTAGCTAATGATATTGATCCTGGAAGATAATTATTGGCAAATTCATAGATGACGGTCTCAACATTTAAAATATCCTCAATTTCTTTTGAATAATCTTTAAGTAATGAACTAATAATCGCACCTTTATCATTACAGAGAATCAAATTTCCATATGCATTATCAATTGAATTTAATATACCAATTTGAGAACCATTGTTTATCTCTTTTAAAAATCCTGTTAAGTTATTAAGTTCATCATCCTTTATGATATGTGGTACTATAATGCCATATTTATTTGATGCAATATAGATTCCCAATAGATTAGAATTATTAATCGTTAGAGGAAAAAAGGGTTCTTTAAAGATTAATTTAAATTTTGTAAGGAAATCTTTTAAAAGTGTTGGAGGATAAAAAATATTTGAATTATTCGCAGTAAGATAGACTCCTATAAGACTTCTTCCAAATATCTGGGAGCGCAGTATTGCCATATAAATTTCTACTAATAATTATTAAGTTAAATACACAACCACTAATCCATCAATATTTTTTGTTGCTCTGACTTTCAATTTACGTGGAGGCTTTTGAATTCCTCTAGACCAAATAGCTTCATTAACTTCTTGTGAAATAACCAAAGCTTCAGGTTTAAAATGTCTCATCATGTATTCTCTAAGGTATCTAATTGCTTTTTTGGCTCTTTTATTTCTTGGACCTTTTCTTGCTTTTGCAAGAGGAATTATATAAACTCTTTCATCAATGATTTCTTCTTTTGGAACTTCTTCAATTTCTTCTGTAGGTTCAACTTCTTCTTCAAAAACTTCACTTATTTCTTCTTCAGTAACCTCATCTAAACCAAATTCTTCAATCTCCTCAATCTCCTCTGATTCTTCAATCTCTTCGCCATTTTCTGCCAACTGTTCCTCTAAATCATCCAAATTAATCTCTTTTCCTTTTTTTGCCATTTTACACCAATCCTATAAATAAATTTAATAAATTTAATCACGTTTTAGCCTTGAATTTCTCCAAGCTCTCCTAGAATAAGGGCTAGATCTAACTTTTCCTCCAGATCTCATAATGATCCAGTTTGGAATTGGATTATTTTGTTTTGCCTTTTTTGCTCTTCTCAATTTGGAGGGTAAATCTTTATTTCTTGCCATTTTCTCTTACTTTCGTTTTTGAATTATTTTTTAATATTAAAATCTTTTTTTCTCCCCATAGACGATATTTGTTTAAGAAGCTTCTTAAAAGCTTCATCAGGTAAGGGTGTTGCCCCTCTTAATTGACCTGCTTGAAATAATTGAATTAATTGTAGTTCGATCTGTTCTGCAAATTGTGGTTTTACCATTCTAATATTTTCTAATCTTTGTCTTCCTTCAGGACTTAATATCTTTCTCATAAGCTGATATTTTTTATTCTCAAATTCTTTTTCTTGTGCTTCTGCTATTTGTTTTTGAACAGCTTGTTGTTTCAATTCTTCTAACTTTCTCCTTCGAATTTTTTCTAGTTCTTCGTTGTTACTCAAATTAGATCCCTAAATATCTTTTCTGTTCAAGATTTAAATTTCTTATCTTAAAATCGTATATGCTATTCTTTCTAATAAACTAGTGCCTTCAGAAGATATTACTCTTCCCATTTTTTCTTTGTTCTCAATTAAATTCGCCTTTTCTAACTGTTGTAAAGCAACTCTTATTATTTTGCCACTTCCTTTCGCAAAATGATTTAATCCAGGTCCTTTTCTATTTCTACCTCCATAAAATTTTCTGAGTCTGCTTACTCCTATTGGTCCAAATTTCTTCACTTTTCTCAGTATTGAAGCACATCTTATATACCAGAAATTTTCAGAATCAATAGGCGCTATTTCCTTAAAGAATGCAGTTTTCCAGAACTCTGAGCCTTTAGGTGGGGTGATTTCAGGGAATTCTTTTAATTTCTGTGCAATCAATTCGATTAACTTTTCTGCTTGAACAACATATATCGACATATTAATCTTTAATTCAATCTTTCTTTAATAAATATAATACGTTTTAAAAGCTAGAATAAGTTAAAAATTTTTTTATTCTTTATGTTCTAGGACGATGGATTACGAACAAGAATTTAAAAAAGTGCTGTTATCAAAACCACATTGCACATTGGGAAAGAAGGGAATAACTGAAGAGTTTATTAGTCATGTAACTAAGTTATTAAAAAGATATAAAATTATAAAAATCAAGGCATTAAGAACAGTAGCTTCTAAATCAATTATTAAAGATTTAGCTGAAAAAATTTCATCATTAACGAATTCTTATATATTAGATATAAGGGGTAAAATCATCATAATCTCTTTATATCCCATCAGAAAGTTTAATTAAATTCAAATTCTGATTTTTTCCAATGCCAACAAAAAGAAAAAATTATAGAAATATCATTAAAAAAATAGCATATAATCGGATGCTTTATTTATTTCAAGAAGCTCATAAAAGTTTTCCTGAAAAGAAGGAACTTGCAAATAGGTATGTTTATTTGGCTAGCCGTTATGCTCAAAGAGCTAAGATAAAAATTCCCTATGAATGGAGAACACGAATATGCAAAAAATGTAGAAAATTTTTATATCCGGGATTGAATTATAGAATCAGAATGCAATCACGCAAGGGAAAAGGCTCGCATATTTCATTAACTTGTTTTGAGTGTGGTAAAACCACAAGATATTTTGTTAAATTAAAAAATAAAAAATTAAAATAAAACTCGTAAGTATATAATGTATTTTTATGCCGTTAATAATAATATTCGCAGAATCTGGAATAGAGTTGATCCCCAAAAATATTAGAGACCATTCTGCTATAAAAAGAAATGTATCACCAAGAATATATTCATCACAGCTTTTAGATAATGCTCTACACCACTCTGCTATGAAAAAATTAAAAAATGTAAATAAAAGGGGTCGTCCTGACATAACTCATATTTGTTTATTAAATGCTTTGGGATCAACTTTAAATAAATCAAAAAATCTACAGCTATACTTACACACAGTACACAATAAAATTTTTAAATTTAATCCTGAAATCAGAATAGCTAGGAATTTCAATAGATTCAAAGGATTGATGGCAAAACTTTTGATCGATGGACATATTACAGTAAACGGAAATAGATTGATCTCATCAATAGACTATGATCTGAAAAAATTTATCTCAACAATTCAAAATCCAGAGATATTTATCTACTCTAAACAAGGAGAATTAATAAAAGACTATAGAAAGATATTTCCAAAAGATATTTCAAAAAATATTATTGCTATCATTGGATCTTTCCAAAAAAGTACCTTTTCTAAGTCAATTTTTGAGCTTTCGAAAAATGTTGTTTCAATATCTAAATATTCATTAGATGCTTGGGTAGTAACAAATAAAATTATTAATTACTATGAGTTGGTACACGAAATTTTCTAATTTAATGATAATCAACAGAGTTAAAAGAAATGATGAATTTTTAATAATACATCTTTACCTTTATTTTTAAGCGCCATTGGTCTAGTGGTGAGGATCTCGGCCTTCCATAGTTGAAATAAACTGAAGAAAGCCGGTGACCCGGGTTCAATTCCCGGATGGCGCACTTTTTTTGAGAATGTTTACTTTTTAACGGATTAGATCAAAAATATCTTGAATTATTGCGTTTCTTATTAAAACTTCAGTGTTTTTTTAATAAAAGCATAAAATTAAATTTACTACTTTGTATGATCTAGTCGAAAAAACGCCATCAATTTTCAAAACCATTTCCATTTCCATATTGAATTGTTGGATCACTTTTTTATAGTAATATTGGCGTTTTTTCATTCGTTTTTAAAGAAATATCTTTCATTAATCTTAAATTTATAATTATCTTATTGAGCTTACAAAACAATTAATCAATAATATGGTCAAATATATTTATAAAGAATTTAAATCTGTTTTGAATAAATTAAAATTCCCCGATTCTTGGTTTTGGTCACGCTACACATTAAATGCATATTCTGGGTGTGCCCATGCATGTATCTATTGTGATGCACGGAGTCAACGATATTATTTGGAAAATTTTGAGAATGAAGTTATTATTAAAACTGATTTTGATAAAAAGTTGGATTTGAGACTTAAAAGAGCACGAACATTATTACCTGATGTTATAGCCCCGGGTGGGGTAAATGATAGTTATCAGCCTATTGAAAAGAAAGTTCAACAAACAAGAAAAGTATTACAAGTTATTGTGAAGTATAAGTACCCTATCAATATTGCAACAAAATCAAAACTTGTAACTAGAGATATTGACATATTGAAAGAAATAGCTGAAGATACTTGGTGTACAGTCGGATTTTCCATAACTACGACAAATGAAGAATTATCTAACTTTTTAGAACCTTTTTCGTCCCCTCCTTCTGAAAGATTGAAAGCATTAAAGAATATAAAAGAAAAAGCCCCTAATATTCAAGTAGGTACTTATTTTATTCCTATTATACCTTTTCTTACTGATCATGATGAGAATCTGGAGAATGTAATAAAACAATCAAAAAATGCTGGAGCAGATTTTGTTTTATTTTCACCAGGCTTAACAGTGCGTGATGCTCAAGCCGAATATTTCTTAAAAAAGCTTAGAAATTCCAAATATAAAGCCATTGTTAAACCTCTATTAGTTTTATATAAAGGACAAATGCATCCTCCTGCTCAATATGTCAGAAATTTACATCCGAAACTGTTAAATTTATGTGAAAAATATAATCTTGCAGTTCGAATAAAAAGGTGGATCCCTTCAGATTACCGTAAATGGAATTATAAGATCTCAGAACTTTTATTAAATACAGAATATATGGATGTTATAAAAACTGGAAAATCAAATAAAACAATGATGTGGGCGGGTTTGAATCTCAATAATCTAGATAAATCAATTATAGATATCTATAACAAGGGAGAATTATCCAAATTAAAAAATTTTAATAAACAAATTATTGAATTTGTTGAACCTTATTTAGAAAAAAGCAAGGAATTTAATCTCAAGAAAGGACTAGATAAATTTTTATGATAGAAAAAATAATCAAAGAAATCATTGGAGAACTAAAAAATACAGCACCTAAATTAACTCCTGAAGAGTTTGCTCGAAGAAATAGAATAATTAATTCTGATAATCCTAACTTTGTAGGTTATGGCCATAAGATATCTGAAATAGAACATATCATAAAATTAACCCATGACAAATATCAATGTAATTATGAAGATGCTCTTAAGGTTTTTAAGACTTTAGTCAGCTCAAATGTACTTGAACAGAAATTTGCGGGAGTTTTCTTTCTTAATCGCTTTAAGAAGGATTTCAATCAAGAAATAATAGATATATTTGAAAGACAAATAGCTAAATACTGTGATACATGGGCTTTTTGCGACTCCACATGTATTAGAATTATTGGACCATTTCTCGGAAAAAAGCATAATAATCTATTAGCCGAGAAAACTATTGAGACTTGGTCGAATTCGGAAAATCTGTGGATTAGAAGGAGTTCAATGGTAATTTTGATTAAAATTATTATGATAAATCGAGATTTCAGAATGAATTATGTTTCAGCATTAGTTGAAAAAATGCTCCATCATCAAGAAGATTATATTAATAAAGGAATTGGATGGTTATTAAAAACTTGCTCCAATTATAAACCAGATGTAATTTATGAATATTTAATGCACAATAAAACAAGATTCCCTCGTTTAATTCTCAGATATGCCAGTGAAAAATTATCAAAAGAAAGAAGGAAATCCATTTTAGAAAAATAGCAGATGTAGCAATTTAACTAAAAAATTCTATTACGCTGCTTTCTTTTTAAAATTGAATGTCTAAAAAACTAGTTATACAAAAGGATTAAATACTTTTTTATCAAATCTATACTTAATCCAATAAATTTTAGGTGAAAATAATATGAAATCTAATGTAAAAAAAGTAATAATTATAGCAACTTTTGGACTAATTTTTGCATTATCTCTTATTAGCAATTACATTATCATCGATATTCCAAGTAAATATAGGCGAGGCATTGAGATTCGAAATGAGATTACTTTAAATCTGAAAAAAGCAGGTTCTTATACTGAATCATTCATACATATTGATGGTAATTGGTCTTATACAGCAGGAAATTATTCTTGGTGTAGTGGTGATGGGTCTTGGAGTAATCCCTACATTATTGAAAATGTTACTATAGATGGGAGTGGAAGAACTTTTGGAATTATGGTGAATAATTCACAAAATGAGTATTTTATTATCAGAAATTGCTCTGTTTATAATGCAGGTATGATAGGAATTTTTGAAAATGCAGGAATAGTTTTAAAAAATACGAAGAATGGAATCGTAGATGGGAATAATTGCTCCAAAAATGGAATGGCTGGAATTATATTAACAGATGATTGTACAAACAATAGCATCATTAATAATGATGTAAATGACAATGATATTTTTGGTATTTGGTTAGATACACATTCTTTTGAAAACAATATACTAAATAATACTGTATTATATAATGATCTGGGGATTCAATTAGAAAGTTCTTCAGACTATAATTCCCTTATAGGAAACAACATAAGTAACAATCAATGTGCTGGTATCAACATAGATCATTCAGACTTCAACACGATATCAGAGAATATTGTAGGGAACTATGGAATGTTTACGCAAGAGGCGGGTATTAATTTGTTATCTAGTCATTACAGTATAATTTCAAAAAATGAAGTGGTTAATAACAAGGATACAGGAATTGGTTTATCATCTGGCTGTGATAACAATATTATCTCGGGAAACACCGCAATCAACAATAGTCGACATGGAATAGGGTTATCTGGCTTGTGCAATAATAACAACATTTCAGGAAACCTCGCAAATAATAATACCCAAAATGGGATATATTTAAATGATGGCTGCATCAATAACACTATTTTGAACAACACTATCAATAATAATGGCATTTATGGGGTATTTTTAGAAGAATTTTGCGATAGTAATATAATTTCAAGAAATATAATAAACAATAATACAGATTCTGGAATAAGAATAGATTTGAATTCAGAAAATAACATCATCTCAGAAAACACATTAAGTGAAAATATTTGGGGAATAGATTTAGAGGCAAGTAATAATAATGAAATTTATGGAAACACAGCATATAAGAACATGAATGGAATTTATCTAAATTGGGATTGTTATAATAATACCATTTCGGGAAACTCCGTATCCAATAACAATTTGATGGGTATTTTCTTGGGTGATAGTAATAACAATACCATCCTCAGAAACACCGCAACCGATAACGGAGATCATGGGATTTATTTATATAATTCTGACTATAATACTGTTTTGGGAAACATAGTAACTGACAACGATGATTATGGGATTTACATATATTTCTATAGTATTCATAATACCATCTCGGAAAACTTAGTATATGAAAATGAAGTATATGGAATATTTATTCATACTGAAAGTAATAACAATCTGTTATTTGATAATTACGTATTTAATAATACAATAAGTAATGCAATTGATGAATGCCAGAATTTATGGGATAATATTCTGATCGGTAATTATTGGGGGAATTATACTGGTATAGATGCAGATTATGATGGAATTGGAGACACTCCTTATAATGTATCTGGAAGCGGTGGAAATAAAGATAATAGACCCATAATGAACTACAATCCATTTTTCTTTAAATCCCCAAATGATTTGATCTATGAAGTTGGGACAATAGCACAGAATATTACATGGATTTTATTAAACACTTTACCACTTGCATTAACATTCAATGTTTTTAGGGGTGGAACATCCGTCAAGACAGGGGAACTATATAATTATGTAAATGAGATTGTAATTAATGTGGGCCATCTTGATGTGGGCACTTATGGATTTAATATAGAAGTTGACAATGGATATGGTGGAATGTTTACAGATAGCGTATGGGTCACAGTTGTTAACACCCTCCCCGTATTTACGTTAAAGGCTAACGATTCTTCTTATGAAGTAGGAGCCATAGGAAATAATCTCTCCTGGTCTTTTTCGGACATGAGCACAAATAATCCTACTTACACTATTAACAGAAATGGACTTCCTATAATCATAAATAAACCATGTTTATCGGGTGAGATTATAGAAATTTCCGTCGATGGTCTCATTGCAGGTTCATATTGCTATGTAATTGAAATTGATGATGGATATGGTGGAACTGCTCTGGATTGCGCTTGGATAACTGTTATATACACTTCCGCAAATTTATTATATGTGGAAATTGTTGAACAATCATTATCTCTTGGAGAATTCAATATCACATTTTCAATCTATAATGAACAAAATCAAGGGGTTGACTCAGCAACAATTTTAATGTGGTGGAATGAAAATGATGTCTCAACAAGCATTCAAAGTATTGGAGCGGGTTTATATTTTATATCTTTAAATCCAATTACAGTCGCACCTGGAGAAGATCCAATCTTATTAGAAATGGAAATCTCTGCTTCTGGATATGAAGATAAACATTTTGAAACTTACCTCGCGGTAGATCCTGATACATTGGAAAAAGATCTTGGAAAAAAACCTACTGAATTTCCACTCTTAATACTTATTATTGCCATCACAGCATCATCTGGAGGAATTGGAGTAGTTGGAGTTATATTACATTTATTACGTAAAAGGAAAGGGTTGATAGAACCTACATAGTTCAAAAAACCATATTTATAATAATTTTTCTTTTTTTTTCACATTTTTTTGATGCTTTTTCTAAGTGAGAACTAAAGTTATTGGAAAATCATTAAATGACCATTAAAATTTTGCTCCAAATATAAACCCGATATACTTTATGAATATTTAATGAACAATAAAACAATATTCTCTCGTTTAATTCTCAGATATGCCAGTGAAAAATTATTAAAAGAAAGGAGGAAAAACATTTTAACAGAATAATAAGAAAAGAAATTATTAATTTAAAACAATATCTATTTGTCTGCGAAAAAAAATTTTTAATTGAGTCTATACTTTTATTTCTATCTAATTTGAAATTAAAGTTTATATTTAATCGAGAATTAAAATTATTAACCTTGCCAAGGTGGCGTAGTAGTCTTTCATTTCAGAAGACTGCGAAACCCGGGAACGCACTAGATTTATCGAATTTGTCGATAAAAGTGAAACTGAAGATCTAGGTATCGTGAGTTCGAATCTCACCCTTGGCATTTCTTGAATCTAATCTATTTTTTAATTTTACTCCTTTTTACTTCCTTTTTGATAAAATGTCACCATAAAATAAAAATCTCAGTAGACTTAGTTGAGAAAGTATTTTTTTTCTCTTATCCTATTCAAAATTAATTTTAAATATGTATTTATCATAATTTTTCTTTATGTGAGCTTATACAAATTTGGTTAGGATAAATTGAAATCAAATCTAAAAACAAAAATATTTGTATTAATAACTTTAGGGATAATGATTGGTTTATACCCTGTAATTTACAATAGTTACCATTATAATACAAAGGACGGAGGTCAAAGTTCCAAATATGGCGAGACAAATACTTTCGATAACGAAAATTTGAAACTCTCAAAAAATTCTGGAACAATTCATATAAGTGGTAATTCAGGATGGTCTGATGCTAAGGCTGCGGGAATATGTATTGGACAAGGTACTGAGACTAATCCCTATATCATTGAAGATTTGGTAATAGACGCTGAAGGTTCGGGTAGTGGTATCCTAATTGATCTATCCACAGTAATTTTTATAATTAGAAACTGTACAATACAAAATTCTGGTTCATTATTAGACACTGATGCAGGAATTCGGCTATTTTCTGTTTCTAACGGGAGATTAATTGATAATAACTGTTCGCTTAATGAAATTGGGATAATATTAGAAAACAGTCATAGAAACAGCATTTTGAGAAACATTATGCACGATAATAATAATTCTGGAATGTTTTTATCTGACAGTAGTTATAATTTAGTTTCTGAAAACATCGTAAATAATAACCTCAATGAAGGGATAGAAGTGCATAAAGGCAATCAAAACAATTTTTCGAATAACAACGTAAAATATAATCGAGGGTCTGGGTTATATTTAGAATTGTGTTTCTTTAGTAATATTTCTAGAAATAATATTAGTAAGAATGATAATGGGTTATCCCTGATTAATAGTTTATATAACGATATTATGAAAAACATTGTAATAAATAACTTCCTTAATGGAATTTATTTAGAGGATTGTGATGATAATAAGATTTTAGGAAATAATATTAATTATAATGAAATTGGCATTTATTTATATCAATCTAATGACAATGATATCATAGGAAACTTTGTTGATTATAATAACCGGGCTAAAAAAGAAGATAAATGTAAGGGAAACTATTTTAAAGGCAATAAAGGAATATCAAACTCGAATGGACGATTTCCTTTTGAAATCGTTATTATAATAGGGATTATTATAATTCTAATAATGCTTCTTACTGGAATGATAATATTAAGAAGAAAATCCTCTCGAGAAGTAGTAACTTTTAAGAAAGATATAGGAAAAGCAAATGGATACAATCAAAAAATATCTGAGAGTTTAATTTCTTCTAAAAATGTATTAACTCCTCATGAATTAGAGGAAATTAAACCAGAAGGAGGAGAAGAAAAAGAGCAACATATTTGTGTCGTACATAGGGGAAAAATTCTTGGAGTTATGTATATATGTCCTGTATGTGAGACTTATTATTGCATGAAATGTGCTAAAGCCTTAAAGAATAAAGGTGAAACATGTTGGGCTTGTAATAGTGAAATTAAGCTCTAATTATCAATAATATCAAGGATTTATATAATTATCAAATGAAAGTCTTAATATTTTATCCTGTAATGTTATGTTTGATAAAATTCCTTTTAACCCTATTT
>SMTZ1_10000502_pt1 | contig 36497 bp, 36 predicted proteins | sample DeeMarSWOR136_30_FD_25667 | JGI IMG/M metagenome (IMG submission 25667)
GGCAATTATTCTCAATGAACCGAGAAGGGTGATTCAGGTGAAAACTGGACTTTCCCTTAACCTCCAACCTCTAACCTCAACCTGCTGAGGGGTGTTCAGCCCCGAAGCGCTGCGAAGGGACAATGGCGTTCGTCCTTGGAGAAGAGAAATGTCTAGTATTATCAATAGATTACGAAAATATTCCCACTAAAAGTCCGGAAACTCCGGTTACATAGTGGATTGACAACGGGAATAACGCCAATGGGCAACTTCAGGGATGTGGGGAAGATGTACGAGATTTATGGAGCCCTGTTCGATCTGGTGGGAAGGGATTCCGGGATAGGCCGGCGGCTTGCCAATGCCGGACTGGTGGTTCAGTTCAGATTGAGCCATCCCGAGGGTATGGTAACCCTCGATTTGAGGGGCCCACCCATGCGAGGGGGAACCTATGTGGATTATATCCTCGGGGAATGCGCCATCGAACCGGACGTGGTCTTTGAGACTTCCTCCGACTTCAGCAATCGATTTCTCCAGGGGAAAGTCAATATCCTACGGGCACTGATTAAGGGCCAAATCAGGGCAAGGGGGATGGTCGGAATGGCCCTCAGGCTCATCCCACTCATCGAGCCCGTCTTCGAGATATACCCCACAGGCTCCTGAGGGAGAAAAGATGGGATCATTTATTGGTATGAGCCGCCGACTGGGGGATTGGGTTTTACACGGAGGAGGCCCGAGGTTTCGGAAATGCCGGGAATCCCCGGGATTTTCGTTATTGCAAATTCCCGAGAATTTCTACTATAATGGTATGTAATTTGCTACAACTTCGGCAAGGGAAAGGCAATAAAAGCCGAAAGGAGGCGTAGTTCAAAGATGGAACAGCTGAGGATGGCTCTGGATTACTACCATCACAATAAGATCGTTTTCGCTATCGTCGCCATCGTAATCCTCGTTCTGCTCCTATTCCGGTTCAAGTCCTTTCTTCTTCGATTGTTTCTCATCGCCCTGGTCCTTTTCGGAACGTACATGTTTATTGCTCACTTCGCCGGAGTTGCCTCGAGCCACAAAAAGGCCTTGATCGACCAGTATTTTCCCAGGGAACGCCTGAAATAGCGCATGTGACGGTCGGAGAGCTATGCGGCCGGTTTTCTGGTGGGCTTCTCACATCCTTGTGCTCTTCATCTCCACGGGCTTCCTCATCTTGGGGGTCAATATGCTCAGGAGAGCCTATGGGATGCACTATCCACTCAATTTTCTCATCGCCTTTTTCGGTTCGTCCATGATGATCCTCATCAGCGGAAGTTTAATCGTTGGTTTTGTTATCAGGATAGTGCACCGCTGGCGAGGTAGGTTCAATGGCAAAGTGAACCAGGGATAACCTCCATGGGTTTGGGCGCATCTACCTTGTCAGCGGATTGCACGGCGAGAATCCGTGTGGCATGATTGAATACAAGGTAGTTGAAACCAGCAGCGTCACCGACGATGAGTTGGAGAGGATCATCAACGAGTGGGTGGGGAAGGGGTGGTCATTCGATGGACTTCATTTCGTGGTCCGAGATGCCTCAAGGCGTCCATCTATGGCCTTTCTCATGTTTACCAGGGAGAGAGGAGGAACGGGAGGAACTTGATTTCGATGGTGATCATCCGGTGGGGAAACTAACATGAAAAAGGAACATTGGATCCTCGTTTTTCTTCTTCTATTCGTGTTCAGCCTTATACACATCATTTACCTTCGGGGTGAAAACAACAGCCTGAAGAGGGAGAACATCCAGTTGAGCACGGAAATCGAATCGCTCAAAAAGGAGGGCAAGGTAACGGCTGAAAAACTGGGGGAGGAGAGAAAAGCGCTTAAGCAGAAGATGGAGGCCATGGAAGCACAAATCAACAAGAAGGAGGCGAACCTGGAGAAGCTCAAGGAACAGACGGCCTCGTATCAGCGGAAATTGACTGCCCTCAAAAAAGAGGCTGCGTCACAAGAGACCAAGGTGAAGGAACTCATTACCCGGGGAGAGATAAAATCCCAGGTTTTGTCCAACGTGACAAAGGAGGTGGAGGAACTCCAAAAGACGATCCAGAATCTCACCCACGAGAGGGATGAGAAGGATCAGAAGATAGCTGGGTTGACCCAGACAATGCAGAAGGATGGGCAGGAAAGGAAATTGTTGCAATTGCGGATAGAGAATAGGGACCAGGTTATTGCGGATTTAAGAAAAGACCTCGATCACTTACGGAACGACCTGGAGAATATCAGGCTCCAGGACCAGGAAAAGGATCGAATCATACAAGATTTGAAGCGGCAACTGGGTTTGGCCGGAAGACCTCCGCTTCCCCCCAGTTCGGGGGAGGGATCGAAATGAGGGGAGAATTCCTTGCTCGATGTATATTCATCAACGAGCTTGTTGTGAAAGGCATGAACACTCTGCCACTGAGAGGTATTCCATGGATAGGGGGAAAATCCTCATCGTGGATGATGAGGAGAGCATTTTAGAATCCCTTAGTGGGATTCTTGAGGACGAGGGATATTTACCCATTACCGCCAGAAACGGCATTGAGGCACTCGATATATCGGGCAGGGAATTTCCTGACATCACGCTCTTGGACATATGGATGCCCGATATTGACGGCCTGGAGGTCCTGAGGAGGTTGAAGGCTCAGGACCCCGACAGGGTGGTTATCATGATATCCGGGCACGGAACTATTGCCTCGGCGGTGAAAGCCGTGAAATCGGGGGCTTTCGATTTTATCGAGAAGCCGCTCAACATGGACGAGATCCTCCTCTCCCTGGAAAAGGCAATGGAACTTCGAAGCCTCCGCGTGGAAAACCGGCGGCTTCGCGAGATGGTCCGGAAAAGAGACCGCCAAACACAGCCCTACTTGTTTCCCCAAATGGGGCCTGTTGAGACGGAGGCCCCAATGCCTCCACCGACAAAACCCACTGAAAATGCCCCCTTCCGCGCTAGCCTATGGAGCTCTCCACAAGGGAAGGAGGTTCGGCAGAGAACCTTGAAACAGAGTATGGTTATCTACGGGACCGGCCTCCATTCCGGATTGAAGACGGGGCTTATGATCTTGCCCCTTCCCCCCAATAGCGGGATCCTCTTCGGAAACATCTATGATGAGCATACGGTTCCGGGAAGGTTGATGTATGTGGAAGAGACGGATTACGCCACCTCCCTGCGAAAGGGGCGAATAACGGCGAAGACCATAGAACATTTCATGGCCGTTCTCCATGCCTACGGGATCAACAACTTGCTGGTGAAGATGAACGAGGAGATCCCCATTATGGATGGTTCGGCATTGGATTTCTGCGAGATCATAGAGGAGGCGGGTATCGAGGAACAGGATGAACCTTCGGGCGCATTAGTCATCGACCGTCGATACGCAGTAGGGGAGATTGATCCAGACAAGAAGTATATCTATATCGAGCCATCCGACTGTTTCGGGGTGCGGTATGCGCTCAACTATCCACCCCCCATTGGTAGACAGGAATATTCGTTTATCATGAGGGATGAGACGGCCTTCAAGGAGGAGATTGCCCCTGCCCGAACCTTTGGTTTCCTTAAGGATATCAAATCGTTGGCAAAGATGGGATTGGTGGAAGGAGGGAGACTGCACAACGTGATCCTCCTGGATGAGGGAAGGGTGATGAATACCACCCTCAGGTTTCCCGATGAATTCGTTCGGCATAAGATCCTGGATATCACAGGTGATTTCTACCTCTTTAATCAGCCCATCAAGGGGTGGATTACTGCCAACATGACTGGCCACAGCGACAATATCGCGCTGCTCAGGGAGATTGAGAGGAATTTGGAGTAGCTCTTAAAGGTCGGGTTGTTCGGCCATCGAAAAGGGGGTATCCAATTGCCCCAGGGGTTTGGTGAAGGTGTACTTGGCGGGTTCGACTACCAATTTCCTCCATGCCAGACTGAGGTTTTTCGTGGGGATGGTAAAGGGCAGGCCGACAACGAAAATTCCCGACCCCACAATGATGGAGCCAAGGGCGACGGGTCTGACAAAGAGCAAGTCCGCCGCAACCTCATCCGGCGTTGGCTCCACAAGCTCTGCTGCCGGAAGGGGCGTCGCCAACATGGATGCCAAGAGAATCATTCCAAGCCATGCTGAAACCAATCTCCTCATGAATCTCATCGTCTTCTTCTCCTACCGTTCAACCTCTCATCTCCATTATTAGCAGAGAATATCCCCCTTTTCAACTTCTTTTTTCGAGCCCTTCCCTTAGGGGGATAGACGCGTAAGGGAACGAGGGACTAGCTAGGCTTGCAGCTGGTGCACGATGGTGCGCTGCATGTGCTGCAGCTCGAATCCGATGATGACCTAAACTTCCCCCCAACGGAGAATCCACATACCGACATCATCTTCTTCGCCCCGCTGGCGTGGCATTGGGGACATTCTATGGACTCGTTCCCCTTGAGCACCAGCTTTTCGAAGAAATGGCCACATTGTCCGCACTCATATTCGTATATTGGCATGGTCGCCCCTCATCTCCCTACCGAGGCTTTGCTTCGCATATTTCTGAGCTCGTTGGCTATTTCACTGGCCTTTTTGGCCCGTCGCCAATCCTGTTCGACCTGGTATTCCCTCCTCATCTTACGGCAAATCTCCTCGGCCTTCCTCAGGTGTTTTCCCTTTCCCCTCACCTGGTCCTTGAATTCCAAGAGCCGCCTGAACTTCTGGAGGGCCTTTTGGTAATCGTTGGCGTAGTACGAACTCGCCCCACCGGCGAATTGGCACATGAACTTCAGCTTCTCATCCTCCGGATGCCTGGTCAACGCCCTCTGGAAGACACGGTGTGCCAGATCGAAATATTGGCTTCCCAGGTAGCTGTGTCCAGCAGACCAATAAGCCTCATCTATTCCACCTTTGAACATGGAGGCAAATATTCTCTCCACACCCCTCTTTCCATACACCTTCTGCACCACGGACCTGTTCTCCAAAAGGAACCTGGTTAAGAACTGGTTCTTGGAGTATTCTCTCAGCAATTCGCCCAGCTGTTCCGTCACATCGCGGAACAGTTCCTTCAGATCCTCGATGCCCTCGTTAAGGCCTTGTTCAGCTCGGGATTTGATCTTCCTGAAACGATGGAATTCCCTTTCCGGGAGGGGATTGCCGAGCCTTCTTTCCAGCTCCAGGTATCTCGGTCCGTACACTTCCAGCTGGTACAGACTTTCCTTGAGCTTCATGGCTTCATGGAAGATGGAGCCGATGGTCAGGTCAAGGAGCTTTTCCTTCTCATCGCACACCTCAGCATCCTGATACCGGAAAAGGGCGTGACACCTCTCCTTGAGGTCGAAAAGGGGGCTGGATCTGGTGACGTCGACTAAGCTCTCCACGGTGGAGAACTTGAGGTTTCCCTGGCGATATCCCCTCACCACATCGGCAAACATGAGCGCCGATTTCAAAAACACCCTTACGAGCTCCACGATTTCTATCTCTTTTACCCTCGAGGTCACGCCTGAGGATCCCCTCTCCAATGCCGCGGGTCCAATAGTGGTTAGATTCATTATAATCTCCGTGTAACCCTTTGTCAATGAAGGGCGGCGGCCCCCAATCCCTCCGGAGTGCGGACATACCTGGTTCCCGGTGTGAGAGAAGAAGCCGCGAGGGGGGTTGACGGGGAAAGGCGAAAAAATATATATATTACTCTCAAACTGGATTTGTCTATTTTCATTCAAGGAGGGAGAATATGGCAATTAGGGTGGGAATTAACGGTTTTGGGAGAATTGGACGCAATGTCCTCAGGGCTTCCCTCGACAAGGAGGAGTTAGAGTTCGTCGCTGTCAACGATCTCACTGATGCGAGGACCCTTGCTCACCTCCTGAAATACGACTCCGTACACGGAAAATTCGGTGCCCAGGTCGAGGCGGGAGAGGATTTCATGACCGTCAACGGTAGGAAGATCGGAATCACCGCCATTCGGGATCCTGGGGAGCTTCCCTGGGGAGAGCTTGGGGTAGAGGTGGTTGTGGAAAGCACCGGGCGATTTCGCGACAGGGCAAGTGCATCCAAGCACCTGGAGGCCGGGGCCAAACGGGTCGTCATTTCTGCGCCGGCCAAGGACCCGGATGTAACCGTAGTCTTGGGGGTAAACGAAGGCAATTACGACCCCGCAAACCATCATATCCTTTCCATGGGTTCTTGCACGACCAATTGCCTGGCGCCCATCGCCAAAATCCTCTCCGATGAGTTCGGCGTAGAATATGGGCTGATGACGACAACCCATGCGTACACCAACGACCAAGTGATACTGGACTTTCCGCATTCGGATCTGCGGCGAGCACGGGCAGCAGCCATGTCCATGGTCCCCACCACCACAGGAGCGGCGACAGCCCTGTCTTTGGTTATTCCCGAACTGAGGGGGAAAATGGATGGCATGGCCATTCGTGTCCCGACGCCCAATGTCTCCGTTGTCGATTTGGTTGCGTGGTTGAAGAAGGAGACGACGGTTGATGAGGTGAATGCGACCTTCCAACGATATGCCCAAGGTGAGATGAGGGGAATATTGAACTACACTGAGGAGCCCCTTGTTTCCATTGATTTTAATGGAGATCCTCATTCCTCAACGGTGGATGGACTCTCTACCAAGGTCATCGGCGGGAAAATGGCTAAAGTACTCTCTTGGTATGACAACGAATGGGGTTTCTCGAAGAGAATGGGGGAGTTGCTCGTTTTTATCTCGAAATAGGATGAGGTTCTTCGGGACCTCCTATTCAATTTCCACAGGCGGAATCTCTTGGGAATTGAGCCGTTCAAAGGGAGGGGAGATGCGAAGACCAATCATAGCCGGTAACTGGAAGATGCATAAGGACGTTTCCGCGGCCCTCGATCTGGTCCGTCAGGTAAAGGTCTCGGTGGCCGATGCAAGGGATGTAGACATTGTTGTCGCTCCACCCTTTACGGCGTTGCTGGCCGTATCTCGGGAAATCGAGGGAAGCAACATCGAGCTGGCTGCTCAGGATGTTTTTTGGGAGCCGAGCGGCGCCTATACCGGGGAAATATCCGCCGACATGCTGAGGGACGTGGGATGTCGGTACGTGATCCTCGGCCACTCCGAACGGAGGCAGTACTTCGGCGAGACGAATGAATGGGTACGTAAGAAGATCAAGGCCTCCCTGACCGTGGATTTGCGTCCCATCGTATGTGTGGGGGAAGACCTTGAGGAACGGGAGGCCGGAAAAACCTTCGATGTGGTCACAATGCAAGTCTCGCAATGCATGGAGGGATTCTCCGGGCACGAGATGGGGAAAATAACCATCGCATACGAGCCCATTTGGGCCATTGGAACGGGGAGGACAGCCACTCCCCAACAAGCCGAGGAGGTCCACGCCTTCATTCGGGAACAACTGGGGGGGATAACCTCTCGGCACGTGTCTGACGGGATGAGAATTCAATATGGAGGAAGCGTGAATCCCGACAATATCTCGGATCTCATGGCTCAACCCAACATCGATGGGGCCCTGGTGGGAGGGGCGAGCCTCAAGGCGGATTCCTTTTCGAGAATTGTCAAATTCAAGGGAGCATGATACAATAGTGTTGACTCGCTGAGGGCATCATAATGATAATCGGACTTTCCCTCTTGCATATCTTTGTGTGCGCGGCCCTTATCCTCATCGTGCTCTTGCAGGCTGGAAAGGGGGCTTCATTGGGTGCCGCCTTCGGTGGGGCCAGCCAAACCATCTTCGGTAGTCCGGGAGCAGCGGGCTTTTTGACCAAAATTACCACGGTGGCTGCTGTACTGTTCATGATGACCTCCATCTTCCTCACCATGTTGTCGACTCCAAGATCCTCCACAGTACTGGAGGAAAAGGGTACTGGGGTTACGGAGACCGTCCCCTCCGATGAGGCCCAAGGACTTCCTGGCCCACAGGAGCAGAGACCAGGGGCCGAGGTGCCGGCGGAGAAACCAGGGGGGAAATGATCACATGGTACGGGAGGAAATTGGAGCGGAGGCCTCAGCTGTAGGGAAAACGGAAACCAATTGGTGCCAATGCCGAAGTGGTGGAATTTGGTAGACACGCCATCTTGAGGGGGTGGTGGGGAATACCCGTGCGGGTTCGAGTCCCGCCTTCGGCACCATGAATCAATAAAGGGCTGTAATCTCAAATCGTTGCAGCCCTTCTCTTTTTTGTGAACGTGCCCAGGGTGCGTTTGGTTGCGGCTCGTCTGACCCGTTCCCGAGAGGCAATGAAAAGCCATCAGTCGAGGATAAAGGTACTGAATTGTGTCTCATGAATCGAGAATTCGCTGGGGTATCTTAGTCCGTGAACAGGTGAAGGTCTATTCCCATTGCGTTGATGATCTTTGTCTTATCCGGTCCTATTCTGAGGAATCGCGCCCTCAAATCCAACGATTTCGCTAAATCGGGAGAAAATAAGAGATATTTTAAGGAATTTCATGATTGGGAGGGATTTTCGGTGTTATATCGTTTTTTTCTGGCTTAATTATTCCACGGTTTGGGGGGAGAATAGGGGAATGCGGTCATTATGCCCTCGTTGTAATTGCCCAAAAAAGGGATTTTGTCTGAAACCCGTTTGTGGTACTACTAATGATCAATGGAACAGGCCGAACCATCTGTGCCTGTGAGAGGGAGAACCGATGAATGCCTTGGCCAGGCTCCAAACATGGAGCTTTCCTGCTGTTTTGTGGAGGGGAACACGCGGTCAGGCTTCTTAACGAGGCCGGCGGTCCCCAAAACGGCTAAGGCCATTGATTTACATTCCATCTATCATCCGGTAGGGTTAGAAATAAAGTGACTATTCAATGAGGGTTACCACCAGGTTCGCTTAGTTGTCATGATATGGCCTAACCGAGATATTTTCCTAACCTTTTTGGTTCTTTTGTTCCTTTCTTTCCACGTGTTTCTTCACACCCCCCTGGCCGAACAGGTCATTGAAGATCATGAAAACAGATTGTCAATTCTCCAATCGAAAGAAGCAACTGAACAAGTGAGGCAAAAGCTAACCGTTGAAGGAATTGCGATAGTCGATGGAGCGTATTCAGCGATTATAAATGATAAAATTGTCTCTGTGGGATCTGTAATTGAGGAGTGCCAAATCCTTGGGATCTCCTGGCAAGGAATAATAGTGGAGTATGATGGGTACTGGGTGTGGATTCCAACGGAGGCCGGGCTACCCAAGGGAGATTGAGGAGAACAGGGAGGGGAAGAAAGAGGCGTTTCCTCCCTGTTTTGTCGCCCCCTAAGGGCCCATCGAAAGCCTCTTCGACATTTCCACGGCCTGCTGGCCCATGGGATAGTAGCAGTCGACAAATCCCCTCTGGATAAATCCATTTCTCCCAAAAAATCGGTGCGCCGCCTGGTTGGCGGGGGCCGTGTGGATGAGCAGTTCCTCGATCCCGAGGTCCCGGGCCAGGCCCTCCATATGTCTGAGCAGCCTCCCTCCAATTCCCCTCCGTTGGTATTGGGGGGAGATGGCGATGGCGAGCAATTCTCCCCTGGGCACGCTTCCCTCGAGAGCCGCATTGATCATGGCGAAGCCCCTCCGTTGGCCCTTTTCCTCGACCACCACAGTAATGATGGGGGGAAGGGAGGTCCAACGCGGGATGATCTCATCATAGGGGCCATAGACGGAAAAGACCTGTCCGGAGATTTCGGCAATAAAGGGCAGGTCACGGGGGTTGGTCCGTCTGAAGACGAGCTTCAAGCCGTGGGTGGCTCTTAAGTTGGCACGCCCCGGGCGGGGTTGAGGAGGGCTCGGACTGCTTCTTCTCCCGATAAGGAAATTTCTCATCTTTCCCCTCCGTAATCGCTGAAGCCTCTTGTGCTCCCCATACTTTCCGAAGCGACCGCCTCTGCCCACGGCCTTTCTCCTTCGCTTTGGGCCCAATAAATCACCCCTAACTATAATCCATTTCCACGATATGGAAAACCCTGCGACCCATTTCGAGGGTAGATAAGATCGTGGAGTTCAGGGGGAACATGTACTATATTCAAAAAACCATGTAATATATTCAAAAAAATCGAGATAATACGAGAAAATGGGCAAAATTTCGGGATAGTAACCCGTAGGAGCTCAAGACCACGTTTGCATTCCGTATTCCTTCATTGGTAATATAATATCCTTTAAGGCTGGCCGTGTCCGTTGTTTCAGGGCGGGCACAATCCATTATTTAGCAAGGGAAAGGAGGGGAGCATTGAGGATTTACCTATAACCGACGGAAAGGAGGCAATGATTTATGGGAAGAAAAGGTGTGTCAAGGAGGGACTTCCTTAAGACTGTGGGGGCTGGCTCTGCTGGCCTTGCACTGGGGGGATTGAAAACACACCCGGTTTTCGCACAGGAAGGGGAGCGCTTTATTTTCGCTTCCTATGTCGAGATCAATAGCGCCGATCCCGCGGCCCACATGGATGTAGGCCGAACTCCCCTGCGACTGAATTTCTATGACGGCCTTGTGCGGTTTCGGGACAATCCACCCAAGCTCACCCCTAATCTGGCCCTCTCTTATGACGCAACGCCGGATGCGAAGAAATGGACCTTTCATCTGCGCAAGGGGGCCAAATTTCACGACGGTTCGGAGGTTACGTCGGAGGAGGTGGTATATTCCATAGAGCGGCTTTTGGCATTGGGCACTGGGTCCGCCAGTGTCTTCGCCCCCCTGGTGGAGAAGGGAAGCACCCGGGCGGTCGACAGGTACACGGTGGAATTCAACCTCAACAAGCCCAATGGCGCCTTTGCCGGTTTCACCCATTTCCTGCACGTCTTGAATAACAAGGTACTCCAGAAACACGACGAGGGCGGTGATTGGGGAAGCAAATGGCTCTCCATGACTGGATCGAGGCTAGGTCCGGACGGGGTAGGTACCGGTTCCTACACCGTTGAGCGGTTTAACCCCGCCGAGGGCTTTGAGGGGACGAAATTCAAGGATCATTTTCTCGGGTGGGATCGTCCCCACATGGAGAAAATCGGTTACAGGTTAGTGCATGAGCAGGCTGCCCGCATCCTGGGCTTGATGAAGGGCGATTTCCACGGCGACCTGGGCTATATGCCCTACGAGCAGCTGGAGAAGCTGAGGAAAAACCCCACCACGAAGGTGATAACGCAGCGGTCCATGCGTCTTTTCACCGCGTTCATGCACTGCCAAAAACCGCCAACCAGCGATGTCCATTTCCGCAGGGCGGTCTGTTACGCCTTTGATTACGAGAGTTGGATCAGGGACATGCAGCACAACATGGTTGAGCGCAACATCGGTCCGGTGCCCAATACCATGTGGGGATCCCTCGACCCGCAAAAGGAATTCGGCTACACCTACGACCTGGACAAGGCCAGGGAGGAGCTCAAGAAGTGCAAAGTCGACTGGAAGAAGTACCTGCCCATTACGCAGGTTATCCAGACCGGCATGCACATGCACGTGGAGGTGTCCCAGCTGCTCCAGGCTGGGCTGAACAGAATCGGGATCAGGAACAACATCGTCCCCAAAACCTGGCCAACATGCACTGAGATCACGAGGAAGCAGGAGACAACCCCTACCATTTGGTGGAGCCACCGGAGCACGTACTACCCCGACCCCCACAACTGGATCGGTGAAATGCATGATTCGGACAAGTGGGGCAGCTGGGGTAGTTCTTCCTGGTACAAGAACCCCAAGGTGGATGAGCTGCTCCACAAGGGGATTTCCATCGTGGACCAGGAGGAGCGGAAGAAACTCTATGAGGAGGCCGGACGCATCGTGGTTTCGGAAGCTCCTGGTGTATTCATCCACAACGAGATGTGGAACGGGCCCTTCAACGTCAGGGTCAAAGGTCATCGGTTCTGTCCGGTGGGAGATTCCAACGAGTACCGCTGGTTATACTGGGGATAGCACTGTAGGATCCTGACAGCGTGAATGCACGGGAGGGGGCAAGGTAATGTTGACTGCTCTTGGCGGTTTTCCGGACACCTTACCCCCTTTTCCCATTATTGCCGCCGCTGAAACGTCCCTTGAATGATTGTGGTGTTGCCCACCTCTTTCTCAGCCTTGCCCCGGTACCTCTACTTCGTCCTTGCTATTACCACCTTATTGGAATACATTTCTTCCCTAGATAAACGATTTGCATGGAATTCCCATGGATGACGAAGAGGGAACACGATGGTAATCCTCGTCACGGGGGGTGCCGGGTTCATCGGCTCTCATCTCTGCGGGCGGTTGTTTCGGGAGGGCCACAGCGTAGTCTGTCTGGACAATTTCGACGACTTCTACGATCCGCAAAACAAGAGGAGGAATATTCGGGAGGCCATTGGCCAGGGGCAATTTGAGCTGGTTGAGGGGGATATTCGAGATACCCACCTCATCGCTCGGGTATTCCGGAAAACGGCCTTCGATGTCGTCGTTCACTTAGCTGCCAGGGCCGGCGTCCGCCCCTCCATTGATCACCCGAAGCTGTACGAGGAGGTAAACGTCCGGGGGACCGTAAACCTCCTCGATGCCTGTCGAGAATTCCGCATCAAGAGCTTCATCTTCGCCTCCTCATCCTCGGTCTACGGGGGAAACAGCAAGGTTCCCTTCTCCGAAGAAGACAGGGTTGAGACCCCCATCTCCCCATACGGTGCCACGAAAAGGGCTGGAGAGCTCTTCTGTTACACTTACCACCGCCTCTTCGGCATCAATATTGCCTGTCTTAGGTACTTTACCGCCTATGGGCCTCGTCAGAGGCCAGAGATGGCCATCCATAAGTTCACCCGCCTTATCGACGGAAATGAGAAAGTCCCCATGTATGGGGATGGCCAATCCATGAGGGACTATACGTACATCGACGATATCATCCAAGGAACCCTGGCGGCGATTCAAGGGAATGAGGGATACGAAATTTACAACCTGGGGGAATTCCGCACCACCAGGCTGCGGGATCTCATTCGCATGCTGGAGGAAGCCCTCGGGAAAAGGGCCATCATAGAGGAGTTGCCGGAGCAAAGGGGCGACATGCCTGTCACATATGCCAACATCGAGAAGGCCCGGAGAAGGTTGGGCTATGCGCCACGGTTTTCCATGGAGGAGGGCATACGGCGGTTCGTCGAGTGGTACAGACAAATCCGTGTGGGCTGATCCCCCATCGGGCCAGGAGGATATTGTGCCATTGCCACAGTCCGCCAGTCTCGTGGGGCCCGGCGATCATCAGGTGTGAAGGGAGGGGAAATCCGGAGGGAACGATGCCCATCTATGAATACCGATGTTTGGATTGTGGGAAGAAGTTCGAGGTGTTACATTTGAGTGCTGACAAGGCCCAGTCCCCTCAATGTAAGTACTGTCACGGGGGTAACGTGCGGAAACTGATATCGCGAGTTCGGGTGGTGCGTTCAGAGGAGAGCAGGCTGGAATCGTTGATGGATCCCTCGGCAATGGCAGGACTCGAGGAAAAGGACCCCAGGAGCCTTGCTAAATGGATGAAACGGATGGGCAAGGAGATGGGGGAAGAGGTGAGCGATGAGGAGATCGAACAGGTGATCGAGGAGGCGGCCGCCGAGGAACCGGAACAATAGTGGTCTCGACAAGCGTTCGGCTCCAGGACTTGTGCATGCACGAGACAATCTCATGACTCCCTTACGATGCTCGGTATGATATCAGGGGTCCTCATCTCCCGGAGGACTCCGGTTTGGAGGCCTCGAAATGGCGCTCCAGGTCTTCCAGCCGCATCGCCAATGACTCCCACTCCCCTGTCAAGCCGTCGATCTTTTCCTCCAGCTCTTTCCGGGATTTGTGGATTTCTTCTACTCGCGTTGGGTGACGATAGGTCTCAGGTCGGGTCAATTCGTGGTTCAATTGGTCCAGGGAGGCAGTGGCTCGATCGATCTCCTCTTCCAACAGTCCGAGCCGTTCCCGCAGTGGGGACGATTCCCGATAGAAACGGTTTCGCCATTCCGCCTCCGCCCGCTTCTGTCCTTGGGTTTTCCTCCGCGTGGTTCTCTCGTCACGCGCCGCTTTCTCCCCGCTTTCTCGTGGCAAAGAATCCCCTTGGTGATGAGTCCAGATGCGCTGGTAATCATCGAAGTTTCCCGGATAGAGCTCCAAGCCTCCGTCCCGGATAACCAGGATCTTGTTGGCGATGGCGTTGATGAGGTGACGATCGTGGGTGATGAGGCACAGGGTGCCCTCGTATTGCCGAAGGGCTTCCTCCAACGCCACACTGGAGGGAATGTCCAGATGGGTGGTGGGTTCATCCAACAGCAAGAGGTTCGCTCGGACCACGAGCATCTTGCAGAGCAAGAGACGACTTTTCTCCCCGCCGCTCAACAGGGATACCTTTTTCGTGGTATCCTCGTTCTGAAAGAGGAAGGCCCCCAATAGGGCCCGGAGCTTCCCAAGGGATTGATCACCCGCCGCGGACAGTAACTCCTCCAGGAGCGTATGCTGCGGCGAGAGGTGCTCCATCTGCTGCTGGGAAAAGGAGGCCACATGAACACTGGGGTTTACCAGGCGTTCGCCTTCCTCGAAATCCAAGCCTCCCCCCAAAATGCGCATGAGGGTTGTCTTTCCAACACCGTTAGGCCCCAAAAAGGCGATCCGATCCCCCCGCAGGATGGCGAGATTGATATTCCAATACACCACGTGCGACCCATAGGATTTGGAGAGGTTTCGAAGCTCGATCAACGTTTTCGCTGGCCTCGGGGGAGACGGGAATGCGAATTGGACCGATTTGGAGCGGCGGGGTGGCTCTATGCGATCCATCCGCTCCAACAGCTTAATCCGACTTTGGACCTGCCTGGCTCGATCCTTTCGAACGCGGTTTTTCTCGATAAACCGCTGAATTTGTGCGATCCTTTCCTGCTGTTTTCTGTAAGCAGCCCACCGAATTTCATCCCTCTTGACCTTCTCTGCCCGGTAGAAATCGTAGTTCCCGGCGTAAGAGATGAGCTTACGGCCGTCGATTTCAACGATCCGGTCCACGACTCGGTTCAAAAAAGTCCGGTCGTGGGAGATGATCAACAGGGCCGAACGAACGTCCCCGAGGTAATCCTCAAGCCAGAGAAGGGATTCCAGGTCCAGATGGTTTGTGGGTTCGTCCAGAAGGATGAGATCGGGAGCTGAGAGCAGGATGCGGGCCAGGGAGGCACGCATGATCCATCCTCCGCTCAGGGCCTCAATGGGAAGGTTGAAGTCCCCTTCGCCGAAGCCCAGGCCGGAGAGGATCTTTTTCGCCCGGGATTCCAGCTGGTAACCCCCCAGAGTGCTGAACCGCTCCATGAGGTATCCCTGGCGGCTGGTTAACCCAAGCAACGTGTCCCCACCTTCAGCCCTGTCGAGTTCCCCTGATAGCCTGTTCATCTCGTCTTCAATCTTCTTGAGCTCTTGGGCGACATCCGTGACGTAGTCTAAAACCGATGTGCCGGATAACTCGATAACCTCCTGGGGCAAGTATCCGGTTCTCAATCCCTTGGGCTTCGTTATCGTGCCGGAGCTCGGCGCCTCCAGGCCCAACAACATCTTGAGGAGGGTCGTTTTGCCGGTTCCATTGTGGCCCACCAGTCCAATCCGATCGCTGGACCCGATGAACAGCTCGCAGTCGATAAAGAGGTCTTTTTCCCCGAAATACTTATCCAGATGGTGGATACCGATCACCGAACTCGACTCCTGGACATACTCGTGGGCAGCGTCTTTGACCTTCCCAAGGATGAATAGCACATTTTGGGCGGCTGTCAATGATACCCGGGCCGAAATTTTCTCAGTAGTGCTTGGTTGTCCTTGAGCATAATTCCATCCTTCTACCCGCAGCACCGCATAACGGCAGCACCCCCGAAAGGGTCACCCTCGGGTCTTGACATAGTTCGACCAATTAGAGGAAAATAATAAGGGTAATGTCTCGATCATCAATTGCCAACAGACCCCTCACAGGGGAGCTCATCACAGGTTTTGTTATCTCTCGATCCTCCTTCTCCACCCGATCATGGGTGAATAAACCCAATTTCTGGGGGAAAATGCTTGAATATGGGGAGAAGGAGCGTGGGCTTTTTTTATCTTTGAGAAGGAGGGAATATGCCCGAAGCAGAACGCGCCCTAGCGGTGCTCATCGACTTTGAGAACCTCGCCCTGGGGTTGAAGAAGGGGAAAAGGAATAAGAAGTTCGACGTCCAAAAAATTCTGGAACGCTTGGTCGAAAAGGGGAAGATCATCGCCAAGAAGGCGTATGCGGACTGGACCAGTTACGAGGAGTACAAGAAGACGTTTCACGAAGCCGCCATTGAGCTCATGGAAATCCCCAAAAGGGGTATGGTCGGGAAGAATTCGGCGGATATTCGGCTCGCGGTGGATGCCATAGACCTGTGCTACTCCAAGGAGCACATCGACACCTTCGTGATCGTCTCTGGCGACAGTGATTTCTCCCCGTTGGTCTCCAAGCTCAAGGAGAACGGAAAGCACGTCATCGGCCTGGGAATGAAGGAGTCCAGTTCCAACCTGCTCATCAACAATTGTGATGAGTTCATCTACTATGAAGACCTGGAGCGACCCGTCGGAATTCCTCCCAAGATCGGAAAGGATCTGGCCAAGAGGAAGAAGGATGCCTTCCAGCTCCTCATCGACTCGGTAGTGGCACTGGTGAGGGAGAACAAGGAGATCCTCTGGTCCTCTATGATCAAACAGACGATGAAACGGAAGAAACCCTCCTTCAGCGAGCAATATCATGGTTACCGAACCTTCAGCGAGCTCCTGGAGGACGCCGAAAAGAGCGGTCTCCTTCGTCTCAAGACCGACCCCAAGAGTAATACGTATATCGTAATCGGTTTTGGCAAGGAGTCAGATGAGGGGCGTAGAGCATGATGGCTTGAGGACACCCGGACTGGACGTGCCTTTATAATTGGAGCGAGAGATGAAGGGAAATTCGGTTGACGTCGGTGATTTGATAGATGATTACTGCCCACGTTGCCGCTTGCTCTTGAGCCACGATGTTGCGGCAGTGGTGGAAGGGGAGGTCAAGAAGGTACGGTGCCGGACATGCCTCAATGAGCACCCGTATCGGCGTGGTAGAGGTGGGCGCAAGGAAAAGGATGATATCAAATCCCTTTGGGACCAGGTCCTTGCCAAGATGCCCAAACCCCCGAAAAAGAAATAGTTTCCCTGGTGTATTTGGGAGGAGAGGTGGAGAAAGTCACCGAGGGGTTATTCTTCGTTCCGGGACGAGATGAGCTGATACCCGACTCCCACGCCTATATCCTGGGTAACCCCGACTCTCACGACCTATCGATGGTGGATGTGGGCCTGATCGGCAGAGGCGACGGAAAATTGGACCAGATTGAGGGGGCGGGAATCGGACGAGACGACATCAAGAGGATCATTCTCACCCATACCCATTTCGATCACATCGGGTGCATCAAGGAAGTCATAGCCGGACTTCCCCACGTGGAGGTATGGGTTCACCAGATCGAGGGCGACTATCTGGAAAGGGGCGATGAGAGGATCATCCATGGAAATGAGATGTTTGCCGGTTTCATCCGGTCGCAGTATGGCGTAAGGAATGGCTCCTACCGACTGCCCGTTCACCGTAAGCTCAGTGAAGGGGATGTCCTTGAGATAGGTGGCCTGACGTGGGAGGTGCTGCACATTCCCGGCCACTCAGCCGGGGGGATCGGCTTGTACGATGCCAGAAACAAGGTGCTCATTGCGGGGGACACCGTCTATGCGGATTACAACATCGGAAGGTTCGACCTGTACAGTGCTGATGGAAAACAGTTGAGGCGCTCCCTGGAGAGATTGGCCCACCTAGACGCCGAGGTCCTCTTGCCGGGGCATAATCGAATCCTGAGAGAAGGGGCAGGGGAATCGATAAGGGAAACGGTTGCCCGCTGGAGTCCATACCTCGAATAATCCCCCTCCATACCATCCATTTCCCGCTGATGAGTTGGCACGCGTGCCCAAGCCCCCATCGTTACCGCGTGAATATTCGGCGAAAATACCACCTAGTTTAGTGTCCCAGTAATACCTTGCATAATTTATACGATCGCACAGCGTCAAGAAATACGAAACTTTAAATCCGAAATTCGAATATCGAAATGCTAAACAAATCCGAATATCAAATTACCAAAATTCCAAACATGTTTAAAAAATTGGAAAATTTGAATTTTGGTATTGTTTCGAATTTCGTATTTCGTGCTTCGAATTTTAGATCTTGACATCTCGATACGTACGACTAGTTTTGGTGTGGTTTCTATAAATTTACTTTTGGGACGTGATACGGGTGTGCTAGCCTAACCCCGGTGGGGAGAGAGGAAGAGAGGGATGAACCGGTCGAGAAACGTGGCTATCCTCATATTTGACGACTTGGAGGTGCTCGATTTCTGTGGTCCCTTCGAGGTCTTTTCAGTTGCGGGGAGAGGGGACGATCTCGACCCCTTTACCGTTTATACCGTTGCGCAAACGTCGGGACCGATAATGGCGCGCAACCACCTCAGCGTTAATCCGACGTACACGCTTCTGGACTGTCCCCAGCCCCATATTCTCGTTGTTCCAGGGGGATATGGCACCCGCATGGAGATGTACAATACAACCAAAGCCCGTTCGCGCGAAACTGACCTGGTGTCGTCCGTCTGTACCGGGGCCCTCCTCCTGGCTAAAGTTGGTTTGCTTGAGGGCTTGGCTGCAACGACTCACCATGGTGCACTAGCGCTCCTGAAAGAGGTGGCCCCCCATACAACGGTTGAGGAGGATAAGCGTATTGTCGATAACGGCAGGGGCATTACCTCCGCCGAGATATCCGCGGGGATTGATATGTCGCTGTACGTTATCTCCAAGCTCTTGGGGAAAGACCAGGCTCTGAAGACCGCTCGCTACATGGAATACGAATGGAAACCCCGATCATGAGCGGGTGAGATACCTGAAGCTCCGGAGAAGGACCGTAGTCCGATGAGTTCACGACTCCATAAGAGGGCACTCTCCTTATCGTACTTCACCGTGGGATACAACGTCTCGGAGGGGATCGTATCAATTCTAGCCGGGTGGATTGCCGGGAGCATAGCCTTGGTTGGATTCGGTCTGGATAGTTTTGTGGAATCGCTGTCTGGAAGCGTGATGATCTGGAGATTGAGAAAGCACGGGAAAATTTCGGAAGACGAAGAGGAAGAAGTTGAGAGAAAAGCGGTGAGATTGATCGCTTTCACCTTCTTTATCCTCGGTGCGTACGTCTTATATGAATCCATCGAGAAATTGTACGTTCGTGAAATCCCGGATCCAAGCCTCTTGGGGATTGTGATTGCCATCGTCTCCATCATCGTGATGCCAATTCTGTTTTACCTGAAGTATCGGACCGGAAAATCCATGGGGAGCAAAAGCCTGGTGGCGGACTCCAAGGAGACCCTTGCATGCGTTTTTCTGTCCGGCGCACTCTTGATCGGGTTGGGGCTTAATTATCTCTTTGGGCTCTGGCAAGCAGACCCCATCGTCGGATTGGTTATTGTCATCTATCTGATAAAGGAGGGCTATACAACCCTCAAGGAAGGGTGAAAAAAGGGGACAGGCTACTTTTTGATAGAGAGGCTAAACAGTGGTCGAGTCAGTTCAGCGAGGGAGTGGCCCTGGTCCTCTCATAGAGAGAGAATTGCTGAAGAACCTCGATTATTTATCGATGAGAGGTGTCTGAAGATTGGAGTGGATATGTGGATGCGCCTTTGATAAAAAGAGCATTGGACATGCTTTGAAAGAGTGTTAATCGTCAATCTCCTTATGGAACGCAGACCTGGCAGATGAAGGTGGGCAGGGAACTCGCATGAGAATCTACCCTTAGGCCACGCGGGAAACCGAGGAAGAGGATTGGAATTGAAAGGGGCAAGAAAAAGTAGCCTGTCCCCTTTTTTCTGGCTTGCAATTTACCCCCCATTACGTTATAGATATAGCCAAGCAGCAGGATAGAGAGTCTTGCGGATCCCCCGGAATGAATTGAGGGGATAGAGGTTAACCAAGGTGCACGGGCCTTGGTTTCTTTTATAGCCCCGGGGCAAGGCAGATGAGTCGAAATCTAAAATGGAGTTTGCTGCTGATTCTTTTCCTAACAGCGGTGGCCCTCATCTATCTGGCTCCTTCGGTGATCGGCGAGCTACCTGGGTTTTTGGGCAGGATTCTTCCCCGGGATAAAATCCACCTCGGTTTGGACCTTCAAGGGGGAATGCATCTGGTCCTGGAGGTCCAAGGCCAGAAGGCCGTGGAAAGCTACGTGGAGAGGGTGAGGGGAGACCTGAAGGAGGACTTGAAGAGGAAACGAATCTTCGTTCCCAGGCTTGAGAGGGTTAACGGCGACCAGCTCTACTTGGAGGTGTTTGGGGGAAGGGAGGAGTTCGACGAATACATAAAGAACAATTACCCGATACTGGAGGAGGTATCGACCCAAGACCAGGGGAAGTATCAGAAGATCATCTTCCGAATCGACGAAAAACAGGCCGACTACCTGAGGCGGTACGCCGTGGAACAGGCCCTTGAGACCATCCGGAATAGGGTTGACCAGTTCGGCGTCGCTGAACCGGATATCAGCCCTCAGGGCTCGGACCGTATTCTGATCCAGCTTCCCGGAGTAAAGGACCCCCAGAGGGCCATTCGATTGATCGGGAGGACGGCGTTATTGGAATTCAAAATCGTTGACGAGGAGCACAGTCTCCAAGAGGCCCTCAAGGGAAAAGTACCCGAGGGAGACGTGATCATGTATCAGAGACGAGAGGACCCGGAAACGGGCAGGGTAAGCAGGGTACCGTTCCTCCTCGAGAAAAAGACCCTGATGACGGGCGAGGTCCTCAAGGATGCCCAGGTCAGATTCGATGATTTCAATCAACCCTACGTGGCCTTGGAGTTCGATCCGCGGGGGGAAAAGATGTTCGATCGAATCACGGCCCAGAACGTAAAGAAGAAGCTCGCCATCATCCTGGATGAGAACGTCTATTCCGCTCCCATCATCCAGGAGCGCATTTCGGGGGGAAGGGCCCAGATCACCGGGGCATTTACCATGGAGGAAGCCCGTGATCTGGCCATTGTCCTCCGGGCTGGTGCCCTTCCGGCTCCCGTGAAGATCTTGGAAAATCGATCAGTAGGACCATCCCTGGGAAAGGATCTCATCGACAAGGGATTGAAATCCATCATCATCGGGGGGATTCTGGTTGTCGTCTTCATGGTGATTTACTACAAGGTATCGGGGGCTATTGCCGATTCGGCACTGATCCTCAACCTCATTTTCATCATGGGCGCCTTGGCGGGGTTGAGGGCGACCCTCACCCTTCCGGGTATTGCCGGCATCATCCTGACTATCGGGATGGCCGTCGATGCCAACGTCCTCATTTTCGAGAGGATCAGGGAAGAGCTGAGGTTGGGGAAAACGCCAAGGGCCGCCATCGATGGAGGATATTCCAAGGCCTTTCTGACCATTATGGATGCCAATATTACTACCCTGATCGCGGCGGTGGTCCTCTTTCAATTCGGGACGGGGCCGGTCAAGGGGTTCGCCGTGACCCTGAGCATCGGCATCCTGGCCAGCCTCTTTACCGCCCTGTTTGTGAGCCGAGTGATCTTCCAAGTGTTGTTGGCAAGGCACATGCTCAAGCAGCTCAGTATATAGCGGGGAACATCTCATGGAGTTCATCAAACCGGGAACCAAGATCGATTTTCTGGGAATTCGGAGGTTCGCCTTCGGTTTCTCGGGCCTCGTCATCGCAGCCAGCATCATCTCCATCATCCTCCACGGCGGGCTCAACTACGGGATCGATTTTGCGGGGGGAACCCTGGTTCAGGTAAAATTCTCGCAACCGACTCAGGTGGAGGCCATAAAGGAGAATTTGGCATCCATCGGGTTGGACAGGAGCCTGGTCCAGCGCTTCGGAGAGAGGGGGGAGAACGAGTACCTGATCCGAGTTGAAAAATCGGTCTCCGACCTGGGGGGGTTGTCGGGTCAAATCGAGGCGACGTTACGGGAGGCCTATGGCAAGGATGGGGTGGAAGTCAGGCGAACCGAGATGGTTGGGCCAAAGGTGGGAGAGGATTTGCGGAAAAAGGGGATCTTAGCAATTGTCTACGCGTTGATCGGCATCTTGATTTACATTACCTGGCGCTTTGAATCATTTATTTTTGCCCTTGGCGCGGTTGTTGCCCTGGCGCACGATGTTATGATTACCGTAGGAGCCTTCTCCATCGCCAATAAGGAGTTCACCCTTCCCATCGTGGCCGCCATCTTGACCATCATCGGATATTCCCTCAACGATACCATCGTCGTCTACGATCGAATACGGGAGAACCGGAGGCGAATGAGGAGGGAATCCTTCGCCAAGGTGATAAATGCCAGCATTAATGAAACCCTGAGCCGTACGCTGTTGACCTCCTTCACCACGTTAATCGTCGTGGTAGTTCTGTTCATCTACGGCGGCGGGGTGATTCACGATTTTGCCTTTGCACTGATGGTGGGCGTCTTGGTAGGGACGTATTCGTCTATCTTCGTCGCAAGCCCTATCATCTTGACCTGGCAGCAAAGGAAATAGGCAAAAACGCGGCCTGCCTTGACAATCGAGCCCATACGGGATAGATTTATTGGTTAATCAAAGGAAAGTGGGCACGATGCGAACGTTTATGGCCAAAAAGGGAGATGGCCAGATCAACTGGTATGTGGTGGACGCCGAGAATAAGGTCTTGGGCCGCCTCGCGTCGGAACTCGCCAAAATTCTTCGCGGAAAGAATAAGCCTACCTTCACGCCCCACGTGGACACCGGTGATTACGTCATCGTTATTAATGCGGACAAGGTAAACCTCACGGGGAAGAAATGGAAGGAGAAGATCTACTACAGCCACAGCGGCTATCCAGGGGGGATCAAGTCAATCACGGCGGAGAATTTGAAGGCCAAGAGGCCCGAGGATTTGGTTCGATTCGCGGTCAAGGGGATGCTTCCGAAGAATAGGTTGGGACGAAAGCTCTTCAAGAAGCTCAAGGTCTACGCGGGAAGCGAGCATCCCCATCAAGCGCAACAACCACAACCTATCGAAATCTAACCTTCGTACGGGGATCATTATGGCTGTAAAACCTTACTATGGCACGGGAAAGAGGAAATCCGCCATTGCCAGGGTGTGGCTGGAGCCAGGGGAGGGCAGCGCGACCATCAACAAGAGGCCGGTGGATGAGTACTTTGGGAGGGAGACGGCCAGAATGGTCATCCAGCAACCCTTTGACGTGACGGGAACCCAGAATCAGTTCGACTTGGTTGTAAATGTCACGGGAGGGGGCATGTCAGGCCAGGCCGATGCCATCAGACACGGGATAGCGAGGGCCCTTCTCCAACACGATAGTACCCTGAGGGATACCCTGAAGAAGGAGGGATTTCTCACCCGGGATTCAAGGGTGAAAGAACGAAAGAAATATGGAAAAAGGGGGGCGAGAGCCAGTTATCAGTACTCCAAGAGGTAAGCCACCGGGTGTCATCGTGAAGGGATGTTGTTTCCCCTTTCCGGGAGAAATGGCATCCCTTTTCGTATCCTACCATGAGCGGAGGATGACGTGCTGAGGGTCGGGATATTCGGAGCTACGGGATATACGGGAAATGAGTTGGTCAGGCTCTTGGTCGGCCATCCCGAGGCGGAGATCTCCATTCTCACCTCCCGACAATACGCAGGCGACCCAATTAGCGAGGTCTTTCCCTCCCTGAGGGGCCGAATAGAGTCCCGATGCCGAAATCCCTCTGTAGAAGAAGTTGTCCAGGAATCGGACTTCATCTTTACGGCAGTTCCCCACAAAACGGCCATGGAGGTTGTCGCTCAATTTCATGAGAGGGGCAAGAGGGTCGTCGATCTCAGCGCTGATTTTCGCTTCCGAGACGGCCGTGTCTACGAGAAATGGTATCAGCCCCACACCTGTCAGGACTTGCTGGGCGATGCGGTCTATGGGCTGCCCGAATTGTACCGTGACCGTATCAAAGGAGCCCCAATCGTGGGAAACCCGGGCTGTTACCCCACGGGGGCTCTTCTTCCCCTCATACCCTTGATCAAAGGAGAGGTCATCACGTACGAGGGAATCGTTATCGACTCAAAGTCAGGGGTGAGTGGTGCCGGCAGGGAACTCTCCTTGGGCACCCACTTTTGCGAGGTAAACGAGGGAGTGAAGGCCTACAAGGTCCTCGAACATCGGCACTGTCCTGAAATCGAGCAAGAGTTGAGCGGGCTTGTCGGACACCCCGTATCGGTCACGTTCACCCCTCATCTCATTCCCATGGATCGGGGGATCCTCACCACCATTTACTGCGACCTGGCCCGAAAGGAGTCAACGGAGGCCCTCCTGAAATGGGTAGGGGACTTTTACCGGGAGGAGCCCTTCGTCCGGGTTTGCCCCCCGGGAAAACTCCCCAATACGGCCGATGTAAGGGGTTCAAACTACTGCGACATCGGCCTCAAGGTGGACGACCAACGAGGAAAGCTCATCGCACTATCCGCCATCGACAACTTGATGAAAGGTGCTTCCGGGCAGGCCATTCAGAACATGAATATCATGTGCGGGTTCCCCGAGAAGATGGGGATCGAGGTTACCACCCTCTATCCGTAATTGCTTCTATCACCTTTTCATCACGGGCTTTATCTTCAATTTCCTCCCTGGCCGCAAGGATGACTCGTCGGTTATCCCGTTAAACTCCATGATCTCCCGCTTCTGCGTCACGGGATTCACGGCACATCCCCGATCATGGCAATGGCCAGGAGGAAAAGGGTCAGCAAGAACATGGATGTATGGCATCTCACCTCATACCTCCTCTTTTGGTTCTGCCTTAACCATCTGCGATGAGGTTTTTCCAACACGATGGACCGAAGAATGAGGAAAGTGCTGCGCTCCTTGAGAGCACTCTTGCCCATGAACACAATGTTGCCTCCAACCTCCTCCTTCTTCACTCTTAATTCTTCATTTTTCATTCTTCACTCACCTAACCCTCCTACCTCTCCCCTCCAACCTTAGCACCGCAGCACCATCTTTCGACTACAACACTGCAGCACCGCAACACCGCAGCACCATCTTGCCTCCAACCTCTATCCTCTGCCCTGCTTCCTCAACCGCAGCACCCTCTCTTTCCCAACCTCGACCTCAACTTTGGCCTCAGCCTTTCCTTTGGCCTCTCGCCTCTAACCTCCAACCTCTAGCCTTTGGACCCCTCAACCTTAACCTTGGCCTCAACCTGCCCATTGGGGCGGACTGCAGCACCGCAACACCATCTTGCCTCATACCTCTAACCTTCAACCTGTAAGGACAATGGCCTCCGCTTATCAAGAACGAGGTTCCCCTCATCGTTACCGTAATGAAATCCCCTCGAGATGACGAGGTCCTTTCCGTTTACTTTGGCCAGATATTTTGCTACTGTATTGGAAATTCAGCTTAAACACTCCTCTTGGGTTGGGCTGCCGTGCACGGGAAGAAGTCAACCCCCATGATGAAACAGTACCTGCGCGTGAAATCGGAGTATCCCGATGCTATCCTCTTCTTCCGGATGGGGGACTTCTACGAGATGTTCTTCGAGGATGCCGAGATCGCCTCAAGGGAATTGGACATAGCTCTCACCTCAAGGGATAAAGGGCAAGAGGATAGCGTTCCCCTGTGCGGGGTTCCATGGCATTCCTCACAGCCCTATATTTCCAAGTTGATCCGGAAGGGCTATAGGGTAGCCATTTGCGAACAGGTGGAAGATCCCAGGAATGCGAAGGGCCTGGTCAAAAGGGAGGTGGTCAGGGTCCTCAGCCCTGGCCTCATCGACGACCCCGAGACCCTTGAGGCAAAGGAGAATAACTTCCTCATGAGCCTCGCCCCGGGGGGCGATGGATTTGGGTTAGGCTTTCTGGATCTCTCCACGGGGGAGTTCAAAGTATGTCAGGCCGCCAATTTCGATATCGTGCTCGAAGAGGCCATGCGAAATGAACCGAAGGAAATCCTCATCCCCGAGGGGTTTCGATCTGCCCGCTGGTACAGTCGACTCAGGAATGCGTGTAAAACCGCGCTGTTCGATTACCTCCCGGACTCCGCCTACGGGTTTGAGCAGGCCAAGGCGGTGCTCAAAACGCAATTGGGGGAGGATGGATCCAAGGACCTCTTCAAGGATGACATGCCCTGCGCCCTCTCAGCGGCAGGCGCGATCCTCTCGTATGTGAGGGAACATCAACGGATAAACCTGGAGCACATTCGCTCGATCCTTCCGTATCGGGTGGGAGACTACATGATCTTGGACGAGGCGACCAAGAGGAACCTTGAACTCACCCGGACCGTTTTGGGAGGGCAGAAGAGGGGATCCCTTCTCGGCCTTCTCGATGAAACCATGACCCCCATGGGGGGGCGCAGGATTCGGTGGTGGGTGAACTATCCGTTGTTGGATCTGGGCCGAATTCGATCCCGTCTGGAAGGGGTTGCCGAGCTGAAGGAGAAGAAGATCGAGAGGAGGGAGCTCAGGGAGTGCCTGGTCGGGGTTTTTGATCTTGAACGGCTCATTAGCAGGATATCCATGGGGAGCGCCAATGCAAGGGATCTCGTGGGACTGAGGAATTCCATCGAGTCCCTCCCCCGGATCAAAGATCTCATAAAGGGAATGGGGGAAGGGATATTGGCACGGGTCGATGGCGAACTGGATCCCTTAACCGATGTAGCCCAACTCATCCACCGCTCAATCGTCGACAACCCCCCGTTCAGCCTGAGGGAGGGGGGAATGATGAAGGATGGATACCATCCGGAATTGGATGAACTGAGATCCATGAGACGCGACGGAAGACGGTGGATCGCACAGCTCGAGGCCGAGGAAAAGGCCAAGACGGGGATTAACTCCCTGAAAGTCCGATTTAACCAGGTTTTCGGCTACTATATCGAAGTAACCAAGAGCAATTTGAGCCTCGTTCCCGATTACTATATCCGAAAGCAGACGTTGAGCAACGCTGAGAGGTTCATCACACCTCAGTTAAAGGAATACGAATCCAAGATCCTCAGCGCGGAGGAGCGGATCAATCGCCTTGAATACGACCTATTCCAGGAAGTTCGTCAGGCGATATCCGCCCAGACACATCGGGTTCAGCGCTCGGCTTCTGCCATAGCGACTTTGGATGCGCTTATTTCACTGGCCGAGGTCGCGGATCGCTTGGATTATGTGATGCCCGTTGTCAACGAGGGGGATGAAATCCTTATCATCGATGGTCGACATCCGGTGGTTGAGACGTCAGATCTCGGTGAGCGGTTTGTCCCCAACGATACACGGGTGGATCGTGGCGAAAACCAGTTGATAATCGTCACGGGACCCAATATGGCCGGCAAATCGACCTATCTCAGGCAGGTTGCTCTGATCGTCATGATGGCCCAAATTGGCAGTTTCATCCCCGCCCGCGAGGCGACTATTGGACTCGTGGATAGGATATTCACCCGGGTAGGTGCATTCGACAATTTGGCCCAGGGGAAGAGTACCTTCATGATAGAGATGGTGGAGACGGCCAACATTTTGAACAACGCCACCCCCAAGAGCTTGATCATTCTGGATGAGATAGGCAGGGGGACGAGCACCTTCGACGGGGGGAGCATTGCCTGGGCGGTAGCGGAATACATCCACGATTACCCGGAGCTGGGAGCAAAAACCCTCTTTGCCACCCACTATCATGAGCTGACCGAACTGGCCCTGACCAAAGAGAGGGTGAGGAATTACAATTTCGCCGTGAGGGAGTGGAATGATGAGGTGGTATTCCTGAGAAAGATCACCGAGGGGGCCACCAACCGAAGCTATGGCATTCAGGTGGCCCGACTGGCCGGTCTCCCGCGACAGGTTATTGACAGGGCGAGGGAGATTCTCAAGAATTTGGAAAGCAGCGAGCTGGACGAGATTGGAATGCCCAAGATAGCGAGGGGAAAGGGAAGGGAGCCTCCGAAAAGACCCACGCAGTTTCCTTTATTTCAGGCTCAAGAGGACATCCTCAGGAAGGAATTGATCACCATCGATATCGAGAATATGACGCCCGTTGAGGCCCTGATGAAACTCGACCAGTTGAAGAGGAAGGCCAAGGAATAGGGCCTCTTGCGATGAGGGAAACGGCCGTGCCGCACCAGTTGGATTTCCCCAAGGCAAGACAGAGGATGGTCGATGAACAAATCGCCTCCAGGGGGATCAAGGATATTCGGGTGTTGAAAGCCATGGCCAAAATTCCCCGACACCTCTTCGTTGAGGAAGCGCTTCATGGCCAGGCATATAACGACTATCCCTTGCCCATAGGGGAGAAGCAGACCATCTCCCAGCCCTATATGGTCGCATTGATGACCGAAGCCCTTGAATTGAGGGGAGACGAGAAGGTACTGGAAATAGGGACTGGCTCCGGCTATCAGTCGGCAATCCTCGCGGAGTTGGCGGAATGGGTATACTCCGTTGAACGGATCCGATCCTTGGCCAATAGAGCGAGGAAAATCCTCGACCAGTTGCTCTGCTATAATGTTGAAATACGGGTATTCGATGGGACGGAGGGCTGGAAAGAGAAGGCTCCATTTCAAGCCATCACCGTCACTGCAGGGGCTCCGGAGATACCCCAACCCCTGTTGGATCAATTGGCCATGGGGGGGAGACTTGTCGTCCCCGTGGGAGATGCGTTCTCCCAGACCTTGGTGAGGATGATTCGAACAGAGGGGGGATTCAAGCGGGAGGAGATGGGCGGTTGTCATTTCGTGAGATTGATCGGAAAATATGGTTGGCACGATGAGTAGATGCCTCCCTCAGGAGGGGGGTGGATTCCGAAAAGGAAAAGGGGAGGGGGGGATCGATGCAGATCGGTGTTATCGGGGCTTCCAGGTGCAGCGCGGAGATTGCAGGGCTCGCTGAAGCTGTGGGAAGGGAAATCGGAAAAAGGGACGCAGTTTTGATCTGTGGTGGCTTGGGAGGGGTGATGGAGTCCGCCTCCAAAGGGGCGAAGGAGGCCGGGGGGCTGACTGTCGGCATATTGCCCGGGGCATCAAAGGAAGAGGCGAACAGCTATATCGATATCCCCATCGTAACAGGCCTTGGGCATGCCCGAAACGTCCTCATCGCTCACTCCTCGGATATCATTATCGCCATATCGGGGGAGCATGGGACCCTTTCCGAAATAGCTATTGGCTTGAAACTGAACAAGACCATAATCGGGCTGAAAACCTGGGATATAGATGGGGTAATTCAGGTTAAGACGGCGACCGAAGCAGTCCGAAAGGCGATCGAGATCTGGGAAGGGGGGATACCTCAAGGGGGAATGGACGATATTGGGCCATTCTTCTCTTTTCCGCCATTCTGTGCACCTGCCGCTCCGTTCCCCCGAGCTACCCGGAGGCGGGGGTTTACCATACGGTAAAAAGACACCAGACCCTTTGGAGGATATGTAAGACGTATGGGGTCGACATGGATGAGGTAGCGCGCAGAAACCACATACGAGACCCCAGCCAAATACGAGCGGGACAGAAGATATTCATTCCCGGTGCAAAGAGGGTGCTAAAGGTCGATATCTATATCGACGACATCGGGGGAAGACGGGGTCGCCGAGAGGATCCCAAAAGCATTGCCCTGGCAAGAGGGCGCTTTATCTGGCCCGTAAAGGGTAAAATCACGCAAGAATTCGGCATCAAGGGAACGACGAAACACGACGGAATCGACATCTCCGCCCCCAAGGGAACCCCCATAAGGTCCTCCGATTCCGGGAAGATCCTCTATAGCGGGAAGGAAATAAGGGGTTACGGGAATATTGTTATCATAAAGCATGGGGAAGGATTTATCACCATCTATGCCCACAATCAGAGAAATACCGTGTCGGAGGGAATGAGGGTGACAAGGGGGCAGATCATTGGAAGGGTGGGGAACACGGGCAGGGCAAGTACTCCGCACCTCCACTTCGAAATCCGGAAGGACAATAGACCAATTGATCCCAGACGTTTGTTGGACTGAGGTTTCGGCCATGGCCAAGAAAGGGCAGGGGATCTATCAATATTTGGAGAAGTATGAGGATGACGGATCCTCCCCGGACCTGATCAAGCTCTACCTCAATGACCTGAGGAAGTCCCCCCTCCTCTCCCCGGAGGAAGAAAAGGCCCTCGCCCGGAGAATACGCTTGGGCGATGAAGGGGCCCGGACGCGGATGATCGAGTCCAACTTACGACTGGTCGTGAAGATTGCGAAAAAATATCTGTTTCGGGGCTTGCCTCTCTCCGACCTCATTGAGGAGGGAAATATCGGCTTAATCAAGGCGGTTGAGCGATTTTCACCCGATAAGAGGAGCCGCTTTTCCACCTATGCCGCTTGGTGGATTCGACAATCCATAGAAAGGGCCCTTGCCAATCAAGCCCATATCATCAGGCTTCCCATGCATATAAGCAGCGATCTCAACAAACTGGCCAGGATAGTAAGGTCACTGTTCAACCAGCTCAAGCGGGAACCCTCAAATGAGGAAGTCGCCAGGGTTATGAAGTTGAAGCCGGATTATATCGAGGGGCTCAAGAAGGTGGTGTACAGAACGTATTCCATAGAGTCTCCCATCGGGAAGGGCACTGACTATTCCCTCAAGAATACCATTCGTGATCAGGATTCCGATAGACCTATTTCCCTTCTCGAAGACATCGAGAGGTTTGAGAAGGTGAGCTCTTGGTTGGAGCAGTTAAATGAGCAAGAGAAGAGCATCATTGTCCTTCGATATGGACTCGATGATGGCGAACCCCAAACGTTGCAGGCCATTGGCAAACGATTCGGCGTGACCAGGGAAAGGGTGAGGCAGGTTGAATCAAAGGCTCTGGAGAAGATGAGGAGGATCCTGAGACGAAGATCGGTAACCATCGATGAGGTGCTTTGAAGCCTCCACGTGAACCAGCGCAAAATGGTGGTTTTTAGGCCTCGGAGGTATCCAGGATTGATCTTTCTGCCGCCTGCGAGGTTCGGGAAGCCGACAAGCCGTCGGGGAGCATTGATAGATTGTCAGTTAAGCCCATGCATGGATGTCTCCACTGTAACCAGGGAGTCCTGAGATACATTGGGCTCCATAGAACCTATCCAGACGTGGAGGAATATGTCTGTGAGAGGTGCAAACGGCACCACTATCTCAACAAGATCACTGGACACGTCTCCATGAAGTTGGAGACGTTGATGGAAAAGAAGTCATAAGGGCGGAATGTGAAGGAGAGGGGCTCACTTCTGGAAACGTTTAAGGAGGGAATCCGCCGATTCTTCCGATTTCTTACATTTCAAGAGGGCCTCTATTTCCAGCAAATCGAAGGCGGAATACGCCGTATAATCCAAGTCCACATTATAGTGCGCCTTGATCCTTTGAGCGACGTGCATGCCCATCTCTCGATCGTAGGACGAATAGTCAGGGGATGAGAGGTTCACGAAGTACCGCCCGGCATAACTCAGAATTTTCCTCCCGGGGGCTGTCTTGCCATGCAAAAGAGGGACGAGCGTTACGCCGAGGCAGAGGAGTAACACGAATAGAGCAACGCGTTTCATCGACGATACCTCCATCCAGGAACGGTTCTCATTTCATTATTATTGAATGTTGGGACCGTGTCAAGGACTAAATGCGGTGTTGCGACAATTTGGTCCTGCGGTGTTGCGGTGCTGCGGTCGTGCCGCTCTATGACAACCATGTTGATTCAGATGCGGGATGAATCCACGCTTGGAGAGATCCCTTTCTCGGTTTTCGGGATTCTCCAATACTGGAAGAAATGCAGGAAATGGCCTTGGATTTAACCCCCGGGGGAGTAACCCATGAGGAAGAGGATGATATGGATAATCCTTGTGGCTCTGCTGCTTGCGAATAGCCCTGCCCTCGCCGAAATTGGCACCGTGAACAGAAGGCAAGTCCTCGTCAGATCAGGCCCCAGCAGGAAGCACAAGGTCATCGCGAAGCTGGACAGGGGAGATCGGCCCCTGGTGGAGGATCTTCGGGGAGGGTGGATGAAGCTGGCATGGAAGGGGGAAGCGTGGATCGAGAGAGGGGGGCTTTCCCTGAAACAGGGGAGTGCTCAGTCCTCGGCCCAAGATGAACAGTTTCTGCGATGGCTGATCCGCGATACCAAGGTCAACTGGGCGTTCATTGATCAGCCCCGAGGGAATGCAGTCTTCCTATGGGTCAGGATGGATTCGGATCGTTACAGGGGTGTGGCAGACGTTACGTTTATGGCCAGGAACCTGGCAGAATCCTATCGATTTCACACCGGGAAGAAGGGAGTTGTGGAAATCAGAATACTGAAATGGGATGCCAAATTCATCGGTGATATCTATTGCGAGGCTACTTTCAAATGAAGTTCCCTTTAATCCTCCACTTGGTGAATCGGGATTTCGGGTTTGAGGCGAAAGGGAGGGCTTACACCTAAGATAAAGATAGCTCCAATGAGGATGACCACGACGGTGAGATAGCACCCCCCCTCGAAGGATGATGTGACATCCTTAATCCATCCCGTCAGTGCCGGAGCGATGAGGCTTCCGATGAAGTTGATGGAATTGGTCAGCCCGTAGCACGATCCCTGAACCTCTTTCGGAACCATATCGGCAATGAGGGCGTAAAAGGGTGCCCAAAGGCCCCAAGCGAAGAATCCAAAACAGAAGATGATGAAGGCCGCCGTCAGGGCGCTCCAATGTTGCCGTATCGCCAGCCCCATCAGGAACATGAAAAGGCCCATAAGGAAGAACTCAACGCCTATCAAACCCTTGCGGCCCAATTTCCGTTTGCCGAGTTTATCGCTCACGTAACCCGTGATGGTCAAACCGGGAATGGCCGAAATCCCAAGCAGGCTTGCAAAAAGCGCTGAAATGGCAAGGCTTTCCACGCCCAGTTCCTCGAACATCCCCGGCACCCACGTTCCAGCCATCCAAACGGCATATACCCCGGGTATTCCCCCAATATAGAGCATCCATAAGTCCCTGTTCCTGAAGATGATGGAAAGGGGCACCTCGGTGCGACGAGCCAAATGCGTATCCTGCCCTCGACCCCTTGGCTCCTTAATGATCTTAAGGATGAGAAGGGCGGCTACGAAGGAGGGTATTGAAAGCAGGTAAAAGACATACCTCCATCCCAAGAGAGAGGAGATGAGTCCGGCCAAGATGTAGCCCAGGAACATCCCCGTTCCCAGGCCAATGAACGATATACCTTGCCCCAAGCCCGCTTTTTCCCTCGGCGTGTAGGCGTTGATTATGGGGCGGTCATTGCTGAAATAACTTCCCTGACCGATTCCCGTCAGGAAACGAGAGAGAAACAAGGTTAAAAAGGAATTGGCCAAGCCCGTCAAAACCGAGGCGATGGCCCACCAAAACGTGCAGATCACCAGGACGATCTTCCTGCCCAGTCGATCCCCGATATAGCCCGCGGGAAACAATATTCCGACATAGGCGTAAAAAAGGGCGCTGCCGACCAATCCCGCCTCGGCATACGTCAGCCCGAATTCCTCACGAATAGGGATGAGAACGGGCGAAAGACCAGATCGGACCATGTAATTGGCGACCCAGCCGAAGACCATAATTACCCACACCGTGTGGTAATTCCGCCACTTCATCCCCATAGTCCCTGAATGGTATAGCGATCTATTGCCTTCGGTCAACGAAAGATTGAGAGGGTTATGGTGTTACCGCCTTCAACAGGAAGAGGCTGAGACTCGGCACATAGGTGATGATAAACAGTGCCACAAGAAGAATGGCCAAGAAGGGGAGGGAGGCCATATAGAGCCTCAGGACCGGCCGTTCAAAACGGAAACTGGCGATGAAGAGGTTCATGCCCACGGGGGGCGTGGAGTAACCTATCCCCAGGTTAACCAGAAAGATGATACCGAGATGAACGGGGTGTATACCGTAGGCCTGAGCGATGGGGCTTATCAGGGGGACGACCACCACCAGTGCGGAAAAGACGTCGATCATACATCCAACAACCAGAAGGAAAATATTGAGCATGATGAGGAAGACAAATTTGCTGGCAATGTGGGTTTTGAGAAGATCCAGGATCTTCATGGGCACTTGCGCATCTATCATGTAATTGGTAAGGGCCAGTGCAGCACCCAGGATAAGAAGGATTCCCCCCACCAGCACCATGCTCTTCTGCATAATCCCAGGGAGGTCTCTGAGCTTTACCTCTCGGTAAATGGCGACCTCTAACACGAGGACGCAGAAAGCGGTGATGGCGGCTGCCTCGCTTATGGCGATATAACCGCTGTAAATTCCGACCAAGACAATTACCGGGATGGGAAGTTCCCACTTAACGGCTCTTACGGCATCGATTACCTCTCGCAGGCTCACCCTTGACCGTGGTACCTGAGCCTTCATCCCCCTATACACGCTGAACAGCGAGAGGAGCAGCACCAACAGAAGGCCGGGCACAATGCCGGCGATGAACAGTTGGTCGATGTTGGTCTTGGTCACGACGCCGTAGAGGATCAGGGGGAGGCTGGGCGGGAGAAGCAGTCCCAAGCTCCCCGAGGTGGTCAAGAGACCGAGGGAAAACTTCTCGGGATATTGTTCACTCATGAGGGCGGGAAAGAGAAGCCCCCCTAAGGCGATAATGGTGACACCGGAGGCACCGGTAAAGGCCGTAAACAGGGTACAGGCCAAAAGGGCAACAACGGCCAATCCCCCCGGCAGCCATCCAAGGAGTGCCCTGGAAAATCTGACCAACCGATTCGGAGCCCCGCTTTCCGCAAGGACATAGCCAGCAAAGGCGAACAGGGGGATGGCTACTAACATGGGCGTGTTGGCCAACCGGTACATCTCTATGGTGACAACGGACAAATCAATGCCCACCAAGGAGAAGCTTAACAGGGCACTGGCCGAGATAATGACGAAGAGCGGTGTGCCCAGGAGGGCGAGGACGACGGTGAGGATACCGGGGAGAAACGTCATCGATCACTTCCCCTGATAGCCACAGCCCCATTCCGAAAGCCTCTGATGGCAAAGCGGAGGGCGATGGTCCCAAAGGCTATGGGAAAGATTACCGCTACGGTCCAGGTCGGTATCTTTGAGAAGGCGAGGGTAGCGGCCTGAAATTCATCCCTGATGAATGTGAGGGAGGAATAGATCAAAAAGATGCAGATAACCGTTGAAAAGAGATCGGTCAACGCCTGAATGGCAATCTTTCCCCGCTCCGGGAGCACCCTGGAGATGACGTCGATGTTGATGTGTCTTCCCTCCTTGGCGGCCATGGTTGCTCCCAGGAGGCCAACCCAAAGCACCAGATGCCTCAAGAGCGGCTCTCCCCACAGCATCCCCGTTGCAAAAAAGACCCTCAGAACAATCTGGAGAAAGGCCAGCCCTACCATTACGGCAAGCAACGAAACGAGAAGCAGGTATTCCAGCTTCTCAACGAGCCAGAGGCCCTCTTTGAAGAATCTTCCAAGCCCCCGTTTCATTTCCCCTTCCGTGCCTCCCTGTACTGTTTCAGATGGAACCTGACCTCAGCGAGGACGTCCTTTGGAAAGACCGTGCCGGTAAGTTCGCCTACGGCTTCCATGCTAATCCGTTTGAATTTCTCCGTTTCCTCGGCGGTTGGGGTTACGAGCTTTATCCCCCGCTTTACCATTACCCTGACCGCCTCGTCGTTATCCCTTCTCGTCCGCGTGGTGAGGCCGGAGGCATGATGCTGAAATACCTCCTTAACGATTTGCTGGAGGTCCGAGGGGATTTTGCCAAATATCCTCTTGCTCACCAAGACACCGCCTATTGAATAGGTGAGGGGCAGATCCGTCATGTACTTCACCTTGGTAAACCATTGGAGGGCAATAGCCGCCAGGGGCGAAGCGTAGACCACGTCGACCAGGTTAGTTTGAAGCGCCATGAGGATGTCGGGGATGCCCAGGGGAATGGGCGTGACACCTGCTTTGCCCAGTACTGGAGTTGCGACGGGGTCGCCCTCCAAGGCCCATACCTTTGCCCCTCTGAATTCCTCCACAGAACCTATGGGTACATTGGACAGCAAATACACAAACCCTATCTCCGACCATCCCAGGAGCACGTAGCCCTCTTCCTCAAAGCCCGTTCTGAAGCGGTCACCCATCTTGTCCAAGACAAAGTTCACTTCCCCGTAGTTTTCGAATAGAAAGGGAATTGCCATGACAGCGATATCCTCGTTGATCAAGCTCAGCCCCGTTCCCGTGAATCCACCACCGTGGATTTGGCCGATTCTTATCTTTCGGAGCATATCCCTGTCCTCGCCCAGGACGCCCCCAGGATAGGCCCTGAACTTGACCTTGCCCCCCGTCCTCCCTTTTACCTCGTCGTTTATGGTGTGGAACGAATCCATCCATGGGCTCCCCTCCGGGGCCAGGGTGGCGAGCTTGATGATAAACTCATCCCCACCTGCTCCAACTGGTCCCGGATAGCCGAGAAACTGGACCAGGAGGATACCGAACAGAAGGAGAGCGAGTTTAGTCGGCTTCCCCGGAAAGGGAACGAACTTAAAAGTACTCATCGACCTGCTCCAATAGTTCCTTGGCCTGCTGCTTCGCTATGGTGTTCAACAATGTCAGCTCGGGAACCGAATCGGTTGGGGTCTCCAAGACCTTCTCCAGGGTTGACACGAAAAGAGCTCTGTCGAAAACCTGGCGGGCATAGTACTTGGCGTACAGGACATGCGCCATGAGGAATCTCCCCTGGCTG
>SMTZ1_10001932_pt1 | contig 36497 bp, 35 predicted proteins | sample DeeMarSWOR136_30_FD_25667 | JGI IMG/M metagenome (IMG submission 25667)
ATTTGCAATATCGTTTTTGAAGATATCCTCAGGGAAAAAGAGATGGGAACTTTGCGGCGAATGAATGTTTCGCCATTGAAATTATCGGAGTTCATCTGGAGCAAGACGATCACCTCGGCTCTGATCGGGATGATCTGCACATCTATGCTCGTAGTCCTGGGAATCGCGCTCTTCTCTATCCATTGGGGAAATTTATTCGTAATCTTTCTGATCATCCTCTGCCTCAATATCATGTTAGCTGGATTTATTTCGCTCATCTATTCCTTTATCCAAACAGAAAGACAGGCTGGAGCGGTTCTCTCATCGGTCATTATCGTAATGTCCATGCTCGGGGGGAGCATGATACCTGTGGAAAACTTTCCTCCTCTGGTTCAAAAAATCTCCCAATTAACATTGAATTACTGGGGCCTCACAGCCTTTCACAAAGCCATGCAGCATGCGCCTTTCCAAGAAATGGCTCCTTTGCTCGTAGGAATGTTGGGTGCCGGGATCGTCTTTTCGGTCGCGGGATCCTTTTTCCTGAAACGCAACCTGAGAAAAGGTCTGATCAGATGACTTTTTGGACGATAGCTCTAAACGACTTGAAACTCTCTTTTAAGGACAAAATGTTCTTTTTCTGGCTCCTCGTGTTTCCTCTTCTCTTCGCACTCATCTTCGGTCTCGCTTTTCGGGAGTCTGTTCCTCAAGATCAAAAAGTCACCTTGAATATCGTGGACAAAGACAAAAGTTTCCTCTCTAAGGCTATGATAGATGAACTCAGAGACGAAAAATACGCATTGAGTCTCTTGGACAATGAGGCAGATACCTCGGTGAGAGCCCTCATCATCCCCGAGAATTTTTCTAAGGCCATCTTAGCAGGCAAGAAAACCGAGATGATTCTCAGAAAAGAAGAAGGGAGCAATACCGAAACTTCTCAGGCAGCTTCTTCTCACATATTTAAAGCCATCATCAAAATTTTAGCGAAAATTGTCTCTATCAATCCCCAGAACGAGGATGACCTCGTCCAAAAGTACGATCAGCATGGATTCGAAAGGCTCATAACCATCCGAACAGAGCTGGGAGGAAAGCTTCAGGCCATCCCGTCAGGATTCAACCATTCGATACCAGCCATCACGGTGATGTTCATCCTTTTCACGGTATTTATGTACGGCGGCATCAGCCTTCTCGAGGAACGCAATAGAGGACAATTAGAGAGGACTTATTTAAGCCCTGCAACTTTCTCATCGATTATCGCAGGAAAATGGATCGGCCGCCTCCTTCTTGGATTGCTCCAGTTTGTCATACTCTTTGCAGCCGGAAAGTTCATATTCAACATCTATCTCGGAAATTCCCTCTTCTCCCTTTTTCTGGTGGCTCTTTTCCTCTGCAGCACAGCTGCAGGAATGAGTATGCTTTTCGGCAGTATCTTCAGAAAGATGGAGGTTCTCATCATCTTCAATATTCTCGTGGCCAACATCCTGTCTGCATTCGGAGGGTGCTGGTGGCCCATCGAAATCGTATCTCCAGCTATTCGAAAGCTGAGTTTCGCGTTCCCCACGGGGTGGGCGATGGACGCTTTCCACAAGCTCATTTTCTTCGGCGAGGGTCTCGATGCTTTGATTCCCCACATTCTTATTCTGTTGGGATTCACGCTAGTCTTTCTGGTACTCGCGATCAAATTTTTTAACCTGCAAAGGGCTTGAATCCTCAGGGGATACTCTCTTCCTTTCCTTCTGCATATTGCTAAAATTTAAAATACCAGACATAACAGACAATGACTGGAAAAGAAACTCAAGATTTGATGAACGATCGGCAGCTATGGAAACATCTCCAAATCTGCAACCAAAGAAGCGAACATTGGGGTATCTCATGCCTATGCAATTCCAGATTTATAAATACTAAAGATAGCCGTAAAAATTAGACAATGTTACGTGAGAATGATAAAAGTACTTTGATGAGAGCTCAGGCAACGATTCAAGGAGGTCAAAAAATGCGAAAAAATAAAGAATCCAATCTGAAAAAGCCGTGGTTACTGATACTTTTTTCATTGACATGCCTCTTATACTTCTGCGCTCCAGACCAGGTCGCAGAGAACGATGTAGAATCATCAATCCCTCTTATTCCTGAAGATGAGGTCCGTCTATCCAACGATCCTGAAAAAACTGAAATCTTTCGCAATGCTGGACTGGGTTTGTTTATTCACTGGGGGCCCAACTCCCAGGTAGGCTCAGAAATCAGCTGGCCTCTTAACAATGCGAGCCCGGAATTCGCAGAGAAATATTATGCACTGGCAGAGACCTTTAATCCGACAGAATTCGATGCCGCACAATGGGCCAGGCTCGCCAAGCAGGCCGGGATGGAGTATGTGGTCTTTACAGCCAAACATCATGATGGATTCTGCATGTTTGATACATCCTACAGTGATTTCAAAATCACCAACACACCCTATGGACGGGATATTGCAGCCCAGATAGCAGAGGCATTCAAAAAGGAAGACCTCCTGGTTGGCTTTTATTACTCCCCTGGCGATTTCCGGTATCATTACGAGACCGGAGTTCCTCAACAAGGTCTGATGATTCCAGCTTTTGAGAGCAACGCGCCCTTTGGTCCCCAAAAAAAGGATTTTCTATCCTATGAACAAGGGCATGTCGAGGAGCTGTTAACCCGCTATGGGGACATTTTCATGCTCTGGTTTGACGGCAAGTGTGACCCCCTGAAGAAGCATGCCTGGAGGATCAAACAGGATCTATTTATCGGCAGGGGAGAGATTCCGACTCCGGAACAGCGCATACCCGGCGAGGCGGCTGACCATGCCTGGGAAAGCTGTATGACCACAAGCTGGCAGTGGTCCTACCAGCCCCATCCAGACATCCGGACATCAAGAGAAATCATACAGAACCTGGCAAAAATCAGAGCAAGGGGAGGAAACATGCTCTTGAACGTTGGGCCAATGCCCAATGGACGAATTTCTCCTCATGATGAAGCCATCCTGCATGACTTAGGATTATGGATGCTTATGTATGGGGAAGCTGTACGAGGAGTCCGTCCCTGGACTGTCACCAATGAAGGCGATGTGTGGTTGACTCAGAAGGAGAACGGCGAGAATTCCACCCTGTATGCCATTACAGATTTTGACTACGATGCAGAGGGAACGTCATGGCAGCAATTTTCAGCATGCCGGCTGACTTTAAAATCGGTTCAAGCCACAGAGAGCACAACTGTATCTATTGTCAGTCAAAACGGGGAATGTCGATGGAAACAAGACGAGAAGGGATTGCATATCACTGCCTTCAATAATCACACGGTTCAGATCATCGCCTATCCAGGCAGCAATCTCGAATTCAAGGAGAGAGGCTGGAGTTGGGGACCGGATTGGCCCGTGGCCATCAAGATGACAAATGTTAAGCCAGCACCACTACTCTGAATCGACAATCTTATAGTTCATGCCTTCATAAGTGATGATCAGATCTCTAGCTACAGAGAGGTACTTAACTATTCCAGGTTTATCGGAGATAAGCTTAAAATAGTCATCGGAATTAAAAGCAACTTCTTTGACAGCACTCCCTTCCACGTATTCGCTGTCCACCCAAAATCCATCCTTTAAGTAGAATGTTTTATCCTCTTTGTACCTGATCCTTTGCGACTCCACTCGCACAGCCTGGTCTTCTGCCTTGAAGCGTTGGGTGGCTTTTGCGATTCGCACTCCTCCTGCCCCCGTTACCTGCTTTTCCTCAAAGGCCTTTACGGCCTCAGGTGCTGCGACATCCAAATGTTCTCTCTCTTCCTCGGTTACCAAATAAGAGGTGTAAGGAGTCACGATGCCATACTTCAAGCCCAGCTCCTTCACCTCATCCACGAGTTCAGTTTGCTCTCCATGGAGCCTGATTTCTTCGAGAAGATAGCCAATCCGTCTCGTCGCCCATATTCTGGGCAGGAAGCCGTAGGCATCATTCCTGACCAGTGCTTGATTTTTGAGTTCAAATGTGCGCTTTGTCTTGCCAACATTTCCAGTGAGGGTTACTGTCACAGGACCTTTGCCCGTATATCTTCCTATCAGTACGAGCTGTGAACCTTTAAACAAATCAGGAAGAGTCCTGGGATAGATATCCTTAACACGGATAGGACCAAAATCTATCTTCAAATCTGCAAGGAGAGGCGAGGAAATTTTCTCATAATAATTTGAAATGGCCACTTCCAAGTCATCGTCTTCACCTAAATAGATCGATGTTCCGCGGTTATCCAGAGAAATTCTGTCTAGAAGCTCGGTATTCACATCATATCCTACTCCAAAAACAAATATGCGCGAATGGAGAGAGTTGGCCTGGCTGATGTTTTTCAGTATTTCTGCAGTTCCTGTTACTCCGACCGTAGGAAGACCATCCGTGAGGAAAAGGATATATGTCGGCTTTTCGTCCTGCCCGATCATTTCAAGCGAACGCAGAAGAGCATCATTTATGTTGGTACCACCCGAGTCTTCGATTTCGTCCACAAAATCGAGGGCTTTTTCCTTGTTCTCTGCATCTGCCATGACAACATGGGAAGAGAACATATCCACACCGTCATCAAAATCCACGACGGCAAAACTATCCCCTTTTTCCAGATGGTTGATGACAAAACGCACAGCCTCTTTAGCCTGGTCCATTTTTTTGCCGCTCATACTCCCTGAACTATCCAGAACAAAGATCAGATTCTTGTTGATAATTTTCTCTTTACTATCGACATAAGGAGGAGAGGCCAGGAGCATGAAATAGCTGTCTTCCTTCCCGTCCCAATTCATCAAAGAGAGCCCGATTTCATCCTCAGTAAGGGAATAATACAAAGAAAAATCTTTATCAGGCTTAACATCTGAAGCTTCATAGCTCACCCGGGCTCCCTTTTCCCCTTCCTTCCTGACAGAGACCTTGTGAGATGGGGAATAGATGTTAGAGATAGGTATTTTCGAAGAAATTGTGGCCGAGATGCTGACTTCCTTGATAGGGTCAAAAGAAAACCGTTCTGTGTCCAATGGGTAAATGTAATGAACCAGGTTAGCTTCGGACTTCAGGACCTCGGTATAGGAGAGCTGGATTCTTTTTTCGCCTTTTGCCGGGATTGGATACACCCGCGCCTGGAACATGTTGCGCCCAATATACTCAAGCAGAGCCGGATCTTTCATTCTCCGGACAATATCCTCGTATATCTGGCGGGCTTTATTCCTATCCAAGATTTCTCCTTCGACCTTTTTACCGCCGATGTACAGAGCAAACTCAGATATAGATGCGCCTGCTGGTAAAGGAAAAATAAAGGTTCCTTCTATATCTCTGCTATGGTTATTGAAAAAAACCTGGTCGATGGATGTTGTTGCCACCTGATTGACGATTTCGATACTCACCCGGTGGTATTTTACTGTCAAAGGCGGAATATCCTCCCCGGGCTTCGGTCTTGGTATGATGAAGCCATCGGCAAAGAGATTTCCCGACAGAATACTTAGAACAAAAAATGATAATAAAATCCCCGACTTTTTTAATAGATTTTGTTTCATCATGATCGACCTCCCTGTTTCATGTCTTCCTATTCTCTATTTAAAACCCGAGTCGAATTCATTCGTTTCATACTCTTTATACAATTTACCTCTCAAAATATTCACATTTTTTCATTTCAAATGTGATTTGATGAATGTGAGACAAAAAATTGGATTAGGGGGATTCATTGCTCGATAAGCCGTTCAAGCCACCTCTTCAAATCATACACGGACTTGAAAATCTTGACACCGACTGGCAGGTCTTTCTGTCTTTTACTGCCTAATAAATAGACACTCTGGATACCAGCATCGGCAGCCGCCTTTACGTCAAAATGAGAATCACCAATAACACAACATCTCTCCTTTTCTAACTTCAATTTCTTAAGTACAAACAAAAAGGGAGCTCCAGAGGGCTTCCATAAGCCTGCCTCGCGAGACAGAATAAAATCGAACTCGAGGTCGAATTTCTTCAAAAGAAAATCGACATTCCTGCGAGAATTGTTGGTTACAAGAACTTTTTTTATTTTCTTGCTCCCCAGAAAAGAAAGCAACTCTCTCATTCCCTTCTTCAATACAGCTTGTGCTGTTGCTCCCTCCTCGAACTTTTCCAGTATCTTCCATTTTTCAGATTTTTCCGGCTCTTTGAGCCTCTGAATATAAGAAAGGATGGGAGCACCTTGGGTCTGTAGCTCTTCCTTGATTTTTTTCCAATCATAAGAGACCTCAACTACTGTCCCATCCATATCGAAAATCACACAATCAATCATCTGTCTCTTTCTCATAAATTGGCATTGTCCTAAAGTGGCGGAAAATTAACCGGTACCGTCTCATTCATTCAATACGGAACCCACTTCAAACAATGGCTCTCCTTTGTTAGCAGGGGGAGTGTTGATGATATAGAGCATTATCCCAGCGAACGGAGCCCTCAGCTCCTGGATCACATCGCCAAAATAATCAGTGAGATACCCTACTTTCTCGCCTTTTTTTACGTAATAACCCATTTCGGTCAGCGGAAAAAATAGGCCGTCCACATCTGAGTAAACGACCTCGTATTTATCGATCCAAACAGCTTCTATGTCCATCTCTGGTTTACCTTCGATCATTTTGAAAAGCTTCATTACATTCAGAACACCCTTAACGTTACGAATGATTGATTCCTCATCCGTATTTCCGAGGAAACCGGATTCTGTAGTGATAGCTGGCTTTGCAAGGAGGATGGCTGTATTCCCTAGATATTTGGAAAGTGTTACGTCTTTTGTGCGCGACTTATCGATGATGATGTGTTTTATGCCAAACGCCAGTGCCATTTCTTTTGAGGTGCTATCTTGACCCTCATCACCGCTGATCATCCAATAGGTATACGGTATCAAAGCTTCGTTCCCATCGCCACAATGCATATCTATCAAATAATCGCATCTATCCACAACTTCATTTTTAAGGACATGAGCGATCCGCTGGCTTATTGTGCCCTTCGGTTCACCAGGAAAAACTCTGTTTAGATTCTTCCAGTCATACGGATTGTAATAAATGATTCGTTTTTGAAAAGATTGCAGGTTTGCAATATGAACAAGGATGAGAGTACCGGTTAGTTTTGTGGGGTCGATCATCTCTTTGAGACGATACAAGGCTAGAATGGGAGGATACTCATAGCCGTGTATGCCCGCGACCAAGGCCAGTACCTTACCTTTCTCGATACCATTGATTACAGTGAAAGGGATTGATGTCTCAAGACCATTTTTTTCAGGTACAGCAAGATACCCGGATTTCATGTCTCCTGGGGAAACCTTGATGTCTCCGATGCTAAAATCTTCCTTATCCATTGCCACCAGGATGCCCGTAGAGAACATGCATAGAAGAATGACTGAGAGGATGACATTTTTAAAATTGAATGGAAGCATCACTCTTCCTCCTTTTCTTAAGATGTGAATCTCTCCCTATTCTACTTGTTTCACACTGCCTATACAATTTTTTCCAAATTATTGCTTCTTGAATTCTTGTTTGATATAATGCCGCTTTAATATGGACCATGAACAACAGAAAGGGAGTAAATTTCATGAGTAAGTTTGTTGCCGTTTTTGGAGGGCTCATCGCAATGGCCGGAGGAATCCTTCTTGCTGTGTTTGTCTGGTGGCGAGAATTCTACGAACTCGTGTTTGGGATGATTCCTCCTTTACTGTTCTTTATCGGACTCATCGCACTCATTGCAGGAATCAGCAGCATCAAGGACGCAAAGAGGACCAAGAAGCTCGAAGAAGAAACACCTGCAGAAGAAATCTCAGAAAAAGAGCCAGAATAAGAAAGCCCCCTTTTAAACTCTTTTTTCGAAGCAGACAGAGAATATCCTTCCTGTGAAGTCTTTCCTAAGACTGTCAATCAGCAAATCTGCCACTCATGATTTTCGTGATTATTTCCTTGGAAATCAGACAAGCTGCACCGGTGAATCAACACGCCTGACCTTTTCCCTGTCACGGGCACAATAATACTTCCTCCGATAAAAACCACTTGACATATTAACGTAATTATGTTATTTGTAACTTGATTACAAATTACAGGAGTAATTCTCATGGCCGACAACAACACAAAAAAGGAATCCACATCTAAGGACAAAGAAAAAAAACAACACAAAGCTTTTGACGACTTTGGCGATCAGGTGGAAAAATTTGCTGTCAAAACAGCCGAGTCGATTAGAAAAGTAATCGACAGAGCGTTGGCATCAAGAAATACTGTCTTAACCATTCGCGTGAACGATGAGAGCAACAAAAAGCTTAACATGCTCGTTGAAGCAGGGCTCTTCAAAAGTCGTTCGGAAAGCGCCGCTTTCCTCATAGAGGAAGGCATTAAAAGTCAGCACGCCCTGTTTGCTAAGATTACAGATAAACTCGAGAAGATGGAAAAAATACGAGAGGAATTGAAAGTCATCGTCACCAAGGAGGTTGAGGTCAAGCCCGCCAAAACAACCGAATCGAAAGAGAAAAAATCCGCTCAATCGACCAAGAAGAAAAAACCATCCCGCTGACTCTATACAGCATGTTTACGCTTTTCGTTGAATATGATATCATTTTCGAGTGGTATCACTCCTCATCTCCGCGCTTACTATCTTCACATTCACCATAACCACTGCTACCCAGGACATAGAAAAAGCCTTCCTCCAGAATAATCCAAAACTACTCGCGAGCCTCTTCTCTACCCTGCATCCTATCAACGTTTCTCTTCCTGATCCCATTTTTTTTTCTGATCAAATCACCCACCATCAGGCCTATTTTGTGTTTAAAAATATCTTTGCTTTTTATTCGACCTTCGAGTTTTACTCTGAGCAACAACCTTTTATTCCTGAAAAGGCCAATTTTATCTTCAAAGCTAGATGGTCTTTTAGAGACAAAAAAAACAATGACCAATTTCCTTTTTATATCTTTTTCTTTCTCATTAAAGAAGCTTCCAGCGATGGAGCAAAGTCAAGTTGGAGAATTTCAGAAATAAAGGCAAAGAAAATTTGAAAAAGAATTTTTTTTCTGCCTTTGTCCTAGGCACGGCCCTTTCTCTCTTTCTTTTTCTTTTATCCTTTTTCCTGCCCACTCTCCTTTCGTCAAACTATTACGAGAGAAGTCTGAATCGCCTCAGGCATACGGCCAGCGAAATAAAAAATGAGCTTTCTCGAGTACTAGAAACCATCAACAATCATCAGAGCTTGGTGAGAGAATCTCTTCCTCTTGACACAAATGAAGAAATATTTTCCATGTTCAAACAGCTCAACCTGAATCCAGAAAGAGAGGGGATCAGCTACTGCAACAGGATGGGCACTATTATTCTCTGGCTGGGGAATATCATCGATCTCCAAAATTTCAGACACCCTAATGGAAATGCTGTCCTCTTTGAAGAAAAAAATAGTTCGCTCCTCATCAAGAACAAAGCATCTGTCTACCTTGTTTCCATAAAAGAGGCCCTTAACGGCGATTGCTTCGTCTTTTATCATCTTCTTGCTTTCCTGCCTCCATTCAAAACTCCCTATCTAAGAGAGTATCATTTTCTCAAACCAAAGCTTCTGCGAAATTGCACTATCCAGTACTGGGATTTTCGAGACGATGTTACTACCCTCGAGAGGATCTTTTTAAGACATAAAGATGAATATATAGGAGAACCCGGACTGCAAGGCGAGGTCCAAACTCTAATTTTCCCGTTAAGGGACCTAGACAAGAGAATTGTAGCGACAGTTAATCTGAATTCTCCTTCGCTCTCTTCAAGACTCTCAGCCCTTCATGAACAGATCCTGTTGATTTCCTATTTGCTCTTTGGCATTTCCTTGATATTTTTACTTGCCCATCTTGTGCGTTCCCCATCTTTTTTCAAAGAGCGAAAGCCTCTTTCTGTATTATTTATCATTCTAACCTTAGCCGGCCTAAGAATGCTCTTCTTCCCCTTGAGCAATCTGGAAAAGATCCAATCTCTCTCCATTTTTTCGCCATCCATCGCAAGTTTTTTATCTGTCTGGAACTTCACTCAATCTCCAGCTGACATTTTTTTAACCGCCTTCATACTCTTCCTGATCGTCGGCTGCGGTTTCATTTACTTCCGCAGCTCTCTTGAGAAAAAAGGGATGGAAAGTGCGATTGTTTCTACGGTTTTTATAAATATCTTCGCCATCTCTTTCGCCCTCCTTTTTCTTTTCCTGTTTCAAGAGATTCTTAATCGACTTGTCTCTCATTCAAACCTCAACCTTCTGCGCTTTTCTTTTGAGCCCTCTTTTTTTCTCCTGCACATCAGTGCGTTTCTCTTCCTCTTTGTCTTTTTCCTTCTCTTTTTTGCTGTGTTCAGATTGGCAAAATTGTACTCTCGAAATTTATTTTATTCCCTTCTGATTTTCGTTATCGAATTTTCGTTCTTCATTTATTTGTTCAAGAATAAAATACATCCTCTGCTCTTTTTCTTTCATTTCATCCTGCTTCTCTCGATATTGATATCCGCTCACAACCAAAACCTCTTAAGGAAAAGAGAAGTGCTTTTCTCCGTATTCATCTTGGCCATTTTTCTCGTGTATTCATCGATCTACATGTCTTTTTCTCAGCGCAACAAAATTCTCATCGAAAATTTCCTGCAAAACACCATTAAGTCCCAAGAAACCTGGGGAAGTTATCTCATCAGCGAATCTCTGCCTGAGATCGACAAAAGGGGGGAGACGATTAAAACCTTTCTTCAAAATCCTGAACCCTCCAATCTGGCTCAGACTCTCTGGGAAGAGACATGGTTCGCAAAGTTCAGCTGGTACTCAAGTCTTGAAATAATAACTCCAGAAGGCATTATACTTTCCCGGTTCTCATTAAACGTACCAGAACTCTTCCAGCTCGAATTTGAATTACCCCAGAGCGAAGAATGGATCATCTCACGTCAAAACCTCCTTTTCAGGGGACTCGAAAAAGACTTCCTGGTAGGATACAAAGACTGGTTCATGGGAGAAGATCATATAGGCAGGTTGCTTATCTTCCTTTCTGTAGATTATGACATGCTCCCTTTCTTGTACTCAGCCAATCCCTATTTTGAACTCATGCGAGTCTCATCCATACCTTCTCTCAATCAGCTTGACCTCGGATTTGCCATATTCGATCTTAACGGAGAGCTGCTTTTCAATCCTAATAAAATGTCGAAAGGAATTCCCCCAGCAACTCTTCAAAGGGTCAGCAGCTCAGCAGAGGCCTTCTGGTCTCCATTTGTTGATAAGGAGAAAAAATACAGCAGTTTGTATTTTAGAAACAATCAAAAGATCTATGCACTATTCCTCCCAGAGAAGGATTTTCTCGACCATTCCGTGGATTTTCTGCAACTCTTTTTCCTCTATTTTCTTTTTTTCGTTATCTTCCTTTTTGCTCTCATTCTTTCACCAAGTAGAAAAAAAATTAAAAATCCTTTTTGGTCATTCTCCAACCGAGTCTATATTTCCTTTGTCGCTATCGCTCTTATACCTCTTATCTTATTTACTGTGTCCACAAGAAACTTTTTCAGGCAGATGTTTACCCAACAGATAACAGAAAAAGCAGAAATTCACGCAAATTTCGCCCGAAGGATAGTTGAAGAATTTATCTCCGAACAGCAAGACGAACAGCTCTCTTTAACCCTCCCTCCCGATTATGTGATGCTTTTAATAAGCTCCACAATTTCTAATGATGTCAACCTTTACCAAGATGGCAGCCTCATTTCTTCCAGCCGCAGAGAATTTTTTGATTATGGCCTTCTTCCCGAAATGATCGATGGCGAGGTCTACTATAAGATTCAATATGAAAACAATCCTTTCTACTCTCAATCTCAAAAAATCGAAGACTACTCCTTCCACACCCTCACTGTTCCCTATCTCTTTGAAGATTCCCTTTTGCTTATTTCACTTCCCTTTCCTTTGGAACAGCAGGAGATCTCTAAGGCTACCAGAGATCTTGTTGAGTTTTTCTTCCTTATATCTTCTTTCTTTCTCTTTATCGTTCTTCTCTTTGCCCGAGGGATGGGTGGCATGATTGTGACACCGATTAGAAAATTGCTGGCTGGAACCAGAGAAGTGAGCGTGGGTAATTTGGAGGTATCCATTCCCCATCAACACCAGGATGAGATGAAAACTCTTATTGATGGATTCAATTCCATGGTGGAAAATCTTAAAAAACACCAGCAGGAATTGGCTGAGATGAGTAAAAAAGTGGCATGGGCAGAAATGGCCAGGAAGGTCGCTCATGAAATAAAAAATCCATTGACTCCTATTCAACTCTCTGCAGAACATCTATTGAGTGTGTACAGAGACAAAAAGGGAGATTTTAAAGAAGCTTTAATCGAGTCCACATCCTACATCATAAAGGAAGTCGATAACCTGAGGAAAATTGCTAAGGAATTTCTAGAAATTTCTAAAGAGACCGCTCTTCAAAAGGAAGCATTTGATATCAAAGAAGTTGTTCAAGAGACGATCGCTCCTTACAAAAAAATTCTTGCCGAACGGATAACACTCAAGGAAACATATGAGGGAGAAGATTTCATCCTTATGGGAGATAAAACAAAAATAAATATTGCTTTACGGAATGTTTTCACCAACGCTGTCGAAGCAATAGGTGGACAAGGCGAGATCGAAGTCCTGGTGTGCAGCGACAAAGAAGCTCTGACCATTGAAATAAAAGATTCCGGAGTGGGAATGGATCAGCAGACATTGAACAGAATTTTCGAGCCCTACTACTCCACTAAAGAGGTGGGAACAGGATTGGGATTGACCATTGCAAAAAAGATTATCGAAGACCATGAGGGAAAAATCGAAGCATCTAGTCAAAAAAATGTGGGCACAAAGATAACTATATTTCTTCCAAGAAAAGGATAGCACGTTTCCATCACTCAAAAAACGAGCTTTTATACCGACTAAATTTTTACCCTGGATTTTTTTCAAAAATTATGAAAAAATAGTCTGGAAACGATGAAAAAAAGAAGCATTCTTATAATCGGTTTAGCCTATTTCCTTGTAGCTGCTTCTCCCCTTATGGCTGAAAGCATAAGCTTCAAGATCAGCTACAATACAGCCTCCGTAAGCAATAGTGACCTAAATACGTGGATTGAATCCTATAACGCGCTGTGGAATGATTGGAAGTCCAAATGGGGGGGCCAACTGGGCGGTCAACTTGATCCTGTCACCTACGGGCCCAGGTATGAAGTGGAAATAAGGATTCCCATCATTTTTGGGCTCTCTCTTAATCTATCCGGGAGCTCTTTCAGCAGTGCAGAAGAAGGAACGATTCAATTCGTCGACGACACGAGGAACCAAACCGAGATAGACTTCACCAGGAATGAAGTCAAGGGTTTCCCGCTAAAGATCGGATTCAGTTATATCCAATCCCTTCCCTTTTTAGAAAACCTCTATGTTTTTGGTGGTATCGGCAGGCATATCGCATTTTTAAAATACACATACCTTCAAGACTATGAATTATCCATTTCAAATCTATCCTATACCTTGACAAGGGAAAACACTTATAACTCCCAAGCACTGGGTATTTATGCTACGCTTGGATTTGAATACGATCTTATCAAAAACATCGCTGTTGTGGCAGAGGCAGAAAAAATATGGTCCAAGGCAGACGGCTTTAAAGGCGCATTCACTTCAGAACTGATCGATCCCGTAGAAAACACTCAAACACAAGAAACGGGCAAAGCCTCTCTCTATTTCTATGAAAACAAACAATACTGGAATGATAAGTATTATTATTCCTTTAGCGGACATGAAATAAAGCCCGAGGAACCGGATGATTATCCTACAGGGGTGGTAGATATCCAGAATCTCCGCCAGGGAGAATTTGATCTGAGTACGTTCTCTTTTAAAATTGGGTTTCGTTTCAAGTTTTAAAGATTAAAAGGAATGTCAAAAATACTCATAACCTACTTGAGCTGGACTGGAAATACAAAAAAAGTTGCCGAAGCTCTCTTCGAGGAATTGGAGGGAGAAAAGGTCATTAAAAAAGTCGGTGAGATTCAAAATCTCGCCGAATATGATCTCATATTCATAGGCTTTCCTGTCCATTCACACAGCGTTCCCATCAAAATAGAGCAACTGCTAAAGAAAATTCCAACCGGAAAAAAAATCGCCCTTTTTTCTACCCACGGTTCTTTAACCGGAAGCCGTCTATCCCGGGAAGCTCTGGAACACGCTTCAACTCTGGCAGCGAAGAGCAAGATTCTAGGTACATTTTCCTGCCGTGGCAAAGTCTCTCAAGAAGCCATGGAGGCCTTGAGCAAATCGCCTGAACACAAGGCCTGGGTGGAAATGGCTGCCTCGGCAAAAACCCATCCGGACAAAAACGATCTTGATGACGCGAGGTCCTTCGCCAAGTGGATCATGACGCTCAGCGCTCAGGATGAGTCATAACTTACCGAAACTCAAATCTTTTTTACTTCTTGGATGATCTGGTCTGCAACGGTATAGGGATCAGTCTCTCTTTTATAAATCTTCTCTATAAAATTATCGATTTCAGAGTCTCGAATCGTTTCCGAAACAGCTCGGAATAACTTTTCGTTTATGATATCCCTCAACATCCAGAAAAGCAGTCTCTTCTTCCGGGAGGCCCTCGATTCCTCGTCCCTTTCGGTTGTCAGTTTATCAATCTCTCGAAAGAGCGGCTCGATGCCTTTTCCCTCCGTGGCGACTGTCTTTATCACTGGAGGAGCCATTCTGTCTTTCAAGCCCAAATCCAGGATGGCCCTTAACTGTCTCTCTGTTTTATCGGCTTCCGGTGAATCTGCTTTGTTGAGAACAAAAATATCTGCAATCTCCATGATGCCAGCTTTAAAGACCTGGATCTCATCCCCAGCTCCGGGGACCAGGACTACGAGAACAACATCTGCGAATTTGACAACCTCCACTTCATCCTGGCCAACTCCTACAGTTTCTACCAGAATAACATCTTTGCCCGAAGCTTCGAGAATAGCGATGGCTTCCCCTGAGGCTTTGGCCAATCCTCCCAGATGACCCCGAGTGGCCATGCTGCGGATGAATATGCTCGAATCGATGCTGTGCCGCATCATCCTGATTCGATCCCCCAGGATTGCACCTCCACTAAAAGGGCTGGAAGGATCCACTGCCACGATTCCTATCTTCTTATCGAATCCCCTCAACACTTCAATAAGTTTATCGACCAACGTGCTTTTACCTGAGCCGGGAGATCCCGTTATCCCGATGATGGTCGATTTTCCTGTATGAGGAAAAATCTCTTTCAACAGGTTCTGTGCTTCCAGGCTTTTGTTTTCCACCATAGAGATGCCTTTGGCTATGGCTCTGGGATTCCCTTTAAGAATCTCCTGTGTTAAATTCATCATTTTCTTTTGGGTTAAACCTTAATGTCTGGAGATCTAATATTCGGAAAGGACCTTATGGGCAATGATCCAGCGCTGGACTTCTGAGGTCCCCTCTCCTATCGTGGCCAACTTCGAATCTCTGTAGAACTTTTCTACGGGATAATCCTTCGTGAAACCATAGCCTCCATGAACTTGAACAGCCATGGAGGAGGCTCGAACAGCCAGTTCACTAGCAAAGAGTTTGGCCATAGCAGATTCCATGGGAATCTTTTTTCCTTGGTCTTCCAAAAATGCGGCACGGTAGGTGAGTAGACGGGCTGCATCTAATTCCGTGTACCCATCGGCTAACATCCATTGTATAGCTTGAAAATTGGCAATAGGTTGATCGAATTGGACTCTTTCCTTCGCATATTGAAGAGCCGAATCTAAAGCACCGGCAGCGATTCCTAAGGAGAAAGCAGCAATACTGACGCGTCCTCCGTCCAGGACAGCCATAGCTTGCCGGTATCCTTTTCCTTCCTCGCCGATTAAATTTTTTTCAGGGACTTTGACATCTTCAAAAATGAGTTCAGCTGTATCGGCCGCGCGAATGCCGAGTTTGTCTTCCTTTTTTCCCACCTGAAAGCCTTCCATCCCTTTTTCCAAAATAAATGCCGATATTCCTTCTCTTTTTGTATCAGGATCAGTTACAGCCATCACCACATGGATCTCTGCTAAAGATCCATTGGTTATAAAAATTTTTGAGCCGTTGACTACCCAGTGGTCTCCCTTTTTTATGGCTTTAGTTCTCAATGCCGCAGCGTCTGATCCAGCACTGGACTCGGTCAATCCCCAAGCGCCCAGGGTTTCTCCCTTGGCTAAACTTGTGAGGTATTTCTTCTTCTGTTCCTCTGAGGCAAACAGATTGAGATGATTGGAACACAGCGAATTGTGAGCGGCAACGACCAAACCAACCGACGGATCAACCTTAGATATTTCTTCAAGAATAATGACATAGTCCACATTAGAGTAGCCTACCCCTGAATACTCGGGAGGAATTACAATTCCTAATAAACCCATTTCAGCTAATTTTTCAGTAAGAACTTTGGGCCATTCTCCCCTCTCATCACTTTCCTTTATACGAGGCTGTATTTCTTTTTGAGCAAAATTTCTTATAGAGTCCTTTAATATTGCCTGTTCTTCGGTCAATAAAAAATCCATGCTCTCTCCTTTTCTTCCTGCTCTGCCTCTCCCCCCTCATCTTACTTTCACAGAAATCAATAATCAAGAAAAATCGATGGTAAATTGACTTGATAAGGGAAATCGTCTAAGTTAGGAATATGTTATCAGGATTTTTAAGAATAGTTCTGTACGCTTTTTTGGTATACATTATATATAAATTCATCCGGCTCTATCAGAATCTAAGCAAAAAGAGCAAGGCCCCTCGACAGCCCAAGCAAATCTCGGGGATCATGGTTAAAGATGAAGTGTGCAACACCTACCTTCCAAAAGAAGATGCCATCAAGGAAATCGTGGAGGGAAAAGAGTATTTTTTTTGTTCTAAAGACTGCCGCCAAAAATTCTTAGAAGAAAAAAAATAACAGTGTCAGCAGTTTTTGATTAAGGAGTGAGACTCCAAGCGTCAATAGTAACAGATTCTTCGAGAATAATCTGTTCATGCTCAAAATTCGGGGGGATAACAACAGAATCGCCTGCCCTGATAACTAAAACCTTCTTCTCCCCGTCTGATTTTATAATGATCTTTTGTTCGCCTTTCAGGACTGTTGTCACTTGTTCGTAAGAATGTTGGTGGGGAGGCACGTGAGAATCCTTATTGTATTCAAATTTAGCCATTAAAACATCCTTGCCACAGGCTAATGTTCGCCGAATGACTCCTTCAAAAACCTCCACAACGTGTTGGTCCTTTTCTTCAATCTTAATCATTCAGCCACCTCCTGGTTGTTCACTTTATGTCTCTCGACCTCTTTGATCGTGCCATATATTTAGTCAGATGAGCATTCAGGTTTAGGAAACTGGATCCATGCTAACTACCAGGCGATACGAAAGTCAGAAAACTCTCCTTTAAATTCTTCCCATTCCACATCGATATTATCGATCCTGGCTATGGGAGGACCTTCTCTCATCTGCCTTATAAGAGTTTGGATGCTTTCTTGGTCGCCTTCGACCAGAGCCTCGACACGCCCATCCGGAAGGTTTCTTACCCAACCTTTCAATCCTTTAGAGGAAGCCCATCTTCGAGTGTTATCGCGGTAAAAAACTCCTTGAACTCTTCCGGAGACAACGATGCGTGCTCTTGCCTTCATACGACTCTCTCTTTTTATTCTATATATAGCACACACACGTGTGTGGGGGTCAAGCTTTTCCTTAACTCAGATTGTAATCATCCTTATTTCTATGACAAAGAAATAGTCAAGAAAACAAGGGCACTTGTGTTAAGATCAATCCTATAAACATTTTTATATTAAATTTTGGTAAAATGATTAATTGGAATGAGGTCCAAAGCTAGGGGCTGAGCCTGATGAAAAAAGTTCTTCTTTCGATCGCTGGACATGATCCGACCGCAGGGGCAGGGACCGGTCTTGACATAAAAGTATTTCAGAGCTTCGGTTATCTCGGCATGGGCATTTTAACCTCCTTGACCGTTCAGAATACAACTGGAGTCAAAAAGATACATTGTCCCTCGAGCAGCTTCATTCTGGATCAATACCTTTTTCTACGCGAAGATGTGGATTTTTCAGGAATCAAGATTGGCATGGTGGGGTGTGCAGATAATATCAATCCCATCATTCATATCTTAGGTGACAACCAGGGCATACCCATAATCATTGATCCTGTATTCAAATCGAGTGCAGGTGATTGGCTTTTTAAAAAAGAATCGATTCCGATTTATATGAAGAAGATTCGTGGAAAGGCCTCCTTACTCACTCCAAATCTCGAGGAGGCAGAGTCAATCTCTGGAATCAAAATTGAAGATCTGTCTGATGCAGAAAAGGCAGCCCAAGAGATTTTCAAACAGACACAAACACCCTGCCTCGTAAAGGGTGGCCATCTACGAAAAGGAAATGTCGATATTCTGTATGATGGAAATAAATTCTATACATACAAAAACAGGAAGCTGAAGAAAAAGATCCATGGCACAGGGTGTTTTCTCTCCTCAGCTCTTCTTTGTTATATGGCCAAGGCATTCCCTCTGGATCAAGCCTGTTCTCTTGCCATCCAAACTACCTACAAGGCAATGACGAAAGCAATCAGGATTGGCTCCGGACAAGCCCTCTTTGATTTTACGGCTTCTTCCCCGCCTCTTTGACTTTGAAAAGAAGTCTTTGAAGAAAGATGGGGCCGATGATTTGATTTATGGCAATGACCGCGAGTACCAACGCCATGAATTCGTCCCCCCATTCAGGGAAATTGTGTTCGACAACGATAGCCATTCCCAAGGCTACACCAGCCTGAGAGATGAAGCCTGCCCAGGCCCATTTCTGGACGCCCGCTTCTTCCTGTGTTATCCTTGCGCCGAAAAAAGTCCCTGAAAATTTCAACACGCCTCTCCAGACCACACAGATTAAAGCTAATAGCCAAGTCTGCCGCAAGGCTCCCAAATTCAAAGAGGCGCCAGAAAGAGCGAAAAAGACAACGTAAATTGGGATGGAACTCTTCTCGATCGCAGAGATCAAGCGCTTCCCCTGTGCTGAAAAATTTTCTGCTAAAAAACCGGCTATGAGGCAGATCAGTAGGGGATGATATCCATAGTTATGCGAGATCTGATAGGAGAAAAAAGCGACACTCAGAATGAAAATGGTTACATCCCTTTTGATGTATTTGAGATAAAGAATGATGCCTCCACCTATAAAAAGCCCAATGAGGATAGAGCCTCCCACTTCTTCTAAAATCTGAAGGAGAAAACTCAAATCGAACCCGTGTGAAGGCATGGCAACCGATTTGGAAATCGATAGGGAAAAAGCAAATATCACGATGACAAAAAAGTCTTTGACCACAGCACTTCCTAACACAAGGTCAGTATACTTCCCGGATGCCTTAGTCTCAGTGATAATCGCGATGGTGGTAGCGGGAGAGGTGGGTGTCGACAAGGTTCCTAAAAGGAGAGAAAAGGCAAAAACTTGGAGAAGCGTCCCTTCTTCGAGAAAAGAAATAAAAGAACGCCCGAAAAAACCTAGAAGGACAAATCCCAGGAGCACGATGACAGTCTGAAAAAAAACGATCGCTGATATGCTCTTGAAGCGTCCCTTGAGTCTCTGGATGTTCATCTCCCCGCCAGCTGTCAAGGCTATCAAACTCAACGCCAAACCATCCAAGAGATCGAGATCTTGCACATCCGATGGAGTGATAAATTTCAAGACATATGGCCCGCATAGAATTCCAGCCAGAATGAATCCAGTGATCAGGGGAAGGCTCAACCGTTTGAGATGACTGCCAAACAAGTAGGCGAAAACCAGTATAAACCCTAGGGCAATAGAGGTGCTCTGGTCGGGATTAGCAAAAGGCAGAAGTATCGAGCTTTTTAAAATAAGCATAAGAACAAATATCAACAGGAGCGGGATCATTTCTTTTCCTCTTTATCAAGTTTGAAAATAGACATCCTCACTCCCCAAGGACTGACAAGCTCGGTTATCAGTATCCCGAACAATGCCACAGAGAGGAAAAGATCTGTTAAAGGTAAAGGAAAGGCCAGTTTCAAACTGACAGCAAAGGCCAAACCGATTCCTCCCGAAGATAGAAAACTCAGTCCGAAACGACTCGGTAGATTCAGGGGAAAATCGAGGATCACCTTAAACAGCGGCATAGGGAGTATGTAAGCCATAAATCTTAGAAGAATCATGAGGCCGACGAGGAGGGCCAATCTATAGTCAAAATACACCTCCCAGAGAGCCCCAACAAGAATCAGGAATGTGATGTACAGAGGTTTCTCAGTAGAAAGAAGAAGAGGGTAGAGCTTTTCATGGATTCGGGTCAGGTTGGAAAAAGTAATTCCCAGCACCATGCTCATATAGAGAGGAAGAAGATTGAAATAGAAAGATGCACCAGAAACAAAGAATACCAGGCCCAAAAGATACACAAGCATCTGTTCCTCTGAGGTCTTCTTCTTTGTTAAGACATGAAACAAATATCCTATGAGAATAGGAAAGCCGGAGGAGAACATCAGTAAAAGGCTTCCTCTGAGAAATATTTTGGATTCGAAAATAGGGAAATGCCAAAAAGAGGAAAAAATTGCCAGGCCGAATATTCCCCAAAATCCACTCACGCTTACCAGGAACCGCGCCAAATAATGGTAATTCCCTCTCTTTGGAATCGCCGATGAGGCCATGCTCAAAAGAGTTGGCGAGTTGACGCTCAACAGCAACCCAAAGGCCAAGCCTATCCCGTAAAGGAGGAATGTGCGCTCTGAAGGAAAAAACTGTTTCAGGGCAAGAGAAAAAATCAGCCCACCTAAGAGGAAAACAAACAGAAATTGAAGAAAAGAGAGATTTTTATATTTTCTGGGGAAACGACGCAAATACTTTGCTTCCAACTGGAATCCAAACAAGAACCCCACCCATCCCAAGCCGAGGCTGATCAGCGGCGTCAAGCCCGTCAATACCGAAGGACTGAGGATGTTGAATCCGCTTCGTCCTAGAGACAGTCAAAAAATAATTGATAGGAGAGAGCACTTTTCTTTTTGTTATAAAGCGGGCGCCAAGAAAGGCGATCAGAATGAGAAGACCAAAAGCATAGATGGCACGCATGAAAGATCAAAATTCAGGCTTCAAGCCTTCCACCTTATCCAAAGAAATGGTGAAGACAATGCCTGTGCCAGGTTGGTTCAAGTCTCCTATGATTTTTTGAAGCAACCTGATAGCCTCTTCTTCTTTTTCCTTCTTGATAACCGAGAAAATGGTTTTGTTGTGAGGCTTTGCTCCTGCAAACATAAACCGCAATCCTGCAAAAATCGGGACTTCTTCGGATAAGATGTGGCCCATACCCACGCTATCGATCACTGTAGCGCCAGTTATTCCTATCTCAACGAAACCTTCCAGTACCTCTTCCAATTTTTCCACTTTGTTCAGAAAGAGGATGAGGAGTTTCATACGATTTTTCCTTCTTCTTCCTCAAAAATGATACAAATTTCACTCGGATTCTTGACTTTTTTTATTTTTTCAACGATGTCTGTCTCCTTTACCAAACGGCAGATATGTGCAAGGATCTTCAGTTGCTCACCTGGATTATTCTTGTCACCGAGAAGCAGAATCAGGACATAAGTAGGCATCAGGTCTGCAGCTTCAAAATCGATTCCCTCTTTAATCACAGCGAGAGCTAAAAATGGTTCCTTCGATTCATCTATCAAAGCATGAGGAATGGCAATGCCCTTTTCCAAGCCTGTACTGCCCAGACTTTCTCTTTTCAGAAGTGCATCGAGGATAGATTTATCATCGCTGATCAATCTTCTCTTTTTTACAGATGTAACGAATCCCTCGAGCACCTGTCGTTTATCTCCGGATTTCAAATCTAAAAAGATATGGTCTTCTTTCAAAAGACTGCAAATTTTCATTTTCACCCTCTATTCATGGTCTATATATCGTTTTTTTACCCAGATATGGACTTCTTACATCTCTTTATCGATCTTTTGCACCATCAAGAACATCTTCTAAGGTCTCTTTTTTCGAGGCGTGAGCTTACGAGTCCTGAATTCATTCCGTTCGACATTTTCCTGGGAAAAAATCATCGGATGGAACTCTCCCGTAAGCCAGGTCTTCACCTGGTTATCATAAAAGCGACTCATAAAATGTCCACTTTGACCTGAGGTGATCACACAAACCGAACGATCCCAGTCAGAAAGGTCGATAATCTGGCGGTAGCTTGCCGACCAGCTGGTCTTTTGTGATGTGCGATAATTGACTTTAACAGTAAAGGGAGCTCCTCCGGAGGGAAAGGATCCGATGTTGAAAAAACGAAAAAGAAAGTGCCGGCCTAACACATGCTGGAAGCGGACAGAATTCATTTCACTCCAATCCCAGTTATCCGGAGAACCATACAACCAGTCCAGCCGCCTGAAAGCCCTCTGAAGAGCTCTTTTGAGTATGTCTTCCCTGCTTTCCGTTTCATCTGTCTCTTTATCATCGAACCAATATGCACCCAGATCAGAAAGTATACGAAGAATCCCGGCTTCTTTCCTCCTGAAGAGAAGATCGAAACTCTGAAAATCCTCCTTCAACTCATCCTGAAAGACTTCCTCATGGAGGATGTTCATGAAGGTGAAATAAAGGGCCGGTTCTCTTCCCGAATCCATGTAAAGATCCCAATTCTGGAGCATGTCTAAGGCTTCCTTCAATCTTCCTTCAGCCCTTTCTATCTGTCTTAAGAATGGTAAGATGAGCTCTCCTTTTTTCGAGAAAACATCATTTTGTATCGCCTGGAGCGATTTGACGGAATGTTTGTCCCTTTGGATGAGAAGTTCCTTTATTCTTTCGGCCCTGAAAGGTGTATCCCAATCCACACTCAGATAATGAGGAAAATCCTCAGGAACAATCCTGTCGTTTGCCGTAATGATCATCCCATCCTCAGGGTTGAACATGTTGGGTTTTTCGTCTTCCTCCAAATAGCCCTGCCAATCTCCTCCCTTTTGCCAGCTCGGATAAGGAAAAAGGGACGCCTCTTTGGATCTTAAAGGAACCTTACCGCTTAAATAGTATCCAATATTGCCGTTTTTATCGGCATAAATAAAATTCTGGGAGGGGGAACTAAAAAGGCTGAGGGCTTTAGAAAAATCCTCCCAGTTTTTCGATTTATTGAGAAGATGGTAAGCATCGAATGTACTCTCTCCCTCATATATGGTCCACTTCAGGGATATGGGATTCTGACTCGTTATGACCTGGGGCGAAAGAACAGGCCCTCGCGATGTCCAAAGGACTTCCATCCTTTCCGGCCCCTCTTTCCCTTTGACTCGGATGAGTTCTTCTGTTTCCATCAAAGGCTTCCATTCTCCCTTATCCCAATACATGTCTCCGGATCTGTTGAATCTTTCAAGGTACAAGTCCTGGGTATCCACGGTGGAGTTCGTCACGCCCCATGCAATGAAATCATTATGGCCGATAATGATCCAAGGCACACCGGGGATCGTTACTCCGATGGCATTCAAGGTGGGACATACAAGATGCATCTCATACCATATGGGGGGAAGACTGATTTCTAAGTGAGGATCGTTTGCCAGGAGGGGCTTTCCCGATTCGGTCCATTCTCCTGCTATCACCCATCCGTTGCTCTGTTGAGGAAAAGCAACCTCCATAAATCCCGATAAAGAGGATGTTACGTTCTCGAAGGATGGACTTTCCACATCTTTCTCCAGGATTTCACATGCCTTCTCTGAACCCAGCCGGTTCATCAGATTCGCTCGAACCACTTCGCTCGGATAATCGGTACAGAGAAGCATGGCCATGACCTGTTTAATTATTATGGTATCCAGTGGGGTCCATGGTTCCGGACGATATCTCATGATAAAAAATTCAGGGGGCCACTTTCCTTTTCTAGCATTTAGCCAGGAATTTATCCCCAGGCTGTATGCATGCAATACGTCTTTCATCTGAGGTGAGATTTTATACAAATCTTTTTTGGCTGCCTCTTTGAGTCCCATGACTCTTACATATTTGTCTCGCTCCAGGACCGCTCTCCCAAACAACTCTGCCAGTCTCCCAAAGCCTGTCCTGCGCATGAGATCCATCTGCCACATTCTCTCGCTCGCATGAATATAGCCACAGGCAAAAAAGAGATCTTCCTCATTCTCTGCGTAGACATGGGACACACCCCATACATCCGTGATTATTTTGACTTCACCTTTCAATCCATCGAGAGAGATTTTGCCTCCATACTTCGGTTTGGAAAGAAAGAAATAGCTGGGGAAAAAAACCAGAAAACCCATCACAACGACGAGTAGAAACAAGACGGTTTTCTTAAAAAAGCTTTTCATTAAGTATTGGAATCCTCGAGGGATTTTTCTTCGCGGTTGAGGATTTCGTCGGCTCGGGCTAAGGCCGACTCAGGGAATTCAACTCTCTGCTTCCTGGCAGCTTCCAGATTGAGATAAAGTTTAATTTTGGTCATATACTGTATAGGTATGTCCGCAGGACTTTCTCCATTCTTGATTCTTAAGGCAATTACCCCTGTTTTATATCCCATGTCAATAAAATCCCATCCCATAGCTGCACAGGCTCCGCCTCGTGTATGATAGACTGCTCCCCCAAAAAGAGGGATGGCGTTCTCATCGGCCACCCGACTCACCGCCTCGAATGAGGCATTGATGGTGTTATCCGATATCTGGTAGATGGCGTCGATCTTCTTGTTCATCAAGACTTGAGCGGCAATCAAAACGCCAGCTTTATTGTGGACAGGGACTGCAACGACCTCCAGGCCCAGTTCTGCGGCCATTTCCTTAGCCAAATCCAGATAGTACTTTGAGTTGAGCTCTGAGGGAGTCCAGAGGGTTCCAATCTTTCTCACTCCAGGAAGGACCTCTTTCATAAAATCCAGGCATTCTTTAATAGGGCCTTTTGAAGAAACTCCAGTGACATTAGGCAGGTGATCATCCACAGAATGACCTGCTCCCGCAAGAAAGGGAGCAGCTACAGAGGAAAACACGATAGGAACTTCTGATGATGCATGGAGAGCGGCCTGTAAGCAGGGCGTGGAAAAAGGCACAACCATATCAACCTTGGAGGACACAAATTCCTGTGCGATGCTTTGAACCTCAGGAATATTACTCATTCCATTGCGGATAAGCAGCCGGATGTTCATTCCATCCTTTAATCCGGCTTCTTCCAGAGCCCTGAGAAAGCCCTGCCGCACAGAATTCAAATGGGGAGCATCATCAACCTGAAAGATCCCGATGGTGTAAAGATTCTCGTTTTCTCTATTGCAGTTTAAAAAAAGAGGGATGATTAAAATAAGAAGAATAATAATTTTTTTCATCAATTGATCCTCTGGCGTTTCCTAAACATGATAATCAAAAAAGCCATGAGGGGCAAATCATTTTTAAGAGCATTTCTGTTTCTATCCTGGAGTTAAAGAAGGATTCCTTTTCTCTTTTTTGCAGTCTTTGCCTTTTGTTTTTTGAGTTATATAATGAGACAGATGACAAAATTTTATATCGGCACGGCAGGCTGGAGCTACAAAGACTGGGAAGGGATTGTCTATCCAACAAAAAAAAGTGCAAATTTTCATCCTTTGATTTTTTTGGCACAGTACCTAAATGCCGTGGAGATAAACAGCACATTTTATAGACCTCCATCCTTGAGAATATCCTGGTCCTGGATAAAGCGGGTAAAAGATTACCCTGACTTTCTCTTCACAGTCAAACTCCACCAGATCTTCACCCACCAAAGGAAGGAATTCTCCCAAAAAGAAGTGAACGAATTTAAAATGGGCATTGAACCTCTCAAGACTCATAACAGACTTGCAGCCGTTCTTGTCCAATTCCCGTGGTCTTTTGCTCGAACCTCCATTAACCTCGATTATTTGATCAATCTTTTCCATATGTTTTCCGATTTTCCTCTGGCCCTTGAAGTCAGGCATGGCTCCTGGGACAATAAGGAATTCTACGAGCTTCTGTCCGAACACAGGGTATGTTTTTGTAACATAGACCAACCGATTTTCCGAAATTCCATAAAGCCCAGCTCCATCACTACAAATCCCGACTTATCCTATGTCAGGCTTCATGGAAGGAATTACAAGAATTGGTTCAATGAAAAGGCAGGTCGCGATGAACGGTACAATTACCTGTACTCAAAAGACGAACTGGAAGATTGGATAGCGAGGATAAAAGAGCTCGGCAACAAGAGCAATAAGGTCTTTGTCATCACCAACAACCATTATCAGGGTCAGGCCATGGCGAATGCCCTTCAAATTAAAAACATGATCACTCAGGAGAAACTCGATATTCCATTTGATCTTCTCAAGCAATATCCTTCTCTAAGAGACATCATCAAAAGAATAAAGGCGGGGCAGCTCGATCTCTTCGAAGCGGGAGAGGATTAGGATATCTTGCCCAAAATATCAACCAGGGCCTGCCTTGCTTCAGGGAAATTAAATTTGTAACCTGATTCTTCAAGACGCTTGGGGTAGACTCTTTGACCGGAGAGAAGAGCTTCTTTCGCCAATTCACCGAAAAGAAGCTTTAGAAAAAATCCTGGAACAGGCAGCCAGGAGGGACGCCTGAGCACTGTTCCTATGGCTTTAGAAAAATTCTTGTTTTTCAGAGGGCAGGGAGCGGTTAAATTGAAGACCCCCCTCAGGTTTTTACCCTCCATTAGAAACAGGATGCTCTGGACCACATCCTCGATGTGAATCCATGAATTCCACTGTTCGCCTGTTCCTATCTGTCCACCCAGGAAATACCGAAAGGGCTGAACAAGCCTGACAAGAGCGCCACCATTCGGTCCCAGGACCATACCGGTGCGAATGATAATGCGTCGAGTACACGTCTCGAGAGCTGCAGTGGAGTTCTCCCACTTCCCGGTCACTTCTGTAAGGAATCCTCCTCCGGGTGGGGAGGTCTCATCCAAAAGTCTGTCTCCTTTGTCTCCATAAAAGCCGATGGCTGAGGCCTGAATGAAGACATCGGGTTTCTTCTTGACAGACTGCACAGCCTTGACAACAGCATCTCCTGCGCTCATCCGGCTCTGGAGGATTCTCTGTTTTTTTTTCGCGCTCCATCGTCCGGAAGCGATGCTCTCTCCTGCAAGATTAATGATGGCTGAAGCCCCATCTGTATAGCCTCCCCATCCAACGGCGTTTCTCCCATTCCAATCCACGAATTTTATGCGGTTTCCCCACTTCTCTTTGGCTGAGGATGCGCTCCTCGTCAAGCATATGACCTCATAACCTCTTTCAACAAGCCTCTGGGATAAAGGTCTTCCGATAAAACCTGTTCCTCCTGTGATGATTACTCGGGCCAAACTGATACTCCTGGTGGTATTCTAACATGGAGACAGGTTTTCTCAAACATTCTCTTTAAAAAGATCCATTCCACTGTTCCTCACGCTGATTTTTGTCCGAACCTATCCATAGAGACAATTTCTGAAAACGGTTTCCTAGGTGGCCTGGATTTCTCAGACGCCGCCTGTTCGTCGGAAAGGAGAGAACTTATCTTTTTCGAGTGCTTTCCTACGATTATGAGCGTAATCACCTGATAATCCTCAGGGATGCCCAGGATTTCTCTGGTTTTTTTCGGGCTGTAACCAGCAATCGGATGCGCAACGAGCCCAAGTTCTGTAGCCCTTAATACAAGGAATCCCACAGCCAACCCACAGTCAAACTGATGGTATTCCCTATACTTTATGATACAATCATCCTCTTTTTTGCTGAAAACTGCTATGATCAGAGAGGCTGTATGTGCCCATGCGTTCCCATGCGAAAGGGCTTCACGTATTCTCTTTAAGATTTCTGGATCTCGGATAAAGACAAACCTCCAGGGCTGATTGTTGAAACACGAGGGAGCCAGCCGAGCATTTCGGGCCAAATCCTTTATCAAATCGTCTGTGATGTCCACAGGTTCTAGAGAACGATAGGCTCTTCGTTCATTTATGGCTTGGACAACATCCATTCTTGCCCCCTTGCATGGGACTGCGTAGTATATATCTTGTATATCGGCTTTCCGGTCCATATCGAAAATCACTACAAGGAGTATGCAATAAAACTGCTTTTTGTTTATCCATGGATTCTAATTTTTAATATCGATTCCTCCGAGGATAGCTGTTGCCTTCACATACAGAGTCGCTTGGACTGCAGTAGCAGGAATGGGACTGTGTTTATCATCCACTCCTCCCAGTATGGAGCTGCTGTCTATGATGACTTTCCACTCTCTGGGTATAAACAGATTGATTCCTCCAAAGATAGCTGTCAATTCAACAGTGGCTTGATTGTCTGCCAGCTTTGTCTGGGTCAGATCCAAATCCATCCCTCCAAACAGGACCGTCGCTTTTCCACCACGGAACCTATCCGACTCGAATCGCCTTTTGAGACCTGAAAATATGATGAAGGCTCCAAGATCGTCATCTTTGATCTCAGGTGCTTTATCGCTGAAAACTTTGTGTTTGGGTTTAAAAATGATCCATAAGCCTGCGGCAATGATCAATAGAGGCCAGAAATAGGTCCAAGCGCTTCCCCCTATTACATCCCAGATGTCGAGCTGGAAAAAGACACCGACAGCAATGAGGACGACAGCGAATCCTGCGTTTCGAAATCCACTGGAAAGCAGGTGCCACAGCCCGAAGAAAATTAAAATCATCGGCCAATAAGTGGAAATGAAATCTCCAAAATCAAGCTGGCCGATGTTGGCGAGTAGAAAAATCACTCCGACAGCGATAATTAACAGACCTGAAAAGATACGTCCTTGATAATTTCTAACGGGGCTCATTACATATCCTCCTTTAGAAGCTTTACAGACTTTCTAAACTGAATTATTCACAACTGAACTTAGAAATCAAGATCTAATCAGCTTGACTCCGTTTGCCCATGAGATTGATCTTGTATTTTCTTATGTGGTCGGGGGGAATCCTTTTTCCCTCTTTATCTGTAAAGACCAGAGCATCAAACGGACACTGAACAATACAGGCTCCACAGCGGACGCATTTATCTCCTCGAGCAAAAGAAACTTTATGGTCATGCTCATCTAGATCAAAGCAATTTAGGGGGCAAACCATCTCACAAAAACCCGCACCTCGGCATATCTCTTGATTTAATGCAACCTTAAAAGATTTCTCCTCACGAAATTCACTGAGCAGGAGTGGGGTGCTTCCTGGTAAGTCTCCTCCCAGGGTGAACACCGCAACAGCCAGGATTGTTCCCCAGAATAAAAGGAAACTCCATGAAAAGCCAGAAGTCAGAAAGCCAAATAGAACAAGCCCGGAAAAGGACAGCAACAGCAAGATAAGCAGCAAAATAAACCGACTCAGTAAGGACTTATCTGTATTTCTTTTTGGAGTTTCCCTTCGCAATAGGGGAAGAAAGAGAGGAAAAGAGATGAATATAAAAATCGATAGGGACCAGATCAAAAAGATCGCCGGGACAATCGAACGGCTTTTAAAGAACAGGATGACAATCGAGAAAATGACAGACATGGGAAAAGCCCAAGCTGCAGCCATCTCGAGGCGCTGGCTGAGAGGGAATCGAACCTCTCTCATTCTTTCATTTTTCATCAGTTCATCATTCAGAAACATAGGAATATCCCTGGCATAAACAGGGCCCCAAATGACTCTCCAGCCCGTCTTCTGCAGGATGGCTTTGGCCTGGATACCGCAGGCTGCAAGTTGGGGAAGGATGATTTTCCTGTGGGAGATAAGGTCTTCGATTCCGCTGATTTTCAGAGCTGATATGACATCGTGATGGGTGAAATGCCCGCCAGCAGCTGCACACCAGACATTGATTCCTCGGCTGTTAGCCACAAGAAGAAACGCATGTTGGTTTCGGAGGGCTCTCTTTACTCTCATCACGGTCAGGTGATAATTTCCGGTCAGGAAGACCGGTGACTGACTGTCTGGATTTCCTATTCTTATTATGCCCGTCATGTATGGAATGGGAAGAAACCTTAAGATCGTTTCAATAAAACTGCAAATCCCATATGTTAAAAATTGCATCAGGTTCATTCTGTCATTTTTTTTGCTATCAATTCGAGAAAGTCCTGACCCTTATTGAGTTCAGATGAGATCATCCGGAATCCTCTCTTCTCTATTCTGCCCTGAAAATTTATCAATGCCCTCGTAGTTGTCCTGGTGGTGAGGAAAACAAGGACCTTTAACAGAGATCTAAAAAGAACGTTGAATATCTTTCTCATTATGCTTTTTGGCCGAACCTCATCGGCTATCAAAAAGAGCCCTTCCGGTCTAAGAATGCGATGTATTTCATGAAGGGTGTAATCCAGTTCCTGCTCAGTCAATTCGGAGAGGCAAAGGCCGCTCGTCACTGCATCATAGCTCTGCCCCTCCTCTCTCCCAAGCTCTGCAATGCCCATCTCCACAAACTCAATACTCTGAGAAAGGCCGGCCTCTTCTGCCTTCTTCATGGCGATATCCAGCATACCAGGGTCGATATCGATGGCCTTGACTCTCGCGCCTCTTTTTGCTGCCCGGAGGCTCAGGGCACCGGTCCCGCATCCCACATCCAGAACACTATCTCCGGGCTTCACATGAGAGGTCAGCCGATCATAAACATCGTCTAACCTTCCTCCTGTGAGCCAGCGAATGCCTCGGTCATATCGGCTCGGGATTGACTCAAATAATTTCATCAGCAGCAGCGTACTCATCCGATTCCCCCTCTATCGTAATCATTTGCTCAAACGGGGTCAAATCAATAGGGATGGCGCACTTCCATTTTGTGTGGGCAGAATCTAATAGATGAGGACATGCCTGATGGCATAGAATATCCCTGAAAGTAATGCCACAAAATGGAAGAGAGCAATAAAGTTAAAGGGAACGATTAATGTCTGACCTCGAAGGAGCAGTCGAAGATTTTGGGCCTGCCGTTGCCGTCGCTGCGCACCACCCCTCTCAGACAGCAGGCTGGCGGAGTGCCGAAGGTCAGGCATTTCTTCTCCCCTACGCCCTCCAAAAGACCGGTCTCATCCTCGAAAAGGAAGAAGTACTTTTCTCCGCCGCTGACCCTTTTCTGCCGCGCATCCACCACCCGGACCAGAAGTTCCACCACCTGCCCCACACAGCCCTTCAAATCCCTTATCCGAAGCGCAGGTCTTTTGCTTACGACAAGGGAAAGGGAATCTCCATCAGGTAAAAAGCCGAGAGACTCGACGACCATCCTCTGTTTCTGCTTCAGGTCCAGGTCTGAAATCTCCCCCACATTCTCCATCCCTCTGAAATAACGCAGAATCTGTTTGGTTCTGCGGGGTTCAAGAGAATCGAAAACACCGGCTTTTATCAGGGAAAAAAGCTCTGTCTTTGTCAAGGGAACACGAGCGAGAAAATCCTCTAGGGAAAGATACGGCCCGTACCTTCGCTCCTCGATGACCTTCTCGGCGGTCTTTACGGCCAGCCCTTTGATGAGAAGCAAGCCCACACGAATGTTTTTTCCTTCCACTTCGAACTGGTAAAAGCTCTGATTCACATCCGGTCCCAGGATTCTTATTCCTTTCCTCTTGGCTTCTTCCACGTATTCCACCAGATCATAGTAGCCGCCGCCCGCGTTGAGCACCGACGCCAGATACACAACCGGATGGTGGACCTTCAAGTAAACAGCCTGGTAGGCCATATGGGCATAGGATGCGCTGTGGGCTTTGTTGAAGGAGTAGGAGGAAAAGGCCTCCATGACCTTCCACAGCTTTTCGATCTCGCCTGGAGTGTAGCCTCGTTCCCCGGCCTCCTTAAAAAACCGATCCCTGAGTGGCACGTTATCCTTGCGTCTTTTCAGGCTTCGCCGCAGAAGATCTCCCTCCTCGGGCGCCATCCCGGCCACGCGCTCGGCAATCTGCATCACCTGTTCCTCATAAAGGAGGAGCCCCTCGGTCTCGGGAAGGATCTTCGCCAGGAAAGAATCGTGCACCGTCGGCCTCCCTTCGCGCCGGCGCAGGAGGTTTTCCTTCATACCGCTTTCTGTCGGACCGGGCCGGATCAGGGCCAGAGCCTGTGTCAATTCATAGATATTTTCCGGTCTCATCCGCCGCAGGAGATTCATCATGGCCGGGCTTTCCACCTGAAAGCATCCGATAGTCTGGGCCTTCTGGAGGAGGTGGTAGGTCTTGACATCTTGAGGGGGGATATTTTTTATCTTGAGCCTCTTCTCGGTCTCGGAGATGGCAGCCAATCCCCTTACCGAAAGGAGGTCGAGCTTGATGAGTTTGAGATCTTCCACTGCGTCCCGGTCATAGTGGGCCATCACATATCCCTTTGCCGATTCCTCGAGAGGCAGATACCGTTCCGCAGGTGCCGGTGTAAGGATGACGCCGCCCACATGGAGGGACTTTTCACAGTAGACAGAGGTCAACAGCGAGGCGGCCTTCCATATCTCCCTGTATTCAGGGAGGGGTCTTTCCCTTTCCAGAAAACCGGGTTCGGCAAAAAAAGGCGCCTTCTTGCTCAGGGATCGCGATTCCTCTGGAGGAAGGCCGAAGGCCCGGGCTGTCTCGTACAGGGCCGAGCGGGCCCGGAAATTCTTCACGCTGCACACAAAGGCGGCTCCGGTGCGGTCCTTTCCGTACTTTTCCAGGACATAGTTGAGCACTTCGTCGCGGCGGCGGGAATCAAAGTCCAGGTCAAAGTCTGGAGGATCGGGCCGTCCGCTGTTCAGAAACCGTGCAAAGTAGAGATCGAAGGTGATGGGACTGATGTGGGAGATCCCCAGCAGATAGGCCAGAAAAGAGGAAGCTCCCGATCCCTTGAGGTTGTGCAGGATGCCGTTGCGGCGGGCAAACTGTACCACATCGTGGACCACCAGGAAATAAGGAGCAAAGCCTGACTGCTCGATAATCCCGAGCTCCCTCTGGGCCCGCTGCCGCTCTCTCCAGCTCAGATTCTTCAAGCACCTCAACCTGTCCATCACCACATTCCTCAAGGTCGTCGAAAAAAGGTCTTCGGGAAGCGAGGGCACGATATCCTCAAAAGGAAATCGGCATTTCTCCGCCACCTCGCTTGTCCTCTCGAACAGAGGCTTCACCTCCGGACCGAATTTATTGATGGCGAAGCTCTCCTGATCCGGACCAAAAAGGCGGACCCTTTCCCTCCATTTGTCCTTTTCCGGAGGGAAGGGAATCTTTTTCTGGATGGCATGGAGAAGGATGAGTCTTTCAGGGTTTTTTATGAACTTCAGGGGATTGGCCCACACCAGCGGCAGCTCGTGCTTGGCGGCCCATTGGTGGGCCTTTTGGAGGGTAAAAAAATCGGCCCCGATGTAAATGTTTTCTCTATCCAGAAGTCCCTCAAGAGGCCCGACATCCTCTAGGGGATCGCCCTCTTTGGGCTGAGGAAGCAGGATGACCACCAGACCCTCTGTCTTTTCTATCTCCTTCCGGTTTAGGATCTCCATCAAATTCCAGTATCCCTCCCTGGTCTTGACCAGGAAAAGGAATCGTCTCTTGTGAATTTTTATCTCACAGCCAAACAGGGGAGAAAACCCAACCTGCAGAGCTGTTCTTTTCCATTTGGCCCACCCGTAGAGATTCTCGATGTCGGTCAAGGCTGCAGCAGAAAGCCTTTTCTGTTTCACCCAGGAGCCAAGTTCCTGCAGCGTTATCCCGCTTCGTCCTTTGCTGTAGACCGAATGCACTCTCAGCGGCACGAACATCTCAAATCCCTTTCCTGCTCATCTTTCCATTCCGTTTGTTCTTCCTTCCAGAATCTCTTCTCCAAACAAGGTCATCAGGAAGGGATTTGCTCCCTGCATCTCATTTGGTTAAAGAGGCGGTTTTGAGGACAAAGCCCCGATCCCTTTCAAAACTGTACAGTCCCTCCAGCATCTTTTCCCGGACCGTGAGCAGCGAGCCGAACCCGTATTTTTCCCGCACCTGGTCCACGGCCTGTCCTAACCTCATGTACCGTTCCGAATAGGGTTCGAAAAGGGAGAGGGGCCTGGCCCGGACAAGGTCAGAAGCCTTTACCCCGACCAGACGCAGGGAGAGGCGGGAGCCGGCAAAAAGCTCATGGAACAGCTCCCGGGCGATCGGAAAGATCCGCCCCATCTCTTGAAGAGGGCTGATCAGGAGCCTTCTGCGCGCTTCGGTCTTGAAGTCCGAATACCGAACTTTCACTTCGATGATATGGGCATACAGACGGTCTTTGCGCAGAGGAAGAGTCAGCCGGTCGCAGAGATACGCCAGGTGGGCCAGGAGCAGGCGCTTATCCCAGATGTCCTGCAGAAAAGTGGTCTCCCTGGAGACGGATTTGGGGGTGGCGGCAGTGACAAGGGGACGGCTGTCCACTCCCCGTGACTGCAGAAAGAGCTCGTCGCCGTTCAGACCGAAAAGCGAGTGGAGGGTGGCCCGCTGAAGTCCCCACAGGTCGCCGATCTTATGGATGTTGAGCATACGGAGGATGACCTGGGTTTTGGGCCCTATCCCGGGGAGTGTCGATATGTCCAGACTTTTGAGGAACGCCTCTTCCCTCCCATCCGTGATCTCGAACAACCCTCCTGGCTTGGCCTTGTTGGTGGCCAGCTTGGCCAGAAGCTTGTTGGGTCCCACCCCCACAGACACCGTAATCCCCAGCTCCTTCTCCACCCGGCTCTTAATCTCCTGCACGGTGCGGGAAAAACACGAATACAGGGGGCGGCACCGTGTCAGGTCGAGGTAAGCCTCATCCAGGGAAGCCTCCTCCACATCCGGGGTGTACTGGTGGAGAACCCGGAAAAAACGTTCGGAAAAGGCGCTGTAGATGTGATAATTTCCCCTGACGAATATCCCCTGGGGACAGAGCTGGTAAGCCTTCCGCAGGGGCATGCCCGAGTGGACACCGTACTTGCGTGCCTCGTAGGAAGCCGTGGACGCCACTCCCCTCTCATGGGGAAGGCCTCCTACTATGACCGGTTTGCCCTTGAGAGCGGGATTGAGGAGCACCTCGACCGCCGCAAAAAAGGCATCGATATCGATGTGGACAATACACCTGCGCTTCATCTCATTTTCACCTTTTAAGTTTCTTAGTTGGCCGGCCGCTCTATCTTTCCGTGACTCCGCCAATCTCCGAAAAACGCCGACGGATCGGCAGGTAACAGACGGACTGGCAAACAGTCAGTATTTCCGCAGCACCCCGATCACTCTTCCCAGAACCCGAAGCTCCTTGACTGGGATCGGCGAAAACTCGGGATTCTCCGGAACCAGGAAGACATCGCCGTTGTCTATCCGAAGCCGCTTCAGCGTCACAGAGCCGTCATCCAGAAGGGCCACCACCATCTCGCCCGAACTGGCCGTGTTGGTCCGTTCTACGAGCACCCGGTCACCGTCATCGATGTAGGCATCCACCATGCTCTTCCCATCCACCGAGATGCAGAAGATGCTGCCCTTACGGCGGCCCACCATCCAGTCGGGAACATCCACCGCCTCTCCTGAGGCATCGAACACCTCTCGCGGGTCACCGGCCGGGACCAGCCCCACAAGCGGCACCTTGGCCAGCGCCTCTGCGGCAGAAGGAAGGCCTTCGAGCCTCATCCGGCCTTTCTCTCTTTTTAGGTAGCCTTTTTTCTCCAGGCTCAGGACGTGCTTGTATACGGCCGACGGGCTGGCGATCTTGACCAGCTTGCCCAGTTGGCGGATGGTCGGCGAATACCCGTGCTCGAGTATGAACTCTTCCAGGGCCTCCAGAACCCGCTTCTGTCTGTCGGTCAGTCTCTTTCTGATTTTGTTCACCATTTTGTTCACCACATAGAATATACGACCGCCGGAAGGGTTTGTCAAGCGAAAATTGAAAAATTATAAGGAAAAGATGGAGCCGGAGCCTGTGACTCCGGCTCCTTGAGGTGCTATCCGCTCGCATACACCCGAGCATCTACCTAAAAGAACGTTTAACATTCAATCGTTTTCTCATGTAGAATAATATTCTCTATATTTTTTCTATTTTTTAACTGATTTGGGTTCATCATGCTCAGTCGTTTTCTCGAAATTCTAGACAGGAAATCGTTCCTGGACTTCCAAATATGGGAATTCAGCTTTCACAGCTTTTTCAAGGAATATGCTCGCCTCTTTTTTCTCGAGGCCATGTTTAACCATCCCGGCCGAACCGTATTGGGCTTGAGAAATTATCAGCGGTTCATAAGATCACAAGAGAATCTCTTCCTACGCTACCAAAAATTATTGGCTGTACCTGAGGAGGTCATTTTCGTTGAAAGCATCAAGCATCCAGAGAAAAAACCACTGCTCGGTCTCGGATTCTGCCTCAAGCCTTATGACCCCAAAGACAGGGAGTCATCCTGCCCCGCAGGCCGGGCAAACCATGAGTGCCTTTATCTCGAGGAAGGTCAGACCAGACAGGTTTGTTCAAACTGTGCTATTTTCGAAATTGCTAAAAAATGTCTACAAACAGGATGCAGGGCCTATATCATGACATCGGCCAAGGATATTGCTCGGGACTTCCTGCTCCCTCAAATTAAAAAAGGATCTTTCTCTACAGCCGTACTCCTGCTCTGCCCCTACTCTGTCCAGGCTATTCTTCCTGCTCTTTTCATCTGTGACATAAAAGCCTTTCTTTTGGCTTACGACACCGGTTACTGCAAAGATTACGAAGAATGGCGCCGGGCAGATTTGGGCCAAAAG